>Ga0255756_1000013_pt1 | contig 169263 bp, 143 predicted proteins | sample 011ome_20_FD_179956 | JGI IMG/M metagenome (GOLD analysis project Ga0255756, IMG submission 179956) | Coastal salt marsh microbial communities from the Groves Creek Marsh, Skidaway Island, Georgia - 011509CT metaG (version 2) | ecosystem: Environmental > Aquatic > Marine > Intertidal zone >... | reverse complement strand
AACGGGGCCTGGCTGCATCCGGTCATAGAGACACACCCTGTCACGGGCGATCAATACATCAACGTGAATCGCTCGTTTACTCAGCACATCGTGGGCATGCTCAAAGCGGAGAGCGACCGTCTGCTCGAGTATCTCTACTCACACATCGATCAACCTGAACATCAAGTGCGATTCCGCTGGAGAGATAATTCAGTCGCCATTTGGGACAACCGGGTGACCCAACATTACGCGCTCGCCGACTACCTGCCGGACTACCGCTGCATGAACCGTGTCACGGTCAATTCTGACGGGCGCGCGTCCCGAGCAATAACTCAGGGCTGACTGGCTTCCTCGAGGTAATGGAGGTACCAACCCACGAATTTCTGAAGTGTCGCTTCGAACTCTGGATGGTAGGGACCGGGCTCAAAAAACCGTGAGTTCACACCCGCGTTATTGCGAAGGATGATGTATTCGTCTTCCTGCGTCGTATGATCCCAGAGCCAGACCACATCTTCGCGGTTGTAGTCCTTACCCTCTTCCGCATCGCCACGAACAAACCACACTAGCTCAACATCGGTTTCGGTGAGTGATCGCGGGAGAAATCGATAGAGAACGCAGTGGTCCGGGTAATTCAGCATGAAGGTCAGTGGGCCCATCTGATAGTCGCCGGCCCCACCATCGTACTCCTTGATGTTGCCCATGAGCGGCGCTACCGGCTGGCCGTCTCGGCTACCCGTGACGTTGCCCTCGAACAGTCCATAGCGCATGGTGTGAACACAGGCACCAAAGCCCTCTGCCTCTTTGTAAATCTTGGTGTACTGCTTGGACATGCCGGGCACACCCGTGACTTCATCTGAGCGTTCCAGCAAAGCCTCGACAATGGGCGCTACTTTTTCATGTAAATCCTTGAACGTATGTAGCTTGGCGTACGCACGGTGCGAGGTGGCACAGTGATAGCACTCCAGATAGTTCTCGAGCACCAGTTTCCAGTTGGCGTCGATCCTGTACGTCTTACGATGAGCCACCTTCGCGTTACCGAGATCATAGGCACCCAGCGGCTCACGGATATTTTCCAGAGGCCCGAGGAAGTCAGCGGCATCAGGATCACAGTTAATGAACACCAAACCCATGTACTCAACGCAGCGAACGGGCTTCAGTCCGTGCGCGTTCTCATCAAACTCAGGCATGACGTGGGTCTCTCGCGCGGCTTTCAAGCTGCCATCGAGGTTATAGACCCAACCGTGGTAGGGGCAGACAAACGTTCGTTTGTTTCCCGTAGCGGCTTCGCACACTTGGGCACCACGGTGACGGCAGATGTTGTGCATGGCTCGAATCTCGCCATCATCACCACGGACTACAATGATCGAGTCCTCACCAATGTCTACCAGCTGATAATCACCCTTTGCCGGTATTTCGCTGCTGTGCAGCGCATACAACCAACTTTTAAACACCAGATGATCGAGTTCGCGCTCATAGACCAGATGCGAGCGATAGAAATAGGCATCCATGGCGTGGTGCGGACGCTCGCGCTCGGCAGCGAGCTTCTCGCGCATCCGCTCGAGAGAGTCGTCGACTTGTGTCGCGATGAGGTGCATCAGTCTAGTGCGCGGGCGCCGGGGTCTGGCGTTTACGCGGCGGATTAAAAAGTGGACCGTCGATGACCTTGCAGGGCGCCATCAATCGTGTCCATTGCAACTCGCGCTGATAGTAGATCTCAGCGACAAACTCGTCCCCAACGGCGCCGTGCGGCATCTCAACCTGAGCAAAAGCCAGGTTCGACTTTGCCGTGGGACACCAGGCCGCGGAAGTGACAATACCGATCTGCTTACCGTTCTTGAGGATGAAGGAATGCTCGGCGGGCTTGTTGCCTTCAACATCCAACAGCACAAACCGGTAGCGCAACCCTTCTTCTTTCTGCTTTAAAAGGGCAGCGCGTCCATTGAACAGTGGCTTAGTAAAATCGACCTGCCAGTCCAAACCCAGTTCCAGCGGCGTGCGAGTACGGCCCGGCCGCACCGCTATCTCCGCCGGCACAAAGTCCACTTTGGCTTGTAAAAATCCGGCTTCAATGCGGGCCAGATGCAGCGCGTGGGAGCCAATCGGTTTAATGAGGTAATCACGCCCTTTCTCGAATAACTGATCCCATAGCGCTTCGGCTTTACTCGGATCAATCCACACTTCGTAACCCAGATCACCTGTGAATCCGGTGCGGCTTACCATCATGTCGACGCCTTCAAAGTCGAAGTTGGCGATACCAAAAGGTTTGAGTTCGTTTAGGCCCTCACACCCAATCAAGGACAGAATAGTGCATGACACGGGACCCTGGATGGCCAGCGCTGCAATGTCATCCGACTCGTTGTTGATAGTGACGTCAAAACCCAATGCGTTCCACTCGAGCCAATCGTCTGCGCGCATGTACGAACACAGCCGATAGTCGTTCTCGGCCAGATGGAAAATGGTCCCATCGTCCATAAGTTCACCAGCATCGTTACACCAGACGGCATACCCAACCCGATTGATACCGATCTTACGGACATCACGCGTTACCAGACGGTTTAGGAAGGCCTCTGCATCCGGTCCCGAGATGCGGTATTTGTTCATCGGAGATAAATCCAGAACACCCGCTGTACTTCGAATCGCAAAGTATTCAAGTTCAACATCAAAGTAGGCATTCGGCGTTGTATACCCCTGCCACGCACCCCAATCGTTCAGCTCACAATACTGCTCGACCCGTGAGTGAAACGGTGTTGTCAGTAGCATGGTCTTACGTTCAGCAGCGCTCATGACAACACCCCCTGCTTGAGTATTTCTTCTGCGGCATTTTTACCCGCGAGCCCCATGAGACTGCCTCCCGGATGCGAGCCGGCGCCACACAGATACAGTCCTTCCACACTGCCTGTGTATTGGGTCGATCCCGGGAAGGGGCGCATCATTAACGCCTGATCAATCGAGAGCTCCCCGTGATGCCAGTTCCCACCCGTCACACCGTGAGATGCCTCAAAATCTTCCGGTACAAGGATTTCACTTGCAACAATAAGAGTACGAATGCCCGGAGCATAGACCTCAAGCTGTGCCAGTAATGACTCGAGCAACTGATCACGCACACCGTCCCAACCGGTCTTAAGCTCGTAAGGCACGTAATGCACCAAGGCAGTCAGAACGTGCTGACCCGCCGGTGCGAGTGTCGGGTCTTCGATGCTTGGGATGCTGATATCAAAGACATGCTGTGAGGTCAGCTCCTTGTACTTGATGGGATTCAAGCCGGTTTCCATGGCATCCATGGATGGCGCAATGATCAAACGCTGGCTGTGATCCTCAGGAGAGACACCGGTAAACGATGGCAGCCCCGACAAGGCTAAGTGCAACTTACCGGTGCCGGACCGAGTTCGGTATTGCTCGACACGGCGCGCTTGTCCCGCCTCGATATTGCGATAGCCGAGCAGATCGCGGTAGGTCGTTGTGGGGTCAGCACTCGAAACCACTGCCGTCGCCTCAAGAACGTCACCCGAGCTCAATTCAACGCCCGTTACGCGGTCATCGGTTTTGATAATGCGAGTCACAGCCTCACCCAAACGAACCTCAACACCGTGTGTTTTCGCCGAACTCAGTAGCGCACCGCCCAAACTACCCATACCACCCATAACCTGAGCAACGCCCCGGTTTCCCAATGCCTCGCCCACCATGCGGTGAATATAGGTAAAGACGGTATTTGGCGATCGCGGTCCCATGTTGGTCCCGATAATGGCGTCAAGTGCGACCGCCGCTTTGAGCCCATCGTGATCAAAGTGTTCGTTCATCACGTCATAGATATTGATCAAAACGAGCCGCATCATGTCTTGCATGTTCTTGCGACCCATCATCTTTAAACCAAGCCCTAGCGACAGGAGTGTCATTTTGTCGCCTCTATCGGACTCAACCAACTTCGGTGCCCGCGTTCGGTAAAGCTTCAGCATGAGCTTTGCGAAAGCGCGCATCTGCGACTTAAAGTCCTTGTAGGCCTTCTTGTCAGATGCACTGATACCGGCACCGCTAAGGCTGTCTCCATCAATGGTTAGGTGATCACCATTAGCTTGCAGCGCAAGGGTTCGTTTGGATTTTCCTAGCCTCAACCCGTGCATTTCGAGACTCAGGTCCTTAACGATCGCTCCATCGAGCTGATGCACCCACTGGGCGCAATCGGAAACATGAAACCCGTTAGCAATGACTTTGGTGCTGGCACAGCCGCCCGCATGGGTGCGACCATCAACCACGAGTACTTTCTTACCCGCCTTGGCGAGGTAGCTTGAGGTGATGAGCCCGTTGTGGCCCGCCCCGATCACGATGGCATCGTACTTAGTCATCGGCATAACTCCCGGGGACGGTGTTGGTTCGCTTCAGATCATAGAGAATCTCTCGCGCCGCATTGGCGCCCGGCGCTGCCATGACGCCACCACCGGGGTGCGTTCCGGAGCTACACATGTACATACCTTTGATGGGCATTCGGTATTGCGCATAGCCCGGGAAGGGGCGATTAAACAGCAGCTGATCGAAGGTCAGCTCGCCCTGGAAGATATTGCCCTCGGTCAGACCCACTTCCGCTTCGATTTCACGGGGGGTGCGCGTCTCACAGTGAAGAATGAGGTCTCGGAAATTGGGGCTGTATTTCGAAATCTGATCGATGACCGACTTCTCGAAGCCATCCTTATCCTCGTCAGTCCACTCCCGACCCTCAACTTTGGGCGGCGCGTACTGAACAAAGACCGACATCATGTGTTTTCCGGGCGGCGCCATCGTCGGGTCCGTCAGTGACGGAATCATCATGTCGACGTACGGATCTTTCGACCAGGTGCCCGCCTTCCAGTCATCGTAGGCACGCTCCATGCGCTCGAGCGAGTCGCTGAAGTGCAGATCGCCCGCCATGAGCGGATTCTTCGGGTCAAGGCCATCGAACGTTGGTAAGCCATCCAAGGCAATATTCAGCTTCCCCGAGGAACCACGAATTTTGAAGTTCTTGGCTTTTTGAACCACGTCTTTGGGGAGATCCCGCTCGTCCGTAATATCGAGCAACGTCCGCTTGGGATCGAGGTTCGAAACGACGATATCAGCGTGATATTCATCGCCGTTTTTGAGAGCCACGCCCTTTGCGCTACCACCCTTTACGATGATGCGATCAACGTTGGCATCGCAAATGATTTCACCCCCAAACGACAGCAAGGATTTTGAGAGCGCATTGGCGATCGCACCCATGCCGCCGCGCGCAAAACCCCAGGCACCCACGTTCCCATCGACATCACCCATGTAGTGGTGCAGCAACACGTACGCTGTTCCGGGCGAGTAAACACCCAGGGCGGTGCCGATGATGCCACTACCTGCATGCTGCGCCTTGATGACATCGGTTTCAAAGTACTGGTCTAGGTAGTCTCCTACCGAGGTCGTCCAGAACTTAATGGTATCGAGTAGACCCTCTTCACCCATATTGACAAAGGGCTTCGCGAAATCCACCAGGTCTTTCAGGTCTCTCAGTTTTAACGACGTAGGATCGGGGGGCGTTTTGAGTAAGAAGGGGCGAATCAATCGTGTCTGACGACTGGTATCTGCCTTGTAGCGCTCATAGGCGTTGGCATCTCGCTTCGAATGCCGGGAGATCTCCCGGTACTTGCGCGCATAGTCGCTGTAATTACCGAAGTGATCGCCGTTTTGCATGAACGTGGCACCGCCACCGAAGGGGACGACCTGTAGACCGTGACGGGGTAACTCGAGGTCTCTAGTAATCTCGGGACGCAGCAAGCTCGAAACATAGGAGCAATTGGAGTAATACCAACCCTCGTAGAGTTCCCGACTCACCGTTGCACCGCCGATATGGGGGTTGCGCTCAAGCACCGCGACCTTCAATCCCGCCTTCGCGAGATAAGCGGCATTGGTCAGCCCGTTATGACCGGCACCGATCACGATGGCGTCGTATTTATTCACGTGTTTCTCCGCCCGATTTACGGCAAGTCATCATCAGGACGCGCCGGAAAATTTACGTCAGTAAGGGTCACTCAATGGGCATCAGGAGACAAGCGTTTTGAGTGTATCTAGCCCACAAAAAAATAACCCGGCCGCAGTATGCGCCGGGTTATTCAGACTCCATCCCAGAGGATTGGGAACTACATTTGCTCGACAGCAAATGCGTTAGCGGCGGCTTCGACTACCGTGCCGTCACTAAAGGTTACGGTGATCGCTTCATCGCTGTAATTGTAGACCACGTAGCTAGTCACCCCAACATTGGTCTCGAAGGCCATCGCTGCTGGATAATCCGCAGTGAGAGTACCGGTGCCTGTCTGGAGTTCGCCCAAAGCACGCATGGTGTAAATCCAGTGATAGGTATGTGCAGGTGCCTCACCCGCTTCCGGCTCATAGCTTGCGGTTGCCTCGTAGTCGGCAATGGCCGCATCGGCGTCCGTCAATGACCACAGATTCCACCAAAGATCAGTCCAATGACCGTTAGGGAGACCCGAGGGCTTGCCATTAGGCGATTCCTCCAGGCCCAAAGTGACATAGTCATCAAGGTAGTCTGCAAACAGACCCACGTGCATGATAAGTGGGTTCGATGGAAGACCCTGAATGCCCAGGATGTGAGCATACGCGGGGCTAAACCAGGTGGAGAACGCACTACCATCGCCCCAGATGATGGACGTGGTGATTCGCGGGTAGCCGGGTGGGAAGTTCCGAGCATCGGGATCCCCACCACGGTAACCATCAATGTCGTTCCAATACTCCCAATAGGTTGCCGAAGTCGAGGCGTGCAGGTACATGCCACGTTCCATGATGTCGTCGTTACCTGTCACAAGGCCATAAAGCACCATGGCGCCATAGGCATTGGCCGCCTCAGACGTCGACTCGTTGTTGTTTCCGCGAACAAAGTTGGCGTGACCCGAGGCCCACGAGAAACCGTTTGCGGGATCAAAGTTTCGCAGATAGGGGAACATGGGATCGTTCTTACCACCCGCATAGTCGCGGATGAGTAGCTCAAACATTTGCCCGTACTGCTCGTCACTACAGAACGCCTTATCGACACGACAGACTTCCGCCGCGGCACGAATGAAATAACCGTAGTGGAAATGGTGATCGTTCAACTGCTGGTGCGAGGCGAACGACTCCTCCATGCCTAGGAGCGTGCTCCAGTTGGGGTCATACACGAAATAGTTTTCGCTATCCAAAGTGCCATCGCGCTCGGCACTCATCCAGTCAGCGAGTTCGCCCTTTAGCCAATCCCGCAAGGTAGTGGCTTCATCGACCATACCCAGTTGATCAGCGATGGCCAGAACTTCAGACAGACGACCCACGGCCTTACCGTTCCAGTAGGTGTCGTTGGCGGTATTCCAATAGCCAGTGCCGCCCGCAACGAAATCCTCAACCAAGCCAGTCAACTCAGTCTCGTTAAGAGACCCATCGATCAGGGGCAGTGCGGGTAGCACACCCACAGACGGTAGGTCGTAATCAAAACCGGTCATTGGCGCAAATTTCACGAGACCCCGTGCACTGCGAACCGAGGTGGCATAGCCCATGGCGGGTGCACGCTTCCACTGGAGCGGCATCAGACCGGCCAGCGTCTCAACCGGTGCGTTGTCATCATCGAGATAGCGATGACTTACTGTCACGGTATTGCTAGAGCGATCTACCGAATAATCAATCGTGACATGCTTCACTTTGTTTCTTGCATAGCTCTCGAGTGTCTGGCGCACTGACGTGGTCGTTTCTGGCGCCCACACTAGGGTAAACGAGTTACCGGGAGCAGAAATGGTAACGGTGTCGGTCTCGACGCCGCTGAACGTTGTACCTGCATCACCGACAATCAAGAAGTCATTGCGCTGACCCGCCACACTACTCCAGATACCGAGACTGTCGCCGCCCTCATGCCATACGCCCCGCTCGCCACTGTTCGCGCGCAAGGTTTTCAGAGTCGGCGTTCCTGAATAAACGTCAAAGAACACATAGGGAGAGCCGTAGACAAAGGTGGCTTCCATGATCAGCGAGTCACCCTCAAACCATCCCGCGGTAATAGCCCCCTCGGAGTAGTCGAGCAATTTGACGTCCATGTTGCTGTGCGCAGTGTTAGAAATCGCGGCACCATCGAAGACTTCAGCAAAAGGATCAGGCACGGCATAGCCAAAGCCGCCGTCGTTGGCACCAATACCTGGCGGGATACCCATGAATCGGGCGCCGCGCTCGGTGAGTCGGGCCATGATGGGATCGGGCGTGATGTAACCCGCGCCATTGGGGTCGCCAATGCGCATTTCGCCAATAAACGACACTGACCCCCACCATCGGTGAGTCATCGTGTGCTTGTTCTCGGCTGCACCGGCTAACTGCGGATACTTTGGCGTCGGGTCACCCTGAGGCGTTCCGGTTGCGGTGTCGCAGAAAGGAATTCCTGGCTCTACCACGCCTGCGTTGTAGATCCAGTTTCCATAGTCATACACGCAGCGATAGCTGGCGGGATTAATGGTGTCTGAATAACTGCCGAGGCCCATTTCAGTAAGAGTAAAGGGAACGGTAACCGGTGGCGTTACAGGAGGTTCTGCATCCGCATCAAAACCTGTAAACCGCACGTTATCGATCTGAAATACTGTGTCTTGGAACTTACTCGCCCAAACGACGAGACCTGTATTCACTTCACTCAAATTGAGACCACCGGCCGTTAGCTGTGACATAGGAATGCTCACGGCTTCCCAGCCGTTGGCTCCTTTCTCACCCAGCGGCTGATCGCCGGAGGTGCATGGATAAAAGCAGTCTAGTTTCATGGTGATTTCGGCATCACCGGAGACCACGTTGATGTCGAATTCGATGTGGCCGTTTACGTACCCGTTAAGATCAACCGCCGCCGATGAGGCAAAGAAAAGGCCGGCCAGATTCTGGTTATTCGCATGTGTTACCTGAAGCACGTCCCCGCGATTGGGATCAGAGACAAACTCCCAAGCTATTGATGGACAGCCTTCACCACCATCATTACTGCAATCGCCCCAGCCAATGGCTTGATCAAACGCATTGATTCCCCGATCCCAAACCCCGTCTACCAGGCCTTGCTTGAAGACCAGTTGATCATCCTCTTCACTACCGCCACCACCCGTGGGTGGGGGCTCCGGTTCGGGTTCGGGCTCAAGAACGGTGACCACCCGCTGCACCTGCGCCGAGTTACCCGCGGCATCAGTCGCGGTATAAGTCAGCGTGTAGGTGTCTGCGGCACTACCGACACTACCCGTAATGACAACGTCGAGCGCACCGTCAACACTATCGACAGCGGTGGCACCCTGCTCGGTGTAAGCAGCATCAGCCTCAAGCGTAATCGAGCCACTGCCGTTAAGCGTTATTGTTGGCGCCGTGGTGTCCGAAACGGTGACCACACGCTCGGCAGACGCTTCATTTCCGGCAGCGTCAGTGGCGGTATAGGTCAGCGTATAGACACCCGCCGTTGCGGTATCGACGGTGCCAGAGACCGATACAGTGACTTCACCATCGGTGTCGTCATTGGCGGAAGCGCCCGGATCAGTGAACTCTGTGCCCTGCTCCACACGCATCTCTGCGTCACCCGACAACGTAATCGTGGGTGGTGTCGTATCCGCAGGTGGGGCTGGTGGTTCAACGACCACAGGAGGAGCACTAACAGCACCACCCCCGCCGCCACCGCAGGCAGTGACAAACAGCGCTAAGAAGAGTGCTGATGGAAAAGACAAACTCGAGGTGAAACGGTACGACGGTCTCGGCATCTTGCGCTCTTTAATCTTTATAGAGGAATTATGAGCGCATAAAGGCGCAGCAGCGCACGCAAGTCAACGCAGCTTCCCACAATTTAAGACAGAGCGTCCCGCGCACCGGTCAAACGGGCACGTATTTAATGCGGCCTTTAATAACGAACTTGAGCGCCCATTTCCGGCAGTTAAACGCTTAGATTGTAAGCACCTTCTCACCGCGAGCCATACCGGCCACACCTGACCGCACAACCTCGAGTATTTCTGCTTCGCCCAAAGCTGACAGGAACGAATCGAGTTTGTCGATCGGGCCCGTAAGCTGCACGATATAGGTCGCTGGACCAACATCGATAATCTGACCGCGGAAGATGTCCGTGGTTCGCTTAACCTCATCACGATGGGCGCCTTCAGCACGCACCTTCACCAACAGCATGTCACGCTCAACGTGCGCACCCTCAGTGAGGTCAACCACCTTTACCACGTCAACAATTTTATTGAGATGCTTCGTAATCTGCTCAATCTTGAGGTCATCGCCCGTTGTCGTCAGCGTCAATCGGGACAGTGTATTGTCCGTCGTGGGTGCGACGTTCAGGCTCTCGATGTTGTAGCCCCGTTGCGAGAACAAACCCACAACGCGAGACAATGCTCCGGGCTCATTCTCCATCAATACGGAAAGTATGCGTCTCATAATCAAGTCCTCTCCGTTTTGCTTAGCCACATGTCTTTCATGGCACCATTAGGGGCTACGTGCATCGGATAAACGTGCTCGTGCGGCTCAACGAAAATATCAAGGAACACCAGCTTGTCTTTCATGGCAAACGCCTCACGCATCGCCGGCTCAAGATCCGCCTTGTCTTTGATTTCCATACCGACATGACCGTAGGCCTCAGCGAGCTTCACAAAGTCAGGTAATGAACTCGCATAGTGGCTCTCTGAGTAGCGGCTGTCGTACTGCATGTCCTGCCACTGTTTCACCATGCCCAAATAGTTGTTGCGCAAGTTCACAATCTTTACCGGTACATCGTATTGCGCGCAGGTGGAGAGCTCCTGAATATTCATCTGGATGCTGCCCTCACCGGTCACGCAGGCAACTTCAGTATCAGGCATTGCCAGTTTGATACCCATGGCTGCGGGTAGACCAAAGCCCATGGTTCCTAAGCCACCGGAGTTAATCCATCGGCGGGGGTAATCGAACTTGTAATACTGAGCCGCAAACATCTGGTGTTGGCCTACGTCGGAGGTAACGTACGCCTCGCCGTTGGTCGCCTCGTACAGGGCGGTAATGGCGTCTTGCGGCATGATGAAATCCGACTCACCGTAGCGGCGACCATGCCACAAGCCATGCGCGGCGCGCCAGTTATCTATCTGGCTCCACCAGTCGGCGATTGCCTCGACATCGGGCATGGTTCGCTCCGAGGAAGACTGCTGCTGATCAATCTGTGCGTCGAGATCCTTCAGCACCGTGGTTACAGGACCCACAATCGGCACGTCGACCGGAACGATCTTGGCGATCGACGCCGGATCGACATCAATATGAATGATTTTTGCGCCCGGACAGAATTTACTCACCGTGTTGGTCACACGGTCATCAAAACGCGCGCCCACGGCAAGAATCACGTCGCTGTGGTGCATCGCCATATTGGCTTCATAAAAGCCATGCATGCCCAGCATGCCGAGGAACTGCCGATCGGTGGCGGGGTAAGCACCCAAACCCATGAGCGTATTGGTAACGGGATAATTGAGCTTTCTCGCCAGCTGCGTCAGAAGCTCGCTGCCCTCTCCTTGAATCACACCACCGCCAGCGTAGATCACTGGGCGCTTAGCGTTGAGTAACAATCGCGCAGCCTTTCTTACTTGACCCGAGTGCCCTTTAGTAGACGGCTGGTAAGAACGCATCGACACCGACTGAGGGTACTCGTAATCGAACTTGTGCTCCGGGTGAGTTAGATCCTTGGGTACGTCGACAACAACGGGCCCGGGGCGACCCGTCGTAGCGATGTAAAATGCCTTTTTGATGATGCTCGGAATATCTTCAGTACGTTGCACCATAAAGGAATGCTTAACGATGGGCCGCGAGATACCGACCATGTCGGTTTCCTGGAACGCATCTTCACCAATCAAGTGGCTCTGCACCTGACCGGAGATGACCACCATGGGAATGGAGTCCATGTAGGCCGTCGCGATGCCTGTAATGGCATTGGTCGCGCCCGGACCTGATGTCACCAACACCACACCCGGCTTGCCAGTCGCGCGCGCATAGCCGTCGGCCGCATGCGTCGCCGCTTGCTCATGGCGAACCAAAATGTGGGGTACTGAATTGGCTTTAAAGATGGCATCGTAGATGTGCAACGCTGCACCACCCGGATAGCCGAAAATGTATTCAACGCCCTCGTCTTCGAGTGCGCGGACGATCATGTCACCGCCTGACAGTTGTTCCATTGTGTCGCTCCCTCCGTGTTAATACCTAACGGTGAGAACGAAGCGAAGGATCATTTGGCTCCTAGCGTGCTCACCGAGGTCTGTCGCACGAACCACTGGCCGGATCGATCCGGAAACCTACCAGAACATCGATCACGAAACCCGTGTTCGGCCGCCCTGCGAGGTAGCGCAGTGTCGAGCCCGAGCGTGTATCACATAACCCTGCGAGACACTGACGGAACCCGCAAACAGCCTAAATAACTATCCCGTTATGAAGGTAGGCCAGAGGATGAGGGTACTCACCAATAACCGTTGCCGTTCGCGTGACGGCCAGTAGTGTCTTGATCGACCCCATCGAAGTCAAGAAATGATGGAAAATCGTGATTATTGACGTTCAAAAACCGTAAAACGGGTCAAAAATAGGTCTTATACCTGTATTTATGGAGCGAGGGATCGCAATCCTCAGTGGAGACTTTTGGTCGTCGGTGGCTCCGGCCCCCTATCGATCATGGCCTCGCTGGCAAACTTCAAGGATGAGCCATCCAGCGCTGCGAAGACTTTGTCACCTGGACTAAATTCACCTTCAAGAATAGCGTGCGCCAGAGGGTTCTCTACCAGCTGTTGAATCGCCCTCTTTAGTGGTCTAGCACCGTAAACCGGGTCGAAGCCGATGCGCGCGAGCTGCTCGAGAACCGCATCGGAGATCTCGAGCTTCAGCTCTCGCTCCTCTAATCGTTGCGACAGCTCTCGTAACTGAATTTCAGCAATGGAGCGAATGTGTTCAGCACCCAAGGGGTGGAAAACCACAGATTCGTCGATACGATTGATGAACTCGGGCCGAAAATGTTCCGCGACCGCACCCATTACCTCGCGCTTCATGTCGTCGTAGTCACCCTCTGCCATGTCTTGAATGATGTCCGAGCCCAGGTTCGAGGTCATGACAATGACCGTGTTACGGAAATCCACCGTGCGACCCTGGCCATCGGTCAATCGACCGTCATCCAATACTTGTAAAAGGATGTTGAACACATCCGAATGCGCCTTTTCAATTTCGTCTAGAAGCAATAGCGAATAGGGCCGACGCCGAACCGCCTCAGTGAGATAGCCACCCTCCTCGTAGCCCACGTAACCCGGAGGCGCACCAATTAGCCGAGCAACCGAGTGCTTTTCCATAAATTCTGACATATCGATACGAATCATCGACTGCTCAGAGTCAAACAAAAACTCCGCGAGCGACTTACACAGCTCTGTCTTGCCCACCCCCGTTGGACCCAGGAACAAAAACGATCCATTGGGTCGCTTTGGATCTGATAAACCCGCGCGCGACCGGCGTACTGCATTGGAGACGACCGTCACCGCCTCGTCTTGCCCCACAACACGCTCTTTAAGCGACGCCTCCATCCGCAACAAACGACTGCGATCTCCCTCAAGCATTTTAGAAACAGGGATGCCGGTCCAACGCGACACAACCTCCGCCACCTCGTCCTCGGTAACCCTGGATCGCAAGAGCGTTGGCTCAGGTGTGTCAGCTCCCTCGGCTGCCTCTAACCGCTTCTCAAGCTCGGGAATGACGCCATACTGAATTTCAGACATACGCCCCAGGTCGCCGGTACGATGCGCTGCCTCCAAGTCGAGCTTGGCTTGCTCGATCTCACTCTTGATCTGAGCGGAGCCATGCACCACCGCCTTTTCAGCCGTCCAAACCTCTTCGAGGTCAGCAAACTCCCGATGTACAGCATCAATTTGCTCGTCCAGAAGTGCCACTTGCTTAATCGCCGCATCAGTCGTGTCCTTCTTTACCGCTTCGCGCTCGATTTTGAGCTGGATAAGGCGGCGCTCCAGCCGATCCATTGACTCCGGTTTCGAATCGATCTCCATGCGAATACGGCTGGCGGCTTCGTCGATGAGGTCAATGGCCTTATCAGGCAGCTGACGATCAGTGATGTAACGCTGACTCAAGCGTGCTGCAGCAATAATGGCGCTGTCCGTAATAGCAACTGAGTGGTGCACCTCGTAACGCTCTTTGAGGCCACGAAGAATAGCAATCGTATCTTCCTCATTTGGCTCGTCGACCAATACGCGTTGGAACCGCCGCTCAAGGGCCGCATCTTTTTCCACATATTGCCGGTACTCGTTGAGCGTGGTGGCACCCACGCAGTGCAATTCACCGCGCGCCAAGGCCGGCTTCAACATATTTCCGGCATCCATGGAGCCCTCAGCTTTGCCCGCGCCAACCATGGTGTGAAGCTCATCAATGAAGAGGATGACTCGGCCATCCTCTTTACCCAACTCGTTGAGAACCGCCTTCAGACGCTCCTCAAAATCGCCTCGGAACTTTGCGCCCGCAAGCAGTGATCCCAGATCGAGTGCCAATATGCGCTTCCCTTTGAGTCCCTCAGGCACTTCACCATTCACGACTCGTTGCGCCAGCCCTTCAATAATCGCCGTTTTACCAACGCCGGGCTCGCCGATTAGTACTGGGTTGTTCTTGGTTCGTCGCTGCAATACCTGGATGGTCCTTCGAATTTCGTCGTCCCGGCCAATCACCGGGTCGAGTTCACCGGCCTCCGCTCGTGCCGTTAGATCGACTGTGTACTTTTCGAGGGCCTGACGCTGTTCTTCCGCATCGGCTGACTGCACACCATCCCCGCCGCGAACATCATCAATCGACTTCTTCAGTATTGGCTCACTTAACCCTGCTTCAGACATCAAAGGCGCCATTGGCGAGCTCTTCTCCATCATGGCCAGCAAGACAATATCACTTGAAATATAGGCATCCTTGCGCTCTTGCGCGAGTTTGTCGGCCCGGTTGAGCAACCGACCCAATGTTTGTGATCCCTGCACATCGCCCGTGCTATTAGCCAAGGTAGGCACCTTGCTAAGCGCATGCTCAACGCCCGATTTCAGGGTCGCCAAATTCGCGCCTGCTTTTTGCAGAAGCGGGGTAATCGCACCACCCGACTGATTCAAGAATGCGCTCAATAGGTGAGCGGGCTCGATCATCGAATGATCTCGACCCACCGCGAGCGATTGCGCATCACCCAGCGCCTGCTGCAGCGGATTGGTCAGTTTGTCCATTCGCATATCTATCTCCTGTAAAACACCGGCTTAGGTGCTTTAACTCTTTCGTTACCGATAGACATGGGATTTATAAGGGTATTTTTCAAGTCCCCGGTGCGCGCAAGTCACAGAGATACTAAACGACCCTATTTCTTGAGGATTAGTGTGACCATTCGACCAGTATCGCCGTCGCGTCGATACGAATAAAAGCGCTGAGGATCGCTATAAGTGCAGGTATCTCCCCCGGATACATGGCCAGGGTCGATCCCTAGCGCCAAGAGCTGTCGTCCCACAAGAATATTGAGGTCGAGAAAATACTTATCGTTTAGCTGGGGTATGGGATGAACCGCCAGATCATCATCAGCGAGGTAGAAGGCGGCGAGCACATCACCACCGACCTCAAAGGCACTAGGGCCGATAGCCGGTCCCAGCCAGGCAAAAAGACGGTCGGCGTCGACCGGCATAGCCTCAACCGTGCGCTTCAAAATTCCACCTGCGAGACCACGCCACCCGCCATGAACTGCGGCAACACATCGACCCTCGATGTCCGCTAACACAATGGGCAAGCAATCAGCCGTCATGACCGCGCAGGCAAAACCTGGCTCATCGCTCCAGACGGCGTCGGCCTCAACACCTTCCTCATACTCGGAGGGTGCATGAATCAACCGAGTACCGTGAACCTGATTCAACCAGGTGATTGTGCTTACCGATGGTATTTGGTGATGGAGCATTTTCCGGTTCGCTTGCACGGCCTCGTCACTGTCACCCACGTGAACGCCCACGTTAAAACCTGCAAACTTCCCGGTGCTGAAACCCCCAGCACGAGTCGTACTGATAACCTCGACACCACGAGCACCCATTTCAGGTCGCAGCCACTGGTTGAAAGCATCAGTTGCCAAACCGATCCTCGCTGTCGAGTATCTCTAACAGGTTCACAAGGTCATCCGGAAGCTCGGTCTCAAACTCCATCCAATCACCGCTGGCCGGATGCTCGAATTCAAGTGCCTGTGCATGCAGCGCCTGGCGCGGGAAACTGCGCAGAGTGGACATCAAAAGATCTGATGCCCCCGCGGGTACGCGCTGACGGCCGCCATAAACAGGATCGCCAATTAAGGGCCACTTTCGGTGCGCCATATGAACCCGGATCTGGTGCGTCCGCCCTGTCTCTAAATTGACCTGCAACTGCGTATAGTGCTTAAAACGATGAGCAATACGGAAGTGCGTCACGGCGGGCTTACCATCGGCAACCACAGCCATTTTTGTTCGAGCGGTCGGATGGCGGTCAATGGGCGCATCGATTTTTCCGCCCCCTGTCAGGGCACCCGTACAGACCGCGCAGTAGGTTCGCGAGACGGTACGCTCCGATAACTGTGCTACGAGTGACTTGTGCGCCAGTGACGAACGCGCCACAAACATAATGCCAGAGGTTTCCTTATCCAAGCGATGCACGATCCCGCCCCTTGGCAATGCACCGAGCTCAGGCGCGTGCGCCAATAAAGCGTTAGCCAGGGTTCCATCAGCATGACCTGCAGCTGGATGAACGACGACACCCGCGGGCTTATTGACCACCAGAATGTGCTCGTCTTCGAAGATAACCTTCAGTGGCAGGCTTTGAGGCTGCCAATCAGTAACAGGCTCGTCTGCAACCAGTAGGGTCAGCTGGGCACTGGCGGTTGCTTTATCCCGCGGTTTGACGGTTCGCCCATCGACCGTTAATCGCCCTTCTTTAATCCATGTCGCGAGGCGGCTTCTGGAGTATTCGGGGAACAACTCAGCGGCGACCTGGTCCAAACGCATACCGTGGCATTGAATCGGTACGCGCGCCTCCAGAGAGTCCAGTTTGGGGGTGTCATAAGTCATACTGGAAACCAAATTGAATGAGAGGTGTGATCAAAGTGAAACCGCGGGTTAGAATGTCGGATTACGATGCTATCAGATGGAAGCAGCCGCAGTGACAAAGCCTGTATTTTTTCAATTGAAATGGAGTGTATTACTCCTAATGGTCAGTCTCGGTCTGTCCGGGTGTTCGCTATTTGGCGATGACGATGAGCTTCAAGTTGACGCCAACTCCGGTGAGCAGCAAATGTATCGACAAGCGCAGCGATACATTGATAGCTCAAACTTCGATCTCGCAATCAGGGCACTGCAGCAACTCGAGAGCCGCTATCCCTTTGGGAAGTACGCCGAGCAGGCGCAGCTCGAGTTGATCTTTGCGCATCACGGTGCGTTCCAGAATGAAGCTGCAATTGAAGCAGCGGATCGGTTTATTCGTCTGCACCCACAACATCCCAGTGTCGACTACGCCTTTTACATGAAGGGAGTGGCAGCCTACGACATCAATAAGAGTTTTTTCTCATCGATCATTCCAAGCGATGACTCCAAGCGCGATGTATCGGGTGTTCGAGAAGCGTTCGGGGAGTTCTCTACCCTACTGAACCGCTACCCCAACAGTCGCTATGCGCAGGACGCCCGAGCGCGCATGGTCTACATTCGCAACATGCTGGCTCGGCATGAAATTCACGTAGCCAACTACTACTTTAAGAGAGGCGCCTACATGGCTGCTCTGAAGCGAGGTCAAAATGTTGTGGAAACCATGCAGGGAACAACCGCGGTAGCGGATGGTCTCGCCGTGATGGCACAGGCTTATATTTTGCTTCAAATGGATGATCTTGCTCAGGACACAGTTCGTGTTCTGTGCGCGAACTACCCAGAGCACCCAAACCTAATGGGTGATTGCAACTTCGATGGTGGCTTTGATATCGATGGTCTCGAGAGGTCCTGGCTGAACCAAGCGTCTTTCGGTCTGCTCGATCCGCCCGAAGCACCGCAGTTCGATTACCGCCCCGGCTTCGACTCTTAAGACTGAGCCTAGCTCTTCCGCCAAGCCCACGAGATGGGGTAACGCCTATCTCGGCCAAAACCTCGCGTAGTGATTCGAACGCCAACCGGTGCCTGGCGCCGCTTATACTCGTTTAGGTCGATCAATCGAATCACCCGCTTCACGTCGGACTCCGCAAACCCCTCGGCAACGATTTGCTCTGCGCTTTGATCTTCTTCAACGTAACGCTCGATGATCTCATCGAGCTGGTCATACGGCGGTAGATTGTCTTGGTCGGTCTGATCGGGTGCTAGTTCAGCGGATGGTGGACGATCAATAACACGCTGCGGAATGCAATAACCCAGCGTATTTCGATACTGGGCCAAGGCATAGACCAAGAGCTTCGGACAATCCTTCAGCGGATCAAAACCGCCGGCCATATCACCGTAGAGGGTCGAGTAACCCACGGCCAGCTCACTTTTGTTCCCGGTCGTTAATACAAGGCGGTGCTTTTTATTGGAAATGGACATCAACAGAACGCCACGGCAACGCGCCTGCAGGTTTTCTTCGGTGGTATCGACCGACAGCCCATCAAACTGGTCAGTAAGGCCTGCCATGAACGCCTCGTATATAGGCTCAATCGAGATGACATCGTATTCAACGCCCATAACGGATGCCTGCTCTCCCGCATCCTCGACACTCATGTCGGCCGTGTATTTGAAAGGCATCATCACGGCTTGCACGCGATCAGCCCCTAGGGCATCAACAGCAACTGCCAGTGTTACCGCTGAGTCAATGCCGCCAGAAAGGCCCAATACAACACCGGGGAAACCGTTCTTTTCAACGTAGTCACGAACGCCAAGCACCAAGGCCTGCCAAACCGCAGCAACGTCAGAGAGAGCCGCCGCAGCAACTCCTTGCGCGATTGCAACACCGCGAACCGTTCGCTCCACCCAGAGTTCAAAACAGCCCTCCTCAAAGTCCGGCGCAACTACCGCCAGTTCACCATCGGCATTAACCGCAAACGAACCGCCATCAAATACGAGTTCGTCCTGTCCGCCGACCTGATTAACATAAATCATGGGAATCGACTGCTCAGTCGCTCTATTTGACAGTACTTCCCAACGCTCTTTGTGTTTACCGCGATGGAAAGGGCTCGCGTTGAGGTTGATCAACAACTCAGCACCCATGCGTCTCGCCGCATCCGCCGGCTCTCGGTGCCAGATATCCTCACAAATCGTGATACCTACTTTGATACCGGCCATATCAACAACGCAGGGGGTATCGCCTTCGCTGAAATACCGCTTTTCGTCGAAAACTTGATAGTTTGGCAGGCGCTGCTTGAAGTATTCGCCCACCATCTGGCCGCCATGCAGTACGCCTGCGGCATTGTAGAGAGCCCCGTCGCACCGCCGGGGGTATCCGACAACAACGTAGAGGTCGGAAGGAAGCTCGCTAGCAAGCACTATCAGCGCGTTCTCAATCTGCGCTTGCAAGCTGTCGCGCATGAGCAGGTCTTCCGGCGGATAACCCGTCAGTGTCAGCTCAGGAAAAACAACCAGCGTGTCCTGACCCTCGGTATAAGCGTCACGCGATACCTGAATGACTTTCTCAGTATTACCCTTGATGTCTCCAACAAAGGTATTGAGCTGTCCCATGACAACTTTCATGCACCTGCTCTCCCAAATAAGAGTCTCTTGCTCGAAGATTAGTGGCTGATATAGTGCATAAATCAGTCGCAAATCTGTATTCAAACGATGTCTGAAGACACGCCCGTGAGCCCTAAGGATAACATTGACCGCTCACAGGTCTTTGATGTTTACAACGTTTACCGGCTAGTTATTGGCTCGGTTCTCTTTGCTTTGACGCTTTCCTCGACAGGATCTGCACTTGTTGCTGAAGTCGACGGCAACAAGAGATTTATTTTGAACAATTTGAGCGGGATAACTGCCCGAGGGACACTCTCTTTATCGACTTCTAACGCTAGTTGACCCCTGCCAACGACGGCTAGTCAGTTGACTTCTACCGTTGGGATACGAAGCTCTTTTGGCAGAGAGAACGTGATGTTCTCAGGTTGGCCATCCAACGATTCAACATTGGCATGCCCCTGACTTTGCAGCCACTGAACGACGCCCTCCACCAAATGCTCCGGAGCCGACGCGCCCGCGGTAACGCCCACCGTGTCGCCCTCTCCAACCCAGCTCGGATCGATCATTTCTGCTGAGTCAATCAGATAAGCACTAGAGCCGCAGCGCTCGGCTAATTCTTTTAATCGGTTCGAATTCGAGCTGTTGGGAGAGCCTACAACAAGTACGACGTTGGCTTTTTCAGCTAACGCCCTGACCGCATCCTGACGGTTTTGAGTCGCGTAACAGATATCATCTTTTCGCGGACCTTGGATTTTAGGGAATCGCTCGCGTAATGCTTCAATGACCTTGGCCGTGTCATCTACAGACAAGGTTGTCTGAGTAACGAAGGCCAGATTATCAGGATCGCGAACTTCTAAACTCGCTGCCTGCCCCTCATCCTCTACCAGATACATCACCCCGCCATTCGAGGTGTCGTACTGGCCCATCGTGCCCTCAACCTCCGGGTGTCCCTCGTGACCAATGAGAACGCATTCCCGTCCTGATCGACTGAACGCCGTTACTTCAACATGCACCTTCGTGACGAGAGGGCAGGTGGCATCAAAGACCTGAAGCCCTCGATTGGCCGCTTCATCCTGTACCGCCTTTGAGACACCGTGGGCACTGAAAATAACAATCGCATCATCGGGAACTTCATGAAGCTCCTCGACAAACACGGCACCGCGGTTCCTTAGGTCATCTACCACCGTTTTGTTGTGGACGACCTCGTGGCGAACGTAGATTGGACGTCCGAAAACTTCGAGTGCGCGGTTGACGATATCGATCGCTCGATCGACACCGGCACAAAAACCGCGCGGGTTGGCAAGCATCACTGTCATCAGTGCAACTCCGCTGGTTCCACGCGGTCGATTTTCACCTCAAACCTTAGGGTGCGTCCCGCGAGTGGGTGATTGAAGTTAACACGGACCGTGTTCTCGTCAAAAGAATCAACGACACCGGGGAGCTCTCCCCCGGCCGCGTCCGCGAACGAAAACACCATGCCAACCTCTAGATCGGCGTCATTGCTGAAGGTATGACGCGCAATATCCTGATAATTAGCCTCTTGCGGCTCACCGAAACCATCTTCAGGCGAAATTGTGAAAGCGGCCTCATCGCCCTGCTTAAGGCCTAGCAAGCAGGCTTCAAAGCCAGGAAGGAGAGAACCATCGCCCATAACAAAACTGACAGGAGCACGATCGAAATTGCTATCAACCACGTCTCCCGTTTCGAGGGTAATTGAAAAGTTAAGGCTTACCTTTGTATTGGACGATATGTTGAGTTCGTTACTCATTCAGACTTCCCTGACTCGCTGGTAAAACTATCCCAAAGCAGCAAAATTGCTCCGCAAAAAATAGCTGAATCCGCAATATTAAAGGCTGGCCAATACCAACTTTGGTAGTGCCAGGAGATGAAATCAACCACATAGCCCAAAGTGACTCGATCGACGAGATTGCCAAGGCCACCGCCGAGGATGAGTCCGAGTGATACGCGCAACAACCGCTGTTGAGGCTCGAGACGCGTCAGCCATACCGCCACAAACACACTGACCAACAGGGCCACAGCCGCGAGGAACCAGCGCTGCCAGCCGCCGGCACTTGCCAGAAAACTAAACGCCGCACCTGTGTTGTGAGCGAGCATCAAATCAAACCAGGCAGTAACTTCTACCGGCACGCGGTAAACCAGCTCATTGCTGGCCCACATTTTCGTGTACTGATCTAGGGAGATCACCAATAGCGCCAAGATAAAACCCGCCCAGGGGTTATTCAGCGCTCTCGAAGCCAGCGACTTTTCAAGCCCCGATTTGGCCTCAGGCATAGTGCCTGACCTCGCCCTCACCCGCGACATTCGTCACGCATCGCCCACAGAGCGTTGGATGCTCTGCCACCGAGCCAATATCATCGCGACGATGCCAGCATCGCTCACACTTCTCAGCATCACTCGCGCTTACCGACACTTTCAAGCCTTCAACCTCGCCGGCTAAGGCATCAGCAGGGGCGGCATAAATATCGGCGAGCTCAGCGCCTGACGTAATGAGCACAAAGCGTAGCTCATCACCCAGCGTCGCCAACATTTGGCGCAGGTCTGATGTTGCGTACAAGATGACATTCGCATCGAGCGAGCCACGAATATTTCCCTGAGCGCGCTCTGCTTCCATCGCCTTGTTCACGTCTTGCCGCACCGCGAGACAAGCTGACCAAAACGCGTCACCCATGGCATCGGTTCCATTGGGAGCAGGCAGCTCGTACCACTCTGTAAGGAAGACAGACGCCTCACGATCACCCGGGAGGTTCTCCCAAATTTCTTCCGCGGTGAAACTCAAGATCGGAGCGACCCATCGGCTCAGAGCTTCCGCCATGTGATAGAGCGCCGTTTGGCAGGAGCGGCGCGCAACTGAATTCGTCTGTGTGGTGTACTGCCGGTCTTTAATGACATCGAGGTAGAAACCGCCCAGCTCGCCGCTGCAGAAGTTGTGAACCTTGTGATAAACATGGTGGAACTGATAGGTCTCATAGGCCTCTACCAATTCAGATTGTAGAGCCTGAGCTTTGGAAACAATCCATCGATCCAAAGGCAGGAGCTCATCACTGGACACAGCATCGCGCGTCGGTTCGAATCCCGCCAGGTTAGCCAATAGGAATCTCGCAGTATTTCTGATGCGTCGGTAGGTATCGGATGTTCGCTTAAAAATTTCATCACTGGCTGCGATTTCATTGCGGTAATCCGCAGACGCCACCCACAGGCGCAGGATATCTGCGCCCATATCGTTCATCGCCTTCTTTGCCGGGATGATATTGCCGATCGACTTGGACATCTTTCGGCCCTCGCCGTCGACCGTAAAACCATGAGTCAACACCTGCCGATAAGGCGACTCATCGTAAGCACCGATACCCGTCAACAAGGACGACTGGAACCACCCGCGATGCTGATCGGAGCCTTCCAGATAAAGATCAGCGGGCGCCGAAAGACCGTGTCGCTCGCGTAATACGCAGGCATGGGTAACACCGGAGTCGAACCAGACATCGAGTGTGTCGGTCACTTTTTCATAGGCATCGGCCTCATCGCCCAGAATATCGGCAACCTCGAGATCGAACCATGCATCAATGCCCTTCTCCTCAATGCGCAGTGCAACCTGTTCGACGAGCTCCACTGTATTGGGATGTAGTGATCCATCGACCTTATTGACGAATAGCGTGATGGGAGCACCCCAGGTTCGCTGCCGAGAGATACACCAGTCCGGGCGACTCTCTAACATGGCATCAATGCGGGCACGACCCCAGTCGGGAACCCAAGAGACCGAATCGACCGCCGCTTTCGCCTGAGCTAACAAACCCTGTTTTTCCATCGATACAAACCACTGAGGTGTGGCTCGGTAAATAATGGGGGTCTTGTGTCGCCAGCAGTGCGGGTAAGAGTGCGTGAACGGCCGATGACATAGCAATCGCTGACGCGCACCCAGTTCTTCAATGATCTCGTCGTTAGCTTTAAAAATGTGTTTCCCTGCGAAGACCGGTGTGCCCTCGAGGTAGACTCCGTTGCCACCAACAGGGTTATAGACCTCAAGGTCGTATGCCTTGCCAATCTGGAAATCTTCAAGACCGTGAGCGGGTGCCGTGTGAACGCAACCCGTTCCCGCGTCAGTCGTCACGTGATCGCCCAGCATCACTGGTACCGATTCGTCAGAGAACGGTGGTAATACCCTTACTCGGTCAAGCTGCGAACCTGTGACACGCCCCAGAACCTCCGGCGAATCGACGCCGAACCGGGCCGCACAGTCGTCAGACAACGCCTCGGCCACGAGAACAGCGCGTGCGCCAACCCGGATCAGCACATAATCCAAATCTGCGGCAACACTGACCCCACGGTTGGCCGCCAACGTCCATGGTGTCGTCGTCCAAATCGCGACCGACAACTCGCCCACGCCGCTAACACCCAGGAGCGCCTCGGCTTCTTGCTGGTCCGCAAAGGGAAACGCCACATCAATAGCTGACGAGACTTTGTCCTGATACTCGACCTCGGCCTCAGCCAATGCCGAACCGCAATCGAGGCACCAGTGCACGGGCTTGAATCCCTGCTGAAGGTGACCGTTGTCGATAATCTTTCCAAGCGTTCGAACAATGTTCGCTTCGAAAGAAAAGTTCATGGTGAGGTAAGGATCGCTCCAATCACCAACAACACCCATCCGTCTGAAATCGTCGCTCTGGTTGGCGACTTGTTTTGTCGCATATTCCCGACACTTTTGCCGAAACTCGCTCGCGCTCACCTTATGACCGGGCTTTCCGACTTTTTTCTCGACATTGAGCTCAATCGGCAGTCCGTGGCAATCCCAACCGGGAACATAGGGCGAATCGAATCCAGAGAGTGTCTTTGACTTTATGATGATGTCTTTCAGTATTTTATTGACCGCGTGCCCAACATGGAGCTCGCCATTCGCGTAAGGAGGTCCATCGTGCAGGATGAATGTAGGCTTACCTGCTCCCGCCTCGCGCATTTTTTCGTACAGCCCCATCTCCTCCCATTGCTTAAGCCGCTGCGGCTCGCGCTGGGTGAGGTTGGCTTTCATGGGAAAGCCCGTCTCGGGCAGGTTTAAGGTGTTCTTATAATCGCTCATCGTACGTCTGAGTTCTCACACTGCTAAGCTGGATTTGCTGCATGCCAGTCACGCGCTGACTGTTGATCTCGCGCGATTGCGGCCTTTAGCGCATCCAACGAATCGAATTTCTTTTCATCACGGAGCTTGGTCATGAACTCCACTTTCAGGCGCTCGCCATAAATATCTCGAGCGAAGTCGAACAGATGCACCTCGAGATTAGCGAGTGATCCATCGTTCACTGTGGGTCTCACCCCAACATTGGCAACGGCTGGTGCATCCACCAATCCTGCGCCACTCACTCGCACTGCGTATACGCCATGAAGAGGCGACTTTACACGCTTCAGCGCAATATTGGCGGTCGGGGACCCAATTTGACGTCCCAATTGCTTACCTTTGAGGACTTTTCCCGAAAGTGTGAAGCGTCTTCCAAGAAGATTGGCGGCCTCACCAAAGTCAGCCTCGAGTAAAACTGAGCGAATACGCGTGCTACTGACCCGCTCACCCGCCACATCATAGGTCGATGTGGGCACTACCTCATAGCCGAACTCATCAGCCAATGATTCGGTAAACGTAAGATCGCCTGCGCGCTCTTTCCCAAACCGGAAATCGTCACCAAACGCAATGTATCGAGCCCACAATCCGTTGACGAAAATACGCTCAACAAAATCCCTCGGTGACATGGTTCTCAGCTCATCGTTAAAGCGAAGGCACAACAAGTGATCGATCCCGAGCGCGTCCAATGCGCGGAATTTCTCTCGAAATGTCATGAGCCGCGGTGGCGCTTTTTCGGGGAAAAGAAACTCACCGGGTAGGGGCTCAAAGGTAATGACTGTTGTAGAGAGCCCTCGCTTTACAGCTTCTCTTTTCAGATGCTCGAGTACTTCTCGATGTCCACGATGCACCCCGTCGAAAGCACCAATCGTCACGGCGCTTCCGCCCGAATCGAAGCCCTGAGAAAAGCTCGGTAAATTGTGCTGTCCGCGGATAAGTTTCATGGTGCCTTGCACGCTTTCATAACGCTGCAAAGTATACAGGAGCTGTAGGCGACAATCGCCTGTTTACCAGATGGAGGCAACGATCAAAAACGATGGGGCTATGTTAACGAGGGGTGTCATGGGGCAGCGCGCGGACCCCTGACTTCATTGAGCTTGAAACCCAGCACTGCCAGAACCATCGCAAAACTCGCCATGCCCGCGAACACCAAAAGCGTCATTTGACCCACGCGCCAACTGAGGTCGGCGGTTAACCAGAGGGATACGGCGGGTGACATCATCGATACTGCTATCCCCATCAGAGACACCGCTACGACAAGCCTTGCAATAAATTTGGCTTCAAATACCCCAGTTAAAGGGATACCACCACGTCGCAAACCCAGATACAGCAGACCCGCATTAATCCAGGCCGACACACTGGTCGCGAGTGCGAGTCCCACATGTCCCATCTCGAAATACCACATCAGAGGGAAGACAAAGAGGACGTTTAATACCATGTTGCTGACCATGGCGATGATGCCAATTTTCACAGGCGTCTTCATGTCTTGGCGAGCGTAGTAACCGGGTGCCAGTACTTTGATCAGCATAAATCCGCCGAGCCCTACCGTGTATGCACGAAGACTTGCGGCTGCCATTTCGACATCACGATCGGTAAACGCACCGTACTGGAACAAGGTGGCCAAAATAGGCTCCGCAAGCAGCCACAGGGCTACCGTTGCGGGAACGGCAATTAACAGCACATTCCGCATGGCCCATGCGAGTGTTTGAGAGAACTCTTCAGGCTCTGCACGTGAATTGAGCGCTGACAATGTAGGCAAAATAACGGTGGCAATCGCGATGGCAAACACGCCGAGCGGGAGCTCGGTCAATCGATCCGAATAGTAAAGCCAGGCCACGCTTCCATCGGGCAATAAGCTCGCCAGCACCGTATCGAACAAGAGATTGATCTGACTCACCGAGACCCCAAACAATGCGGGCACCATGAGCATCAGTATCTTCTTCACGCCTTTATCTTTGGTATCCCAAACCGGCCGTGGTGTGAGCTTCAAGGCTCGCAGTGAGGGCAACTGGAAAAGCAGTTGTACGACACCCGCCAATGTAACGCCGATGGCCAACCCCATTGCGGGTTCGGGCATCGCTGGGGCCCACACCACCGCTGCCGTAATCAACGAAAGATTCAGTAGTACCGGTGTGTACGCGGGTACTGCAAAACGCCTGTAAGTGTTGAGAATGGCACCACAAAAACCGGTAAGGCTAATCAGGAATAAGTAAGGAAACGTCCAGACGATAAGGTCAGCGGTCAGCGCGAGTTTTGCCACGTCGCGACTAAACCCCGGGGCAAATATCAGTGCCACCCACGGCGCCATCACCATGGCCAATGCTGTCAAAACAAACAATGAGCCACCCAAGACACCAGCGACACGATCTACGAGGTGACGCACTGCCTCATGCGAACCTTGCTCACGGGTCTCGGTGAGCACTGGCACAAACGCCTGTGAAAAAGCGCCCTCGGCAAAAAGCCGACGCAAAAAGTTTGGAATCTTGAACGCAACAAAAAACGCATCGGCGTTGGGTGCTGCACCCAGCAGGTTAGCCAACACCACGTCACGCGCCAGGCCAAGCACTCGGGACAGCATCGTGCCGATGCTAACGACAAAGCTCGAGCCTAGAAGTCCGCTGTTTGATGGTGCTTCCGTCTCAACGGCATCGCTAGAAGGTCGCTCTGATGGATCATTGGTGTCCGTCATGCGTCTAGCCACTCTGCTCTCAGCCGATCGCCATGTCGGGCCAGCCAGTGAAGTGCAATGATGGTTAAACCGTTATTGATTTTTCCCGCATCGAGTAACGCGATCGCATCGGCGCGAGCTACAGAGTGCACCAAAATATCCTCGTGCTCCGTGTCTACACCTTTGACCTCGCCGACGACCGCCGAGACCACACGCCCCACGAAGAGGCGAATTTGCTCTGAGCAGGCCCCAGGACTGGGGTAGTACGAGACGATGGGGGTCAGAGCATCCATCGTGCAACCAGCCTCCTCTAAGGCCTCCCGATGTGCGACATCGATATCGGTCTCGCCAGCCTCCACCACGCCTGCAACAGCCTCGAGCATCCACGGAGAATCATCACCTCGAATGGCACCAGGCCTGAATTGCTCGATCAAAATGACCTTATCGGATTCAACATGCCAAGGCAGAACGGCGACGGCATCACCACGCTCGAACATCTCTCTGCGAATACCATCGGTCCAACTGCCATCAAAGCGTCGGTGGCGCAGCGTGAGCGCATCCATCCGGAAGTAGCCTTTGAATACGGTCTCTCGTGTCTCGACCTCTACATCACCTGAGCCGTAGCTGAGTGAAAGTTCACTCAAAATCGACGCTCCGTGCTCCAGTTGACCGGCTTCGAGTAGTCATCGACCTGATCCGCGACATCAAGAATCAGTGCAAACAGGGCCATTCGCACCAAAACGCCATTATCAGACTGCCGGAAAATCGCGAGGTTCGGATCGTTGTTTAAGTCGTCGTCAAGCTCCTGTGCCCCCTCCCGCGAGTCACGGGGCAAGGGGTGCATGATGACGGTATTGGGCTCACAGAGCGCCGTGTAAATGCTTTGATTTAGCCTAAAGCGGCCTCGATAGAGATCGGCATCCGCCTGAGACTCGAATCGTTCTTCCTGAATGCGTGTCGAGTACACAATGTCCACATTGGCAATGCCGAGCTCTAATTGATCGGTTTCAACCACATCAATGCCACTCTGGCGCATCTCTTCAACCAATTCCTCGGGCATTTTGAGCTCCGCAGGTGAGACCAGACTCACACTCACGTTGGTAAAGCGGGTCAACAGACGAGACAGCGAGTGCACGGTTCGACCAAAGCGAAGGTCTCCAACCATGGCGATTCGCAATCCGTCTATTCCCCGCTGTCTGCCGGCAAGTTCGCTTCGAATGGTATAGAGATCCAGCAGTGCCTGACTGGGGTGCTCATTGGCCCCGTCACCGCCGTTGATGACCGGCACGCGACTAGCAGAAGCAAATTCGCTCACGGATCCGGCCGTTGGATGCCGCATGACGATGGCGTCTGAATAACCGCTTAGTACGCGTGCTGTGTCGTAGAGCGACTCACCCTTTGCGATGGCCGTACTCTCGAAACCGGTAGTCTCTCTGACATGACCACCGAGCAGATTGAAGGCACTGCCAAAGCTAATACGCGTTCGGGTCGAAGGCTCGAAGAACATGGATCCTAAGATAGCGCCCTCGAGCACAGTCGTCTTTCGCTCTCGCTGTGCGTAGGGACGCATACAATCAGCAATATCAAAAATACGATCGACATCGCCACGATCGAATTGGCTGATTCCCAAGATATGGTGGCCGGCAAATTTCACAGCGCTCTCTTCTCCTCGCGCATTGAGCTGCGCGCTTGGGGCCTTATTCTAAACCTAAGCACCGCTGACGCCTAAAACTTTGGCATTTTCTGATACCCAACGCTCAAGATCAGCAAGTGCCGCACGTGGTTTATCGCCTAAGTTGGGATGACTCTGCTCCTCTGCCAGGGCCAGACGCAAACCCTCAAGATTCATATGATCACTGCTCAGCCACTGTTCGCGGCAGTGCTCTTGCCATGTCGCCTGCTCACTATCGGTCAGAATCTCGGGCCAATTTCGTGCACGGTAACGAAATAGGAGCTCGGGTAAACGCTGATCGGTGAAAGCGAATCGTCGATCGCGCAGTTCAGCCGGTGAGCTCTCCTGAACTTCTTGAATCAGTCTTCTATCCGAGTTCGGTACAAAGGCACGGTACAGCGCCGTGTCGGGATTCAGGTCCGTGGTTTTTGGTCCACCGCGGTAGACAGACTGCAGATGCTGGATGAATTCGGATCCTCGATCTTCTCGCGCCTTCCTCAGCGTTGCCAGATTCCTGCGCAAAGTATCGCCATCAAGACCCAGACGCGCGGCGATATCAGCTGTAATCTGCTGCATCGGAAGCAAAACCGGCGCTTTATTGACCTTAATGGTCATGAGCCCCGGCCGATCGCTCGGTGAAGCGAGTTCGTCATCCTTGGCAAACAAGCGCGCTTGAATTTCCTCTGACGTCAGCGACAGAAACTCCGGGTCGCGAGACAAGTCGGCGCAAATAATGTCCGACTTATACTCAGGATGGACCGCTAGGGGTGCGATGACACCGAGACACGCCCGCTCTGTCCCCATGAGTCCCGACACATAAGCAAGTGGCGTCACGGTCTTGGTGTCAATCAACGCCTCGACGCGTACCTTGAATCGCATTGATAACAGCTCATCGAAGAGCGCCGCGTCAGCAGAGCGCAGTGCCCTCGCTAGTGCCAGAGTTGCCGTGACATCGGACATAGCGTCATGGGCAGCGCCGTGCTCAAGTCCATTCGCCGCCGTCAAATCTTCGAGCTTGAAACTCGGGGCGCCATCGGTGCGCTTGGGCCAATTCAAACTGTCGGGGCGCAGGGCATAAAAGCAGCGCACGACATCAATCAAATCCCAGCGACTGTTACCTCGGCTGTACTCGCGGGCGTAGGGATCGTAAAAATTGCGCCACAATGTGAAGCGGGTGACTTCATCATCAAATCGAAGCGAGTTGTAGCCCACGCCACAGGTGCCTGGTTGCGCAAGTTCATCATGAATACGCGCGATGAACCCTTGCTCAGAAAGTCCCTTTGCTTCAGCTTCAAATGGGGAAATACCCGTTATCCGGACCGCAGCTGGATGCGGCAATACATCCAGTGCGGGCTTTGCATAGACCGTCAGCGGATCGCCAATGATTTCAAGGTCGGTTGTGGTTCGAAGGCCGGCAAATTGCCAGGGCCGATCGATCGCAGGTGAAGCGCCTGAGGTCTCGTAGTCATGCCAGTAAAGCGTTTCTACGGACACACGCCCTCCTTCACCCAATGGCTCAACATTAGCGTTTAAAACAACTCAATGGCTTGCTCTTCAATGTTGGCCCGCCACAGTTTGGGTCCGGTAATGTGCACCGACGTACCTTGCGCGTCGACGGCGACGCTCACGGGCATGTCTGTAACCGTAAATGCGTATATGGCCTCCATTCCCAGGTCATCGAATGCAACCACTTTCGCGTCCGTGATTGCCTTGGAAACGAGGTAAGCCGCGCCCCCAACTGCCATGAGGTAAACCGCCTTATGCTTACGTATGGCATCAATCGCCACGGGGCCTCGCTCGGCTTTGCCGATCATCCCCAAAAGGCCGCTATGCTCAAGAATGTTGTCGGTAAATTTATCCATGCGTGTGGACGTCGTGGGGCCGGCGGGACCGACAACTTCATCTCTGACAGGATCAACCGGACCCACGTAGTAGATGAATTTTCCCCGCAAATCGACGGGTAGCTCTTCACCATCCGCAATCATTTGCGTCATACGCTTGTGCGCCGCATCTCGGCCCGTATACATCGTTCCAGACAACAGCAGCGTATCTCCCGGCTGCCAGGAGAGTGTTTCTTCCTGAGTCACAGTATCAAGATTGATACGGCGCACTGAATCTCCCGGCTCCCATGTGACCTCGGGCCACGCATCGAGGCTGGGTGCCTCTTGGAATACAGGACCATTGCCGGTCAATTCGAAGTGCGCGTGCCGCGTGGCCGCGCAGTTTGGAATCATCGCAACGGGCAGGGATGCGGCGTGCGTGGGGTAATCCATAATCTTTACATCGAGTACAGTCGTGAGCCCGCCCAGGCCTTGGGCACCAATACCCAGTTTGTTGACCGCCTCCATGATCTCAAGACGCAACTCTTCGGCTCGTGTCGATGGGCCGCGCTCGCGGAGCTCATGAATATCGACCGGATCCATCAGTGATTCTTTAGCCATCACCATCGCTTTCTCGGCCGTACCGCCTATACCAATCCCGAGCATGCCCGGTGGGCACCACCCCGCACCCATCGTAGGTACGGTCTTAACAACCCAGTCAACAATACTGTCGGACGGATTCAGCATGGCGAGCTTTGATTTGTTTTCAGAACCCCCGCCCTTCGCCGCGACACGGAAATCGACCGTATTGCCCGACACCATGCGAGTATGAATAACCGCCGGTGTGTTGTCCTTTGTATTCTTTCGAGCCCCGGCCGGATCTTCGAGGATCGACGCCCTCAACTTGTTGTCTGGATGCAGGTAAGCGAGTCTCACACCCTCGTTAATCAGCTCTTCGAGAGGCTTCGACGTCTCCCATCGAACATCCATTCCAACGTCGACGAACACGGTGACAATACCGGTATCCTGACAAATGGGTCGCTTGCCCGTAGCGCACATGCGGCTGTTAATGAGGATCTGAGCAAGGGCATCTTTAGCCGCCTGACTTTGCTCCATTTCGTAGGCGCGATGAACTGCCTGCACGAAATCGGTTGGGTGGTAATAGGAGATGAACTGAAGTGCATCTGCCACACTATCGACAACATCGCGATCTCTAATTACGGTCATGTGCTCTCTTTACCTTCCCACTTACTGTGCTGGCGCTGATGCAGGCATTGATGCTGATTCAACAGACAGAGCATCAACCTGTGCTGATAACTGACGAATGTCAGCCCGTAGCTGGTTCACATTAGTATTGACCTGCTTCCGGAAACCGTTAATCGAGGCCACCCACTCTTCATTTGTGGTGACGCGGTTGCCCAGAGAAGCCCGCTCCAAGTTGGCACGATTCACGTCGTCCGCCAATCGCTCGACATCGCTTTGAATTTGTCGTGCTGATCCCGCCAAGCGCTCGATGTCAGCCGACAAGGTTTGCAGCGCCTTAAGGTCCGCCGTCAGCGCATCCAGTGTTTTCTTTTGACGAAAACCGTTGTCTTTCAGGGTTTGTAGCGTTGCCTCGTTGGCCTTATCGGCCTTCTCGAGCTCGGATACCTTCCTATTGGCTACTCGTCGCGCGTCCCAGAGCTTTCGAACCTCACTGTCCAGCAGATTCAATTGAGCCCCCATCGCTGCCGCCGATTTGGTAACGGTCTCATCGGTATCGGTCAACAAATTCTCGAGCCCCTGAACCTGTTTACCTGTCCGCGACTGATCCGCTGTCAGCTGACCGATCAGCTGATAGTTGTACCACGCGTAGGCAGACAAGGCGCACACAGCAATAAAGGACAGTGCTAGAAAAAATTGACCAGCGCCGCTCAGTCCGGCAGATTCGCGACTCCGGCTGGGTATGGCGTTGCGCGGCGCACTGTCGACTGCTTCGTCGCGCCGGGCGGCGAATGATGGAATCTCGGTTAAGTCATCCCGGGACATACGGTTCCTCCCCCTGTACCTGCACAGTATACCTTGCCTTGCAGCCTAGAGTGGCCTTGTTTTAGCCACAAAAAAGGCGGCCTGAGCCGCCTTTCTCGAAGTATATTTTTCTTACATGTAGTACAGCAACGCCCAGATAACGAGGGTGAGTAGTGCAGACATGTGAATGACGCCCTTGACCGATGTCATTGGACCCTGCTTGCCGGCCAATGCATTAATCTCGAGGAGAACAATCAAGCCCAGTGCTAGATAAAGGCCTGTCGATGCTCCGCCCAATGGCAATGCAAGATGCTTTGAACCCAGCATACCGAGCAGCATGGGGCCTGAGAACAAGGTATTAGTTCGGCTTGCGAGGCCCGCTTTTGCAGCACTGGTAGGCCCATCGCCTGGCTTCATGCCTAAAACGACTTGCTGGTTAGGCCAAATGATCAACCATACGTTGAGGAACATGAATGTTCCGGCAAGCGCACCCACCCAGATAGGCGCAAGGTCAAAATTAGTGAAGGCGCCAAGCTTGTGGAACAAATACAAACCAGTCACAAACGTAAGCGCAGCACCCCAACGGAACCACCAAAGCGCGCGCGGCGCCAACTTAGCCATCGCATCTTTCTTAGCGTCAGCTTCGGCTTCCTTGAAATATTCTGTCTGAACGAAATTGAAGTAGTACAGCATGCCGATCCAAGTAATACCGGCTAGCACGTGAAAGTAACGAAAAATAAAACCGATCGCGTTTTCCATTTATTGTTTCCCCTTATGAATACCAGCGCCGTCGACGCCCTGCCCGACTGCAAGTATATCCTTGTGCCAAAAAAAAAGAACCCGGCGTAAAGCCGGGTTCTTCGCTTTATTAGCAGGACTGCTTACATCATGCCGCCCATGCCGCCCATGCCACCCATGTCAGGCATCGCAGGTGCTGCTTCATCTTTCGGTGCTTCAGCAATCATCACTTCCGTGGTGATCATCAAACCAGCAACCGAACCTGCAGCCTGTAGTGCAGTACGAGTTACTTTTGCCGGGTCAAGAATACCCATGGCAATCATGTCACCGTACTCACCAGTCGCCGCGTTGTAACCGAAGTTGCCTTCGCCCTGACGCACTTTATCGAGAACAACAGACGCCTCGTCACCTGCGTTGGATACGATCTGACGCAGTGGACCTTCCATGGCACGCAGCGCAGCTGCGATACCTGTGTTTTGGTCTTCGTTGTCACCTGTCAGACCTTCGACCGATGCGATAGCGCGAACGAGCGCCACACCACCACCAGCAACGACGCCTTCTTCAACCGCAGCGCGAGTAGCATGCAGCGCATCTTCGACACGTGCTTTCTTCTCTTTCATCTCGATTTCAGTGGCTGCGCCTACCTTGATAACGGCAACACCACCGGCGAGCTTCGCAACGCGCTCTTGAAGCTTTTCACGATCGTAGTCAGAAGACGTGTTCTCAATCTGAACACGAATTTCGCTGACGCGACCTTGGATAGCTTCTGCATCACCCGCACCATCAACGATCGTGGTGTTGTCCTTGTCCATGGTGATGCGCTTGGCATTACCAAGGTGCTCAAGGCTGGTGCTCTCGAGATCAAGGCCCACTTCTTCTGAAATAACCGTGCCGCCAGTCAGGATTGCAATGTCCTGAAGCATGGCCTTACGACGATCACCGAAACCAGGTGCCTTACATGCTGCAACCTTAACGATGCCGCGCATGTTGTTCACAACCAGAGTAGCGAGCGCTTCGCCTTCAACATCTTCAGCAATGATGACCAGTGGGCGAGATGCCTTTGCAACCTGCTCAAGTACAGGCAGTAACTCACGAATATTGGAGATCTTCTTGTCAACTAACAGCACGAAGGGATCTTCCACTTCAGCCGACATGTTGTCCTGATTGTTGATGAAGTAAGGCGACAGGTATCCGCGATCAAACTGCATACCTTCAACCACGTCGAGTTCGTTCTCTAGACCTGAACCTTCTTCGACGGTGATGACACCCTCTTTACCGACCTTCTCCATTGCTTCAGCAATGATTGCGCCAACAGAGGTATCGCTGTTGGCTGAGATGGTACCGACCTGAGCAATCGCCGTGTTGTCTTCACACGGTGATGCCATGCCCGACACCGCTTCAACCGCTGCCGCGACTGCCTTATCAATGCCGCGCTTGAGGTCCATGGGGTTCATGCCCGCAGCCACGGCCTTAAGGCCTTCGTTCACGATAGATTGCGCGAGAACGGTTGCGGTCGTTGTGCCGTCACCTGCGACATCAGACGCTTGTGAAGCAACTTCCTTCACCATTTGCGCGCCCATGTTCTCAAAGCGATCCGCCAGTTCGATTTCTTTCGCTACTGAGACACCATCCTTGGTGACAGTCGGTGCACCGAATGACTTCTCGAGGATTACGTTTCGGCCCTTAGGACCCAGTGTTGCTTTAACGGCATCTGCCAGTGTGTTCACACCGGTCAGCATGCGTTGGCGAGCGGGGTCACCAAAAAATACGTCTTTAGCTGCCATGTCTAAAATTCCTTTACTAACGTTGGACTGAAGTTATTAGTCGATTACGGCGTAAATTTCGCCTTCGCTCATCAGGATCAGCTCTTCACCATTTACTTCGATGGTGTTGCTCCCTGCGTACTGACCGAAAACGATCGTGTCGCCCACCTGAACTGTCAGAGGACGCTGCTCACCGTTGTCCAGCACTTTGCCGGCACCAACTGCAACCACTTCACCCTGATTAGGCTTTTCTTTCGCTGAACCCGGGAGGACGATGCCGCCAGCCGAGGTCTCTTCTTCTTCCTTACGACGAACGACAACTCGGTCGTACAACGGACGAATATTCATTGGTTTCAATCTCCAAAATGACGATTATGTTTTTCTTCCCACTAAAGGGTTAGGGAATAATGGGGACTCAAAAAACAATTTCAAGCCTTTTTTAGCACTCAATGGGCGAGAGTGCTAAATCTGACAAAAAAAACACTTTTAAGCGTGATTTAGTCGTCGTCGACCCGCGAAAAGTCACCCTCAAGCGTCACCGGTCCGCGATCATCTCGTTCAGATGTGCTTCGATGAGGGATATCGCGTTCCTCGCCCATAGGATTGTCTCGCGCTCCAGTAGAGACGGCACCACCCAGTAGAGCTCGCAAAGCTGCGCGTAAAAACACATAGAGTGCAATCGCATCGGAAATAAATCCGGGGATCATCAACAAAACGGCACCAAAGGCGACACTGATCTCGCCGGCGAACAACTGACCACGGAGTGCCGCAGCGGAAGGAAAGCGGCCTGCCGTCATCAGAGCAGACCGTCCGGCGAGCTGAAGCAACCAGTACCCCACAACGATCATAAGGAGTATGTAGGCAATCGTTGTCAGCGCACTCGTGCGAGCACTGAACTCTAGTAGAGACCAAAACTCCAGAAACGGATATGCAATCAGCAAAAACGGCATAGGGGATTTCCTCGCTCACGCATACGTACCCAGTGTACGTCGTTCCATGACGCCGCGATACGGTAGTTAATGCGGATTACCCGTCCTCATTTCAAGGGAGACAGTCGATGAAGACCGTGTAAGCTTCCGTCCGGATTAAGTGAGAGGACGCGTCCATCTGCGAGTAGCCAGACCTCAGCACATGACCAATCGGGCTGAGTTTCGTAGTCAAATGTCACGCATCGCAGATCGCGCTCAGTTCGCCAACGACCCGTGACCTCGTGTTCTACCGCACCTTCAGCACCGGCATCATGTGCTTCTGTCCACCATCGACTGACAAAGGTTCCGTCCGCAAACCAATGTGTCTCTGCTGATATGCCACGCCCGTCTTGAACCTCACCCCGATCGATGACATTGGAGAACATCTCAATAATTTGATCTGCTACCAGTAGTGTCTGTCCTGCATAGACAGCACCGGTCTCATCTTGTCTCATCTGCTGTGCGTGTGCACTCAACACTGTCGCGGCACAACATAAGACAACGCTGAGGCGCATCGTAATTTTCATAAAACCGGTTTCAACGCCTGCTCGGGGACGACGTGTGCATTCCTTCCCAGGCTCTCGCTCCGGGCTGTGTCTGCGTCGCCAATCTCGACCGTGTCGTAGGCAGTCATCTCGAAATCACGCCTTGATCTCTTTCACGTATCGATTAACCACCCAGATTAAAATCAGGACCGGCAAACCCATCATGGATGAGATAAGGAAAAAGCTGTCATAGCCCAGCGAATCAACAATCGAGCCGGAATAGCCACCCAGCAATTTGGGGAATAGGGTCATCATCGAACTGAACATGGCGTACTGCATTGCAGTGAACGACAGGTTAGTCAGACTTGAAAGATAAGCAATGAATGCCGCCGCCGCTAACCCGGCGGTGAGGTTATCTGCGCCGATCACGACATAGAGCAGCGAGAGATTTCCGGGATTACTGGCAAGGGGGATGAACAACAAATTCGTGATGACGGTCATCACAGCACCCAACATCAAGACTTTGAGTACACCGTATCGGATGGTGAGGAACCCCCCGACAAAGCCACCCAAAATGGTCATCCAGAGACCGAACACTTTAGTAACGGTCGCGATCTGATTTTTACTGAACCCCATATCCACGTAGAAGACGTTGGAAATCACGCCCAACACAATATCGGAAACGCGATAGAAGCCAATGAGTAACAACACCAAGAACGCCATCCTGCCGTAGCGGCCAAAAAACTCGGCAATAGGATCCACGTACGTTTCTTGTAATGCGCGTCGATCCGTAATGTTTAATAACACCAATACCCAGCTGATTGTCCCGGCCACGGCCAAAGCGCTAACGAGGTGGAGAGTTTCACCTAAGAACGACGCCACCGAAAAATCAGCCCCAAGCGAGACCAACCAGGCCCTGAGCGCATCAGCATTTGTCGACAGCAACAGGTAGGAATAAATGATGCTGATAACGAAGCAGACAAACAGTATCAGGAACCTTAGGTAGTCGCTGGTTGAGTTGAGAAAACTCGATTCGCTGTGGCGATGAGGTTCGTCGATCAACAAAGTGGTGAGGACGCCAACCAGCATGGTGGCCGCCATCGCCATATAGGTGAGTTGCCATGACAAATAGACGTAGGCTTCTTTCGTAGTACCCAACCCGGCAGCCAGATAAAGTGCGCCGGCACCCGCGACAATCATCCCTACCCGGTAGCCTGCCACGTAAGAGGCTGACATTAGCGCTTGTAACTTTTCTTCAACAGCTTCAATCCGGTAAGCGTCGATAACGATATCTTGTGTGGCAGACGAGAAACCGAGCAAGACGGCCGCAAATGCCATGTACCGAAGGCCCTCGGTACTCGCCGGATCACTCATAGCCATCCACAACATTGCTGAAATCACCATGAACTGTGATAGCAACAGCCAGCTTCGTCGCTTACCCAACCAATGTTCGAGAAGCGGCAAAGGCAATTTATCGACCAGTGGCGCCCAAACGAACTTGAACGAATAACCGAGCGCAGCCCAGCTAAAATAGGTGACGGCACTGCGCTCAACACCCGCTTCGCTCAGCCAAATAGACAAGGTCGAGAAAATAAGTAACAGCGGCAGCCCTGCTGAGAAGCCGAGAAACAACATGGCCAGCACACGGGGATGTGTGTACGTCGACTTTGAGTCAAGAAAACCTTGCATCTGAACTATCCAGCTTGATCTGTCATTCCCGGTCGGAGGCTACTGACGGGCAACCACGCTGAAGCCCAAGACACTAATGCCCGGACCATGGCCGTCATCACTATAAGGACTGTACCCATAAACGAGCAGAAACAAAAAGCCCCGCCAGAGCGGGGCTTTTCTATTTAGGCAGGAAACTGATAATCCTCGAACATGTCTCTCAGTTTCATCTTCTGGATCTTACCCGTCGCCGTGTGTGGCATCTCCTCGATGTACTGCACATCATCAGGAATCCACCATTTCGCGATTTTTCCATCGAGGAAGGTCTTAAGCTCATCTGGGGTCACATCCCCCTGTCCATTCTTAACCACAACCAGAAGAGGCCGCTCACCCCACTTTGGATGAATGCGACCAATAACAGCTGCTTCAGCCACCATGGGATGACCTGTGGCACAGTTCTCCACCTCGATCGATGAAATCCATTCACCGCCCGACTTAATCACATCCTTGGTACGGTCGGTGATAGACACATTACCTCGCGCATCGATGGTGGCAACATCGCCGGTCTCGAACCAACCTTCTTCAGTATGCGCTGAGCTACCTTCAAGTTTGAAGTAGCTGGAACATATCCATGGACCACGAACTTTGAGTGCGCCAAAGGCAACACCGTCCCAAGGAAGCTCGTTGTTGTCATCGTCGGTGATCTTCACCTCAACCCCAAAGATCGGCTGGCCCACATTGGTCCGCATGGCGGCGAAAGAATCAGCATCGTATTGATGACGACGAGCACCGGATGAATTCGAGGTGCCTAGAGGACTCATCTCGGTCATGCCCCAGGCATGGCGAGTATCAACGCCGTAGGTATCGAATTCTTCCATAACCGATAATGGGCAAGCGGAGCCGCCCACGACCACTCGCTGAAGTGTCTCTACTCGCTCACCGCTTGAGCGCAGATGAGCAAGAAGGTTCAACCATACGGTAGGAACACCCGCCGACATGGTGACCCCTTCTTCGTTAATTAACGTGGCCAACGTGGGCCCGTCGCCCATTTTGTTACCCGGCATCACCATCTTGGCACCCGCCACAGGGCAGGCATAAGGGTTGCCCCAGGCGTTGACATGGAACATAGGAACGATAGGAAGCACGACATCGGCCGAGGAGATGTTCATCGAATCAGGCATCATTGTTGCGTAGGTGTGCAGCACCGTTGAACGGTGGCTGTACATAACGCCCTTGGGGTTACCGGTCGTGCCTGACGTATAACACAGGGCACAGGCATCGTTCTCATCAATTGTCGGCCATGTGTAGGTGTCAGCCTGCCCTTCTAGCAGTTGTTCGTAGCAATGAACATTGGCGACGCTAGTCTCAGGCATATGCTCAGGCGTAGTCATGACAACCCAGCCTTTGACACCCGGACACTGCGGCGCAACCTGCTCGATCAGCGGCCAGAAATCCGGGTCCAGGAAAACGTACTGGTCTTCTGCGTGGTTAATGATGTAAACGATTTGCTCAGGGAATAGGCGCGGGTTAATGGTGTGACACACGTATCCCGAACAGGCGGATGCGTAATAGGTTTCAAAGTGGCGATAGTCGTTCCACGCGAGGGTGGCAATGCGATCGCTTTGGTCCAGCCCCCACCCATTCATTGCATTCGCCAGTTGGCGAACGCGAGCGAAAGAATCCGAGTACGTATAGCGATGGCGCGGGTTATCCCGCGTGACGGAGACGATCTCCTGTGCGCCATGAACACGCTCAGCATGCTCCATAATCGACGTAATCGTCAGTGGGAAATCCATCATCAAGCCTTGCATGATCTACCTCTCTATCTGGCTGTTATCGTTAGTATATTTGCGGTCTATGCCGCGAGTGACCAAATGCCGGCGTCTTGTTGCGCTCGGCCTTCAACTTCTAGTTTAAGCAGATGAGCAAGCAATGACAGCTGCGCCCATCGGTGCATTGCTTCAGGGACGTCATCGTATACGGATACCACGAGCGTTTCGATAGACGCGGGACCGCCCCGTTCGAGATTCGCGACGACCTTAGCCTCTCGCATCAGTCGATGACGCACGAGCTTTTCAACCTCATCGCGACAACCGGGGATGACCTCACCATGACCTGGTGCAATGGCGGTCACATTGTAATTCAACAGACGTTGCAATGATTCGATATACGCTTTCATATTGCCACCCGGAGGCACGATAACCACGGTTGATCCATTCATGATGTGATCACCCGCAAACACCATCCCCTCTTCTTCCAATAGAAAGCAGAAATGATTATCCACGTGGCCCGGGGTATGTATGGCACGCACTGTCCAGTCGTTACCGGTAAAGACAGCATCCTGTGTAAGGTGAACATCGGGCTTAAAGGTCAAATCCTGATGTTGATCGTCCGCTGTCACCGCGCCAATCATGGGGACATTCAACTCACGCGCCAAATGCGCCGCCGCCGGCGAGTGATCTGGGTGCGTGTGCGTGCAAAAAATGTGGCTTATCCGACCATCACCCACACGCATGATGTGTTCAATATGCTCGTCAATCGCTGGACCGGGATCAATCACCGCGACGTTGTCTGTGCCAATAAGGTAGGTATTTGTCCCGGGACCGGTCATCACGCTGGGGTTCGGTGCAACCAAGCGCCGAATGCGTGCTGATACCTGAACTGCCTCATCATAGCCCTGCATATCAGCTCACCAGCTGCGCAATGGTAACCATAGGATCGACATCAGCGTCGTAATCAACGCCATCGACTTCAAATCCAAAGAGCTGCAAAAACTCTTGGCGATAACCCGCAAAATCAGATAACTCGTCTAGGTTGTCAGTGTTTATCTGATCCCACAGCCCAGCGACTTCTGCCTGAACCTCTGGCAGAAGCTCGAGGTCATCAACGCGACAGCGACCTTCGTCATCCAGCGACTTATCGCCGTAAAGTGCTTCGCGGAACAGGCGATCAATCTGCTCGATACAGCCTTCGTGAGTGCCTCGCGCCTTCATGACTCTAAAGAGAATAGCAAGATAGATCGGCATGGCGGGAATGGCCGCCGAAGCCTGGGTAACGACTGCTTTGAGAACGGACACGCGCGCATCGCCGCCTTTTGCCGCCAATCGGTCGCGAATAGCAACAACCCGCTTATCAAGATCTTTCTTTGCCGCACCAATGGTGCCGTGCCAGTAGATGTCCCAGGTAATTTTCTCGCCGATGTAGGTATAGGCTGTGGTCTTTGCGCCATCGGCCAAAACACCGGCGTCGTCGAGCGCTTCAATCCACATCTGCCAGTCCTCGCCCCCCATGACGGCCACCGTATTGTCGATTTCCTCTTGAGAGGCGGGCTCGAGGTGAAACTCCTGAATGGTTCCCTTGTCGGTGTTGATGCCTTTTTGGACGGCCGCTGACCCGATGGGCTTCAAGGTCGATACGTGGACATCGCCTGTAACTGGGTGCGTGCGGCGCGGTGCGGCAAGACTGTAGACAACCAGATCAATCTGTCCTAAATCCTGTTTAATCAGATCGATAACGCTATCTTTAAGGTCTGCCGAGAAGGCGTCACCATTGATGCTCCTAGCGTACAGACCGGCTTCGTCTGCATAACGATGAAACGCCGCCGAGTTGTACCACCCGGCGGTTCCCGGCTTCTTCTCGTTCCCTTCTTTCTCGAAAAACACGCCTATGGTTGATGCACCGGATCCAAAGGCCGCCGTGATGCGGGAGGCCAGTCCATAACCTGTCGATGCGCCAAGTACGAGTACCCGCTTGGGTCCACCGTTGACATCACCTTTCGATTTCACATGCTCAATCTGACGACGGACATTCTCATCGCACCCAACGGGATGGGTCGTGGTACACAGAAATCCGCGAACTTTAGGCTTGATAACCATGGACTTAACTCTCACTCGAAATATCGGTGCAGAAGTCTAGCATGTGAGCACCGTTGTGTTAGACACTGACAGCACGGTCTACGCCGTACCTATCGCAATAACATTAATAACTACCGATACACTTTTTTGGAGATCGATCATGGATACAGTAAATCCCATTTTGGGCGCCGCAGCGCTTCTTGCCCTCTGGTCTACGCTTATGACATTTATTCTCGTTGCCCGTCGCGTGGGTGCAGGCATGAAACTGTCAGAACTACCGCCCGGTATGCGAGGCGTTGATGGTGAAGCATCGATGCCGCAGGGTGCCAACTGGACCGCTCATAACTACACGCATTTGATGGAGCAGCCCACGGTGTTTTATGCAGCGGTCATCATATTGGCGATGGCAGGTGACACATCGACCTACTCGCTTTACGCCGCGTGGACCTACGCAATATCTCGGATTGTTCATAGCTTCTGGCAAATGTACGTCAATACCATCACCATGAGGTTTTTACTGTTCTTGATTGGTACTCTCGCGCTGACAGTGCTGTCGGTTCATGCCGTCATGTTTACCGTCCTCTAGGACCTCTTTAGGGACCGATATTGTGCGGTTCAGTAAAAGAAAACGCCGGCTCTATCAGGGGCCGGCATGTTTTTTCGCCATCCTACCGATGACCTTTCCTTCACCTCTAAAGATACCCTGCAATGAGCGCCACGCCTTTATTTGCAGCTATTGAGACGGGCGGTACCAAATGCCTTGTTTCGGTAGGACGAGACCCGAACAGCGCAACGCGGCACCGAATAGAAACCGCCTACCCGGACGAAACGGCGAACGCCATTGAGCTCATCATTCTCGACGAAATCGGCCGCGACACCCTCGATGCGATTGGTATCGCAAGCTTTGGCCCGCTTAACGTAGATGTCGAGAGTCCAGATTACGGGCGCATAGGACCGACACCCAAACCTCTTTGGGAAGGGTTCAATCTTAGATCGCACCTACAACAGAGATTTGACTGCCCTGTCATGTCGGAGTCAGACGTCAACGGCGCCGCGCTTGCCGAGGCGGCGTGGCAACTCGATCGTCCTATTAACCACGTAGCTTACGTGACGGTGGGGACCGGTATTGGTGTGGGCGTAGTTCAAAATCGCACCATCGCTAACGGACTTTCGCATCCAGAAATTGGCCACATTCGCGTCCAAAAACACGCAACTGACCACGCATTCCCGGGCGTCTGCCCTTTTCACGGCGACTGTCTGGAGGGACTTGCCTCTGGACCCGCGATTTATTCGCGGTGGGGAGCCTCCCTGCCGGATCTGGGCACCGAACATCCTGCTCTCGCGCTGGAAGCGTTTTATCTTGGCCAGCTCGGTGTCAACCTGATTCTTCATCATCGACCCGAGGTCATCATTGTTGGTGGTGGTGTCTCGCAGACGCCCATGCTCCTAGAGGGGATGCGCACAGAGTGCCTAGCACTCCTCGGAGACTACCTACCCGAGTCCGCTTGCGCAGATTCGATGGCCAAACTGATTACCCCCCCAAGGCTAGGTGAGGACTCCGGCATACTAGGTGCCTTTATGCTGGCCCAGCGCGCGTTCTCAAGGGCAAATAATTCGTAATAAAATTACATAAATAGGGGTTTAATTCGTTTTATATCGCCATATTTGTATTTTTATTACATAATATACCCCTCTTAATCATTAGGTTTTACAGGCCATGCACGCCGATATTTTGCGCGTCACCCGCGCGATCGAAGAGCGCAGCAAAGACTTGCGTGACGACTACTTAAATGACGTCGATGCTATGCGTTTGGGGGCCCCGGATCGCAAGCAGCTCAGTTGCGGCAATCTTGCGCACGGTATGGCCGCCTGCTCCACCGATGACAAGTCTGTAATTAAGCTCATGGACGCGGCCAACATTGGCATTGTGACGGCACATAACGACATGTTGTCAGCCCATGAGCCCTACAAAGACTATCCTGAGCGAATCAAAGCGGCGGCCCGGCGAATGGGCAGCACTGCACAGATTGCAGGTGGTGTCCCCGCCATGTGCGACGGGGTAACACAGGGACAGCCGGGCATGGAGTTAAGCCTGTTCAGTCGCGACATCATTGCCCAAGCGACTGCAGTCTCACTGTCCCACCAGATGTTCGATGCGGCACTCCTCCTAGGTGTCTGCGACAAAATCATCCCGGGGTTACTCATTGGAGCACTTCAATTTGGTCACCTTCCCGTTATGACGGTCCCGGCGGGGCCGATGACATCCGGGTTGTCCAACAAAGAGAAAGTGCGAATTCGGCAGTTATTCGCCGAAGGCAAAATTGGTCGCGATGAGTTACTGGAGGCTGAAAGCCAGTCTTACCACTCGCCAGGCACTTGCACCTTCTACGGCACAGCGAATAGCAATCAGGTCATGGTCGAGGCTATGGGCCTGCAGCTTCCCGGAAGTTCATTCGTGAATCCCGGCACGCCACTTCGTGATGCGCTGACCGACTTTGCCGCCGAGCACATCACACGAATTACCGCCCAAAGCCGAGACTATCGTCCCATGGCAGAAGTGGTTGATGCTCGCGCTCTGGTCAATGCATTAGTAGCGTTGCTCGCGTCAGGGGGTTCTACCAATCACTGCATTCACCTCATTGCGATTGCGCGTGCCGCCGGCTATCGCATGAACTGGTCTGACTTCGATGCGATTTCATCTGTCACGCCACTGATTGCCCGCGTCTATCCCAATGGATCAGCGGATGTGAATCACTTCCATGCCGCGGGTGGTACCGGAACCCTGTTCACCGCCTTGTTGGATGCAGGCCTCATGAACCCCGATGCAAAGACCTGTTTTGGCAATGGCTTTGGTGACTTCTGTCAGGAACCAATGCTCGCAGATAATGGCATTGAGTGGCGCCCAGCCGCCAAAGAGAGTCTGGATCCTGAAATTCTTACGACCCCAGCAACGCCGTTCGCCGCGAACGGTGGCGTCAAGCTACTTGAGGGCAATCTAGGCCGCAGCGTCATCAAGACATCCGCTGTTCAGAAACAGCATCACATTGTCGAAGCACCTGCTGTCGTGATTGATGATCAGGATGATCTGAAGCCTCTATTTGAGGCGGGCGAACTCGACAAAGATTGTGTGGTGGTTGTGCGTTTCCAGGGTCCAGCCGCTAATGGCATGCCTGAACTGCACAAGCTGACACCCATGCTGGGGGTTCTGCAGGATAGAGGTCACAAGGTTGCATTGGTAACCGATGGGCGAATGAGCGGCGCATCAGGTAAAGTTCCGGCAGCTATTCACTTGGTTCCTGAAGCATCGCAAGGTGGGCCGCTTGCTAAACTTGAGACAGGTGATGTGATTCGGCTGGATGCCACGACAGGTGACTTGTCGGCACAGATCGATGAATCAGTATTTAACGACAGGCCAGAAGCACAGGCACCCACTGTGCCGAGCACCGTCGGTCGCGGCTTGTTTAGCGACAACCGACTGGCCGTCAGTAGCGCCGAGGAAGGCGCGTCGTCGCTGTTTAGCTGAGGGAAGGTATGTCAGACGCGAGCATGGGAGGTAAGCCCCACTACCTAGTCGGTGATATCGGCGGCACCAACGCGCGCTTTGCCTATGTAACCCCCGAGCAAGAACGACCCCTGCCGCTTGCCAAATATCGTGTTGCCGATTTTCAGAACTTTGATGAAGTCATGGCACGCCTCATCGATGGCTGGCACGAGCTAGGACTGCCTGCTGGGGGCCCCGAAAAGACCTGTTTGGCGGTAGCCGCGCCACCACACTTGGACACCATCAGTTTTACCAACAGCCCCTGGCGTTTTGATCGAGCCTTACTGAGGCGTTACCTCAAAAACTCTTCCATCGATATCATTAACGACTTTGCGGCCGTGGCGCGCGCGCTGCCTGCACTATCGCCTGCTGATGTTGAGCAGATTGGCGTCGGTGTTGTTGAGGCGGGGCACCCAATGGTGTCCATTGGCCCGGGAACGGGGACGGGCGTTGCCTCGGTGATCTTTGACAATGCAGGGTCGCCTCTCGTCATCCAAGGCGAGGGCGGTCACGTGGACTTCGCACCCATCACCGACATGGAATTTGAAGTACTCAAGCGACTGCGTGCCCGGTTCGGACGTGTATCGATAGAACGTCTACTTTGTGGTGCAGGTATCGTGAACATCTATCAAGCACTGGCCGAAATTCGAGGTGTACAGCCTGAACTCTCAACACCGAGCGATATCGGCGCCGCAGCGCAAGAAGACGCCCCGTTAGCCTCTGAAGCAATGGCCATGTTCTTTGCGGTACTGGGCTCATCGGCTGGTAATTTGGCATTGACCACAGGCGCCATGGGTGGCGTTTTTATTGCAGGGGGCATCGCTCCGCGATACATCGACTTGCTTCGCAAGAGTGACTTTCGTGCACGCTTTTTAGCCAAAGGTCGGTTTGCCGACTACAACACAAATATTGGCACGTTCGTCATCACACATGACGACCCGGGACTGCTCGGTGCAGCCCTCTGCCTTGGAGATAAGCTGTAAATGAATTCCGTGTCTTACGCATTTTTAGACAACGCGCCCGTGATTCCCGTCATCGCAATCCAAAAATTGGAGCACGCTGTGCCTCTGGCTGAGGCGCTAGTCGCCGGTGGCATTATGAATCTTGAAGTCACGCTGCGAACTGAACACGGTCTCGCGGCGATCAGCTTGATTAGAGATCAGGTAAAAGGCGCTAATGTGGGCGTTGGTACCGTTTGTAACGCCCGTGAGTTCGACGCGGCGGTTGATGCTGGTGCCAGCTTCGTTGTGTCACCGGGTCAATCCGATGCACTGTTCGAGCGTGCTCGTGTGACCAACATCCCTTTCCTGCCTGGCGCAGTGACAGCGACCGAAGTCATGGCCGCAAAAGAAGCCGGTTTTAAGGTATTGAAGTTTTTTCCAGCAAGCACCTCAGGTGGTGCTGCTGCGATTAAGGCATTTGCAGGGCCATTCGCTGATCTGCAATTTGTCCCAACTGGCGGTATCAATTTAGACAATGCCGGGAGCTACCTATCGCTATCCAATGTTCGGGCGGTGGGTGGCTCATGGTTGACGCCAGCAGACGCGATTCAAAACGGGCAATGGGCAGACATTACACAAATAGCGCGCGAAGCGTCGCAATTAGGCGCATAGCCGGGGGAGCCACTAAATGGCAGCTGTTGATTTAATTATTTTTGGTGCGTCGGGCGATCTCTCGGCGCGAAAACTGTTTCCTGCTCTGTTTCAGCTGGAGCGGCTCAATCTTCTGGATGAAGACCTTCGTATCGCAGCCGTTGCCAGGACACAGCAGTCGCTTGAAAACTTTCTACCCGTTCTCAAGGATAAAATGTCGTCCTACATGGGAGAGGATGCGCCAAGCGATGACGAGTGGGCGAGTTTCACCACTCGCTTCAGCTATATTTCCGTCAATTTTTCAGAGCCCGATCAGTACGGTGAACTGCGGGAATGGCTGAACGACGACCGTACAAGCCTCTTCTACTTCGCGACGCCGCCTTCTTTGTTCGCACCCATCTGCGAGCATCTGAGCACAACGAATTGCCTTGCGGGTGACTGCCGCATCGTCGTCGAGAAGCCGATTGGTGAAAATCTTGAATCATCAATAAAGGTCAACGAGACGCTCGCCAAGTATTTCGACGAAAAATCGATCTACAGAATCGATCATTACCTCGGTAAAGAGACGGTTCAAAATCTATTGGTGCTGCGTTTTGCTAACAGCTTCATCAACAGTCAGTGGGACAATACCTGCATTGATCACGTTCAAATCACTGTCGGTGAAATGGTGGGGATCGAGGGTCGCTGGTCCTATTACGACAAAGTAGGTCAGTTGCGCGATATGGTCCAGAACCATCTAATGCAGCTCATGTGTCTGGTCGCTATGGAGCCACCTAACTCGTTGAAAGCTGAGAGTATTCGAGACGAGAAGGTAAAAATCGTACGAGCGCTTCGCAGAATCGATTCGCAGTCCGTCAACGAAAAAGTGGTTCGCGGTCAGTACATCAATGGCTGGATTCGTGGCACAGCTGTACCCGGTTACCTCGACGAGGACGGGGCTGAAATGGACTCGAGTAATACCGAGACCTATATCGCCATTAAGGCCCACATTGATAACTGGCGCTGGTCTGGCGTTCCGTTCTATTTGCGAACCGGTAAGCGGTTGCCGGAGAAAGTCACTGAGATCGTCATTCAGTACAAAAGTCTTCCGCACAATATTTTCGGCGATGGCGCGAATATTCCAAACAAATTGGTTATCCGCTTGCAGCCCAACGAAGGTATCGAACTCAGCATGGTGTCAAAAAAGCAGAGTCTCAAGGAGCGGATGTCGCTGCAGTCGCACTTGCTGGATCTTGATTTCCGGGAAGGCAGTGATTTGGATCGCATCCCGGATGCCTATGAACGACTGTTCCTCGATGCCATACAGGGCGATCAATCCCTATTCGTGGGAAGAGAGGAAATTGAGGAAAGCTGGCGCTGGTGCGATGGGCTTATCGCTGCCTGTCAGGACCAAAACGTACCCGCCCTGCCCTACCAGGCAGGCTCCTGGGGCCCAGCCAAAGCTGAGGTGTTAATCGAGAAGGATTTCCGGAGCTGGCATGTCTAGGCAACACCGGTACAGTGGGCGCAGTGAGCTCGATGCAGCACTGAGTGACGCGATAGCAACTCAGCTAACAAAAGGTATTGCGGAACGCGGAGTCGCCAGCCTCGTTGTCTCGGGGGGAAGTACGCCACAGGGCTTATTCAAAATACTGTCATCGACTGACCTGGAGTGGGCAAAAGTCACCGTGTTGCTGGCGGATGAGCGATGGGTGCCTGAAACCCACGCGGACAGTAACTCAGCCATGGTGAAGTCCCTGTTACTACAAGATAAGGCTGCGGTGGCGAACTGGGTAGATTTCGGTGCGGGAAAGGAAGATGCTGATCTAGAGGTAGCGCGTGTCGCCGAAACCCTCTCTGCAATGGACACATTCGATGTGGTCATCTTGGGCATGGGAGCTGATTCGCACACAGCATCACTGTTTCCCTGCTCAATCGAGTTGCCCGAAGGCCTAAGTACTGACGATCCGGTGCTGATGACACAACCCGTTACGGCACCCCACCGACGTATCAGCCTCTCCAAGCGCCGCCTACTAAATACAGAACTGGGAATGATTCACCTGGTGGGAAACAGCAAGCTGGAGGTGTTTGAAAAAGCAACGGCCCATGCCGACGACGACATTCACCCCATTAGCCACTTCGCACATCACGACCAGTTCTCACTCTGGTTCGCACCCTAGAACAACTCTGGATCCGATTTCGGAGCTCTTACAACTGTCTCGATTCCATTCCGATTGCTTATGGCCCTGGCTAGGCTGTGTCGCTTGATGCCAGAGCGTTAACTCAGCCTCATGAGATGTAGGTAAAAAAAAGGGGGCACTAAGGCCCCCAAACACTCACACTCAAAAACTGTTAGGCGGCGTCACTGACGCCCACCGATGCGGCTGCCATTAAGCAACCGGTATCCAACATGCGGTTGGAAAAACCCCACTCGTTGTCGTACCACGACAGCACCTTAACCAGACGCCCGCTCACACGAGTATGATTTGCGTCGAAGTTGCTCGAATATGCGTTGTGATTGAAATCTGCGGACACCAAAGGCTGTGTATTGCACGCTAAAACACCATAAGGGTCCGCCTTGGCCGCCACTGAGAGGATCTCGTTAATCTCCTCAACCGATGTCTCGCGAGAGGCCGTAAAGGTTAAATCTACGAGCGATACATTGATGGTAGGGACTCGGACCGCCAGTCCATCCAACCGACCTTTCAATTCAGGAAGCACAAGACCAATGGCCGCTGCGGCCCCTGTCTTGGTGGGGATCATGCTGTGCGTCGCCGATCGTGCCCTGTAAAGATCCGAGTGGTAGACATCACTCAGATTCTGATCGTTCGTGTACGCGTGCACAGTCGTCATCAAACCGTTCTCTACACCCACTGTCGTGTGAAGCGGCGCGACGATTGGCGCGAGACAATTGGTTGTACACGATGCGTTTGACACGATCACTGCCTCATCCGTGAGCACATCTTGGTTTACACCGTAAACAACCGTTGCGTCAGCGTCGCCCGAAGGCGCAGAGATCAGAACCTTTCGTGCGCCCGCGCGCAAATGAGCAGAGGCCTTGTCTCTTGAGGTAAAGATGCCCGTGCACTCAAACACCACATCAACATTGAGATCACCCCATGGCAGATCTTCTGGATTTCGCTCTGCAAACACCGCAATGCGGTCGCCATCAATATTGAGTGCGCCGTCTTCTACAGAAACAGTGGCGCCGAATCGGCCATGCGTTGTATCGAATTGCAGAAGGTGCGCGTTTATTTCGGGGGTTCCCAGATCGTTAATGGCAACAACGCGAAGGCGGGAAGCGACATCCGGGCGCTCGTACAGCGCACGCAGAATATTTCTACCTATTCGACCAAAACCATTAATTGCTACGTTAATCATAACGTCCCCCTTTGATACACACAGTATGTAGTAAATTTACATATTTTCCAATTAATTTACGGATAAATAGGTAATTTTTTAGTTTTATTACAACTATAAGCAAGTAAATTATAGAATTTCGGTGCCTCTCTCCGAAAACTGAGGCATTATTCGTAATATTCTTACAAAATACGGAATACACGATGACGTCCGAGCCCAATCTTCTGGCAGTCATTCAACGACAGCTGAGCGACCTCAATAAATCGGAAGCGAAAGTGGCGAAGGCCATTTTGAATGGTCCAGAAGAAGCGACTCGCTCAAGCATTGCCTCCCTGGCCGCTACTGCCGGTGTTAGCGAGCCCAGTGTCAATCGGTTTTGTAAGCGATTTGGTGCGACGGGTTTTCCCGATTTCAAACTACAGCTTGCCACCTCACTCGCCTCCGGTGTGCGCTACGTCAGCCGTTCTGTAGAGTTCTCCGACGATATCAATACCTTCCCCACCAAATTGTTCGACAACGCCATCAATGCGCTGATGACCGCAAAGGAGGACTTACCGCTCAAAGCCATTGCCAGAGCGGTCGACCAGATTACTCAGGCAAGACGCGTTTATTTTTTTGGACTCGGCACCTCCGCGGCCGTCGCGCGCGATGCCGAGCACAAATTCTTCCGTTTTAATGTCCCGGTGTTTACCCACGAGGACCCCCTGATGCAGCGAATGCTGGCAGCATCGGCAGGCGTGGGCGATTTGTTCTTTTTCATCTCGCACACGGGGAGAACCAAAGTACTGGTTGAAGCGGCTGAGATCGCTCGCCAGACAGAGGCCACCATTGTGTCTCTAACCGCGGAAGGCTCGCCTCTCGCTGATCAAAGCCATTGCTGCATCAATGTAAAAGTAGAAGAAGACACTGAGCAATACTTGCCCATGACGTCTCGACTGGTGCAGCTGGTCATTCTGGATGTTCTAGCCGCTGGTGTGACCTTGCGCCGCGGAGAGGGCTTCACACCTCACCTCGCTCGAATCAAAGACAGCCTTAAAGACACTAGATTCCCAACGAGTTAACTGATGACACATGACCATGTACTGGACACATCACCTCTTCGACAAAATGTACGCCTACTGGGAGACTCCCTAGGCGAGATCATTCGAACAACCGTCGGAGAGGTGCTTTTTCAAAGCATAGAATCCATTCGCCAAGCGTCTAAATTGGCCACAGAAGCAGAACAAACAGCGGCTTTGTTTGAACAGCTCAAGCGACTCGATGCTGAGCAGCTATTGCTTATCTCTCGTGGCTTTGCGCAATTTTTAAACCTAGCAAATATCGCTGATCAGCACTTCACGACGACAAAGTCAGTAAGTGATCGCTTCGGCGCATATGACCGAATAGCGGGCGCAATTGATGAGTTAAGTGCGACCGCCACTAAAACCGAGTTGGCCGGTGCGATAGCCAACTTGCACATAGATCTCGTGCTCACGGCGCATCCAACCGAGATTACTCGTAGGACCCTTATACACAAGCACGGGGAAATTCATGATTGCCTGACATGGCTGGACTCGGGACAGGCGGATGAGTCGAAGGTTCAGCGTCGTCTCGCGGACCTGATCGCCCAAATCTGGCACACCGAAGAGTTTCTTGAACAGCGACCCACGCCAATTGACGAGGCGCGATGGAGTTTTGCGGTGATAGAGAACTCCTTATGGGATGCGGTCCCGGAGTTCATGCGTGACCTCGATGCAATTGCGGATAAGTTTGACTTAGACATTCCCACCAGAACCAAACCAGTGGTGCGACTCTCAAGCTGGATTGGTGGTGATCGCGACGGCAACCCGAACGTCACTGCCAAAGTGACATTCCGCGCCATGATCATCAGCCGCTGGCAAGCGGCTGATCTCATCTTACGGAATCTCGATGAAATTTATGAAGAGCTTTCCGTTACCAGGGCCACGCAAGAACTTCGTGAGTTGACAGCGGGTGCAAGAGAGCCCTACCGCGCGGTTTTAAGACCGATACGAGATGCGGTTCGCCAACAGCGAGATGGTCTAGGAGCCTACATTCAAGACAGCTCTGTAACCCCACCCCCCTATTTGTCGACCAACACAATTACCGAAGGTCTCGAGTTATGCCGTCAATCGCTGATGGCTATGGGCCTCAACGCGATTGCCGATGGAAAAATTCTGGACCTGTTAAGGCGTCTAGAGACCTTCGGCTCTCACCTTGTGACACTCGATGTTCGCCAGGAAAGCACGCGCCACAGTGACGTGATCGGTGAAATTACGGAGGCGCTGGGGTTGGGGGATTACCGGTCATGGTCGGAGCTTGAAAAACAGACGTTTCTCGAGACCGAAGTTGCCAACGCACGCCCGCTTTTGCCTATCAACTTCAATCCATCAGAACCCTGCCTGGAGGTGCTCGACACCTTCCGAGTCATTGCTGACGCGCCGCGCGAAGCGCTGGGCTGCTACGTCATTTCAATGGCGTCTCAGCCCTCTGACGTACTGGCGGTTCAGCTTCTCCTGAAAGCAACCGGCGGACCTCTCGACCTCCCGGTTTCGCCGTTATTCGAGACGCTTGATGACCTTGATGGTGCGCCCGCCACGATCGATGCCTTACTCAACAATGCATCGTTCAAGGAGAGAGCTAACAGCTCGATGGTTGTCATGATCGGCTACTCGGACAGTGCAAAAGATGCAGGTATGCTCTCTGCCGGCTGGGCACAATATCGAGCACAAGAGGCGTTGCTCAAAATTTGCAGCGCCCACGCAGTGAAGCTTCAGTTGTTTCATGGCCGAGGCGGCACCATTGGCCGTGGTGGAGCACCCGCCCACCAAGCATTGCTCTCGCAGCCACCCGGCTCATTAGAACAAGGTCTTAGGGTGACCGAGCAAGGCGAAATGATTCGGGTAAAACTGGGTCTCAAGCCCTTAGCCGTAAATACCCTCGGGCAGTACACCAGTGCGATTCTCAGAGGCAATCTCACACCACCGCCGGTGCCAAAAACGGCATGGCGTGAGCTCATGACAGAGCTCGCAGATAATGCTTGCGCTGACTACCGAAGTTGGGTTCGAGGCAATCCCCATTTTGTTGAGTACTTTCGACAGGCAACACCCGAGCCCGAGCTTGCAAGTCTCCCGCTGGGTTCGCGCCCCGCGAGACGCCGAACGGGCGGCGGCATAGAAACGCTGCGCGCTATCCCATGGATTTTCGCCTGGTCGCAAAACCGACTGGTGCTCCCAGCGTGGCTGGGCGCCGGCTCAGCTCTTGAGAAAGCGACCGCCTCGGGTCATATGCCCATGCTCAAGGAAATGCGTGACGAGTGGCCCTTTTTCGCCTCGAGGCTTTCGATGCTCGACATGGTCTATGCCAAGTCAAACAGCATCATCAACGTGCTTTACGACGACACACTGGTCGATCCCGCATTGAGAGGACTCGGTCGGGACTTACGTGGACAGCTCGCCAGCGACATCAGCTCTGTCCAGCGTATTCTAGAGGTGGATACACTCATGGCAGGCGACCCGTGGGGTCTTGAGTCGATTGGATTGAGAAACGTCTACACCGCGCCCCTGAATCTCGTGCAGATTGAGTTACTGCGCCGGATCCGTGAGAACGAGGACGCATCCGTGCAGCGTGCATTGATGGTATCAATCGCCGGTGTCGCAGCCGGTATGCGCAACACTGGATAGAAAAGCGACCAGAAAGGCCGCTTAATTCATCGCTAGCTGTCTAATGTCGCTCAGTAGCGCAACAAGATAAGTCAAAAAGCGACCGGCATCGCCACCATTTACAACACGGTGGTCGTACGAGAGTGACACGGGCAGCATGATACGAGGCTGAAATTCCGAGCCATTCCACATGGGCTGGGTGGAGGCCTTGCTAACACCCAGAATACCCACCTCCGGGGTGTTCACAATCGGCGTAAATCCGCGACCTCCAATGTTGCCTAGGCTGCTGATAGTAAAGACCGCCCCTTGCATCTCGTCAGGCTTAAGCTTCTTGTCCTTCGCCTTCGCGGCAAGCTCGCGAATCTCGTCACTCAGTGCCCAGACCGACATCTTATCAGCGTCACGGATAACCGGTACAACCAGCCCATTGGGTGTATCAACTGCCATGCCGATGTGGCAGTAGTCCTTGTACACCAGCACATCGCCCTGCTCTGCTAGTGAACTCTTCATCTTTGGATTCGCATTTAACGCAACAGCAACGGCCTTGATGATGAAGGGTACGGGCGAAAGCTTGCTGCCGCGTCGCTCCGCTTCCGCCTTCAGCGACCCGCGAAACGCCTCGAGATCGGTAATGTCAGCGTCATCAAACTGAGTTACGTGAGGCACATTGAGCCACGACTTGGACATATTAGACGCAGTGACTTTATCGATACGAGATCGCTGCTCGTGATGAACAGGGCCAAACTTTGAAAAATCAATGTCAGCCACATCTGGTATACCGCTGCCCACAGAGACAGCATGAGTCGCAGGATCAGCCAAACGCTGCGACACGTAGGCCTGTAAATCTTCTTTAACGATCCGTCCTTTAGGACCCGACCCTTTTACCGCCGTGAGGTCGACACCAAGCTCACGCGCCAACTTCCGTACGGCAGGTCCCACATATAAATCTGACGCGTCATTAGCTACCGATGACGCGGGCAGGACAGACGCCGGCAATGCGCTCGCCTTGGGAGATAGATTGGCTGCCGCCACTGATGACGGCTTCGCGAGCATATCAGTGGTATCAACAGCTGGCGTAGCCGCTCCTGTGACAGCCGGGGCAGTCGATGAAACATCTTTTACGCTTAGCTTTATGAGTGCTGCACCCTGAGTCACCGAGGCACCCTCAGCGATGAGAAGTTCCAAGACCTCTCCTGCGGCAGGCGAAGGGACCTCCATTGAGGCTTTATCGGACTCGAGGACCACCACCGAATCACCCTCATCGATAACATCGCCGATACTGACACAGAGCTCGACAACCTCAACATCACCGTCCGTGCCAATATCCGGCACCTCGACAATCTGCTCTGAAACAGCTTCGCTTGCGCCCTCGTCAGACGCAACAGCATCAACGCCCTTTTCTGTGCGCTCATCCACGCGCTGCGAGCTCGCGACGTCTGCATCACTGGAAGTACTGTTCTCGTCATTACCGGGTGCTTCCTGATGACTTACCTCGGCGCCATCATTGTCCGCAGCCGACGTATCCAGTGTCAGAATAGCGTCGCCTTCCGATAGCTGGTCACCAACCGCCATTTTCAGCTCGACCACCACACCGGCATGCGATGCCGGAATTTCCATGGAGGCCTTATCCGATTCGAGAACAATCAAGCTCTGCTCGAGCTCGATAGCATCACCAACAGCAACCAGAAGCTCGACTACCTCGGCACCTTCAGCCCCACCGATATCGGGAACTACAATCGTTTGATGTGTCATCTGCAGCGCCTCCCTTAGACCGTTGTGGGATCTGGTTTCGCAGGATCAATGCCCAAGTCAGTCATAACTTTGGCAATATCTGCTCGTGCGACCGTACCTTCATCTGCCAAGGCAGTCATTGCTGCCAAGACAACGTAGCGACGATCAACCTCGAAGAACTCTCGCAGCTGCGCGCGCGTATCGCTTCGCCCGAAACCGTCAGTACCAAGGACTGTGAAACTCCGAGGCATAAACTCCCTAATCTGGTTGGTATGCGCGCGGATGTAGTCGGTCGCGGCGATGATAGGACCCTCCGTGGGTGCCAGGCACTGGGTCACGTAAGGCACCTCAGGTTCTGCCGCGGGGTTCATCATATTGCGGCGAGACGCCTTGTGGCCGTCCCTCGCTAGCTCGTTGACGCTCGTCATGCTCCAGATATCAGCGGCGACACCGTAATCCTTTTCCAGAATGACGGCGGCGGCTTCAACCTCTCGCATGATGGTTCCCGCGCTCATCAGTTGAACGCGCTTTTTCCCTTTTTTAGAGGACTTCTTCAGCGGATATAGCCCTCGCACAATCCCCTTTTCAACACCCTCGGGCATATCGGGATGCACATAGTTCTCGTTCATGGTCGTGATGTAATAGAAAACGTTTTCGCTATCCTCAAACATCCGTTTCATGCCAGAACTGATAATGGTGGCCAGCTCAAAACTGTAGGTTGGGTCATAGGAAATACAGTTGGGGATGGTAGTCGCCATCAAGTGACTGTGACCATCCTGATGCTGCAGACCCTCGCCATTCAATGTGGTTCGACCCGCTGTTGCACCGATAAGGAAGCCGCGCGCCTGACTGTCGCCCGCGGCCCACGCCAAGTCATGAATTCTCTGGAAACCGAACATCGAGTAGAAGATGTAAAAAGGTACCATCGGGTAATCGGATACAGAATAGGAGGTCGCTGCCGCGATCCACGCCGACATAGCACCCGCTTCGTTAATACCCTCTTCGAGAATCTGCCCTGTCTCCTCCTCTTTGTAGTAAAGAATTTGGCCCGCATCGTGTGGGGTGTACTGCTGACCCACGGAGGAGTAGATACCTAACTGGCGGAACATGCCCTCCATACCGAAGGTCCGCGCCTCATCGGGAACAATCGGTACAACACGCTCTCCAATTTGCTTGTCCTTTACCAACGAGGACAACACGCGCACGAAGGCCATCGTTGTCGAGATCTCGCGCTTACCGCTGCCTTTAAGCTGACTTGCATAGGCGGACTGGGCGGGCGCTGGCAGGCTGTAGGAATTAGCGCGTCGTGCGGGGATACTGCCACCCAACTCTGCTCGACGCTCTCTGAGGTAGCGCATTTCCGGACTGTCTTCAGGAGGACGATAGAACGGAACGTCTTTCAAATCCTTGTCGCTAATCGGCACCCCGAAACGATCTCTGAACGCTTTCAAACTCTTGAGGTCGAGTTTCTTGAGCGAGTGTGTCTCATTGCTCGCCTCACCCGCCTCACTTGTGCCGTAACCTTTAACCGTCATGGCGAGAATGACCGTGGGACGCTCCGTCTCTTCACAGGCCGCTGCGTAGGCTGCGTATACCTTGTAGGGATCGTGGCCGCCTCGGTTGAGGTACATAATGTCGTCGTCCGAGAGATCTTTTACTAAATCGAGGGTTTCAGGGTATTTGCCGAAGAAATGCTCTCGCGTATAAGCGCCGCCGTTAAACTTACAGTTTTGCAGCTCGCCATCGCAGACTTCGTCCATTCGTTTGAGTAGCAGGCCCGACTTATCACGCTCCAGCAAGGGATCCCACCGACGACCCCAAACCACTTTAATGACATTCCACCCAGCGCCGCGGAACACGCCCTCGAGCTCCTGGATGATTTTGCCATTCCCTCGAACGGGGCCATCGAGTCGCTGTAGATTGCAGTTGACGACAAAGTGCAGATTCCCAAGGCCTTCACGCCCCGCCAGACCAATCGCACCCAATGATTCAGGCTCATCGCATTCACCATCACCAAGAAAACACCAGATCTTTCTGTCTCGGTGATCAACCAGACCGCGCTTTTGCTGATACTTCATCACGTGTGCTTGGTAGATGGCCTGTAGAGGCCCTAACCCCATGGAAACCGTAGGGAACTGCCAATAGTTGGGCATCAGCCAGGGGTGGGGATAGGAAGACAGACCTTTACCTGACACCTCACGCCGAAAGTTTTCGAGTTGGCTTTCGTCAAAAATCCCTTCCAAGTAAGACCGGGCATACATACCGGGTGCGCTGTGACCCTGGTAGAAGATGAGATCTCCAGGATGCCCGTTACCCGTGCCTCTGAAGAAATAATTCATGCCGACGTCATACAAGGTTGCACTCGAACTGAAGCTTGAGATGTGCCCGCCCAAGCCATCTTCATTGTCGTTAGCGCGCATCACCATCGCCATCGCGTTCCAGCGAATCAATGAACGGATACGCCGCTCCATAAACAGGTCACCCGGCATGACACGCTCGTCTTCCGGATTAATCGTGTTCTTAAAGGGTGTCGTTATTGCCGCGGGTAGCGTTACCCCTTGCTCCCGCGCGTGATCCGTTAGCCGTTGAATCAACTCGCTGGAGACGTTGTTGCCATTGAAACGGTTGACTGCATCGAACGAGTCCAACCACTCTTTTGCTTCGATAGGATCCAGGTTTGAATTCATACTTACCCCTGATAAGTTCTAAATTAGAACTAAAAAACTGCATTTAATTGCATTATTGTGTGTGCAAGGGTAACTAATTTGCGCACTAAATTCTACAAAGTTCTAAAATAGAACTTTGTAGAATTATTTCGGGGATGTTTCTGCGTGTAGGCCTAGAGAGCTTGCTTAGGCATGTCTTTATGGAATTGATCTACATCGTCAATAACGACGCCACCATCCAGAGAGCCAAACGCTTCATCTGCGTAGCGCTGACCTTTTAGCTGGATGACGATCCGAGACCGCGCATCGCCAAAGACTGTTGCATCGTAAAACGCCTGAACATCGGCCAGTGTCGCCGACTCTACCGCCTCAATTAGCTTCTCACGCGTGTCGTACTCGTAGTTTTCGATGAACCAATCGGATGCAAAAGGACCCGCCTCCGCCGAGAGGTTTTTAGGCGGTTCCGTGAGTGCGGTTAGCACCCCAGCCTTGAACTTTGCAAACGACTCCTCAGTGAGTGCCGCCAACTCTTCCCGGTACTCCTGAGTATAGGCGTTGAACCGGTCAAGCATATCCTGCGGCCCTTTAACGGGCGTTTGTATGTAGAGAATCACCATGGGGTGCTGATACAGATCGAGCGATCCTCCCCCCGCCGCGTAGCCAAGCTGCTCCTCTGTTCTGAGTGTCTCGAAAGCACGGACACGCAGGTGTCGCGCGAGAATTCGGGCTAAGGCCTGATTCTTTATCGACGCCTCAGGCGCGGCAAAGCCGTATAGCATTCCAAGGTCTTCTACCGGCACCTCTCTATTGAGCATCAACGTTGCACCGGGCTCGGGATCGTAAATGCCAGCGCGTGCGTAGCCCGCAGAGCGGCTGGGAGTTACGAAGTCTTCCACCTGAGCATACGCCGACCGCACGTCAGCCTCGTCATAGTTGCCAAAGAAGAAAGCTCGCAGGTGACTGGTAGTAAGCACCTCCTCTACGAATTGAGTAAACCCATCCAGGCTCGCCTTTGACGCCGCGAGTGCCAGAGAAACATCTGAATAACGGCCCTCTCGTGTCAGCATACCTAACAAAGGCGTAAATTGAGTGTAGGGGAAGGCGCGTTTTGAGTTTTCAATTCGGCGCAAGTAGCGCTCTACCGCCTGACCAAACTCGAGCTCGCTTGGATTCACCCGTAAACCTTCTACGGCACGAGCCAATAGTTCTGGCTGCTTGTCCGTGAAGCCTGACATCGTTAGCGAGATGCCGTTAGATGCGCTCATGGACAAGCTCATGCCCGCAATCGACGCTTCGGTCGAAAGTCGCGTCTGCTTCAGATCATAGAGCGACTCCCAGAGCGACAGGTAAACGACGTTCTCAACGCTGTTTAGTGCTCTGTCAGTACTCAGCTGTAGCCGCGTGAATCCTTTCGGTAGCCCATCAAAATTGTCGCTACCCTTTAACCAGAAGGTGACATTATCCGCCACAGCAATCGGCGTGACATCGGGCGGCGTCTGCCTGATGTCGAAGGCGGAAGGCAGCAAACCATTTTCACTCGGCAGCGCCAATCCAAGACGATTCACCAGCGCCAGAGCACTCTCTACATCTCGGGGCTCGAGGTCCTCTATGGCGTGCGGTCCAACATAAAACTCCAACTCACTATTGGTCTCTTCCTCTTGCGAGATGTACCAGACATTCAGCCGTTCAGGAACCAGCTGCGCCAACAGCGAATCGACAGCCTCCTGATTAAAGCCATCAAACCGGTAAGGAGCGTCGATGACGTGCTCAATCGGATAATCCTGCATGGCCGCCGCCAAACTCGCGGCATAAGAGAAGTCATCGACCTTCTCAAGGAAAGTAAACCGATTATTGAGAGACTGCCGATACTCCTCGGCGTATCGGTCGTCGACACCTTCGCGACGAAGCAACTCAATGTAGCCCGAGAGCACATCAAAGATTTCATCGCGTCGTTTCATGCCCTGAGGGGTGAGCTGAACACTGATTTCAAATGTTCCGTAATTGCCATAGAGCGACTCGTAACTCGACGTCATCAACTCGCTGATAAGTCCAAGTGACTTTAGTTTATCGGCGGGCGTGCCAGGCATTTCCGAACCGATGACATAACCAAGGTAATCGCCGGGCTTGCTGCGCCACTCGGCGGCGTTGTTATCGATAATGTAGCTAAGACGCATTTCACGCAGATCGCGCTGTGGCTTGAACCGAATCAACTTACCTGCAACCTCATCGAAATTAACTTCGGTCGTCACCACAGGCTTATCGACTTCCTTGTTAGGAATAAGCGAAAAGTATTGCTGGGCCAAGCTCTCCATTTCGGCGACAGGAAGGGGGCTTATCAGCACCAGCGCCATTAAATTCGCCGAATAATACTGTTCGAAAAACTCGATGGTGGCGGGATGTAATTCGCCCGTCTCTTTATCAGCAAGGGTATCGAGATTACCAATGGTAAAGCGGTTAGCCGGATGCTCACCCAGCAGTGCGCGCTGCAGACGATAAATCGATCGCCCCTCCGACTCTCGACGCATCGACCATTCTGCATTAACGGCATTCTTTTCCTTCTGGATGTAGCCGGGATCGAGTATGGGGGCAGAAAAGAACTCCGATAGCCGATGCAGCGCCTCAGGAAAGCCAGTGTTCTCTATTGTGATCATGTAGTTAGTGATTTCGCTTGACGTATAGGCGTTTGAACTACCGCCATTTTCAGCAGCGAAATTCATATACCCATCGGGCTCCGGAAAAGACTTAGAGCCCATGAACAACATGTGCTCCAAATAATGAGCCATTCCCTGAAAGTCCAGCGGATCCGAGAAAGCACCGACGCCAACACTCAAAGCAGCAGCTGATTTCTCCGTGGTGGCATCCGAGACCATAAGAACCTGCAGACCATTGTCCAGCGTTACAGCAGCGTACTCGCGCTCATCATTCGGACTCTTATTAACGACCACCGGGGCGGCCGGCTCAGCGGTATCCCCTCCACACGCCACCAATAAAGATGCCAATATTGCCGTTACCGTTAGGCGCGTGATTCGCCAGATTTGCATAGTTACTCCTTTAAGCGCAGTCGTGCGCTATACCTCGGTCCGCGGCCAAGAAACCAACAACACATTGCACAGCGTGGCCAGCGGAATCGCAAAAAAGACACCCCAGACACCCCACAAGCCGCCGAATATCAGCACGGCGATGATAATCGCCACGGGATGCAAGTTTACTGCCTCTGAAAACAGAAGTGGCACAAGTACGTTTCCATCAAGTACCTGAATAAAGAAGTAGAGCGCCACAATCCAATAAAAATCACCACTCAACCCGAACTGGAAAAATGCCACTAACACGACGGGAATCGTCACCAAGAAAGCACCAATGTAAGGCACGATCACGCTCAGCCCAACGAGCAGCGCAAGCAAGGCCGTGTAATTCAAACCAAAACTGATAAAGGTGATGTAGCTGGCAGCCCCAATGATGGTGATCTCGATGCCCTTGCCCCGAACGTAATTCGCAATCTGTCTATTCATGTCGCGACCGATTTGATCGAGTGCGGGACGCTCCTTCGGTAAAAAGCTGAGCACCCATTCGATGAGTTCATCGCGATCTTTTAAAAAGAAAAACACCATCAGCGGAATCAGCACCAGGTAAATGGCAAAGGTAAGCACACCGGGTATCGAGGAGAGTCCAAATCCCACAATAGCCTGACCCAGCGAGGCCGCTTGCCCCTGCATTGAAGTCAGCATCTCTGTAATTGGCGCCTGCTCAATCACTATGGGGTACTGGGCAATAAGTTCCTCTATCTGTTTCTGCACCGCCGCCATCATTGCCGGGGCTTCACGAACAAGGCTTTCCAGCTGCCGCCACACCAAGGGCGCGATGCCCAACGTAAAGCCAAGAAAAACACCGACAAACACGAGTGATGACCCCGCCAGAGCAAGGCCTTGATTTACGCCCCACTTCCCAAACTGGTCAGCAACACCTTGCATCAGATAGGCGAAGATTAAGGCGATAAACACGGGGGTGAGCACCTCTCCCATGACGCCAAGCAACACGGCGCTTCCGATTAAAAGAGCCACCAGAGTGACCGACTCTTCCCGGCCTAAGTGCCGTCTGTACCATTTTTTCAATGTATCGATCATTTTTTTACCCCCGTTGGCAACGGCTGCTGCATAAGTCTTCGCTCATTCAGCGGTGCTCAGTGTGAGCTTGATTGCCGTCAGCTCATTGCGCGTCTCCCAACTCACACTGTGACCTTCGAGACGTGCAAAGGTTTCAAAATCTTTGGGGGCACTTGGATCTGTCACTAGTATCTCGATGGTATCCCCGGGAAGACAGTCGGCTATTGCACGCTTCGCCATCAGTACCGGCATGGGGCATCGTTTACCGCGCGCATCGACCCTTTCTGCAACTGCCATGTCATAAACCCTTTTGCCCCCCGTCGAGTATACCTGCTTCGGGAACCAAGCTTATCTACTTTTGTCACACTGAAACACGCGTATGGGAAGAAAGTCAGTTAAAGTCTCAACATGCTCAATAGGTTTGCTAAATCGCTTTTCACTGTCGTCGCAACTGCGTTCATCGCGGTCAGCGTCAGTCGGGTATGGGCAGATACCGACGATCTAAAAATTCCGAACTTGGGCGCCTCGAGCACAAGCCTCTATTCGGAGCAGTATGAGCGGCGTCTTGGCAGCCTGTGGCTTAAGGTTTTCAGAGCTCAGGCACCCGTTCTCGATGATCCGTTGCTCGCAGACTATATTGAGAACCTTATTTTCGAGCTGGTTTTGCATAGTGATCTGCGAGACCGGCAGCTGCAACTGGTAGTGGTCGACAATCCGACGATCAACGCGTTCGCAGTGCCCGGCGGTATTATCGGGGTGCACAATGGCCTCATTCACCATGCGCAGTCGGAAGATGAATTAGCGGCCGTCCTCGCCCACGAAATAGCACACCTGAGCCAGCGACACTTCTCCCGCCAAAGGGAGCAAGCGGCGAACCAAAGCAAGCTCACCATTGCAGGACTCATGGCGGGGATTGTATTGGCGGCAACGGCTGGCAGCGATGCGGGGTTGGCCGCGATGACCGCAACCCAGGCTGCGGCGCAAGACTCTCGCCTTCGCTACAGCAGAGCCAATGAATCTGAGGCAGACCGAATCGGTCTGAAAACCCTCGTTGCATCAGGTCGAGATCCGCACGCCGCTGCAGACATGCACGAACGGATGCTGAGCGCGCACCGGCTATACAGCACGAACCGACTCCCTGAATTTTTGCGCACGCACCCCCTGTCAGAGAAGCGGGTTGCCGATATGCGCAATCGCGCACGATCCGAAAGGCGAGTCATCAGGCCAAAGAGTTTCGACTTTGAGCTGATGCAGGCACGCGTCCGCCATCAGCTGGCTCAAAGCCCCGTTGATGCCGTAAATCTGTTTCGCGATCAAACGGAAAGAGGTGGCACGGAAGCAGCTGCAGGTTGGTATGGCCTCTCATTAGCCTATATAGATTCGGGCCAACCTGTTAAAGCGCGGCAGGCGCTTGAGCAGGCCATGCGCCCCGATCCGGGCAATCTCGCATTCGTCATTGCCAGCAGTGAAATTGACACTGCAATGGGTCAGCATCAGCGCGCCATTACTCGGCTAAAAAACAGGCTGAGCCTGTCTCCCGGAAATCACCCGCTTACCATTGCCTATGCTGATGCGCTGTGGCAGGCGGGGCTACCACATGTCGCGGCTCAGCTACTGAAAAATCAAAGCAAAAAAACGCCGGAAGACCCCGGCGTCTGGTATCGACTGGCGGAAGTTCAGGGGCTTGCCGGAGATATTATCGGTCTGCACCAATCCCGGGCCGAGTATTTTATCTTGGTTGGCGCACTGGACTCAGCGCAAAATCAGCTGAACTATGCTCTCAAACTGGTAAACAATAACTTTACGCAGTCCGCGACCATTAACGAACGTTTGCGCGATGTGATGGATATTAGAGACGAACTGGAAAACTCTTAAGCGCGCCCTACCACACCCGTATTCAACGACTGCGCAAATGACAGCATGCGATCAAGCGGCTGCATTGCTCGCTCGGCCAGCTCGGGATCTACAAAAATCTCTCTACCCTGTGGCCTTTCCAGCACCTCTGCTAGAAGCTCGAGTTCGTTCATTGCCATCCAAGGGCAATTAGCGCAGCTACGACAAGTAGCGCCTTCACCCGCCGTGGGCGCAATTAAGAACGTTTTATCAGGCGCAGCCTGTTGAAGCTTGTAGAAAATGCCCTGGTCCGTGGCCACAATAAATTTTTCGTTTGGCAGCTCGGTCGCCGCCTTGATGATCTGTGTTGTCGAGCCGACATGATCCGCAATCTCGAGCACTGAGGCTGGAGATTCTGGGTGTGCCAGCACCGCCGCTTCGGGATGCACGTGCTTTAAGTCCAGTATGCCTTTGGCTTTAAACTCTTCGTGAACAATACAGGCTCCATCCCAGACCAGAATGTCTGCACCGCTCTCACGGCGCACGTAATCACCCAGGTGCCGGTCGGGCGCCCACAAGACTTTCTTGTCGTTCTCGGCCAGGTATTCTGCAACGTCCAGTGCAATACTCGAAGTCACGACCCAGTCTGCCCGCGCCTTCACCGCTGCGGAAGTATTGGCGTAAACCACGACATCTCTATCGGGGTGTGCATCACAAAACGCGGAGAACTCGTCTATTGGACAGCCCTCGTCCAATGAGCAGGTTGCCTCGAGCGTGGGCATCAAGACGCGCTTATTGGGCGTCAGGATTTTTGCGGTTTCGCCCATAAATCGAACGCCCGCAACAATTAAAGTTTCTGCAGGATGGTCCCGCCCAAAGCGCGCCATCTCCAAGGAATCAGACACACAGCCGCCGGTTGCTTCAGCTAACGCCTGGATTTCCGGCGCCGTGTAATAGTGAGCAACTATAACCGCGTTATGCGCTTTGAGCTGCGCACGAATGCGGTCCTCGAGCTGGACCGTGTGCTCAGCATCACGCCGCTTTGGCACGCTCGCAAGATGCGACTGCACCTGCTCCCGAATTTCCCGCAGTTTTTGATCAGCGATCGACACGCAAAAAAGCCTTCCCAATGAACAGCGGGCAGTTTACCTTCATAAATGGAATGTGACAGCTGGTAGTTCATGATTTGCCTCATTGCGCGTGACAGCTTACGGCAGCTACTGGCAAGCTTAACGCGCATTCGATCTGAACTGGCTAGCGGTGGTCAAATACAGGCGCTCGCTTTTCTCGGATAGCCAGAAGCCCCTCAGAAAGATCTTCGGATTCACTGCACGAATCTGCAAGCCGCTGGGCAGCAACGCGATCGAAGCGCCCCTCTTCGACTGACTTGATAATTGCGAGCATTGCTGTAACTGACAGAGGTGCAAGGCCACTCAGCCTCGCGATAAGAGTTTCCGAATGAGCGTCGACCTCAGCAGGCGGCATTAACCAGTCGAAGGCACTGTGCTGGGCGAGCTCCTCGAAACTCACTGATTCCGTGGTAAGTAGCAGCTTACGCACCAGGGTGCTTCCAAGCCGCTGCGTCATTCGCTCGATACCCTCCACCGGATAGCAGAGGCCAACGGCAGCCGCGGGGATTTTTAGATGCTTGCCCGTCACGCCAAGACGAAAATCGCAGCTAAAGAGCAATTCAGCACCGCCACCGAACACGTCTCCCTCTACAATCGCAAGGCTTGGTATCGTGAGTGAAGCAATAGCATTTGTCATGGACTGAAAGTCATCACCCTCCATTGTTCCATCGGTGATCTCTTTCAGGTTGGCTCCGGCGCAAAACACGGATCCCTCTGACCGAATGACGAACAGCCGGCAGGTATCTGGAACGCTGTCTATGGCTGTCTTAACCAGAGCAATTTCACGCGAACCAATCGCATTTCGTCGCTGGGGCGCGCACAAGCATAGTTCAGCGACAGTATCTTTTACTTCAAATCTAATTGCGTCAGTCATTTCCAAACTCCAGTGCAGCTGCACTATTGTTGCACGTCTCTTTTCGCGCCACGCATGGACAGGTTCAAAAAAAATACTTAAAGTTCAAAACTTCGAACGGCGAGAATTTCTCCGCCCTACCCACGGTCCAGTTGGAACACATGGCGCGCTCAGAACAGACATCTCCGAATAGTAATTCCAAAGTGGGTTCGCCTTTTAGTCGCGGTGCGCAGCATCAAGCAAAACGTGCAGCAATTTTATCGCGCGCAGCAAAGCTCTTTAACACCAAAGGTGCGCGCTCGACGACGCTAGCCGATGTCGCAAATAAACTGGGACTGACAAAAACCAGTCTCTACTACTACGTGAGAACGAAAGAGGACCTGATTTACCAGTGCTATCAGAACGCACTTGTCAGACTCCATCAGTCGCTCGATGAAGTAGAGGCAGAAACTGACAACCCGCTGGAGCGCGTGTTGCGGGCCATGGAGCGACACATTGAAATTAGCCTCGACTCGCTGGCTGGTCGTGGCGACTACTATGCGGCTCCGCTCGAGATTGCCGTCTTACCCGATGATCACCGGGAATTTTTAGAGCAAGAATACCTCCGAATGTTTAAACGATTCCGCGGATATCTTCGACGCGGTATCGAGCAGGGCGTGATTCGTGAGTGTCACACAACCAGTACAGCCCGAGCCTTGTTAACGGCACTTGACTGGTCATTTTATTGGCTGTACGAAATGCCGGAATCTGAGTCAAAAGACGCGGCCATCAAAATCCGCAAGCTGTTCACCGAGGGGTTGGTTCCGAGAGCTTCCGTCTTTGAATGGAAAGATCGACATCCCAACTCTCAGGCCCAGGCAAGCCACGGATTCAACCGCGAAGCTCAGAATAGAATCAAGCAAGAGGCCTTTCTTCGGGCCGGAACACAGCACTTTAACCGCAAAGGCTTCAGCGGTACCTCACTCGATGATATTGCTGAATCGCTGAGCGTTTCCAAGGGCGCTTTCTACTATCACTTCGCGAATAAAGAAGCACTCCTGGCTCAGTGCTATGAATTTACTCTTGATCAGTTTGAGCGAATTATTTCGCAAGTGGAACAGTCAGATCTCCCCCCCGTAGAGAAGCTCAGCGCTGTTTGCATCGAAATCTTCGAGTTGCAGAATTCAGATCGTGGCCCACTGATCCGTTACAATACGATCACTGCGCTTCCTCCCGAACTGCGTCGGGTGGTCTTAACCCGAACAGATGAGACGCACGCCAGATTAGGCAAAATGATGGCGGCTGGTATTTCGGGGCAGTCGATTGAAAACCAAAGCGTGCTCGTCACACGCCACCTCCTGTTCAGCGCTATTAACGCCGCAGTGGGCATAGACCAATGGCGACGCCTGGATGATGTTACGAGCGCCGCTCACGATTTTTTTGATGTTTTTTTCTTGGGTTTAAAACCGAGATAAAGCACAGAGGTAAACATGAGTTCAAAAGAGATTATCAGGCACACCTTTCCTGAGGTGTTAGATATCATCACGCCAACACGCGTGGGTGATTATTGGTTCATTGGCGACAGTTTGCGTCCCCAGTTCAGGCTATTTGGTGGTCAGGTGGTCGCGCAGTGCCTGTTAGCGGCCTATGAGACCGTTGACAACCATCTCACAGCACACTCAATGCACTGTTATTTCCTGCGAGCGGGCAACGCCGATCTACCCATTGAACTTGAAGTTGACCCTATTCGTAATGGTCGCTCTTTCTGCACCCGTCGTGTAGTGGCGCGGCAGAACGGTGACGCTATTTTTAACACCTCGATCAGCTACCACGTGGAAGAGGAAGGTATGACTCATTCGCTGAGCATGCCCGAGGTCATTTCACCCGAGGAAGCGGCAGCCCTGAATGCTCAGCGGGACAACAATATCCCCAAAAATATGCTCGATCTGTTCGGGGTCACGCGGGAGCGCATCACCGAGCGCCTTCCTGAGGCACAAGAACCCGTCGCGCAGTCCTGGTTTAAAGTGATTGGCCCGTTCGACGGCTGTGTGCGCAAGCAGCAGGCGGCGCTAGCGATGATCTCGGATTTCTCGCTCTACAGTACCGCTTTTTCAGCGTTCCCCTATGACCAGCCTGAGAAAGTATTTATAGGCGCCAGTCTTGATCACGCTATCTGGTTTCACGAGGTGCCTGATATGAGCGACTGGATTCTCTACGACACCTATAGCCCTTGGTCTGGCGGCGCCCGAGGTTACAACAGGGGATCACTCTGGAGTCGCGACGGAAAATTGATTGCCTCAACAGCCCAAGAGGGATTGATGCGAATTCGCAGAGACCGCAAGTAAAGACCGCCCCTCAGAACGGTTAGTTGATGCGGGTTTCCATCTGTTGACCCAAGTGGACCAGAGACAGCTCTCCATGCTCGAGCTTGAGCTCATGAAACGAGGCATTGGCGGGGTAGACCTGTAGCACCTCTGGCTTGCTCTCAATCTCCGCAATAACCGCGTTGATTACTAGAAAATGGCAAAACACAACGGTGGGACCAGTGGCTTCTTTGAGACCCGACACGATGTCCCGACGCCACGACCATAGGTCGTCTGACTGCTCAGACCAGTTCTGTCGCATGAACTCCTGCAACCATACTTTACGGCCATTCAGGGGTACCGGTGATCGTACCTCTGAAAATCTGGGATCCACGCGGACATCATCCCCGCGCTTAACGGCGAACGCGGCGGCAGTCTCCTGAGCACGCCGGAGTGGACTCGAAATCAAGTGCGCACCGACGGGCACAATATCCAGCAGGGCTGTTGCCGTCTCCTCGGCCTGTGACTGACCCAGCGCAGACAGGCCCGGGTCAGGATCTTTCTCCCAACTGGCTGCGGCTTCACCGTGTCTCACGATCCAGATCTGTGTCATCGGTAGGTCACCAACCGCTCCTCCAACTGAGCGCTCATGAGATGCAAATGCCCCACATCGTTAAAGGTCGATAGGGAGCACTTTTTTGAATTAAAAATAATGCGGGTAATCGAGCAATTAAATACTGGCTCGTAAAACTCATACACTCGATCGGACGTCAGTTTTAGTACATGCCCAACGATGGTGGCGATGGTGCCGCCCGAGGTAAAGATGGCTGTATCAGTACCCGATTGGGCAGACGCCATAGCACCCTCAAAGGCACTGACGACGCCACGGTGGTAATCAGCCCAACTCTGGATGCCAGCGATATCGCACTCAGGGCTTACCCAATAGTTAAAGACCGTTTCGATAATCTTTTGGAAGGACTTCGTATCGCTGTCCATCGCGGCCACCAAGTCAGCAAAGCGAGCGTCGCGCTCAACCAAGAGCGGCATCATCACCTCAATTTGCTCGTCGGTCTGAACCTCGTTAAGCCGACGATCAATGACGAGCTCCGGCGCGTCCTGTAGCTGGTCAAGCACTCGCTGACCTGTCTCTCGCTGTCGCGAAAGGTGACCACTATAGGCCGCACTAAAACGGGTGCCCATATGGCGCAGAAATTCGCCTGTGAGATCTGCCTGTCGCTGACCCAAGGGCGACAACTGGTCGTAGTTCTCGGCCCCAAATGACGCCTGACCGTGTCGGATAATGAGAAGGTTAGCCATAAAATAGTCGCCTAGCGCTGAAATCTCAGCTTGCCTGAGTACGGGAAAAAGTCTTCAACGAAACCATCCCGAAGTTTGTCTTGAAGATTGCTCCAAAAACTCGCCTCATACAGATCGCTATGAAGCTGGTCGAACGCTTTACGCGCTCGCGCGTTGCCCGAAAAGAAAAGTCGGAACTCCTCAGGAAACACATCATTTGACCCAACCGAATACCAAGGCTGGCCTGACATTTCCTCAAACTCGTCCCGCGGCGGAGGGATATTCCTGAAGTTGATGTCCGTCAGCGGCTGAATTTCGTCATAGTCATAAAAAACCACGCGTCCGTGACGCGTCACGCCGAAGTTTTTCAGCAACATGTCACCGGGGAAAATATTGGCTGCCGCAAGTTCTTTAATCGCATTCCCGTAGTCGAGCATCACCGCATCCACCTCCTCGTCAGAGGCATCCTTCAAATACAGATTCAGTGGCTGCATCCGCCGCTCGACGTAGCAGTGCTTGATAATCAGCGCTCGACCATTGATCTCCACTTGTGACGCACAGGTCGCTTCCAGTTCCTCCATAAGCTCGTCCGAGAAACGCGAGGCTTCGAACACAAGGTTGGCAAATTCCTGGGTATCCGCCATGCGCCCTGCCCTGTCCCAGCGTTTTACCAGCTGGTACTTATCGCGTACTTCCTGGTGCGTGACTTCCTTGGGCGGTGTAAACCGGTCCTTGATGATTTTGAACACATATTCGTATGACGGCAGGGTAAATACCGCCATCACCATCCCTTTAATGCCGGGGGCGGGTATGAAAGCGTCCTCGGTTGAGCGCATGTGGCGTGAGGCTGTACGGAAATAGTAGGTCTTGCCGTGTCGGTGATGCCCGATACAGCTGTAGATCTCGGACACTGCCTTGCGTGGCATGAGTTGCTGAAGGAACAGAACGTACTGTGATGGAATCGAGGCATCGACCATGAAGTACGTTCGGGTAAACGAAAACAATTTCGAGATGATGTCCGAGCCCAACAAGCACGCATCGATGTAAACGCTGGGCTGCGTCCCATCCTCGGTATGCAGCATGGGCAATACAAAGGGGATCTGGAGCCCCTTACCGGCAATACGACCCACGATATAAGCGGCTTTGTTTCGGAAAAAATGATGCTCCAAGGCATGCAATTCGAGATCAGCTCGATGATCGTAATTGGCATCCTCGACCGCGGCGATCATGACCTGTGTAACCCGAGCGACCTCGCGATCATAATCCTCGTAGGGCAATGACATGCCATAGTCGAATAGCAGGTTGGCGACCGCCGTTTTGAAATCACCCTTCGTGCGGTACTGATTCAACACGCGTCGTACATCCACGGGGGGCATGTCGCCCTGCGGCGAGAAGACAAATGCGTAGTCGTCTCGAATCCAGCGGTGCTCGAATACGGCATTGAAGATGCTGTTGTAGAACGTCTCCGCAATCTCAAAGTTCGTCATGCCACGAACGAGTTCAGCGTAAAGATCGCGTGTCTCTGTCCAAAATTCGAGATCATGGAGTCGGTGCTGAGCGATGTACTCAACCACGTCAATCGTCTCGAGAACCTGGAGCTTGTAGATGTCGATGCGCCGCATCGAGGCCTCTTGCGTCGCGCGCCATTCAGCATTTTCAAAGCGCGTACGAGCCGAGAGCGTGATGTTCTCAAACTCAGCAAAATAGGCGGTAAAGCCATTCAGAATAGTGCGGGCTAGCCGGGACTGTTTGTCCATGGCGGAGAGTCTACTTGCCGACGGGATCCGTGAACAGGCGTCTCAATTTGCGCATACCACCCAACCAGCGTTCATAACTTCGCGCTTTGTTCTGGCGATATTCCTCAACTTCGGGATGCGGCAATATCAGAAAAGACTCAGCGTCCAGACCCTGTATCACTGCCTCGGCAACCGCTTCGGCAGACAGCATGCCGTCTACGCCAGCGACACCACCGCCTTCGGTACCGGCCGTCATTGCTGTATCAACGGCTTGAGGGCACAGACAGCTGACCTTGATGCCATCATCGCCGTGCGTAATCGCCAGGCTTTCGGCAAACGAGACCGCTGCATGCTTGGTTACCGAGTACGGAGCAGAGCCAATTTGCGCTAGTAAACCTGCCGCAGACGCCGTGTTCAGAAAGTAACCCTCACCCCGCGCAATCATGGCGGGCAGGCAGGCGCGTGCAGCATATACATGGGACATAACATGGATCTCCCACATACGCTGCCAGAGCCCATTGTCAGCGCCCGTGGCCCACCAGGGCTCGCCGTCGACACCGATGATGCCTGCGTTAGAACAAAACAGGTCTATGTGGCCGTGTTCGGCCTCGACAGATGCAACAAGTGCAGCGATAGCGCTCTCGTCTCTCACATCGAGAGCGTGGGCTTGAGCGTCGATTTCTGCACCGACGGCAGACACCGTATCCGCGTTGAGATCGGCGATAACGACAGCCTTTGCACCCTCAGTAATGAAGCGCGTGGCGAGTGCTTTGCCAATACCGCTGGCGCCACCCGTTACAACACAGACTTTGCCAGCGATCTTCATACTTAAGCCGCCGCGTACGTGCTTTCGATGAACTTGCTGCGGTGGAACGTACCATCGCCCAGCGTCGCATTGATCATCATAAGACGCTTCGCGTAGTGACCAATGTCCAGCTCATCGGTAATGCCCATACCACCGTGCATTTGAATTGCTTCACCGTAGATCAGCTTACCGTTGCGATCGATCAACACCTTGAGCGCGTGAATGGTTGCTTCGGCGGATGCAGGATCAATTTTGTACTCACACAATGCCTTGAACAGAAGTGACTTCGCCTGCTCGTAGGCCATCATGGTATCGACCATACGGTGCTGCAGTGCTTGGAATGAACCGATAGCGACACCGAACTGTTCGCGCGTTTTGGTGTACTCGAGCGTTTTGGCATTGAGCGTACCCATGATGCCAACGGCTTCTGAAGCGAGGGCAATCAGCGCTTCATTGACTACTTCGTTAACAACAGACGCTGCGCCCCCCTCGGCACCGAGGAGTGCACCGGCACCCAGCTGCACATTATCAAACGTGATATTGGCAACACGCTGCGCGTCCATCATGGGATAGCACACCTTTGATACGCCCTCGGCATTGGCATCAACGAGGAATAACGACAGGCCTTCCTCATCAAATTGACCACCTGACGTACGCGCTAATACCACTAGCTTATCTGCGTTTTCACCATTGAAAACCACAACCTTTTCGCCGTTGAGTGTGTAGCCGTCGCCGTTAGCCGTTGCTGTCGTTTTGCAATCGTTGATGGCGAAGCGACTCTGGCGCTCAACGTAGGCAAAGGCGCCTAGCGTTTCACCACCAATCAGGCTCTCTAAAATCTCGGCGCGCTGTGCTTCATCACCTGCGCGTGCGACCACGCCACCAAACAAGACGACGGTGGGAAAGAAAGGCTCGACCACAAGGCCCTTACCCATTTCTTCCATAACGACCGACATATCAACGATGTTGCCGCCAAAACCGCCGTCCGCTTCGGAAAACGGAATCGACAGCCAACCGAGCTCGGCAAATGTCTGCCAGTTTTCACGGCTCATGCCCTCGTCACTGTCGACAATGGCGCGACGCGTGTCCCAGTCGTAATCATCCTGTATAAATCTCGCGATTGAGTCGCGAACCATTTGCTGCTCTTCTGTGTAATCGAAGTTCATTGTGTCATTGCTCCGTCGGGAAATGCGTCCTTACTCGAGACCAAGTACGTACTTGGAAATGATGTTCTTCTGAACCTCGTTAGAACCACCATAAATTGTTGCTGCACGGCCGTACATGAAGGCGCGACGCGCGTCAGAACCAAACTCGTGCCCAAGTACCTCTGGATCCATATCAGTCGACAACACGCCCTGGTAGTACGCCGCAATCTCCATGCGAAGCTCTTGGGTTGCCTGCTGAAGCTCCGTGCCTTTGATCTTCAGAAGCGAAGACTCAGGGCCGGGGAAGCCGCCTGCGGCCATGGCTGCCAGCGTACGGAGTTCGGTGAACTCAAGCGCCATGAGTTCAACTTCTATGTCGGCTAAGCGCTGCTGGAAACCAGCGTCATCGAGCAGCCTCTCACCACCATTTACCTCGGCAGCAGCGGCCTCCCGCAACAAGCGCACGTTGCGCTTGATGTCAGCAACGCCAGCAATGCCCGTACGCTCGTGTGCCAACAGTGCTTTCGCTACTGTCCAACCTTTTCCTACTTCACCCACTACGTTCTTCGCAGGAACGCGAACGTTATTGAACTCAACCTCGTTGAGATTGTGCTCGTTGTCGATGCCGATGATGGGGTTGACCTTGATGCCTTCTGACTTCATGTCGACAAGGATGAAGGTAATGCCTTCCTGCTTCTTGCCACTGTTGTCTGTTCTGACCAGACAGAAAATCCAGTCCGCATGCTGCGCATAGGTTGTCCAGATCTTCGCACCGTTGATGATGTAGTCATCACCATCGCGCTCTGCCTTGGTCTTGAGGCTGGCTAGGTCAGAACCTGAACCGGGCTCCGAGTAGCCCTGGCACCACCAATCCTCACTCTTGAGAATGCGAGGCAGAAAGTATGCTTTCTGCTCATCTGTGCCGAAGGCCATGATGACGTTCGCCACCATCACAAGACCAAACGGGACAACATCAGGAATGCCGCGAAGCGATCGCTCTGACTCCCAGATGTACTTTTGTGTGGCCGACCAGCCAGTACCGCCGTGCTCTACCGGCCAGTTGGGTGCGACCCAACCCTTGGCGTAGAGCTTCTGCTGCCACTCCACCATGCCCTTCGAGCCGCGACCCTTCAGGTGCGCCTGCATATCGGCGTCAAATTCGGTATCGAGGAAGTTGCGGACCTCGTCGCGGAACGCGAGGTCTTCTGCTGATAATGCAATATCCATTGTCTATGCTCCCGTGAGTGTTTCGTCGAGGTATGCCGACGAATTTGAACCTTGAGTAGGTTTTTTTAACGAGGCGAATGTTAGCGTTCTGGTAATTTTTTGCAAATAAAAAGTGCCTACCCCGACACCGAAACCCTACTCGTTAATACAATAATGAAAAGAGTTTACGCTGATACTCCGCGGCAAGCGGGTCTCCCTTCCCAATTGAGGCAATTGTATCGAGATACAACCGCTTCGCCTCACCATTATTCCAATCGCGATCAGCACGCAGGACGACCAGTAAATGCTCCAAGGCATCCCGGTAATGAGCCCCTGTCGTAAGCTGTACGGCAAGTTTTACTCGCACACCGTGATTACTGTCATCGTTAGCCAGCTCCGCCTCGAGCGCTTCTATCTCGGGCGATTTCCCGGCCTCTCGCTTGAGCTCGATCTGAGCCATCAGTTGCTCGTGTAATGCGTCTCTGTCGACCAAGCGAACCTCGTTGAGGACTTCCTCTGCCTCATCAAGTCGATTGGCCTCTACCAAGGCACCCGCATAGGCCAGGGTGATATCCAATAGCTTGCTTGATTCTTCCCAAGCGGCCCTCAATAGGGCTAGTGCACCGGCAGTATCGCCCTGATCCAGAAGTTCTGTTGCCTCTGCAATCTTGCCATCCCATGGCGATGGCAAGTGCTTTTGAAGCATCTCGCGAACCGCGGTCTCAGGCTGGGCGCCAGCAAAGCCATCAACCGGTTGTCCGTCCTTAAACACCATCACGGTCGGCAAACTTCTGACACCGAGCTGCTGGGATATGCCCTGCTGCTCGTCGGCGTTAATCTTCGCTAGAAGGAACGCCCCGGCGTATTCATCGGCAAGTTTTTCGAGTAGCGGCATCAACTGCTTGCACGGTGCGCACCAGTCTGCCCAGAAATCGACCACCACGGGGCGATTGAAAGATTCGTCAATCAGATATTGTTGCGCATTGTTCTGATCAATCTCGATTACGTTCATATTTGCCTCGATTACGACAGTCCAAGCACGTCGGCCATGGTGTAAGCCCCCGCCGGCTTGTCGGCAATAAATTGTGCAGCTCTCAGTGCGCCGCTTGCGAATGCATTGCGACTACTTGCCTTGTGGGTGATCTCGAGCCGCTCGCCCTCTGATGAAAACAGCACCGTATGCTCACCGACAATATCGCCTGCACGCGTTACCGAGAAACCAATTGAGCCTGGCTCTCTTGCTTCGCGAGCGGCAGATCGATCATATCGCGCTACGTCCTGCAGCGAATGACCCATGGCATCAGCCACTGCGTGGCCCATTGCGAGTGCCGTTCCCGACGGTGCGTCGATTTTGTGCTTATGGTGCGCCTCATGAATCTCTATATCTGAGTCTGCGCCCATCACCTGAGCCGCAAGTGAGAGAAGTCGGTACGCTAGATTCACACCGGTACTGAAGTTAGCCGCCTGACAGCAAGCAACCGAAGTCAATATTGACGCCAAATCGGCCTGCTCCGCCTCAGAAAAACCTGTCGTACCGATGACGATGGGGACTCCTGCCTCAGCACAGGCACGTGCGTTAACCAGTGAGGACTCAGGCAGCGTGAAATCGATGACCACATCAACAGCGTCGAGGTCTAAAACTTCCGATACGGTTATTGGGCAGTTTTCATCGCCGACGATTGACGCCGCGGCTGTTCCCACAAGGTGGCTGCCAGGACGGGCGACGAAATTCACCAACTCGGTGTTTGGCTCAGCAGTAACCGCGCGCGCAACCGCTTGGCCCATGCGTCCGCTCGCTCCTGTCACTGCTATGCGCAATGTCATCCATTCAGTCCTTCAAAAAAGTTCTTTACGCCGTCAAACCAACTTGACTGGCGGGGCGACTGATCACCACCCTCACCCAAGCTGCTTCGAAACTTCTCCAGAAGCTCCTTTTGCTCGCCACTGAGATTAACAGGTGTCTCGACCACGGCGCGACACAGCAAGTCACCCACAGGCCCACCCCGGACAGGCTGAACACCTTTGCCGCGCAAGCGGAACAACTTACCCGTTTGCGTTTCAGCTGGAATGCGGAGCTTCACCCGCCCGTCAAGCGTTGGGATCTCATGTTCGCCACCCAGAGCAGCATCAGCAAAGCTAATGGGGAACTCGCAATACAGGTTTCGACCATCGCGTTCAAACAACGGGTGCTGTTTAACCGAAATTTGAACGTATAGGTCACCATTCGGGCCACCCGAAGGACCAGCTTCTCCCTCACCGCTGAGGCGAATGCGATCTCCCGTATCGACGCCGGGAGGCACTTTGACCGAGAGCGTCTTCGTTTTCTCAACCAGGCCCTCGCCACGGCATACCGTGCAGGGTGATTCTATAACCTGCCCACGGCCTCGACATGTGGGACACGCCTGCTGCACCTGGAAAAACCCCTGCTGCATCCGAACCTGTCCAGACCCACCGCATGTTCCGCAGGTCTTCACTGAGGTGCCAGGCTTAGCGCCACTTCCGTCGCACGTATCGCAATGCTGTAACGACGGTACTTTGATTTCTGCGGTCTTACCGCGAACCGCGTCTTCGAGCGATACCTCAAGGGTATAGCGCAAATCGGAACCGCGTTGAGGTCCCTGGCGCCGACCACCACCGCCACCAAAAATATCGCCAAATACGTCGCCGAAAATGTCGCTGAAGCTGCCGCCCTGGAAGCCTCCGCCACCCATTTGCGGGTCAACGCCAGCATGACCGTACTGGTCATAGGCCTGACGCTTTTCGCCATCGCTGAGAATTTCATAAGCCTCTGAGGCTTCTTTGAATTTCTCGTCTGCATTGGCGTCGTCCGGATTACGATCCGGGTGATACTTCATCGCAATGCGGCGGTAGGCCTTTTTAATGTCTTGTGCAGATGCCGACTTCTCAACACCCAGCACGTCATAGTAATCACGCTTTGACATAATGCTTCCTGCTGCCGATACACGGGCAGCCTATTTAAAAAAAAACGGATTCCAACTTCAGCCGGAATCCGTACAGCGTTTAGAGTGTCACAAACCTGCGCGGTTAAAACCGCCCGGATCAACGCTTATCGTCTTCACGAACCTCTTCAAATTCTGCATCGACCACATCGCCGTCAACTGCATCTTCCTCTGGTGCTTGCTCAGCGCCCGCCTCGCCAGCCTCGGCTTGGGCCGCATACATCTTCTGAGCAACGCCACTGGTCGCTTCGGTCAAGGCAGTGGTTGCTGCCTCAATGGCGTCCTTGTCGTCGGTCTTCAATGCATCTTCTGCTGCCGTGATGGCGGCCTCGATGGCAGAGCGCTCGTCATCCGATGCGTGCTCGCCCGCTTCCTCGAGCGTTTTCTTAGCCGCATTGATCATGCCATCCGCCGTGTTCCGCGCAGTGACCAGCTCTTCAAACTTCTTGTCTGCCTCAGCGTTTGCCTCGGCATCCTCGACCATTTGCTGGATATCATCCTCAGACAGACCACCCGAGGCAGTGATGCGAATCGACTGCTCCTTGCCCGTGGCTTTGTCCTTAGCCGATACATTCAGAATGCCGTTCGCGTCGAGGTCAAATGTCACCTCAACTTGTGGCATACCGCGCGGCGCTGGCGGGATATCCGCTAGATCGAAGCGACCCAGCGACTTGTTCGATGTTGCCTGCTTGCGCTCGCCCTGAACAACGTGAATCGTCACTGCCGTCTGGTTATCTTCCGCGGTTGAGAACACCTGCGACTTCTTCGTGGGAATAGTCGTGTTCTTCTCGATCAGCGGCGTCGCAATACCACCCATGGTTTCGATACCTAATGTCAGCGGCGTTACGTCGAGAAGCAGTACATCCTTGACGTCGCCAGCCAGTACCGCACCCTGAATCGATGCACCCATCGCTACCGCTTCGTCAGGGTTAACATCCTTTCGTGGCTCCTTGCCAAAGAAGTCTGCAACGGTCTGCTGAACCATAGGCATACGCGTCTGACCACCCACCAGAATGACGTCGTCAATCTCACTCGCGGAGAGGCCTGAATCTTTCAAAGCGACCTTGAGAGGCTCGAGCGAGCGGGTCACCAACTCTTGTACCAGCGACTCGAGCTTCGAGCGCGTTAGCTTGACTACCAAGTGCTTTGGACCTGTTGCGTCGGCCGTGATGTAAGGCAGGTTGACCTCTGTCTGCTGTGAGCTGGACAGTTCGATCTTGGCTTTCTCTGCCGCTTCCTTCAGACGCTGCAATGCCAATGGATCGTTGTGCAGATCAATACCATTTTCGCTCTTGAACTCGTCGGCGAGGAACTCGATTAATCGGAGGTCGAAATCTTCTCCACCGAGGAAGGTATCGCCGTTTGTTGCGAGCACCTCAAACTGGTGCTCACCGTCGACCTCTGCAATTTCAATGATAGAGATATCAAACGTACCACCACCCAGATCGTAGACCGCCACGGTGCGGTCACCCTGGGCTTTGTCCATGCCATAGGCGAGCGCAGCCGCCGTTGGCTCGTTAATGATTCGCTTTACTTCAAGACCTGCAATACGACCCGCGTCCTTTGTTGCCTGCCGCTGAGAATCGTTGAAGTAGGCGGGTACGGTAATGACCGCTTCCGTAACAGATTCACCAAGGTATTCTTCAGCCGTCTTCTTCATCTTACGAAGTACTTCAGCCGAGACCTGAGGTGGCGCCATTGACTCGCCCTTTGCCTCAACCCATGCGTCACCGTTATCCGCCTTGACGATTTTGTACGGCACCATTTTGATGTCTTTCTGTACAACGTCGTCCTCAAATCTACGGCCGATCAAACGCTTAACCGCAAACAAGGTGTTTGTTGGATTGGTTACTGCCTGACGCTTCGCTGACTGACCCACCAATACCTCGTTGTCGTCCGCGTATGCCACGATTGAAGGCGTTGTTCGGCCGCCCTCAGCGTTCTCAATAACGCGAGGCTTGCCACTCTCTAGGACCGACACACAGCTGTTCGTCGTTCCGAGGTCAATACCAATAATCTTTCCCATTTGTTTCTCTCCTACTGCCAGGTTGGCCCGGCGCCTAATCTTGTCTTTGTAGATGGGTCGCTATGTTCAAATTTCAAGCGTCCCGATGAAATATTTATGCCTTTTATTTACGAGGCGGCCTTAGAAACCATCACCATGGCGGGGCGCAGCAGTCGCTCTTTGAGGGTGTAACCCTTCTGCATCACGGCAATGACGGTATTCGGTTCCACGTCGGGGTTCTCAATCATGCTCATCGCCTGCGCCACCTGCGGGTCAAAGGGCTCACCGTGTGGGTCGATAGGGGTAATCCCGTTTTTCGCCAACACGTCCACGAGGCTCTTGAGTGTTAACTCGACGCCTTCAACCACAGCTGCAACTCCCTCGGCATCGGACCCAGCCGATGCCTCCAGTGCGCGCTCGAGATTATCAACAACGGGCAGCAGATCCTGAGCGAATCGCTCCAGGGCAAACTTACGCGCTTTTTCAACATCGAGCTCCGCCCGACGCTGTGCGTTAATAGCATCAGCCTGTGCACGAAGCACCGCGTCCTTGGCAATTGCGACCTCTTCCTGAAGCGCCTCTACTTCTGATAGCTCTTCCGTTTCAATATCGAGAGAATCCGTGTCAGCGCCCTCGGCTTCCTGCGTCACCTGATCTTCTGATTCGTTCTCTGGAATGTCGTTATGTTCACTCGACATGCGTTTTCTCCGGCACCGTAATTTGTTCAATACGGGGAAGATGGGGAGTCGATTTAGATTTTCAAGGTAATGGCCTTGAACTTTTGGGGATATTTACGTTTTTTGCCGAAGTTTTAGCGGGATAGCGCCGCAGTAAGGAGCCTTGCCGTAATATCGACGAGCGGAATCACCCGCTCATAGGCCATACGTGTGGGTCCAATAACGCCAAGGACACCGACAGGCTGGGTGCCCTGGGCATAGGGGGCGGTGATGACACTGTAGTCACCCAACACCTCGTAGCCGGCCTCTTCGCCGATGAAAATCTGCACCCCATCAGCACGCGAGCAGCGATCGAGGAGCTCCAACAGGTCACGTTTGCGCTCAAAGGCATCAAATAACTCTCGCAGCTTGTCCATGTCATTGGCACTCGCTTGCTGAATCAGCCGACTCTCGCCAGCAACCACGTACTCATCCTGCGACTCCTTCACGTCCATGGCTTCCTTCGCCACCTGGAGCGCTGCTTCCATCTGCTCGTCAATGCGCGCTCTGGCATCGGCCATTTCAGCCACCAGCAACTCCTTGACCTGAGCCAGATCATTCCCCGCGTACCGCTGGTTGATAAAGTCAGCGGCAGACTTTAACTCAGCCTCGGTCAATGGTCGTGACAGCTCAATGACGCGGTTCTGCACTTCGCGCTCATTGACTACCAAAATAACCAAGACCCTTGAATCCGATAGAGGCAGGAACTCTATTTGTCGAAGCTGCGAGGAAGTAGGCCGAGGAACGGTGACAATCCCCGCCTGCGCTGTGACCTGTGTGAGCAGGTTAGATGCCGATGCAATGAGGTCTGAAGACGGGCGACTCGGATTCAGCTCATGCTTCAACGCGCGAATGGCCGCCTCATCAATGGGGCTGGTCTGAAGCAGGCTGTCCACAAACAGACGATAGCCCTGTGAGGTCGGTACGCGGCCTGCGGACGTGTGAGGCGAAGACAAGAAACCGCGGTCTTCGAGGTCCGACATGACATTGCGAATGGTCGCGGGACTCACTGACATACCGCTCTCAACGTGCAATGCTCTCGAGCCCACGGGCTGACCTTCGCGTATGTGCATATCCACCAACGTCCGCAGCAACGACGCCGCGCGTGGTGAAAGACCGTCCGATGACATGTTGATCTCCTTGTTTTGAGTTGTAGCACAGACCTTTCGAGGCGAAAAGCGCGAAAATGATGTGCGGTTTATCGACTTGTGGTGTTCCGAATCGAGAAGACCTGAGCTATAACGGGATTGTTAAGAGAACACGGTCACCATGCTTACAGATCTTTCCATCCGCGACTATGCCATTGTTCAGCGCCTCGACATCGAGCTGCACACGGGTATGACCTGCGTCACGGGTGAGACCGGTGCGGGCAAGTCGATCATGCTCGATGCGCTGGGTTTGTGTATTGGAGACCGGGCTGACGCCAAAGCCGTGAGGGCGGGCGCTGACCGTGCAGAGATATCAGCGTTATTCTCAGTAGAAAAACTCCCTGAGGCGCAGGCCTGGCTCGATCGAGCAGCCCTGCTCGAGGGTCATGAATGCCTCATCCGCCGGACGGTTACCGCGGACGGGCGATCCCGAGCCTTTATCAACGGCAGTCCCGCAACGCTCGCTCAGTGCAAGGAGCTGGGCGAACTGCTGGTTGACCTGCACAGCCAGCATGCTCATCAATCACTGTTGCGGCGATCAGTGCAGCGCGAGTTACTGGATGCATTTTCGGGAACAACCGAGGATGCAACGTCCATCGCGGAGGAAGCGAACTCTATCCGCGCGCTGAAACACGAGTTGGAGGCACTGCGTTCATCCAGTAACGAGATCGCTGAACGACGGGACCTTCTCAACTACCAGATTGACGAGTTATCTGAGCTCGGTTTTGGCGACACCGAGCTAGAGACTCTGGAGTCCGATCAAAAGCTCCTTAGTAATGCGACCTGGATTATGGAAACCGTGCACGCCATTGCAGAGCAATGCGCGGGCCTGAGCGATCAGTTGCGCTCGTCTGTCTCGCAACTCAGTGATGATCGGCTCGGCAGTAAAATTGATGAGAGCCGCGAGCTGGTCTCGTCGTCACAGATTCAACTGGATGAGGCTGCGTCGGAACTGCGGCGTTTTCTCGATGGTGTCGAGCTCGATCCGCAGCGTTTAAATGAGGTCGAGGGTCGACTCGATACTGCCTATAGCCTGGCTCGAAAACACCGTATTCGACCGGAAGAACTCGCGGGACACCTTGAAACGCTCAGTACTGAACTTCAAAACCTCGAACACGGTAGTCAACGGCTCGATGACCTGGCGTCAGAGATTGAGGCTCGTCATGCCCGCTGGACGGACAACGCTCGAGCGCTGACCGAAAAGCGAAAACAAGGGGCGAGTCGATTAGCCGAGCGAACCATGCAGCTACTCGCACAACTTGCGATGGAGCGATGTAAGGTCGATGTCGGTTTCATCGACATCGATGCGGAAAAGCTCGATCCACGTGGCCTGGAAGAGGTCGAAATCTGGATTGCCACCAACCCCGGGAGTCAGCCGGGCCCGCTCAACAAAGTGGCCTCGGGTGGCGAACTCTCTCGCATATCACTCGCCCTTCAAGTTGCAGTAGCTGACAAGGCCACAGCGCCTACCATGATTTTCGATGAGGTGGATGTGGGTGTTGGTGGTGCGGTAGCTGATGTCGTTGGCACACTACTCAGAACACTCGCTGACAACGTGCAGGTCCTGTGCGTCACCCACCTGCCGCAAGTCGCTGCAAAAGGCCATCAACACATTCAGGTGAGTAAGGCGGGCGATCGCGTCGTAACGACTAGCCTTCAGTATCTGTCGAGCGAGGAGCGCGTGGAGGAACTCAGCCGAATGCTGGGTGGGGCTGTCATCACTGATGCGACCCGAGAGAATGCGCGCGAGTTGCTGGCCGCAACCTAATCCTGCTTACCGTTTTTTGCGGACGTACAACACCAACGAGTGATCGATAATCTCGAAGCCCCGCTCGGCCGCAATCGCATGCTGTCTGGCCTCGATCTCTTCATCGACAAACTCGATCACTTCATTCGTATCAACATCGACCATGTGATCGTGGTGATCGTCGGTCGCCAGCTCAAAAACGGAGTGGCCAGACTCAAAGTTGTGTCGTTCAACCAGGCCCGCTGTCTCAAACTGCGTGAGAACGCGATACACCGTTGCCAAACCAACATCGTCACCCGCATCGCGCAGACGCTGATAGACGTCTTCAGCACTCAGGTGTGCTCCCTCATCGGCCGACTCACTCAAGATCGACAAGATATTGAGGCGTGGGAGCGTCACTTTTAGGCCTGCTCGCTTCAAATCCACATTTTGACTGGTCACAGTATTTCCTCGAAGGCGGTGAATGGGGGTATGATGCCAGCCGGTCACACAACAGGAAAGTCTGCCTTGCAATCTCGATCGCGTCTCACTCTCAGTTTGTCTCTTTTGCTGGCTCTCGCCACACTTAGCGCCTGTAGCGGAATTGGTTTTCCCGGCGTTTACCGAATTAACGTCGAACAAGGCAATCTTGTGGACCAGGAAATGGTCGACCAACTCAAGCCACAGATGACGCGACGCCAGGTACGCTTTGTCCTGGGAACACCCATCATCGAGGATACGTTTAACGCCGATCGCTGGGATTACGTGCACGTGGTTCGCCTGGGCAACGAAAACTTATCTCGCTCCCAACTCACCGTCGTATTTGATGGCGATGTGCTGGTAGACGTTGAAGGCGATCTTGTCGGCGAAAACTGGCCTGAAGAAGACGCCGAGACAGAAGCCCCCGAGACCGAGGGTTAAGCGCGCTCGGCTTTTGCCTTCTCCGCTCTTGCTCGCCTAACGGCTTTAGGGTCGACCAACAGCTCTCTGTAAATCTCTACCCGCTCACCGTCTGAAAGTGCATGAGTCGCCGGTACTGCCTTGCCAAAGACGCCCAGCTTGGCCGTCGTTAGGTCCGGTAAGTCATCAAAGAAGCGCCCCATATTGGCCTGCTCTACCGCCTCGAGCGCCGTGGTTCCTTGAGCGACAGACAGCTTTTCAATGCGTTGCTTGTCAGGCAACGCATAGGCGACTTCGACGTTGATCATCTCGGACATAGACCGCTTAAAACCCTTTTCCGGTTGCAGAGAGCCACTGTTGATTTACTCCTGACGCAGCTGATTGGCCCGCTTTACCATGGCATCGACCATATCATTAGCGACGCTCTCGAAAAGCCGGCTCGCCGCCATCTTAAGCAGACCCGAGCGTAATTGGAATGTTAGATCGAGCGATACCCGGCATGCGTCCTCACTGAGGGCGTCGAAGCGCCATTCACCGCCAAGAGCGTCAAAGGGGCCATCCTCAAGCGCTAGCCGAATCGAGGATGGCGCGACATTGGTATTGCGCGTTACGAAGGATTGCTTCACACCCGCCTTTGATAAGTCGAGCCTTGCCACCACACCCGAATCAGAGGTCTCGAGGATTTCGGCACCGCTGCAGCCGGGCAAAAACTCGGGATACCGCGCAATATCAGCGACCAGATCAAACATGGTCTGCGCTGAGTGCATGAGTAATGCCGTCTTTTGAATAGTGGTTGCCACGATATCTCTTTCTAATTTTTTTAAGCTGTCTCGTAATGAGTACTTCGCTTACCTCAGTCTCGTGCACCTCAGCCGCGTATGACCGGAAAACCAACCATTGATTACAGGGCAACTCGCATAATCGCGAAAATGCTCAGTGCAAAACATAGCGCGGGAGTGACCCAGCGCGTAATGATGAACCAAAGATAGAACACGGTAAAACGCTCGCGGTATTTCTCGCCACGCAGAATGGGCCTTGGTACGCGCCAGGCAGCGAACACAGCGGTTAGGCCAAGCACCAGCGGCACCATGACAGGCACCAACCACGAATCGATGGTCAGGCGCGCTGTCGGGTTTGCAAGGGCAAACGATGCAGAGAGCCACAGCGCAATGGCAACCAAGGCCATGGCAATTGGCCTTGGAACGTCCACTTCTCGACGAAGGATCGACACCATGGGCTCGATCAAGGCAATCAGGGCGGCGAGACTCGCCAGCATGATGGACATCATGACTAACAGGCCGAAGAGCTCGCCCGTAGGGAGGTTGGCGAAAGCATAGGGAATGGAAACAACGAGCAGCGCCAGCCCTTGGGTCATTTCCACGTCGACGGCGGCAGTGACTGCGACCACAATGATGGCAAGGACCAGCATGGCCGCGGTGTCCAGAATACCGACTGCAATAACAGACCGAACCAATGGCAGCCCCGCAGGGGACCGGCTCCCAAACACCAGGCCCACACCCACGCCGACGCCAAGACTCGACAGAGCTGCCAATGCCGCTGTCACCGCGCCTGATTGAGTGAGCTGTTCGGGTCGATACTTAAAAATCCATTCATTTGCAGCTGAGATATCCCCAACCTCAAAGGCGTACCCCAATGCAGAGTAGGTCATCAGCAGAATGAGTGGCATGAGGATCCAGCCGGCCAGTAACAGGACCACCTGTGGTCCTGGCAAGGCAGCAACGACAACAAGCGCAATCAGTAAGCCCAGCACACGCAGGTGATCCGCTCTGTCGATGGCTGACAGTGTGGTGATGATTTCACTCGCGCTCGCGGAGTCCCAATCACCGTTATAAAGATAGAGACTGGCCTCCGCACCCAGCACCAGTGGCACCAGCAACAAGGTAGCAATCAGAAAGGCCAACACTGCCTGAAGTGCGCCAATCCAACGCCATCGCGTGTCTCGCCCTGCCAGCGATGCAACCCACTGAATCGAGCCCATGGGCGAACTACGACCAATGCTACCCATGGTGAGTTCTGCAATGAGAACGGGACCCACAACCAGGGCGAGGACGCTGACATAGACCAACAGAAAGGCGCCGCCCCCCTGCTCGCCGATGACATACGGGAGACGCAAGACATTACCGAGCCCAAGCGATACCGCGAGCAGAGCAAAGATCAGCGTTGTGCGTCCTCGCCAGGGTTGTTGAACGTTACTGTCCACGACTGTCTTCCACTGATAACTCTTGCCGCTAAAACATCAGACAGTGATAAACCCGATGCGTATAATGCGGCGATGGGTAAAGGTAAAACGAAAAAACCATCGGACAACACCATAGCGCAAAACAAGCGTGCACGGTTCGAATATCACCTGCTCGATACGTTCGAGGCGGGCGTGTCGCTTATGGGCTGGGAAGTGAAAGCGCTGCGAGCCGGCCAGGTACAATTGACCGACTCCTTTGTGGTGATGACCAAGGGTGAGGCCTTTCTCCTGGGATCACAGATCACGCCACTCGACACCGTATCCACGCATTACGTCGTCGAGAAAACGCGGTCACGAAAGCTCCTGTTACACAAGAAAGAACTTGCGAAAATCAATCAGGCCCTCACACAGAAAGGCCAGACCTGTGTCTGCACCGCACTCTACTGGAAGGGTCACCTGGTGAAAGCGAAAGTTGCGATTGCTCAAGGTAAGAAGCAACACGACAAACGCGATACAGAAAAACAGCGTGATTGGCAGCGCGACAAAGCCCGCATCGTTCGAGAAAACGTCAAACAGTAACGTTATTGCAAACCCGCATAGGTATTCCAGCCACCCAAAGCCAGCGCAACAACAAGCGCGACTGGGCGGTATGAGTTACCACCAAACCGGTGAAAGGCGCGATGCCCCAATTGATCTCCAATGAAGCTCATTGGAAAGGCTAGCACTAACAGCAATAAAGGCGTTGCCGTCACCATGTCTGCAACCGTGAACATCACCACAGCTAGAACGTTCGACGCAAAGAAGAACGCCATAAGAAACGCGCGGGCCGCGGCTGGGTCTGAGATCACTGCCATGGCGTACACCACCACCGGCGGCCCCGGAATGGCAAAAGCCCCGTTCATCAGCCCCGAGGCTATACCTGTTCCTGCGGTTACAGACTTCGGTACGGACACTGTATTGGATGGCTTTATCAGCGCTGTAGCGAGCGTTGCACCGATGACAGAGAGCCCGATCCACAGCTGAAACTCGGATCGGGACATGCCGCTAAGGAGGTACACACCCACAGCGGTGCCCGCCAGCGACCCCAGGATCATAGGGGTGAACTGATCGACAGGAAATTTACCCCACCACTCTTTGTAGCTGGTGGAGCTCACGGCGATGGTCAGGGTTGCCGCCAAGACCACGGCCTCGTTCGGCAGGAGCAAGAGTGAGAACACAGGAACCGCAATCATGGCGAACCCGAAGCCCGTAAAAGCCCTCAACAGAGCTGCCGCCAAAGCGGTACCACCCACAGCAATGAGCTGCAGTGGTGACAGTAATTCAAATAATGAGTCCATGAACGCGCCTCTCCCTCAGGCGTCGCTATGGTAGGGGAATGAGACCGCGCGCTCATCCAAAATTTTGCGTAAAAGTGGCTTTAAGCGAGGAAGTTAAACTCACTCGTCATGACTGAGGCGTCTCCGTGCTTGTGCCTAATCGCCAATCGCACCTAGTTCGCGTCTGGCGGTGGCATTGGCGGACGCGTGCCAGGACCGTCTTGCCCACCCTGCCTCGCACCGCGCTGGCGACCGGACTGTGTAAACAGGTAAGGCACCGCTTTCATACGCTCCTTTGCATCAAGCGATAGCAACACATCAGTTCCGATTGCATGAACGAGCTCATGATAATCGCTGGTCGATTGCCTCATCGAGGCAAGACCCGCTTCCAACTCCTCACGGGTCAACGTTTCCGACTGAAGTAACCTTCGTAGGGCACGCTCTGACTGACGAACATCACGGCGAGCTGCCATGACCTCGCGCCCCTGCTCTTGCAGCATAGGTCTTACTTTTTCCTTTATGCTTGGCGGCACCTCTTTGAACGCCCAGGCCAATGGCGGAGGGCTGGGCCGCCCCTCGCGCAGCATATGACCGCCAATCAGGCCTGCCAGTAATAAATTCAGGGCAATCGATACAACGACGAGGCCAATCAATGCTTTGTGACTCATATCAATACTCCTCGCCCACGACCGTGAAGCTGTAGTGCTCTGCTTGTGACCAATCCTCAACAGGCTCGTAAGTTGTCGATCCCACTGCCAGGCCGGCACTCAAGGTAAGACTTGCTGCCAACGCCGGCTTCCAAGCATCTGAAGACAGTGACTCCGCCACGACCTCAAGGCGTCTACTGAGTCGCTGCGATAGCGTTAATTGCTGTGGCACGCGATGCGCAATCTGCTGTGCAAGGTGAGCTCCATCCAATGTCGCTACTCGCGCTGAGCGCTGAAGAAGACGGTCTAGCGACGCTGCCTCTCTCAACATTTCCGTTAGCTGATCACTCGATTGCAAAGCATCGAGCGTTGCGCCTCGCTCTTCTTCAGGCCAGGCACTCTGCTCAGCGCCGTAGGCAGCGATGACGTTCAATGCTCGATTATGAGTTTTTTCTTCTGGGTTCATAGCTGTGTCTCCAGCTGTTTTTTCAAATTGCCGCGCGCCCTAACCAACAGGGACTCCACAGCTCGAACCGATGAATTCATGATCTCCGCCACGTCTCGGTTCGATAGGTTTTGGTAGTAAGTCAGTACCAGGGCAGTTCGCTGACTCTCGGGTAGTCGCATCAATGCGACATCGATGGGCTGCAGATCTGTTGCAGTCTCAGACTCGACGACGGGATACTCGGAGTCTGACGCATCGCAGTTCACCTCACGCTGACGCTTTCGCATGATGTCGATACACCGGTTGTGAGCGATGCGGTGTAACCACGTCGTCAGCCTTGCCTTGTCCGGATTAAAGTCACCCGAACGCTGCCAAAGCACCACCATCACATCCTGCGCAATGTCTTGTGCCAAAGTGTCGTCATTCACAATGCGCTTGGCGTAGACCTCAATGGCTGGAAGGTGTCGAACCACAAGGTCCGTGTACGCGCGTTGGTCACCCTTGCGAACAAGAGCAACCAACTTAGCTTCTTCTGCTTGCACAGGGATTAGTGGTTATGGTCAGTTTAAGCAGTTCGTTAATTCGACTCGGAAGGTCCTTTGTGCATTCCCTTACGGTCCCCGTTCCCGTGACCTCGCTGGCGTCCCTGATCCCGCATCATACGGAGCCGATCTTTCCGGGCCTCCTTGAACTCGTTTTTGGTGATCTGACCGTCACCATTGCCGTCCATGCGATTAAAGGCAGAACGACGACGCTCGCTCTGCGTAACAACACCGTCACCATCAGCATCCATGTCATCGAAACGAGCGAGTGCCTCTTCGGTACGCTGAGTCGCGACATTACTGACTTCCTCACGGGTTATTTCGCCATCGCCATTCGCATCCATGCGCATCTCTGGCGCATCACGACCCTCAGGCATTCGAAACTCATCAAAGCTAATGGCGCCATCGTTATTGGCATCCATCTGCTTTACGGCCTTACCCACCCGCTCGCCGCCTTTACGATGGTCACCGTGCCCATCTGCGAGAGCCGGCATTGCAACCACGCCCACCGCCAAAACAAGTACTGAATATAGCTGCTTCATCTCTTTTTCCTTAACGCCAACCGGCGTGTTTTTGTCGTTTCAACATTACTACGGAGGGCATATCAAATCCCGTCGATGCCGTGGATGAGAAATTTTTCGCAAATTGCGAATTTTATATTGCAAAATTAATTTCATTTTGCGAATATTAATCCCGAGCGGTAAGTAAGTGCGCTCAGTCATTGTGACTTTTTCTGGGTTTGGGCCCAGTGATTAGGGCCCTTTTTTCAGACAACCCTGTGCTTTGACGATTAGCAGAACAAAGGAGAAAGGCTATGATTTACACGGTCTCATGGTTTGAAAACACCACGCCACAGAGCGTTTTCTTCAACTCTTTAGGTCATGCTAAGTTTTTCGTTCAGCGCCTGCGTCGCAATGAGAATTGTCGCAAGATTTTTCTCGAGGAAGCTGAGGCACAAGCCGCCTAATCAATTGCAGTTTGCGAAAAATGGCTTTTATCAGACCGCAAAAATCTTAACCATTAGTTGAGAAAGACGGTCGATTCAGTCGAGACATCGCTTCACGCCCGCCCGCACACAGGGAATTTGACGCTGAGTTAGAGTAGATCCAGCGCTATCTGCAACCCATTCACGGTCTCGCTTAACGCCTCTGCCTCATAAGGCACGGCATCACCAACACCCCAGACGGGCCGGGGGAACGAGGCGTCATCTTCAAAACGAACGATGTGGTGAATGTGCAACTGACGAACCATGTTGCCAAGCGCCGCCACGTTGAGCTTGTGGGGCGCGAACAGTTGCTCCAGCGCTTTCGATAGTCGGACAGACTCGCCGAGCAGGAGCTGCTGTTGCTCATCTGCCAGCTGATGAATCTCAGAAACATCCTCGATCTTTGGAATCAAGATGACCCATGGGTAGCGACTGTCGTTCATCAGTCGCACCTGGCAAAGGTGCCAGTCCGCTACCAGGACTGTGTCCTGTTCCAACTGCGGGTCGAGCGTAAATGCGTAGGGGTCGTCCATCACTCCTCCACAGCCGGAAGCACTGAGATCTTGTCGCCAATGGCGACATCACCTGACTCAATAATCTTCGCGCAGAGCCCCCCATGGCCGAGCATCGCAGCCACACCGCCTTGACCGAGATTCTCTTCCATGCGTGCACAGGGATGACACAGCTGAGTCGCTTCAAAGACCGCCGAGCCAATACGGAACCGTTGCCGACGCAGTGCATTGAGATTGACACCCTTTACCACCAGATTGCGCCGGAGCAGTCCGGGGTCGATAGCATCACGCCCTAGAAAATGGGCCGCCTGCGCAATGAACTCTTCCGAAATGATAGACACCTGACGGCCCGAGCCCGGCGTTTTACCCATACGGTGGTCACCCTCAAGCCCCAGTGTCGCTACAGCCTTGGTTGCTGACACCGACTGCAGCGGCTCGCGGCGCTTAGGCCGTACCCCTATCCAGGTGAGCTCACCCGGTGCAATGTCGAGTGCGTAGCGATCCAGCGGATTTGGTCGCTTGGTCATAGCCTTTCCTCTTTTTTTATCCTCAGCCAAAGAGGCTGTTGCTCGCAAAGAATACGACAAGCGCCGTAAACAATCCGATCAATAAATCTTTTCGCCACAAGGTCACGCCCGCCATGACGGCCAGGGTCAGGAACTCGATGGGTCCTGCTTCCAACTGACCTTCGGACCCAGTAAGGGTGGTGACAACCAGCGCCGCCATAACCGCCGGTCCTACGTGATCAAGAATGCGAATGACACGATCGGGAAACGACACACCCGAGAGCAATACCACAAACGACGCGCGCATGGTGTAGGCACCGATGCCCGCCAAGACAATGCCCCAAAACAAACTCATGCGGCTCTCCACTCATTAATCGTAGCGACAACAAGCGACACCAATACGGCAATAATGAGACCTACTTGATTATCGAGATGGGCAAACCAGAGCGCGATGCCTGCACTGATGACGGCAGTGACCACCTGGCTTTTACGCTTGATGGCCATGAGCAATAACCCGAGAAACATCAGGGTAATCGCAATCTCAATGCCGATGGATGCGGGAATGATGGGAGCGAGAATAATGCCCAGGCCCGTGAAAACAGCCCACATGAACCAGAAGGTAAAACCCGCCGCGAGGTAGTAGTGCCTGAAATGAGTGTCATCTGACAGGTCTCGAACCTGCGTGAGCGCGAAGACCTGATCAATTAACACATAGGGACCCAACCAACGAAACCACCGAGGCTGCAACTGAAAGCGCGGCGCCAAGGTCACTGAGTAAAGAATATGACGGGCCGTTACGATCAGCGTTGTTGTTATTGCTGCGGAAACCGCAGCACCCTCTCCCACTAAGGTAATCAACGTCATTTGGGCTGAACCTCCGAACATGATGATGGAGCTCGACCAGCCCAATAGATGGGGCACACCAGACTCAACCACCATGACGCCAAAGAGCAGCGCAAACGGCAGGGCAGGCAAAAATAGCGGCAACATATCTTTGAAGGCCGCCCTGACAATGGGGGACAGAATTTTCATGCGCGGAGTGTACGCGAACTGTTTCGCTATGGCTCATCAGCGCTTGATGTATACTCAACACCTCGGGGGCGTTATGGATTCGACGACGGTCACGAAACCTGCGGTGCATGCCGTGATGACAGCCAATCACGTTAATCCAAAGCTGTTAACTAATAGTTGCCAACGACGACAACTACGCACTAGCGGCTTAAACCCCGTTAGCGGTCTATCCCAAGATGCCAGTATCGCGGGTGTGACTGTCACTTAGAACTGGACCGCGGTGGCTTATGTCTCGGGAGACACCGTCAAACTTTACGAGACTCGCGGTCTACGTCCTGACCGTTGGGCTGTTGACCGTTAAATTAATTAACGGAAACTAAGCATGTAGAGCCAAAGGCAGAGTACTGGCGGACGCGGGTTCAACTCCCGCCGCCTCCACCAAAAACAGAAAAGGGTCGCCGTTAGGTGGCCCTTTTTTGTTTTTAGCGGCTGTGACAGCTGAACCCGCACCCGACGGGAAGGGTGGCCGGAGCGCAGCAGAGGTCTGTCGAGCGATAGCGAAGACACAAACTCCCGCCGCCTCCACCAAATTAAAATCTCGTGGCGTCCAGCTGCATCTCTACAGCCCCGTATTGATCTTTAAGTTTGGGTGTAGCCGTGGCACACGGCAATTTAATACTTGACCAAATACAAGTTATTATAAATTATACTTGTTATCCGCTAGTTTATTACACCCAAAGAGCACTCGAAAAACCCCAGAAATGAACGAAGAAACAAAACAATTTGTCGGCACATGGGAGCTACAGGCATGGAGCGTAGTGAACGTAGGCTCTGGACAGAAGCGCCACGCCTACGGCGGAAATGCTGTCGGCCACATTATGTATACCGACGATGGCTGGGTATCAGCCACATTGATGGAAACAGGACGCAAAGCCGTTTCAGATGACCGTAGTGCCATTCAGGCACTTAAACGCAGCATACTCGAGCATCCCGCTGGTCCATTGGATAGCGACCAAATGGACTTGATGAGACAGTTCTACCTGGCATGCACAGGTTATGTCGCCTACTGCGGCCCCTTTGATGTTGCTGATGGTGAGGTGCACCATCGGGTTCGTGAAGCGCTCATGCCACAAATGATTGATACCACCCTTACTCGCAAGTATCAGTTTGTCGAAGATAGACTCACCTTAACTGCGACTACGCGGGACATACAGGATCAACTGATATGGCGGCGCCATGACTGATTTTTATAACGACTTAAACTACCCAGGCTCTGAACTCCACTCGCAGCAAGCGCGCGAAAAAATCGGCCGCATTTCAATTAACAAGGCTGAGCCTATAGTTAAGGCCAGCGATATAGCGTACATACTATTTAACAAAACCGACCTGCAGTTACAAAAGGCGTTCCTTGTCGATTTCGGTTTTCAGGTAGCACAAGAGACAGCTGACGCGCTCTATATGCGCGGCACAGGCGCCCTGCCTTATTTTTACGTTGCGCATAAAAATGGCAAGCTCAACGGTTTTTTCGGCGCAGGTTATAGCGTCAACAGCGAAGCAGAACTGCATCGCGTTAGCGAAATTTGTGCGCAGCCCATCAGCGGCATTGATGGACCCGGCGGTGGCCAAAGAGTTCGCCTGCACGATCCGGACGGCTTCATTGTAGATTTGGTTTGGGGCCGCGAGCGGGTCGACGAATTGCCGCAGCGCCAACGTCCTGCCGTTAACACGCCCACGGAGAAAGTCCGGGTCAACACGGGGATTAGAACAAAGACTGGGCCTTCCTCGGTACATCGCCTGGGCCACTATGTACTGTCGGTGTCCAACTTCGAAGAATCTATCCAGTGGTATATGCGCCATCTCGGCATTATCCCAACAGATGTGCAGTGCCTGGAAGATGGCACACCCGCGCTGGCGTTCAATCGCCTGGACAAGGGTGCCACACCCGCTGATCACCACACTGTTGTCTTAGTGCAGAATGCGGCCGCAGAATACATGCACAGCGCATACGAAACACTGGACATCGACAGCATTGGCCAGGGGCAGCAACACCTGAAGCTTAACGGCTGGAACCATTTTTGGGGTATCGGTCGGCATATTCTCGGCAGTCAGGTGTTTGACTACTGGCTTGACCCTACCGGTGATGAGCTGGAGCACTACGCGGACGGCGATGTGTTCGACGCCGAATTCGAAACGCGTTACCACCCACTTGATATGGGTAGTCTGTGGGCCTGGGGCGATGATGTACCGCCTGCTATGCGTCCGCACTTTAGCCTGAAACGTATGATCGCGGCTTTTCGCGCTATTAAGTCAGGGAAGATCGAACCGAAAACACTAGGCATGCTGAAGAAAGCAATGGAACTCCCTGCTCGCCCCTGGTTTTAGGAGGATGTAAAAAACAATGGTGCAATTGCTGGAATCGGACATAGAAACCAAAGAGGTTCTAAAGTGGCGAGGTATTCACCTGATTCATTTCCAGGGCTCCGCCTGCTCGCAGAAAACGCGTATTTTTTTGAACCTCAAGGGTATCGACTGGGCGCCGCGTCCGCTGAACCTGGCAACACAGGAAAACTTTAAACCCTGGTTTCTGGGCATCAATCCACGCGGTCTGGTGCCAGTGTTAGTACATGACGGTGTTGTGCACATTGAGAGCAACGACATTTTGCAGTACCTGGACGAGAGTTTTCCCGAGCCAAACTTGATTCCCGCAGCTTTGCGCGACGAGATAATTGCCAGCCTGCAAGAAGAAGACAATCTGCACCTGGATTTACGCGCACTGACGATGCGCTTTGTCGTACCAAAATTTCTGGCACAGAAGAAGCCCCAATCGCTGGCGGCAATGGAAAGCAAGGCGGGCACCATCAAAGGGCAGCAAGATACACAAAAAGCAATCGAGCTCAATTTCTGGCACGACTACGCAAAGCAAGGAATTACTGATACCGGCGCCCGGGAAAGTGCCAGAAAGTTTCATGCTGTTTACCAAAGGTTTGAGCAACAGCTGGCCAGCCAGCCTTGCCTGTGCGGTTCTGAAATAACCTTGCTGGACATCGCATGGTTTATTTACACACACAGGCTAAAGGAAGCTGGCTATCCGTTTGCACAGCAGCATCCGCGAGTCACCACATGGTATCAGGGTTTACTGGCTAAACCGGAGTTCGCCAACGAAGTGCAATCACCGCTGCCACCAAAGCTAATAACCGCAGCGCTGCATCTGAAGCAGCGCCTGAAAAAAGAGACTCTGTGTGACGTTGCTGGCTTCGAACCAAAATGAAGGATGCTGAGAACTGAAATGATTCCAATGATTTTTTCATCGACCCTACTGGTCGGACTTGTGAGCTGGTTTCTCTGGGAAAAGAGTCACCGAAAAACCCGTGATATGCCCGCCGGTCTTCATAAGGATATTTCTCTGCCTTTTACGCAGGAATATGAGCTCTACCACAACAACCTTTCACTGTGCTCCAAAAAAGTGCGTGCCTGTATGGCGGAGCTGGACATTGACTATAAGTCCCACCCTATTGAGCTGATTGAAACTGGCAGCTACGAGAATATTGGCCGGGACTACCTGGCAGTCAACCCGGGCGGGCTGGTGCCCACACTTGTTCACAATGGTCACCCCGTCTACGAATCACATGCGATCATCGCCTATTTAGCCAAACTAAAAGAGGGGGCTGGCGGCAATACCCTGGTTCCAGCCGATGAAGCAGATAGGGCAGCAATGCAAACCTGGATAGATAAGGCCTCCCTCACCGGCGATGACCCAACCACTAACATCAAACGCAGTGCAGCAAACTGCGCCGGTTTATTAACGACACCGTTGATGGTCTCCGCTCTGCAAGACATCCCGCTACGACTCATTTTTGAAGGACTGCTGTTCCACAGGATTCGATCTCGTGCGGCCATTTTCATGATAATGAAACTCAGAGGTTTGAGTGGCTTCACCAAAATAAAGCCACTCATGAACGCACTCGGAGAGGCACGCAATAATATGGAATTGCATTTGGACGCGCTGGATGAACATCTCCTGGGTAATGGACCCCATATTATCGGCAACCAACTCACGCTCGCCGATATCAGTTGGCTGGTCATCTTGGAACGATTGGTGGAAGCCGATTGGATGGAGTTTTTCCTGCGCGGCGACCAACGTCCCAACGTCCAACGTTACTGGCAATATCTTCAGCAAACCCAGGGGTATAAGATTGGTATCCTGGAATTTCAGTCAACGGTGATGGATGCCGCCATACAGAGGCTTAAATCCCACAAGCGAAATAATCCAGCGTTTACAGCGTCTCTCGAAGGACAAAGACAATAGAAAATAACGTACCCGAATCAATACGCCGTAGCACAGGAAAAAAATAGGTTTGAACTTCAATTTCAATAGCCTTGAATACTTCGCCCTAGTCAAATTCACGCTCAACTATTTTTTATAGACTCCCCGCCGCCCGGCTGTGGTACACCAGCGCTTTTGGTAACTTAATTGTAGTCATCCCGTCATAAACCTCTAGCGCACGTTCGCGGTCATTTGTTCCTGTCATTATCTAAGCAAACATCAGTCCAGCTCTTGTGGAATAACGGCTCAGTTATTCGAGGCAATGCTATCGTTCGAGGCAATCGAGTTGCCTAGTGCGGCATAGCGCCGCTTGGTTTCTTCACTCCACCCATCGATTTCATCTTTGGGGGTTCCATAGGCAAGCCCGCGTTCAACAGCAGGACGCGCTCTGACCCTTCCCACCCAGGCAACTACGTTGGCGTGGCCGGAAATATCAACCTTGCTCCATTTCCAACCGCGAACCCAAGGGTAACAAGCGATATCAGCGATTGTGAACGTCTCTCCACAAATGTAGTCCCGCCCTCCTAGTTGTTTATCCAGCACGCGAAGCAAGCGCTGGGCCTCCGTGCTGAAACGCTCTAGAGGGTGCACCTTCTGTTCTGCCGGAATATCGTCCATATAGCGGGTATAGGAAAGCTTGTTGCCGAAGCTGGGTCCAAGACCGGCTGCCTGCCAGAACAGCCACTGGATAACTTCCCAGCGGGATTCATCTGAGGGTAGCAGGAACGTCGGGTATTTCTCTGCGAGGTACAGCAGGATAGCGCAGCTCTCCATCAGCTTGCTGTCCCCGTCAACGAGACCAGGTATCTTCTGGTTAGGGTTGATCGCAGTGAATGCTTCGGAAAACTGCTCGCGATTCATCAAGTTCACATGTCGAACGTCAACCGGAGGTAAAGCGACACCGGCCTCCTTTAACTCTTCCAACATGATGCTGACCTTCCAGCCATTGGGTGTACCCCAAGTCCATAATTCCATTGCCATCAATCTTTGCCTATCAAGTTTCTAGAATTGGAGCTCACTCCAATCCTGCTAATTTGCTAATATGGACAGTGTTTACACGACGGTAGACACTGTTTTTGCTACAACCCTATCGCAAAATCTTTTTGCATTACCCGAGAAGGAAGTATCACCGGGGCGAGAAGGCAGCCGGAGCTGCCAAACTCTAGCGTCAGCCTGAGACTCCGCTAGCTTGAAGAGCAACTGGGCGTCCGCCTTATCCAGCGCACTACAAGCGCGCTCAAACTCACTAAACAAGGCAAGCTGCTATACCAGCACTGCCAGAAAATACTGACTGCCGGTGATGCGTCCACGCGGATGATGCAGGGCTTGCAGGATGGTGATGACTAGCTTTTACTCGGACCCGAATGGCACTTATTTAAGCTTAAGCAATTGAAAAATCTCGATAAAAATTAGTATTTAACTATACTTGCTTTAAGTCAAGTATAATGTTCTGGCTTCCTTCGGCGTGACAGTAAAAGCCAGCTGTCATGGCGCACAAGTTTTTCGCAACCAATATGCAGGTATTCGATGGCACAGAAACCAACCAAAACTAGGGCTAGCGCGAAGGCCCAGATAGAGTCGAAGATCAAAGCCGCGGCCAGGCCCCGCCAGCGCGCTGTTCAGGAACGCGCAGAAATCACTATTGAGAAAATCCGCGTGGCCGCGATACGACTTTTTGCCGAGCGGGGATACGATGGCACAAGCATCCGAGAAGTAGAAAATGTTGCCGGTGTAAACCGAGGCCTGGTCAATTACCACTTCGACAATAAAGAGGCACTCTGGAAGGCTGCGCTAGACCAAGTGTTTGGCCTACTTGAAACTCACACAAAGGATCGTGCAGAGCTCTATAGGGACTTGCCTCCGAAAGAGAGAATTGCGTATGTCATACGCAGTCAGGTGCGTTTTAATGCCGCACATCCTGAGCTCAATCAGTTGATGATGCAGGAGGCTAAGAGCGATACGCCCCGTTTACACTATATCGTTGACACCTACGTTCGTCCGATAATGGAATGGCTGCAACACACTGCGATGGAAGCGCTGCCAATAGAACAAGACGAATTTCTCTATTGGTATTACATGTTTCTGGGCAGCAGTACGACTGTTTACAGTATGGCACCTGAATCCAAGCTACTGTTCGGAGTAGACGTGATGGAAGAAAAGATGATTGATCGACATGTTGCCCTCACGACGGAATTTCTGTTGACCCGAATTGGCGGCGAGACTGCAAAGTAGTGTTCAGCTCGGCCGCGCAATTCCAGGGCCGCAATTCTGGGACCGATTTATTCTAGCTAAAGGAGAGGTAGCTAGAAATAAATCTGACCAGATTGTTCTTGTTGCTTATGTTCATCAGGTTGAATTTCGCTGATCTGGCGGCGTTACCTTTTCAGTACCCAGGGAAGGCTTACAGGGTTTCTCATTCCTTATCCCACCTGATAGTTTTTCAGCAACTGCGAAAGTTCCACCCAAGCGTCTTCACTAAATTTGTCCGTACTGAACGCGATGTGCCGGTCTGGTCTTATCAGCAGCGCGCCGTATTGTTTGATTCCGATCAATGTATCCCATCCATCATCAGCAGGCGCAAGGTGTGCGCTTCCAATTATTTGCATTTCGATATTGTCAGTACCTGTATCGGTCAAGGCCTGTGCCCATTGCTGATAGCCGTCGCTGGTGGTCAGCAGCGTGAGCTTCACGCTGGCCACAATATCGTGGGTGGACAGCTGCTTGTCGCCTTCCTGGAGCCAGCAGTGGGGTAAACGATTGCCAGCGGCTGAGCTGGGGTTGTATTCGCTGGCTCGGTAGTTGTTCTGCGGTGCTTCTTCCCGGCATGTTTGTATCAGGGCGCCGTCGTAACAAACGCCCAGGTCCATACCCAACATAAAGAAGTGGTCTCTTTGCGCATCAATAGATTGTTGAATCCTTTCACGCCGCTGTTGCGAATGGGTGTCGTCGATGTCTAGCAGGTTCAAGTTTTCACGGGTTTTTTCAACATTACTGCTAATGCCGATAGCTTCCTCGACCTGGCTCATCTTTTGGAAATTTACCCTACTTTGCTCGCAGTTTCTCTCAACCGAGGGACGGCGCTCGTGTTCGTAGCTGTCCAATAACGCTACTGCACTGGTGCCGTTAACAACTCGAGCGATTTTCCAGCACAGGTTGAACACATCCTGCATGCCCGTGTTCATACCCATGCCACCGGTAGGTGGAAAGCGATGGGCGGCATCGCCAGCCAGGAATATCCTCCCGTCGCGAAAGTGTTGCGCTACCTGTGCAGACATACTCCAGCGATCTGTGTGCACTATCTTAAAGGGAGTGTCGTCGCCTATCGCGCTCCTTACCCATTGCTCAGTTTGCTCATCTGTTATCTCTTGTCCTTCTTCGCAGGCATGCATGTAGACCCATCGGTCGTCGATGTCGTAGGCGATAAAAAGTCCGGTTCGCTCGGCCCCGTAAGTCCAGTAGAGTAAGCCGGGATGCGCTTTGACGAGGTGTCGAAAATCAGCCTGCAGTACCACGGTAACCCAGTGCTGTAAGCTTCTCGGTCCGCGCATCTCAATCCCACATTGGTGGCGGACGGCACTCCCGGCACCATCGCAGGCAATCAGAAAGTCTGCGTTTATCTCGTAGAGCGTGTCGTCTTCACGATTGCAAACGCTGGCGATCACCCCTTTGGCACTCTGCACATGGCTTTTCAGTTGGTGCCCAAAGCGGATGTCGACAAGCGGTGCTGCCTGCGCATGTTGGTACAGTATCTGCTCAAGCTTATCCTGTGGGATATTTGCATTTGGTGTGGGTGTGGTTTGCAGTACCTGAACGAGGTAATCAGCATTCTCGGGGCTTAGCAGTGCGAAGCCGCCCCAGGGCTCCTTCGCCAGTGTGTGTACCCAGCAGCTGAGATAGCTCATGTCGGCCAGGGGCGCTGCTTTGGCCCGCAGTGCCGGTTCGCTGATGCCAGCTGCACGCAGTATTTCCATGGTGCGCGCGCTGACAACATGAGCCTGGGGCCATTGATGTAAGCCTGGGCTTTGTTCCAGCAAGATGTGTTTTATACCGGCCTGCGACAGTAAGCAGGAAGCAGTAAGGCCGATTGGCCCCGCACCTATAATAGCAACGGGAACATGCTCCAACTTTACGCTCATCTTAGGCGACTCCTCAATTGCAGCATAGTCCACGCAAAGCCCCCGAGGTATGCGCGTGGAATGGTGGCCGGGTCGCGAGGTCCGCTGGGTGTGCGCAGCTTCAGCGTCTCCCACGCCTCACCCTCCTCGAGACGCTGCCAGAGGTCTTCGGGGTCGAAGTCAACGCCAATCGGGTTCGATTGAAAATCATCTCCAAGAAGAAACTCGTTGGTTTCCTCGACAGAGTTGAAAACATCAACCTGGGTTTCGATGACGTTTTTGTCTCGATCCTGATAATAGATCGAGATGGTACCGCCGTGGTGAACGCACCATACTGGTTCGTGTCCATCGGCCTTCATACGCTGCCAGGTAATGAGCAGGTTTTCGAGAGTGTCGTAGGTGTATGCATGATGATCGACACCGGCCATGTTATGTAGCTTTGGCAAAATCCCCGGGCGCTCCATGATCGCCAGACGGTGATGCTCGTCGTCGTAGCTCAAGAAAACGATGCCGGGTGCCTCGTGCACAATGCGCGCGCCTAAAAGATCCTGATAGAACTTGCGCTGTTCCTTGAAGCGGCTGGTCTTGAGCACCAGATGAGCAAACTTGCTGGGGACTGGAATTGCTTCGCTCATGAGGTCTGGTCTCCTAAACCGCAGTTGGCAATAGCCTCGCTGACATCGTCCGGCGAGTCTTCGTTCATTTCTAGGGCAGTTCGAGTACTCTTTGGGCACAATAAACTAGTAATTAACAAGTATAATTGTTATTAACTTGCATACTGTCAAGTATTAAATTATCGTTTGTGACGTCCACGCCCAAACTAAAAGTTCACTATGGCTGCTCGCTCAATACTTCAGGACGATACGATTCCACAGCTCAACGCACCCAGCCTGACCCTGGCCTTCTTGGCCGTCACCTACTCGCTGCTAATGTTTTCGTCCGTCGCTTTCGCTAGCTCTGATGGTGATGTTTCAGATACAGACCAAAGACCAAACATAATTCTAATACTGGCCGATGATCTGGGCTGGAACGACGTTGGGTATCACGGCAGTGAGATACGCACGCCCAATATTGATCGACTTGCACGTGAAGGTGTGGAGTTGGATCGTTTCTATGTCTATCCGAGCTGTACTCCCACGAGAGCCGCATTGTTGACCGGGCAGTCGGCGCTGCGTACTGGCATGACACAGCCAATTTCATCGTTCGATTCGCCTGGTCTGCCTCTGTACACGAAACTGTTGCCGCAGTGGCTAGGCGAGGTAGGTTACCAAACGTCTCTAGTAGGAAAATGGCATCTAGGGAGCGCGACGCCAGCATATTTTCCGCACAACCGCGGCTTCGATCATTTCTACGGTCATCTGGGCGGTTTCATCGACTATTACGATCACGGTTTGATGGGTGCCGTCGATTGGCAGCGCAACGGCGTTACTGTGCACGAGGACGGCTACTCTACCGAGCTAATCACCGCTGAAGCGATTAAGTTGTTGCAACATAGGGATAAGTCCCGTCCGCTGTTTATGCTGTTGGCCTATAACGCTCCGCATGGGCCGCAGGCGGCACCACAAAGCTCGATTGATCTTTATTCGAAGATCGAAAAAGAGGAACGGCGCGTCTATGCAGCCATGGTAGATAACATGGATGTGGGTATCGGCGAAGTTCTAAAGGCGCTACAAGCTGAAGATATTGCACACAACACCCTGATTGTCTTTATGAGCGACAACGGCGGTTCTTCAGAGTTTCCCGCGAGTGCTGTTTCGCATTCTTCCGCTGGAAATAACGACCCCTTGCGCAGCGGCAAGACGTTTCCGCTGGAGGGTGGGATACGTGTTCCAGCAGTGGCCTGGTGGCCTGGAGTTCTGCACAGTAAAGACAAAATTGAACAGATGATAACGGTAGAAGATATTCTGCCCACGGTATTTGAAGCCGCCGGTCTCCCTGTTGCCGCGTTGCACACACCTGAAATAAAAAGGGATGAAAATCGCAAGTTGGATGGCATTAGTCGCTGGAATGTGATGCTGGGAGATGCCGCAGACCGCCGCCCGCCCTTCGTGTTTGGAATGCCGCTGGCGGGTGCCGGCGTCATAGACGATGACTGGAAACTAGTTCGTCTCGATGGTCCTCCGCTGCCGTGGGTAGACCCTACGACGGAACTGTTTCGCATTGTCGATGATCCCCTGGAGACCAGTGACCTCTCGGCAGCGCACCCCGAGATTGTGGCGCGGCTGCAACCCCATATTGACGCATTTGATGCGGCGGCAGGGGAAGGCTTTAAGGTGAACCCAATTAAAATGCTGGCGCTCCAAATGATCAGTGCCACCGGGAATATTCGTTTCACTCCCTACGCTGAAGCACTGCAGAGGGAGTCGGTTACTGTCAGTGGCGACCTGGTATTCAATCAGCGTAATCGTCACGGCGACGCCAGCACCGGCGTGCAGCAATACCAGCAAAATAAGTCCTATGGCGGCTACGTCTTGCTGTCACCCCAGAATGCCAGCGCAACCTATCTAATAGACATGGAAGGTCAGGTAGTACACAGCTGGCCGTTGCCACAGGAAATGAGTGTCTCGATGGTTGCACGCTTGCTGGATAACGGACATTTGCTGCGCGGTATTAAGCGAACTGACAAAGGAAGAGACAAAACCGGTCCGGGCACCATCATTCAAGAGCTGGATTGGCAGGGCAAACTGGTGTGGGAGTATAAGAGCCCGGGCCAACAAACTCGGTTGCGCGATGATTACTATCGTCTGGAAAATGGTAATACGCTCTTTATGGCGTTTGAAGAGATTACGCGAGCAGAAGCTATAGCCTTAGGCGCCACGCAAGAGCGTATTGGTAACGGTGTAGAAACGCTGTGGCCTAACAAATTGGTGGAGGTAAACCCAGCGGGCGATATCGTTTGGGAGTGGCGCTTTCAAGATCATTTTAGCAGCGCGATGCATGGCAACCAGAATGACCCCGGGCGTGTTGATATCAATATTACTGAACTCAATCTGACCGAGGTGAACAGAGATATGGCGCACAGCGGCGTCATCGATTATCACGCGGGCAACGACCAGATAATGGTGACGGCGCGAATTGCCAGTGAGGTCTACATCATCGACCACAGCACTGCTAACTATGACAACCCTCAGGCCGGTATTGAAGCAGCGCGCGGGCCCGCCGGCGCTATTGCGCGCCGCTATGGCAACCCGGGTAACTATGGAGCAGGTAAACCCCATGTGGGGAAAGATCCTGGCGACAGACTTTTTTTTGCGGCGCATGGCCCAAACTGGGTTGCGCCGGGTTTGCCCGGTGCCGGCAATCTTTTGGTTCACAATAACGGGGTAGGACGCAGCGGCGCCAAGCCCGAAAATCCATTGGAATCGATGTTGTGGAGCCTGCGGCGTCTTGTATTGGGCAATACGGATGACTACACCACCATTGATGAAATTGATGCTGATACCGGAAGGGTCGTCTGGCGCTTCCGAGCCGCAGACCCTCAGGCAATCTCCAGTTTCAAAATGGGGAGTGCCTATCGATTACCCAATGGTAATACCCATGTCACGTCAGGACAGTACGGGCATCTTTTTGAGGTCACACCGCAAGGCGAGGTGGTGTGGGAATATGTTTCGCCGGTGAGCGCCCTGGGCGCGCTCGAACGCCCCTTAGCTTATCCGTTTCACCCGATGCAGACTTCCTACCGTGTTTCCCCAGATCACCCCGGATTGCGTGGCATAGAACTTACGCCACAAGGCACTATTTTGGAGCTTGAGCCAGCGACCGCTGTTGGCGCGCGCATGGCCACATTTATTTTACGGTATGTGCAAAACGGTACGGTAGGGAAGGTGGCGGTTGCGCTGTTGGTGATTTGGGTATGGCGCAGGTGGCGTCGCCGTCGCGCTGCCTAAAGCGATTTTAAAAAAAGTATCGAGCATTTATATTTTTTGTATTGAGGAAGAGTGAAATGAAACTTGCAAGTTATATCAAGAACGGAAACCACTCATACGGCGTGATGACCGACAATGGCATTATCGACCTCGGTGGGCCACTGGGCGGCCAATTCGCTGATTTAAAATCATTGTTGGCAGCCGGTATGGAAGAGGCGGCCGCCTTTGTCCAGGACGCTCCGGTCGATACCAAGCTGGAAGATGTGCAGCTTCTGCCTGTGATCCCTAATCCCGGCGTTGTCTGGGCTGCGGGCATGAATACGCACTCTCACTACGTTGAAGCGAAAGATGCGATGGGATTGAAAGAAATACCCAAGGTGCCGATGTTCTTTTTGCGTGCTACTAACACTCTGGTCGCCTCTGGCGAAGCGTTGGAAAAACCGCTGAAAGAACCAGCATTTGACTATGAGGGTGAAATTGCGCTGATCATAGGCAGGCGTTGTCGCAACGTCAGCGTGGAAGACGCGCTGGATTATGTCGCGGGTTACGCGCCTTTCAATGATGGCTCGGCGCGTTTTTATCAAGTCAGCAGTAACCAGGTGACCACTGGGAAAAATGCGTATCGCAGCGGTGGCTTTGGCCCATGCATGGCCACTGCCGACAGCCTGGATATCGAAAGCATGGAATTGACCACACGGGTTAATGGCGAGCAGCGGCAAACCATGAAAGTGGATGATCTCATTTTCTCTTTTGCCCAGATGGTTTCGCATATTTCTGAAATCAACTGGTTGGAACCCGGAGATGTAGTTGTGACGGGTTCTGCCGAGGGCGCCGGAGCGCTGCGTGACCCGCGGGTATTTTTGGTGGAGGGAGACACTATTGAAGTTGAAGTGTCCGGTATTGGCACATTGGTGAATGGTGTTGTCGAGCAAGTGATCCAGTAATTGCGCCACAACGCGGGTTAAGGCTATGCGTACGTTATCGTGTTTGGTTTTTCTATTAACAGTCGAACTATTGGCTCAAGGTGGTCTGGCACTTGCGGCCGACGTCCAATTATCGGAGCCAGCGGCTCCTGTCTCTGCTCAATCCGTTGTGATGCAACAGAAGCAGGATGTTCCCGAGGGTTTCGGTATTGCCGACAACGATCATCGCGCACCCTATCACCTGGATAGCTGGGTCGGATTAGCCATGCTCTTCTCTGCCTTGGGTATTGCGGTTGCGCTTAATCACCCCAGTGGGGCGACGCGACGAATCGGTTATTTCAGCTGCGCGCTGGTGCTACTGGGTATAGGCGGCGGTTTGTTACTGATGCGCTTTAACGGTGTGTTTGCGAACTTTGAAGAAGCGGCGTTGCCACCGGATGTCGCGAAGCCCTTTTTGCTTACATTTCAGGCTCTCCTCGCGATTGTGGGCGGCTTGTATATGTTGTGGCTGGGCGCAACAGCCAATGGAGAGCCAGACAAAACTTTCGCCAACGCCAATGAAGAGGCGCGGTACGGACAGTATTCTCGCTATCTGCACTGGGTGACAGCGTTTATCTTCCTTTTGCTCATGCCCATGGGTGTACTAATGTCGGCGTTATCCCACGATATTGGCTTGCTGCAATACATGTACGTAATACACAAAGCCCTGGGCTTCACCTTATTGATTCTGGTTTTTGTACGCCTTACCTGGAATCACGTCAGCCCCAGGCCAGCGCTCTCGCGTTCGCTTAATCCCTGGGAGTCGAAGCTGGCGCATATTGTTCATATCTCGCTATATGTAGTGTTATTCGCTTTCCCGATTACGGGCTACATGATGTCTACCGGTGCCGGAAAATGGTCTCATTTCTTTTTTGTGGACACACCGCTGTTGTTTGAGCCCAGTATGGAGATTGTTAGGCCCTTTGGGCTATTACATAAAGTTTTGCTGCCGTACTTGTTCTACCTAATAATATTCGGGCATGTTGTTGGTGCGTTGAAGCATCACTACATCGACGGCGATGTCGACTCTGTCAGACGCATGGTTTCATAATGTGGGGGTTGTCGAGTGAAGAGAACAATTGATCACACACCATGACCGCCGGTTTATCTGACCCAGATTGCCATTCGCTGTAGGCATTTTGAATTTGAAGAATTCAACAGGAAAAAGACCAGCAAGAGGTATAGGCAGGTGGGGAGACTACCGCCTTTCGCGCAAAAGGAAAAAGATGGCGAGGCCGCTACACCCCAGCACGTAGGGCAATGAACCTACGGGATACCCTTGTGAAGTGATGCCCTCGACTGCGGAAAAGTAATCGGGTAGCGCATATAACCACAGGCCCGCAAAAACAACGAGAAACAGCGCGAGATAAGCTTTGGAATACGCCCACAAGCCTCGGCTCGAAAAAGTCGTTAGGCGCAACAATTGAACCACTGTAAGTAGTAACGCCGTCCCAACAAGCGCCACCGAGGCCACCATCTCCGAGCGAGGAGTCATCTCAATGCCGAGTAGACTGAACCAAGTGTCGAGTGTGAGCAGCACAAAAATGACGGGGGTTAACAGCCCGGCCAGCAGAGTGCCCAGCGCGAAGCGTCGAACCCGACGATTTGCATCTTTGACGTCTGCATTGTGCGCGACGACAGACTTGGGGACTAAAAGTTGTGTGGCGAGCGTTAGCGCTATCGGTCCCACAAAGGCAAAACCCACCATGCTAGAGACCGGCACGGAGGCGAGGGAAGAGGTGAAGTTGGGGTAGTTCCAAGTCCACCAGCCATACTGGGGCCCAAAGTGATCAAAAATCTCATAGAACACATGGTGTACGACACCTACGCCGAGTGCACCAATGACTGCCCCCCAGCGTTGGTCAAAGAGCCCGGCCTGCCGAACAAGAACAAACGCTGCGTACATGATCGCGGGGTAAAGCGCGAGGATGTACAGCGGCGCTCGCCCAAAGAAGAACTGCACTGAAAATTCGTTATGAATAAAAAACAGGGCGTTGTCGGGCGCACCCAGTTTTTCAGGGAAGTACACCGGGATTTCCAGCGCCAGCATAAAGAGGACTGACGCGAGCCAAAAGCCTAAATAGACAGACTCGCCCGCCTTAAAGCGGGCGATGCTGTGACGCAGACCCCAAAGCGCGCCGACGATGAGCAACACCTCTACGACATTCATGGTCCAGTGGGACAGCGTCAAAGGGCTTTTTACAAAGGCCCAGCTTTCAATATTTTGGGGGGTAAAGCCGCCGAGACGCTCAACCAGCTGAGTAAACGTGAGTGCTGACTCAGTCTCAGTCACGTTCTCAATCACTGGGCACCAAGCGTTGCTTTACCCACAATTTGAGAAACATCGGCCCCAGATTGCCAGTGGCCCAGCCACTCATCGTAGTAGTCGGGCAAAGGCTGGTTCACGCTGTCGTGCCAGGGGAACTGTGAGGCCAGGACACCGACGGCTGATCGCAACTGCGCCCGCATCGGTATGCGCGCAAATGGGTTGTCTGAATAGGCGTTTTCTGGCACGTCTTTGACCAGTAATTCAAATTCGTTCTTGATCATGTCGAAGAGATCCCGGGTGTGTTTTTGAAATGCGCCGGTGTTTCGAATACGGTACCAATGACTGCCTACCACGTGGTTGTAAACATCGTAGGCGGAACTTCGGTGCTCGATTTCTTCGCAAAAATGCCACACAAAAAGCGATGCAACCTGTGCCTCGCCCTCTTCAAATAGGACTGCACGGTGGTCCAGTATCATTTTGAAAAAAGGGGTGAAGATTGCTTCTAGGCCACCCGCATAGGCTAAGTGGTATTCCAATGGGTGGGTGTTGTATACATCGTCGTAGCTAGCGAGGACTTTATCGAGCACGCCCTGCAATGCTGGATATTGCGCTATCAGGGCGCGGGCGTGGCGCATGTGCTTTTGGGCGTGGATGGCCTCTTGCTTTCGAAAGGCACGGGCTTCTTCCATCACTGTGGCGTCGGTAATGTGTGCTTCGGCATCGCGCATCACGCGGCACATGTACTTTTCAAAGCCGACGACAAAGAACGTAATTTGATTCATTAAAACAGAGAAAGAGGGGTTGTCAGGATTCCAAATAAATTTGGCCTGATCTACGTCGAAGTCAATTTGCCTGACAACTAAATTACTCATAGTGTCGCTGCGCTTGCTGTTCTCCAAGGCCAAAAGATAGCCGGTTTAGCTGCCTCGAACCACTGGCATACGCAATGGCCACGGCAATTTGTAGGACAGCGAATTAGCCAAGATCAGCTCGAGCGGATGTGCCACTTCCTACTAAACTAAACTCCCGAGCTGGCTTTCTGGATCCGTAAAGCCTCATTTCTGTGGAATATTTTGTTAATCGTCCAACTAAGAAAAAGCCCCTCTTACCGCGTCTGAAGCAGCTCCAGCTTTATTTGATAAGCCCCTTAAGCCGATCCCCCAGCTTGCTCCTAATCTTGTCTTCTGCCCGCGACTTGGCCTCATCCTTTAGGGCGTCTCCTGCCAGGTCTTTAAGCTGGCGTTCCATCGCTTTATTGTCTACGCGAATCTTGGGCGCGTTCATGGTTCCCTGTACCCGCACCGGCACCTCAAATTTGCCCGCGGGGACGTTGCGTCGTTGAATCGTCAGCTCCGAATCCTTGAGGGTCGCCATCAGATCCAGATTTAACTCACCCTCAGCGGCGTACCGGAACTCACCGTCGAGGCTCAGATCGATCTGCCCGCCATTAACGCGCTTGGCGATATCCGGTTTCAACGACGACAACGTGCTCTGAGCATCTAGGCCGTCGAAACTCAACTCAAGGCGGTTTGCCCCAGTACCACTTAACTCATCAAGTTGTATGAGCATTCCAATTGACGCGTCGTCTGAGGTCACCTCGATGCGAGGAGAGACACCGAGCTGCTTGGGGTTTGAGGCTAAGTTTTCAGCCAGAACGGACAGGTCCTTGTCGGCCAATGCGGCGATGCGAATTGAATCCACCGACACCTTCTCTGCCAACGCAGACCAATAGCCTTCTTCAATGGGCGCAAATGACAGTCCTGTGTAACCACTTTGCGCAATTTGTTCGTCTAACCACTCCGCGTAGCTGGGCGAGCCGACAGCGGGCTCAGACTCAGAACCCTCTGGGATCATTCCCTCCCAACGCTTTAACAACGCCTGAACTTGCCGTAAACGGTCAAGCCAGGCCTCAGCGTCCTTCACGTAACCACCCACTTCATCTGACGTAGGCGCCGTGACGGCTACAGGCCCAATCAAAGGACCCGTCAATTGGCCCGGGCTGGTTCTAGCCATGCCAGAGCGAGCCTTTTTAGCTCGAACTTCCTTCACCAAAATGCGTTTGGAAAGCAGCGCCGCACTGGACACCGAAACCCGCAACTCTGTCGCCGAGAATAAGTTCACTGACAGGTCAGACGGGTCTGCCACTTCCAAACCCGTCACATCGAGGGTGCCCGTCCATACATTTAAGCTCAGCCGGTCGATATCCACCGTCGCTCCGTTGGCTTTCTCCAGAACCGGCAGTAACGCGCCCTTAAGATCTGATTTGGCCCATTGCCAGAACCCCACTGCGAGAACCGCAATGAGCGAAGCGGCGATGAGCCCTTCTTTCCATCGGAACAAGGGAACGGGTTTATTGAGCGCAGACCCCACACCCTCCTTGGACGAATTGCCGAGCATCAGGGTGAGCGACGTCCGCCCCAGAAATGATTGCGCGAAGGCCTCAAAACTCTCGTTGCCCTGTAAATTAGCGCCGGCGCTACGCATTTTCTGAACGCCGCCGTTAACAATAAAGGCGGCGACCAAGGCGAGAGGGACAGCTGCCATTAGAGCGCCCACCGTCGCGTATCGTTCAAACCCGAACCAGGCCAATACAGGCAGCTGACTCAGACTCAGTAGCGTCGAGCCAAGGGCTCCCTGAAGTGCAGAGTGACCCAGTGAAAACAGCCAAGGCAGGCTCAACAACAACACACTCTTCGAGACAATGACGGACAGCGCGAACAGCCCCGCATTCACGCGTATGAGCGCGGCCGCCAGTAATACGATCGCGACCAATCCCGCGCTGGCGCCGTAGTCCGGAATCATTCCTAACAGGAACCCCAACACGACGCTGGTCCAAACGTGGGAGGGCGACAAGCCTCCCTTCAAAAACTTTCTGAACGAACCGACAAGCATGTCATCCCCCTGTTCTATCGCTTCAAGATACCCCTATAGCGCCTGCATTCAAGTGTCCGATTACCAATACAGAAAGCTCAGTCGCGACGACTACAACTCGCGCCGCCTCCGTCAAAAACCGAACCCGAAATTAACTGATGACATGCCCCGTTTCTTTGGTAAGGTTTGGTGCACATAAATCCAACAACAAGCAGCACCAATACTGGGAATCTCGCACATGACAGAGGCCACAGCGTCCAATAGCGACGCGCAGACCGAGAACACTGGTTACGGCAGCAAGTCTTACCGAACCTATGTTCTCTCCGCCCTGACCCTCATCTACATTTTGAACTTCGTCGATCGCGGACTGCTCGCTGTGGTGGGTCCAGATCTTGTGCCTGAGCTTGGCATTTCAGATACCCAGTTTGGCTTGCTCACGGGTTTTGGCTTTGCCTTGCTATACACCATTGTCGGTATTCCGCTCGCGCGCGTCGCAGACACGGCAAACCGCGTGTGGATTATGACTATCTGCATTGCGCTCTGGTCGCTTATGACCGCCCTGTGTGGTCTTGCTACCGAGGTCACCATTGGCTCCATCACCATCGGAGCGTTCTGGGTACTGCTCATGTGTCGTGTGGGCGTCGGGGTTGGTGAAGCTGGGTGTACGCCCCCTGCGAACTCGTTGATTGCCGACTACTTCACACCGCGTGAGCGCTCCCAAGCCCTAGGCGTCTATGCCATGGGTGTCACATTAGGAAGTATGTTTGCCAACCTGATCGGCGGCTGGGTAACCGATGCATTTGACTGGCGAACGGCCTTTTTCGTTGTCGGCTTACCCGGGCTTCTCATCGCCGTTATCTTCAAAATGACTGTCAAGGAGCCGCCTCGAGGCTATACCGATCCGGTTGGGACGGAACCCAAGGAACGGGTGGAGCTTCGTGAGGCCATTCGCGAATTAACAACAAAACCCGCTTTCTGGCTGATGACCGCCGGCGCCACCATCGCCGCCTTCTGTGGCTATGGCATCTCCTCATTTCAGTCGATCTTTCTTGTGCGCGCTCACGGCATTACCACGGGTGAAGCGGCCATATGGATCAACACCCCGGTAGCCCTCGTTGCCGCGGGAGGCACCTTCGCTGCCGGCTGGCTGGCCACCAAGCTCTACAAGAAATACCCGGGCGCCATTGCGTGGGTGCCCGCTATTGGTTTGGCACTATCGGTGCCGTTTTACCTCATTGCCTTTACGACCGAAAACCTGCTCTACGCGGGCATTTGTCTGGGTATTGGTGGCTTCGCAAAGTATGGCTACCTCGCCGCCCAGTACACCATTGGCCAAGGGGTGGTGAGCATGCGCGTACGTGCAACTGCCACGGCGGTACTGCTCTTCGTCGTTAACCTCATTGGCTATGGCTTAGGTCCGCTGTTTATCGGCGCCATCTCTGACATCTTCTTCGTGAACGGAATAATGGAAATGGGCGTCGCCGCCGAGGAGCTGGCGAGAAGTCAGTGCCATCCTCGTGTCATCGGTGAGCTCAGCGAACCACTTCAAAATGTCTGCGGTTCGATCTACGCGGGCAGCCTGAGATCGGCAATGTTGATTACCGCGAGTTTATACGCCGCGTGTGCTTTCTTCTTCCTGTTGACCTGGCGCCGTCTAGACAAGGACATGATAGACCGCAATCCCGGGTAACGATTGGTCGAGGTGCGGGTGATTAGTCGTCGAGGGCTTGCATCAAGCGCTCGACCTCACCTCTACCCATGCGCGTCAAGGTCTCTATATTCCGTTGTGGTATACGCTCGGGGTTCGCGTAGGTTTCCAGTTCGGTAGACACCATGTCTTCGCGTAAAAAGTGAATCAAGGGATAGGGTGCACGGTTCGTGAAATTACCTAGCGAGTCAGGTGACTCCCCCTCGAACTGGTAGCGGGGATGGAAGCTGGCAAGCTGTATCAATCCGCTCAGCCCCATCTCCGCAAGTAATGCCTCGGCGTCGTCGATAAAGTCGAGATACGCGTCAAACTCGTCGAGGGCGTGCGGTAACACCAACAAGGAGGTGGCAATATCGGACTCTGAGGCTCGACTAATGAGGGCGAGCTCAGTAACGAAGGCCTCGGCAATCGCCTCACGCTGCTCCGCCTCACAGACGACAATACGCAGGGCATCGGAGGTCACCAGCGGGCGAGCAAATGGGCATAAATTCAGGTCAACGACAAAACGAGCCAGCCAGGAGCGAACGCGATACTCCACTACCTCGGACACGGACCTGTCACTCGTCCGCATCGTCGATGGCCTCTTGCTGCTCGACCCACACGTCTTCCAGCGTCGTGATTTCAGTTTTAACCGCCCCTTCCTCTTTCACAATCTCAGATAGTCGCTGACGCTGTTCGGCTTCATACAGTTCGGGGTCGGCCAGTTCTGCCTGCAACTGAGCGAGTCTTTGCTGCAGCACCTCGAGCGCTTTCTCCGTTTTTTTAAGCGCCGTTTGCAGCGGTCGCAACCGAGCGCGTCGCTCTGCATTACTCTGCCGCTGGGCCTTTCCATGGCCTGCAGCACGAGCCCCTTGTGTGACCTCAGGCGCCTCATCAGTCCCCTTGTCTCCAGCTAGCACCCAGTGCTCGTAGGCAGCAAGATCGCCCGCATACTCTGACACAGAACCATCTTGTACCAACCACAACGTTTCAACGACATGACGCATGAGATGTCGATCGTGACTCACAAGGACGATGGCCCCCGTGTAGCCTTGCAGCGCCATCGCCAGTGCATGGCGCATGTCGAGATCAAGGTGGTTCGTAGGCTCGTCCAAAATCAGTACGTTGGGGTCTTGCCACACCACCATCGCTAGCGCCAAGCGGGCCTTTTCGCCACCGGAGAAGAGACGAATGGTTTCCCTGGCCTGATCACCCTTAAAGTTAAAGCCACCTAGAAAATCTAGGATCGTTTGCTCTCGTGCCGTGGGGGTCAACCGTTGCAGGTGGAGCAGTGGGCTCGCGTCGAGATCAAGCACCTCAAGTTGTTGCTGATCAAAATAACCGATCCGCAAATGCGCACCGGGGACACGATCCCCTGTCCACGGTGTCAACGCACCCGTCAGGCCCTTTAGGAAGGTCGACTTACCCGCACCATTTTTACCGAGCAGGCCTATGCGGTCTCCCGGATGCAAGGAAACGGACACCCCCGTCAGAATCTGGGTGTCGTCGTAACCGAGCGTCAGGTTATCGATGGTCAGCAGGGGGTCGCTGACTTTCCCTGGCTCTGGAAATTGAAATGAAAAGGGAGAGTCCACATGCGCGGGGGCAACGGCCTCCATGCGCTCCAGAGCTTTCAGTCGACTTTGCGCTTGTTTAGCCTTGGTTGCCTTGGCCCTAAACCGGCGCACAAAGTCTTCGATGTGCGCCACCTCGCGTTGCTGTCGGGCGAACTCAGCCTGTTGCTGTGCCATTCGCTCTGCGCGCTGAAGCTCATACGCAGAGTAGCCACCACGATAGGTCACGAGCTGTTGTTGCTCCAAACTCAACGTGCGCTCACAGACAGCGTCGATAAAATCACGGTCATGAGAAATCATTAGCAGGGTGCCGTCGTATCGACGCAGCCACTCTTGTAGCCACAGCATTGTGTCGAGATCGAGGTGGTTGGTTGGCTCATCGAGCAACAGGACATCGGACGGTGTCATTAACGCACGGGCTAAATTGAGGCGAACCCGCCAGCCTCCTGAAAAGTCGGTGACCGCGCTATGCACTTCCGCGCGCTTAAAGCCCAACCCCAGCAGTAACTGCTCTGCGCGCCGCTCAGCCCCGTAACCATCAACACCATCCAGCGCCTGATGCAGCGCGGCTGCGCGCTCGTAGTCTTCATTCTTCTCGGCAGAGGCGATGTCTCGAAGCAATCCGAATACGGCATCATCCCCCGCTATGACGAAGTTGATTGCACTCTCCTGACTCGCCTCTAATTCTTGCGCCATGTGGGCAATGCGCAGACCGGTCATCCCCCTGACATGACCGCTGTCGGCCGATAATTCACCCATTAACATGGCAAAGAAACTGGATTTGCCCGTTCCATTGGCACCGATAAGCGCAAGTTTCTGGCCGGGCTGAAGGGTTGCCGAACCCTGTTTTAGCAGCAGTTTCGGTCCACGACGCAGAGCAATGTCTTCTAAAATAATCACGCTTATCTGTAATCTCTTGGGGTGCCATCCCCTCGGCTGATACGGCAGATACGACCCGAGGGAACGTGTTTTGTTTCAACCGTACGGCGCCACCACGGGAAGGCTCGTAGTGTCTCACATAAGGGTCGCTACCGAGCGATAGTGATACCTCAGAAGCCCTGATTAAGCGGCAGGTGATGGCTATTAGTGGCGCGGGGGGCGAAAACGAGACATGAACGCTGCGACAGCAAATAAGTCACAACTAACCACATACAGCCCACATCAATCGGTGGGCTACCCAGCACGCACCGAAGGTTCGTCAGATCGCGGTGATCTGGCATCCCAGCTGCGACGCAAACCATCTGCCATCAAGACGCCTAGTGGCGCTGAAACCCAAATTGAAATGAGGAGCGACACAGTCTCCCACTCCCGAAATAGCGGACCTGTCACCATAAGCAGTACCCTGAATAGCCAGAACGCGCCGTACATGGCACCGACAAACCGGATCATCCAGACCCGGTGCATCGCCCAGTCGCCCCGTCGTGCCATGCGCCAGCCCATGAGAGCGGCACCATAGACGCAAAGTGACATGGAGTAGAACCCCCACTCGGCCAAGGAGCCACCGTAGGACTGAACCGCATCGTGCTCACTGGCGAGATACAGTGCCGCAGCTGTGCCCAGCGTCAGGAAAAACAATGTCGCGCGACCAAGCGAGGCGTGCGCACTCGCTATGCCGGGTTTCCCCGCCCAGAGCAGTTGCGCGTGCATCAGTATGAACACTATAGAGTTGCAGCTGAGGTGTATATAAAGCGCGTTCGTGCGCATGGATGGCGCATCAACAAAGCGGTCATAGAACGCGACACCCCAGGTTTGATGAAGCTCATAGGTTGTTCCCCAGAGGGAGCAGGCGTTTTGCTGGCAGGTGCCCATAGCAGACGGAACTTCTCCCGCTGAGAGGCCCACATTATCAAAGAAGTCATAGAGGCTAATGAAAAAGGCAATGCCGGCAGGTGCGCCTTCGATGAGGTAACGAACATTCAAAAACAGAAGTAGAACCAGCCCAAAGCCTGCAATCAAAGGCCACTGCTTTGGCTTGAACGCACCGCGGGCAATCAGCACCGCCCACAGTGCGACTGCTCCGTAGAAACCCATCACGCTCATTGGCATCGTTGACCACCTCTCTCGACCCGTGACTATTCTGCCCGCTGCTTCAGACTGTTTGTTTGCATTATTGTCTGCAGCGGTTCGTGGTAATACATCAATATAAGCCCCAGCCTATGCAATGGCTTTCGCCCATGCACAACAGCTGAAGTGCTAAGACCGACTTGATAATGACCAAGCCAGCCTATACAACAACGTCATGATCTGCACGCCCACTTTTACTTTCATGCACCTCCACAAGACCGGTGGGCAATCGATTAATGATGCTCTGTTGCACTGCATCAGGGACGCACGGGAGGTTGGCTATCACCTGCCGTTGAGATTGATACCGGAGGAGGCGAAGTCACGGCCCATCATTGGTGTTATCCGAAACCCATGGGATTGGTATGTATCCTGGTACGCCTTTAACAACCTCCGCGGTGTTAAGAACCCGCTATTCAGCATCGTGTCGCGTGGTAAGCAGGCAGGCTTCAGCGAAACCATCGAAAATCTCGCTCGATACCCCGAGACCTCGGCCAGCAATGACATTATGAAACGTTCCCACGAGGCTCTGCTCCCTGAACAATTTGAAAACGATGGCGGCGCCGGTTTTACCAAGACATGTGTCAGCGAATTCAACTCAGCCACAGAGGGCTACTACAGCCTGCTCGTCAGACGCATGCTGGGTGAGGCCACGGCGAATGTGCATCTGGTCCGTTTTGAGCGGCTGGAACAGGATTTGATAGAAATACTCGAGCGACTGAACGTCATTGAAGCGGGAGCGATTCAGAAACACCTGACCGAACGGCCGCAAAAAAATAGCTCTTCACGAGGACACTACTCACAGTACTACGATGACGCGTTGACCGCCGTTGTTGAAGAGAAAGAAAAAGATCTCATTGAGCGTTTTGGCTATACCTTCACATCGCCAGAAGCACCCGGGGCAGCCGTCAGTATCGAGCCAGGGCTTCGCGTCAAAAAAGTCGACGGCCGGCGCGCTGGCTTTTTAAGGTTGGGGGACGTTGCAGATTTAACACCACTGACAGCGAAAGTCGCCGCCCTATCCGAGGCCGACTGGGCACAATCAGACAGGCACACGCAGTTTGATATTCACAAAGAAACGCAATCCATTCAGCTACTTGCTGATGACATGTCGCACACTCCGCCCGTGAAGACCGCCTTTTACGATCGATTTGCCGCAGACGTTGAGCCCATTTTGGAGACACTGGCAGCCCGATTTGGGCCAGACGGCGTCTTTGTCCGCGTATTACTAGCGCGGCTTAATGCCAAATCGGAGATAAAGCCCCACGTTGATAAAGGGTATTCACTGATCAACTGCAACCGAATACACATCCCCATCATCACGAATGACAAGGTCACCTTCTCGGTAGGTGGCGTCTCGCAATCACTCGCCTCCGGTGAAATATGGGAGATCAACAATGCAGACGTACATGCCGTTACCAATGCATCAGAACACGCGAGGGTTCACCTTATTGTTGATTGGACACCACGAGAGACCCTACTGAAGGAGAAAAAACCCTTCCGTATGGATTTGCCGATGTTTTATCAGTCTGACTTAAGATTGGCTAATTGAGCGTCGCTGCACCGAAGTTTAGCCCTCTAGCTCGTCCAGAATGCCAACCATCGATGGCTTATTGTTCTCAATCTCATCCTGACTTAAGCCCTGAAGTTCATACGGCAGCACCAGCCACTCATCGACCTCATGAACGTAATAGTCAGGAGAGCGTCCGGTCTTGTTTCTGGCGGGTTTGAAATACGGGGTCGCAACTCGTACGTCAGATGGCATATTCAGTCGGAGCCTTTTCTGAAGCTCGGTAATGACAGCTTCGATGCTATAGCCCGAATTAAAGACATCATCGACCAACAACAAGCGATCATCCGCGTTAAGATTCTCGAGCAAGTACTGTAATCCGTGCACGCGAATACTCGTAGGGTCGTCCACCGTCTTCTGGTATTCGGGCAATCCCGCGTAGGACGTACGAATGGCGATGTGATCGCTTTCAACACCCAGGAACTGCAGACATTCCTGTACGTAAATACCCACCGAGGAGCCACCGCGCCAAATGCCGACAATGAACGTGGGGGTAAAACCGCTTTCGTAGACGGATACGGCCATACGGAAGGCATCATTGAGTAGCGTCTCTTCCTCAACAAAGGTTTTTTTGATCATTTGATCCAAGGGCTGATTTCCTGAAAGTTGCTTGCTGATATCATAGGGTTTTAGCGGTTACCAAGATCACACTCATGAGCGCCACCAAAACATACCTGTCCGCTAATCAATTATTGAACGATTCGTTTCAATTGGGTACCCAAATCATTAATAGCGGCTTCAAACCTACCTTTATTGTGGGCATTTGGCGCGGCGGCGCACCCGTGGGCATCGCGGTGCAGGAAATCCTCGCCTACGCTGGCATTCAAACTGACAACATTGCCATCCGAACCTCGTCCTACAAACAGGGTATCGATCAACAGAAAGGTCATGTTGAAGTCTACGGCTTGAGCTATCTGGTGAAACGCCTAACGCACGAAGACAAACTTTTGATTGTCGATGACGTCTTCGACACCGGCCGCACGATTGACGCAGTCATTGATCGGTTGCACAAACTACTGCGGCAGAACATCCCCCGTGATATTCGCGTTGCCACGCCCTACTACAAACCGAGTCGGCGAAAGGTGGACCTAACGCCTGATTACTACCTCTACGAAAACGAGGACTGGCTGGTGTATCCCTATGAGATACACGGGTTGACCGCCGACGAGCTTAGAGAAAACAAGCCTGCGCTCTTTGAGATTCTCAAGGACCACATCAAAACCTAGCTCCGCGGCCTTACTGGAGGCCCCGTCAGAGTAATGCGAATTTGATGACGAATAATCCGGCGATTACCAGCGCACCCCAACTCACCTTTCGCTCCTCAGAAGCAAGCAAGCTCAGCGCGACATAGCTGATGAACCCGATGCCAATGCCATCGGCGATCGAGAACGTCAGAGGGATCATAATCATGATCAGCAAGGCGGGTATGAGGACGACCGGATTGTCCCAGCTTAACCGTCCAAGCCCTGAGCACATGAGCAGCGCCACATAAATCAGCGCGCCCGAAACGGCAAAACTGGGGATCATCATGGCCAGCGGCGCAAAGAAGATGGCCAGCAGGAAGAAGACACCAACGGCACAGGCCGTGAGGCCTGTCCGTCCACCCGCAGCAACGCCCGCCGCACTCTCTACATAAGAGGTGACTGGCGAGTTACCGAGCAAAGCACCAAGGACACTCGACGTGCTGTCCGCTTTTAACGCTTTACTGAAGTTTTTGTAATGACCGTCTTCATCGACCAAGCCCGCGTTGGAGGCAACACCCACCAAGGTGCCCGTCGTGTCGAATAAATTCACGATCAAGATTGAAAAAATAACGCTCACTAACGAGACGTTGAGTGCCGCCATGATGTCGATTTGACCCACAAGCGGTGCGATCGAAGGGGGTGCTGAGACAATGCCCTGATACGTCACCTCGCCCAGCAAAATCCCCAAAACCGTTACGGCAAAAATACCCAGAATCAGACCGCCCGCCGCCAATCGTGCGGACAGAATGGCAACGAGTAAGAAACTCAGTGCGGCAAGCGCCGTGGGAATTTGACCGAAGTCACCCATGGTGACGAGCGTGGCCGGATGATCGGCGATGATTCCCCCGTTCTGTAGACCGATGATGCCAATGAATAGGCCAACACCCGCCGTCATACCAATCTTCAAATCGTCCGGAATACTCATGATGATCCACGCGCGAATGCGCGTTGTGCTAATGATCACAAAGAGCACACCGGCAATAAATACGGCTCCCAGGGCGGTCTGCCATGGATAGCCCATGTCACCAACGATGGTGTATGCAAAGAGCGCATTCAAGCCCATGCCAGGCGCTAAGCCCACTGGCCAATTGGCGTAGAGACCCATCAAAAGGCAGCTCAGCGCTGCGGCCAGACAGGTTGCAACAAAGCTCGCGCCCTGATCGATCCCCGCGATGGCCATGATCTGCGGATTGACGACGAGGATATAAGCCATGGCCGCGAATGTGGTCGCACCAGCCATGATCTCGCGTCCAACCGATGTGCCGTGCTCCTGCAGTTTAAAGAAGTCGCTCATGCGCTCTACCCCAGTCAATTATTTTCGCGCCTCAGTCTGCCGATGAGTGCGACCGATTGCCACCCACCGATGGCAGTTCCATTAGCAATAACAAAAAATGGCAGCCCAAGGCTGCCATTTTCAATCAACTCAGCAACATCTCAGAGCCACGTTCGACCGCAACCACGAGACGTGTCTTAGATAGCTACTTAAAAGTCGATACCCGCACGGACCATGATCTGGCGTGGCTGTATGAACTGATCACCCGTGGCGCCCACACCAAATACATCGGTGAAGCGCGCGTTGATACCGTCCTCATCCGTGATGTTCTTACCGATCAACTCAACGCGCCACGACGCATCGTCTGGGGTGAGCTTAACCATGACATCGAGAGTCTGGTATGACGCAACACTGTCCGTCGTTGGGTTGTTGAATACCCGGTGTTTGAAGTCACCGCGGTACGTGAAGCTAACACTCGACTTCACTTCACCCCACCCCTCGATTGAACCCGTGTGGCTCAAGGCAATGTTCGCGGTTACCTTCGGTGTCTTCGGCAATACATTGCCACGCACATCAGAAATCTGGGCTGCTCGAGCCACTTCAACTTCTGGGCTGAACAGATTCACGCCTTGCGCTAGCAACGCATTGGTCGCCGCCTCCGACGCGACATTGTCCAGCGCAAGATGGCTCTTGGTAATCTCGGTGCTCAACCAAGCAACACGCGCATCAAACAACACAGACTCGCTCAAGAACGCACCGAGCTCCAGCTCCGCACCGAAAATTTCAGACTCCGGAATGTTACCCACACCGCCCTGGAAGACTTCCGGGTCAGTGGCCTGGTACTGAAGGTTCTCGTAGTTGTAGAGGAAGGCAGCAGCATTCAATCGAACACGACCGTCATCGAGGTCTGTCTTCAGGCCCACCTCATACGCGTCGATGGTCTCCTGCTCAAAGGTTGGCAGCACGACGATGGGCGAGACCACACTCTCACGACCGAAAGTCAGGTTAGAACCACCGGGCTTGAAGCCACGTGTGTAGGAGGCATACCCTAGGGTAACGTCGTCAAAATCCTTCTCGTAGGCAATACGGCCTGTCACCTCATTACTGTCGATCTCGAGAATGTCGGTGCCGCCTCGACCGTAGAAGTTAGTGACCTCACTGTAGACCTCGTCTCGCGTGTAACGAAGACCGCCGATGAGGCGCGTGGTATCGGACAGTGCCAGGGTGCCCTGACCGTAGACCGACATTGACTCGCGCTCTGGCTTCGAGTTCGAAATAAAACCTGCGTCCGCAGGACCAAATGTCACGATATCTTCTACCGTGAAGGGATCAAACGTGCCATCAAAGCCGAAGTCGAGGCGTTCTGTAATCGCAATATCCACCTCGGTATCGAGATAGAAAACGCCCGCCACCCAATCCAACTTCCCAAAGGCAGGTTCCGAAGAAATCAGGTTGAACTCCTGCGTCGTCGTGGTTTGGTCGTTCGTCTCGGGATCAAAGTAGCTCTGCAGCAGGAAGAATGGCGGCAACGTCGTTGGATCGTGCCGGTCGTTGTCACGCAGTACTCTGATGTCATCGCTCTGGTAACTGGTAATGGACTTAACCGTAAACGCGGGGAGATCCCACTCAACGGTTGCGCTGTACATCTCGGAACTCAGCTCATAGGCCGATCGAGAATCTTGTGCCAACCGACGCGCTCCGGGAGTCGGGTCATAAATACCCTTCTGCGCTTGACCATTCACACTCTCGTCAAACAGCTGTGCACCCAGTTTCACGGTGACATTATCACTGGCCTGCCAAAGGAGTTTTACACGCGCAGACAGACTGTCGGCATCATCAAGGTCCTGACTGTTTGAAACGTTCTCCGTAAATCCCTCGCGGTTATTGCGCAGCAACGACACGCGCGCCGCCAGGGTATCGGACAGTGGGATATTCATGCTTGCACGAGCACGCACACCCTTGTACTGCCCCAGACTGAGATCAGCCGAACCACTGAACTCCTCAAAGTCAGGATCCATGGTGATGACATTGATCGCACCACCCGTTGAGTTCTGACCGAAGAGAGTACCCTGGGGTCCACGCAACACTTCGATCTGCTCCAGATCAAGAAAATCTGTCTGTAGGGCGAAGGGTGATGCAATGTAGACACCGTCGAGGTGGTACGAGACCGAGGGGTTAGCAATCGCGTTCTGGTTCGCTTCGTTACCGATACCACGGATGGTAATAACCGTCTTGAAGCCTTCGTTCTTCGCGACGTTCACACCCGGCGCGATAGCGCTTAGATCAACAAAGGAAGTCAACTGACGCTCCTCCACGTCAGCAGCCGTCAAGGCCGTAACGGCCTGTGACAGGTCCTGCAGACTCTCTGAGCGTTTTTCAGCAGTCACGATGACTTCTTCAAAAACAGGGCCCGACTGCGCGAGCGCACTCGTGGCAAACATGGATGTAAGAATAGATGCACTTAACAGTGCTTTAGGGAACTGGGGCTTCACCGTGAAAGGTCCTTTTCTGAAAATTAAAAATAGGTCCGATTCGAAATCGGATACATCGTCTTAGAGTTGTACGGATATCAAGCACATTAGATGCCAAATAGACAAAATTGATGACTCACAGATAGCTAGGCGGTTTCTGAAGATAACGTCTCAATGACGGAGCTGTATTTGACTCAAAAACCGCACCAAATGAGAGCGCCGCTATCGGTCACGGCACCCAATTTGTGCAATTTGCGCGGCATTATACGGCTAGTGACGTACATTGCTACAACTGGGACACTCGTCAATGAGATGACAAGCGCAGCGGGGCGTTGCTAAGGCGTTACCACGCGTGGGGCGATACGAAGGTTAGTGTGGCAGGCGGTCCGACCTAGCACCCTCGACTTCTCGCCACACTCGCAGAAAGTTACCTCCCCAAATTTTCCTGATCTGGGACTCGGAATACCCGCGTTGCAACAAGCCCAAGGTGACATTCAGCGAGTCACTCGCATCGACGTATCCCGGTATGCCGCTGCCGTGATTGAAATCCGTCCCAATGCCGACGTGGTCAGCACCCACCAGCGCTACGATATGGTCAATATGATCCAACATTGTGTCCAGTGAGATGGGCCCCAATAGGCCTCGAACACCGGTAAGAAATTCCGTTTTTACGGACGCATCGTCGATTTCCCAGTAAAGCTCAAAGGGATAAAGGTAGTCTTCGTCGATTCCGGCTTTTCGTCTCAGCGCACGGATACCTGCATCAATGTCGGGATTTTGCGAATCAAACAAGTAGCCCGCAAAGGGCGCCACATGAATAACGCCGCCGCGTTGCGCTAACTTCCTGAGTTCCGAATCGCTCAAATTTCGACTGACGTTGGTTAACGCCCGAGCGTTCGAATGGCTGGCAATAACAGGGGCTCGCGACAACCTGATCACTTCAATTGCGGCCTCGGTCGATAGTTGCGAAATATCTATAACGGCACCGAGTTCATTAAAGCGTTGGACGGCAGCCCTGCCCTTCGCCGACAGCCCCCCGTGCTCAGACGGTGCCTCCCGCATGCCCGTCTCAGCGTTAAAGAGCGGTCGCGATGAATCTGCAAACTCGTTATGCCCCATGTGAGTTAGCGCAAAAATCCGAACCCCTTGAGCATAAAAATCATCGATGGCAGCCACATCGTCACCAAAGATCAGCGCGTTCTGAAAGCTTAAGACGATAGCCCGCTGACCATCACCCACCGCAGCAACTAACGCGTCACTGCTTTTAACCAACTGAATGGGCTGATCCGCATTCTCTGTGAGTGCGACCACTGCGGCGAGCTTCTCATCGGCGATGCGCCGTGCCTCAGCGAACCCTTTTTCGTTTCGAGGCAGCGGACCGACAGCGACGGCCATCGCAACCACATCGAGGCCCCCTTGGTGCATCTTGTCCACAGCGACTTTGGAGAGACCATCGGCGCCCACGTACATCGAGGGCTTGCCCGGGATTTCAATATCGGCATGGGCGTCAAAGGTTAGAACACGCTGATGAATCGCCCGCGCCGCTGCAGGGAGATGTCCCTCTGCCTCGTCCTTCGGCTGACCATCGACGGCAGACGCAGACGCAGCAAAGGCCAGCGTGCATGACCAAGCTAGCGCCCTTAAACAGACCCTAAGACGCGTTTGGGCAGTTGACCAGAGATCACTCACCGACTGCTTTTTTGACCGCCAGTAAGTCCTCGTATTCAGGCTTTTCACCGTTAGCCTGCGCCACAAAGGTATTGCGAATAGCCTCACCGTCAAGCATGGAGGCGTTCCAGGTCGCAATGTAGTCAAGACCGTCAGCCGTGCTGTGATCGCGCGCGTAATTCACCATACGCTTAGCGCCAGATACGGCGAGTGGCGCATGTGCTGCGATCTGACGTGCGATGTTCATGACCGCCTCTAACATCTCCTCGGCAGACTCATAGACTTCGTTGACCAGACCAATGTCTCGCGCCTTTTCGGCACTGACCCGCTCCGCGGTGTAGGACATCTGTCTCGCCCAACCCTCAGGAATGAGTTTCACCAGACGCGGGTATGTGCCCACATCGGCGGTCATCCCAATCGCCGTCTCATGTACCGAGAAAAACGCGTCACGGGTCGCATACCGACAGTCGCAAGCGGTAATGAGGTCCATTGCGCCACCGACCGCCGCGCCTTGTATTGCCACCAGAACGGGCATACGCGCTTCTTCCAGACAGGTAAACGCATCTTGCAACGCCATGCAGTGATGGCGGAAGGCCTCGGCGCGAACAAAGCGACTGCCGCTGGCAGGTCCATCGAGACCACCTTCGGTAAAGACCGAAATATCCATGCCCGAGGAGAAATGGCGTCCTTCAGCCGACAGGACAATAACTCGCGCCGATGCGTCACGAGATAATTCGTTAATAACATTGGGTAGCTCAGTCCAGAACGATGGAATCATCGAGTTGGCTTTTTCAGGGCGATTAAAACGGATGTGAGCAATACCCTCTGACAGGGTTAACTCAAAACACTCGTAACTCATGACACGTCTCCTCGTTGTTTTTCCTATTGTTTTTTTAGTGACGGAACCACGGCATTCTGTCACATGGTGCAAGCGTAGTCGCTTTTCAGACAGAAAAAAGCCGCCCGAAGGCGGCCTGCTTCTGCATACGAGCTACCTATGCACCGGGCCGACCTAACACCTGCTCGGTCATCACGGCCTCTCCTGTGCAATCTGCCATTTGGTAGTAATCCATGCGACCACGCCAGCCGCCCTTGGCGAACCACTCCTGATGCTCCATGAGACCTGCCATGTCGGGATACACAACAATATGAGCGAACTCACCCGCAGCATCGGCGCCGCCAATATTCGGATAGAGGGTGAACCAACCGATATTTCCAAGTCCATCGGGGTTCTCCTCAATAAACGCCGCGTGCGCTTTGTTCAGGTCATCGTGTGTGACCCCGTCCCGCCGAGTGCACCAGTTCCAGGTGACGATCCGATCATTGTCTGTATTGATCGCCTCAACATCGGCCCACTGGGTAAAGAGCGCCCCCATTTTGATGTGACAGGTACCAACGTCCCCCCACTCTGCGGCAAGCTTCTGACCTGTTTTCGTGGTCATCCACTTATCCCAAGAGGTACCAGCGTTCTCAAAATCAGTGACTAAGAATTCGACAAAATCGGCAGGGTACGGATTGTTGGAGTTGTTGTGCGTCATCATGGGGAACTGACGAAACAGGGCAACTTCCGCATCATTTTTCTTCGCCCACTTTTTATATTTCTCTGTGACCTTGTTGTAATCACTGAGAGACACACCGTCATTCAAATTGCATATCTGCGCTTGAACTGACATGGGCTCTGCCGGGTCCATATCGCCCGCGAACATCTCGTGATCGTCTGCCAATACACCCGCACTGGCGAACGTAAGGATTGAACCGAGTACAACCTGACTCATTTTTTTCATTGTTTTGCTCCGGTTTTCTAGGCCTGGAAGCTCTACACCCCTGCGAGGTGAAAACGCAGACGTGGCTTCCAAACTAAAGACTAGGAGCTGACAGGATAATCACCCTATTTTTCTACCGATGAACCGTCTGCTTCGTCACGATTGATTTGTCGAGGCAAGCAAGCGGACATCCAGTCCGATGACGGCTACAGCGCCCGCATATCCCCTGCATTCACCGAGGGCTTGTACTGAGGCACCGGGGATCCAGTGCCCGTTTTCTCGAACGCGAGCCCCACTGATAGCAGCAACGCATCTGCGTCGCGACCACTCATAAAGGAGACGCCCACCGGCACCCCGGCAATGGTACCCATGGGAACCGTGAGGTTGGGGTAGCCACTGATAGCGGCCATGGAGCCGGCACCCGCCCAAGCGGGCCAAACATCGCCATTGACGACGTCGGCTCGTGGCGACACCGGACCACTGGGACCCATTAAGACCTGAACCTCATGATCGCGAAGTAAGGCGTCGATGCCATCTTCACGGGTCGTCTTACGGATTAGTGCCAATGCTTCCAGATAAGTATCGCTGTCCATTGCGGGCGATTCGAGCGATGACTCAAGGATGTCCTGTCCAAAGATTGCCTGCTCAACCTCGGCGTTCGCGTTATTAAACGCAACCAGATCAGCCAGACTTCGAATGGGAATATCCGCGGGCGAGCCGCTCAGGTAGGCATCGAGGAATACTTTGAATTCTGAACCCAACACCAGGCGCGAAGCCCTCCAGAACTCAGGAGGCGTATCGTTGCTCTCGATGCGAACAATCGTTGCACCAGCGGCCTCCATTCGGGTAATCGCTGCGTCGAACTGTGCGTTTAAGCGAGGACTGTCATTACGGGCAAAATCGAGCACACCCACCCGCATTCCCTTCACGACGCTGGCATCCAAGGACCCAGCGTAATCGTTCTGCCAGCCGGTCATCCCATCGAGCATGAGGGCAGCACCTGCAACCGACTTGGTGATGGGTCCCGCTGTGTCCTGCGTCGCAGCGATGGGGACAATGTGGTCAATGGGCAAAAGCCCATGCGTGGGCTTCAGACCCACCACACCATTCACCTGAGAGGGACAAATGATCGAGCCATTGGTCTCCGTCCCTACCGTACCGGCAGCAAGACTTGCTGCCGTCGCGGCGGCAGAGCCTGAACTTGAACCGCAGGCTTGCCGATCGAGCACGTGCGGGTTTTTTACGAGCCCACCCACGGCTGACCAGCCCGATACCGAGTGCGATGAACGAAAGTTTGCCCACTGACTCAGATTCGCCTTGCCCAAAATAATGGCGCCAGAGTCACGAAGGCGTGCCACCAGCGGACTATCCCGACCTGTTACGTTATCGAGGAGTGCTGTCGAGCCTGCCGTCGTCGCCATGAGATCTTTCGACTCAATGTTGTCTTTGAGTATAAAAGGCACACCATCCAGCGGACTTTTTTCCTTGCCTTGCGCCCGTCGCATGTCGCTCTTCTTTGCGAGCTTCATTGCACTGGCGTTCAGCGAAATAATCGCGTTTAGCGTAGGTCCCGACCGGTCGATCATGTCGATACGGTTGAGGTAAGCACGCGTCAGATCTTGCGAGCTGAACTGACCTGTCTCCAACCCACTGACAATCTGAGGCAGAGTCATCGCGACCACATTCACCGGATCTTTCGTGGGCTTCTCCCCTGCATGATTATGAGCTGAAACTTCAATAGTCAGTAAAGCTGACACGACTATCGCTACGAACGAATATTTTCTACTCGGACTCATGATTGGGGCTCCTTACTTGCTTCGAGACAGTCACGCTACAGGGGCTGACGACTCGCTAAAATCTCCAAAATACGCTTTCTCACACCTGCAACGGTGGAAGGATCTGCGTTAATAACACGTGTGCTGAGGCTCTGTGCATTGAACAGCGCCCAGGCATCCTCACCGCGCGGGTTCGGATTGCCTGTTTTAGCAAAGTTTGTCCAATACGTAACCATCTGCTTAGAGACGACTTTGTCTTCATCGGTCCATTCGTAGCCCACCTTATCCAGCGATCCGAACACCAACGCCAGATCACCCGAGTGATAGGCGCCTCCGCTTCGAGCGCCGCCCTCGAGCTCCAGATAAGGCTGCTCAGGCATGTAGAGATGAAACGCCGGCGGCACATGGTCCATGAAGTAGAGGAAGGTGGGTTGATCGGCTAGCGCGTGATACTCAGCCCATCGCTGCATGCCAAAGGCCATGAAAATATCGGTCGATACCGCATGCTGAAGCTGTCCGGGCGTAAGACGCTCGGTGTTGTACTCGGCCTTGAGCGCCTCAGCCAGATCCCCTGCAACGTAGCTTAAAAACCCATCGAGCCCCGCCTCTGTTACCGACTTATCAACGGGAAACAGCTGCTCACCTTCATTGGCCAAAAATCCGAGCATGAGTGGGATTTTGGCCTGACGCCCCTCGGCATAGGACAGACTCGGCCACTCAGGCAGTACGTCGCCATCAACCACAATGCGACTACCTGCCTCCCAGCCCGAGTTGACCATTGCCGATAGCAAGGCATCAGGCTCAGCTGCGCGCAAGGCCTCAAGCGAATCAGCCCCTAGAGAATCCACCAGCGCCGCACCGCGCAGATGACCGTTAGCGTCTTCGATCGAAAGCGGGTTCACACAGGCAGCAGACTGACCGATAGCCTTGTGAAACAGCCCCTGTGCAGAGGGAGATGCCATGAGCGAGCAGACGCTTTGCGAACCCGCCGATTGACCGAAAATCGTCACGTTATCGGGGTCGCCTCCCACGGCGAGTGCGTTGTCTCTGACCCAGCCCAAGGCGGCCATTTTATCCATCAACCCATAATTACCGGAGGCACCCGAGTCGGCAGCCTCACTGAGCCATGGGTGCGCTAGGAAACCAAAGGGACCCAGTCGATAATTAACCGTAACAAGGACCACGCCCTGCTGAGCGAGGGATGTGCCGTCAAAGATGAGCGAATGTCCCTGCCCGCTGGTGTGTGCGCCACCATGGAACCACACCATAACCGGCAGTCCCTCGGCATTTGCCGGTGCCCACACGTTGAGATACAGGCAGTCCTCGGAAACGGGAAACCCTTCCCGTCGCCAGACAAAACTTGAGGTGTGACGGAGCTGAAAGCAGCTGTTGGCAAAGGTGTCCGCAACACGAACGCCATCCCAGCTGGCAGCCGCTTGAGGTGGCTGCCATCGCAAGTCTCCGATCGGGGCGGCGGCATAGGGCAGCCCACGATAAACGGTAATATCGTCATCAAACGGTGAGGGAATGCCTATCACGTCGCCCTGAGCAAGCGACCGGGGTGCGGCTTGCATGAGGTCGCTATCTGGCGTCTCGGTACTGCAGGCACCGAGTCCAGCCAATAAGACCGTCAACATAACGCGTGTGATACTCATAGAACGTCCATCTTTTATTTTCTGTTCCTGACCAATGCAAGCGATGGCTAGCACAGTCCCTCTAGCTCAGCGACCTCATGTCTGACGGCTTCAGGCGAACCCAGCAACTGCCGGTTAAAGCCGATGCGTTTGAACCAGTAATGCAAACCGACCAGATCAGTAAAGCCCATGCCCCCATGCACCTCGGTACTGGTTTTCGCGACAAACTGTCCCACTTCGGCCAGGTGCGCTTTCGCGTGACACGCGGTAACCGACACATCATCGGTCGACTCATCAAACGCGTGCCCTGCGTACCATGCAAAGGCGCGGCAAGGCTCGAGTTGCGATGCCATCTCAGCGCACATGTGTTTCACCGCCTGAAACGACCCAATCACGCGATTGAACTGCTTTCGATCGAGCGAGTAGGCAACGGCCTGATCCAACATGTACTGAGCGGCACCCAGGGTATCGGCCGCTTGGATAGCCCGACCTCGGTAGATCGTTTGCCACACAAGCTCAGGATTACTCGATACGAGACACGCCGGTGAGTGGTCAAAAGAGAGCTCGCAGACGCTCTGGGTAACATCAATGGTCGACAGCGGCGATCTCGCCACTTCCGAAGCCTCGATCATGAAGACGCGCCCATCGGACAGACCAACGAGATACGCATCGGCATGGGCATCGAGCGCGAAGAGCGATTGACCCGTCAACGTCGAATCCACCTCGGTAACGTGCCCCTTTCGCGAGCCAATAACATCGCTAAACGCAATGCCCACCCTGTACTCACCTGTCGCCATGCGCGCGAGAGGATCGGTTGCTCCAGCCGCATTTAAGAGGTAAGCCGACATGATGGCCGTGCTTAAAAATGGGCCGGGGCACGCGGCGTAGCCTAAGGCCTCGGCAATGGCCACGGCGTCCAGCATGCCGAGCTCAGCACCGCCATGGACCTCTGGGATAATGAGCCCTGCGAGTCCCATATCGGCCAAGCCCTGCCACACTGATGAATCATCAGTCTCACCTGCAGCAAGCTGTCTCACTTTGTCGATGGGCACCTCTGCGGCGAGAAATTTACGGACGCTATCGCCGAGCATCAGTTGGTCCTGTGATAATCCAAACTCCATCTCAGGCCTCCTTTACAGACGTTGCTGGCGGAATCTTGGGCTCCTTGGGCATACCCAAGCCACGCTCGCTGATAATGTTTTTCTGAATTTGCGATGTGCCACCGCCGATAATCAGACCCAGGTAGAACATGTACTGATACTGCCAGCTCCCGTGTCCGCGCATGTGAGGGTTATCGCCGTAACTCAGACCAATTTCACCCATCACATCGATGCCCAAGCATTCGATTTCATGACGCAACTCCGTACCAATCAGCTTCACAATCATCCCTGCGAGGCGGACGCCCTGATTTTTGTTTATTTTGGCGGAGAGCAAGCGCATATCGTTGTATTGCATCGCGAGCACGCGGCCCTCGAGCTTCATGAGACGATCGCGAAATACCGGATTGGACATGATGGGCTCGCCATTAATGCTTTCCTCGCGCATCAATCGCTTTACGCCATTGAGTCGGTTCATCGCCGCGTCCGGTGTAGCCAAAGAACTGCGCTCATGCCCCAAGATGGCATTGGCCACCTGCCACCCCTGACCCCGTTGACCAACAATCTGGTGCTTCGGCACACGGACATCCGTGAAGAACACCTCGTTGAAGTTGGCATCACCGGTCATATCTACCAGCGGTCTAATTTCAATCCCGGGGGTATCCATTCGGAACAGCAAAAACGAGATACCCAAGTGTTTTGGTGCATCAGGTTCGGTGCGGACAAGACAGAAAATCCAGTCGGCGTGGTGTGCGGTACTGGTCCATATCTTCTGCCCGTTAATTACCCACTCATCGCCATCGAGCTCCGCCTTCGTCGAGAGGCTGGCCAAGTCACTGCCTGCACCGGGCTCCGAGTAACCCTGACACCAGATCATCTCGGCTTTAATGGTGGGCTCAACAAAGGCCTTCTTTTGCTCCTCGGTACCCATCTCCAGCAGCACGGGCGTGAGCATGGTGACACCCTGCCCGTTGAACCCCCGATGCACCCGCTCGGCACCAAATTCCTCTGCAATGATCCGCGATTTGATGATGTCGGGCTCCGCGCCATAACCACCGTACTCGCTGGCTATGGTTCGGCTGTGATAACCGTGCTCGATAAGGAGACGTTGCCAGTCACGCATGGCTTGGCTCTTAATACCGTCACCCGTTTTCGGCTGTTTGTGCTTGTTGGAACGAATGAACGACTTCACTTCCTCACGGAACGCGTCGTACTCATGACCGTATGACAGATCCATTGCGTACCTCTGTTATTTTTTTTCGACAGTAGCACATCCTCAGGCCTGCGGGCGTCTAGGTTTGCTAACGTGAAAACGCGATCTGTCGTATCCTGCGCCCCTCTAACAAACGAGTCAGTCATCACCGTGGACCTCATCAATCAATACCTGCCGCTGTGGATGTTCATCATCCTCATGGTCTCTACCCCGGGGCCTGCCAATATGCTGTTAATGACGGCGGGCGCTCAGCAGGGCTTGGCTCGCACACTGCCGTTTATCGCGGGCCTGACCGCCGGCAAACTCGCTCTCAACATTGCATTGGGACTGGGGTTGATGGGGTTACTTCAGGCCAATCCCACCGTCGCCACGATATTCGTCTACTGCTCAGCGGCCTACATGGCCTACCTGGCGCTACGCAACTGGACGCCGGGCGCACCCGGTAGTGCAAACGCGAGCTTCACGTTTCTCTCGGGCAGCATTGTTCATCCGCTGAGCCCCAAGACCTGGATGATGGCGACCCTCGCCATCACTCAGTTTGCCGATAGCTTCGAGTCGGCGGCAGAACGTCTGATCGTCGTGCCCCTCAGCTTTCTGGTCGCGCAGGTATTTTTTGCCGTTGTCTGGTGTGGGTTAGGCGTCATGATGAGTCGCGCCTTTGAGCAAAGCATCGTCATGCACCGCGCATTGATTTTATTGACGCTGGGCGTCATCGTGTGGGCTCTGTTGCAATAACGCACGAACATAGCCGTTGGCCCTCCGCACGCTAGGTCATAAAAAAGGATTGCGAGCAGACACTATGTCCCCGACCTTGAAAGCACCGTCACGACGACAACTCCTGAAAGCACTGGCAGCTGCCGTTGTTTTGCTGCCACAGGTATCGCTGTCTGCGGTGAAACGACTTCTCCCAGCAAGCAAAAAGCCCACTGACTTCATTGAACACAATGACTTACCCCTGGCATTAGAGACGCTACGGAGCGCCTATGGACAGGGACCCATAACCGCCATTTCACAATTTTTTGTGCGCAATAACCTGCCTATGCCCGAGTCACAAATTACCGCTGATCGAGACCGCTGGGCGATTTCAATCAAAGGCTGTCAGCAGCCGGAAACACTCAGCCTCGCCGAGCTCAAAGCGCTGCCGACCACCACGGTCGGCAGTGTGCTGCAGTGCTCAGGCAATGGACGCGCGTTTTTCCCACATGCGCCATCCGGCTCTCCCTGGGGTGTCGGCGCCGCAGGCTGTGCACTGTGGACGGGCGTCAAACTCTCCACCGTATTTGAGTATCTCGGTGGCGTGCACACTGAGGCGCGCTACATCACCGCAACGGGCGGCGAACCGTTGCCTGAGGGAATAGAGCCCAGCTCCGTCGCTGTTGAGCGATCCGTTCCGATCGATAAAGGACTTGATGACTGTTTGTTGGTATGGGAGATGAACGGCGAACCCCTACCCCTCGTTCATGGTGGCCCCGTGCGGCTACTCGTTCCCGGGTACTTCGGTGTAAACAACGTAAAATGGGTGAGACAGTTAGAAGCCTCGGTCGATCAGTCGGGTAACAAGATCCAGCAGTCGGGCTATCGAATGCGGGCCATCGGCGAGCGTGGTAATGCGAGTCATCCCTCCATGTACCGAATGCCAGTGAAGTCCTGGCTCAACGGTCCGGGGGCCGATGGAAAGGCACTGCCTCCAGGCAGACATCAGCTCTTTGGTGTGGCGTTCTCGGGTGAGCGCGGTATCAACCACGTTGATGTCTCGCTCGACGGTGGCGCAAGCTGGCAGCGCGCCAGCCTGTACGGTCCTAACCTAGGACCTAATGCCTGGCGGACGTTTTCACTTGAGGCTGATCTCTCAACCGGTGACTATGTGCTTGTCAGCAAGGCGACCGATATGGCGGGTGACAGCCAACCCGAGCGCTTCCCATCCAATCATCGCGGCTATGGCCACAATGGATGGCGCGATCATGGGCTCGCCGTTGAGGTCAGTGAAGATGCAATTAGCGTGCAACGCACTGTCGTTTCTCCAGCAAACAATGGCATCGCAGCTACGGCGAGCGTTTCTGGCACGCTAGTTGGCAAGACAGATAACGAAGACAGCTTAGGTAAGCGCTTGTTCGTGGAGACGGCGAATCCCCCCTGCGGTGTTTGTCATAGCCTCGAAGCTGCCGGTGCCAGAGGTGTGATTGGTCCTAATCTTGACGAGCTCAGACCCGATGCTCGTCGAATCCGAACCGCGCTCGCGCAAGGAGTCGGGGCGATGCCAGCCTACGCAGAACAATTGACCGACCAAGAGGTCACGGCACTCGTGGAGTTCATTACCGCCAGTCAGTGACGCGCACTGGCAACTTGTGTCGCGCGGAGAAAATCACAGAGCGCCGCATCGGGATGCGTCTGACTCGAGACCACATCTGAGACAACGAGTGCTTGTTGCTGCTGCGTCCAAGTAGGCCACATCGTGCGGTCCGTTTCTACACTGCCAGACTGAGACTCATTAGGGGAACCATTCGTTAAAAACGCCAACCAATAATCGACCAAGGCATTGGTAATCTGGCGATCAACCGTATCCGTGGGAATCCATGGGTCGTGGGTATCAAAAACATAGGGCAGCTCAGCACCATGGTAGGCACCAATGGCATCAAAGCCCTCACGTACCCGGTCAAAGCGATAGACGAACGCCGCACCCCCGGCATTGTGGGTAGCCTGGGCAAGGGCAAGGCTCGGACAGGTGTACTGCACGGCCGATCGTAATCGATCCATCTGCGCCAGCTCCGACAGGTCAGCACCGAGCATGGCCTTGATGTCATCCCAGGTTTCAGGCGGGAAGTAACCCTCGAGGTAGTTCCTCAGCACCGCGCCCTCGGGAATGTACATCAGCGACTCATTGCGATTTGACCCGAGCATGAGATTCAGCGCCGGAAATGCGTCACCCGCGACAGCATCTTCAAGTGACACAGGTAAGGTCTCAGGATCTGGGATCGGACTAAAATAATGCGCACTGAACAGCTCCAGCTGCGAGTCCAGTAGCTCACTCGCAGGTATCTGTTTTAAATCGTCAAAGCTGCCGTCCGTCCCCAAGTGATGCTCTACCAATGCGGTGCCTAAAGCGAAACCCACCTCAGGGCGGAGCGTGCTCGTCACCGACCAGCCTGCGCTTTGATGAATCACTCCAGCAAGGTTCCCAGCCATGGCAGGTGCCAGTGCCAGATGAAGCGCATTGTCCGCGCCTGCGGATTCGCCGGAGACAACGACGCGACTGGAATCGCCCCCAAACGCCTCTATGTTTTGCTTTACCCATTCAAGTGCAACGATAAGGTCGTGTAGCCCCGGGTTCTGAATGGGCATATCCGGATGACTCAGCCAGCCGAACACACCCAGCCGATACGCCACGGTGACAACCACCACCCCTCTTTCAGCGAGTGCATGCCCGTGATAGTTGGGCTCATAGCTCCAACCCCCGGTATTCGAGCCGCCATGAATAAAGACGAGTACAGGCTTTGGCTCCGAATAGTCGCCGTCGGTCCATACGTTCAGATAAAGGCAGTCCTCAGAGTACTCAGGTCCCGCCATGAGGCTGGGATCAACGCCGACACGCGCCATCATGCCGTGATACCACGCAAGGCCGCTCCCGGTTTGCATGCACGCCGGCATGAACTGAGTTGCGTCGACCTTGCCAAGAGAGTCCTTGATGGGGACCGGTCGCTCCCAACGCAGATCGTTCACAGGCGGCTCAGCAAAGGGAATCCCCAGAAACGCCTGCACCCCTGCAGCTTGCTCAAGCCCCACATAGCGAGTGCCTTTCGACTCTACCGAGGGCAGTTCCTTCATGGAATCGCAACCCGCAAGCATGGCCATTAGAACTCCCACCATTAACCGCAGAGACAGAACTCTACAGCGCCGCCACCCATCCCTCAATGGTAGCCGTGAGCAGGCTAAAATTTGCTCAACCAAGGGAGGTACCTAAAGTTTCAGTGTGGCCGTCAAGACCGATGGCCTGGCCCGAGATTCGCGCACCTGCATCACTCGCGAGGTAGCAGACCATCGAGGCGATATCCTCAACCCGTGTAAAGCTCTGAAGGGAGCTTTGACGCTCATAACTTTGTCGAATCGCGTCGATAGACACACCGCGTTCGGCGGCATCGCGCGTCATGACCGCCTCTATTCGCGGACCATCAACACTAGCGGGGCAAAGTGCATTGACCCGAACTTTGAAGGGTCCGAGCTCCATCGCCCAGGTTTTCGTAAGCCCGATCAGGCCCCACTTCGCCGCCACGTAGGGTGACCGATTGGGGCAACCCATGAGTCCTGCGTTTGAAGCCACATTGATAATCGCGCCGGACGACTGCGCCTTCATAATAGGCGCGACGGACCGTGTCGCGTTAAAAGCACCCGTCAAGCCAACATCTAAGGTCTTCTGCCACTCCGATGGATCTACCGCCTCGATAGGCGCCGTGGGCCCCGAGATACCAGCGTTGTTGACGAGCAGGTCGATCCTGCCCGCCACATGCAGCACACCATCGATCTCGGCGGCGACTGCCGACGCATCAGACACGTCACACAAGCGTGCGCGCGACAGCGGGTGACTGGCGTTGTAGTCATCAACGTGGTGCAGATCATTATCGAGCACGAATACGTCGTAATCCTCACCCATTAACGCGGTGGCAATGCCGAGCCCAATACCCGATGCACCGCCGGTAACGATGGCAACGGGCTGATCACTCATGGTCGCACCCGCGCCGCTTGATACCCAGCAGCGAGTGCCGAGTGCAAGGCGTTAGGTGACTGCATTATCCCGAGCGTCACCGTGATCTTCCTTGAGTGATTTGAATAATGATATGCCCGACAGCCAGAAGGTAAACACCAGAGGTAGCGAAACAACCAACACCACCGTCTGTGCCGTTTTGAGGCCACCGGCGTACATGAGGCCTATGGGTAAGATCGCAATCGCACAGGCCCAGAACACACGGTGCCATCGGGCGGGATCTTCTGAGGGCTTTAACGATTTCGTCGCACTCGCAGACAACACATAAGACGCGCTGTCATAGGTCGTCGCCGTGAAAATGCTGGTCAGGAAAATAAAGGCGACGATAAATAATCCCGCACCGGGCAACGCATCAAGACCCGCAATAATGGCTTGATTACCATCCGTCTCGGCCATAATGCCGAGCACATCAACCTCGCCACTTAACTGAAGCCCCAGGCTGTGGTTACCAATAATCAGGTAGAAGAGCCACACGCCCATGGATCCCATACCCAACATGCCAAGCACCATCTCGCGTAATGAACGGCCCTTGGAGATGCGCGTTACAAAAATACCGATAAACGGGCCATAGGCCAGCCACCAGGCCCAGTAGAAAATAGTCCAGTCTTCGACAAAACCCGTCTCATTGATTGGGTCCGTCCAGAACATCATAGCCACGGTGTTCTGCAATGTATGACCAATCGAATTAATCGCCATTTTGAGCAAGAACACGGTATCACTGGCCAGTAGAATGCAAGCCAGAATCACGAACGCCAGCACCATATTGAAGTCACTGAGCCGCTTAATACCCCGCTTCAGGCCCAGCCACACACTGGTGCCAAACATCGCAACACAGACGGCCACGACAAAGAGCTCCATCCCGAAACTTACGGGTATGCCCGTTAGCCTCGAGATCAGCGCCGCAATCATGGGCGTAGAGAACCCTAACGAGCTTCCAATCCCTCCCACCAAGGCAATCATGAAAAAGCTGTCCATGAGGCGGGCCCCAATGGAAGACTCACCGCCCTTGATAAAGTGCGGTGCGGAAATGCTGTACTTGAGCTTGGATACCCCTCGCGCATAGTAGGGATAGGCAATGGCGAGCGTTGGCAAACAGTAAAATGACCAGGCAACCAGCCCCCAATGATGCAGCCCAAAGGAAGACGCCCACACGTAAGCCTCTGGCGATCGGGGCTCAGCGCCAAACGGCGGCGCATCGACATAAAATGCCCATTCGATGGAGGCCCAGTACATCATGCCGGCGCCAATACCCGCCGCAAACAGCATCGCGATCCAGCTGGCGGTACTGAACTCAGGCGCATCGTCGCCAAGCCGCACATGAGCATAGGGGCCAAACGCAATAAACAGGACAGCCCCAAAGGCGACAATCGCCGTCAGTATGTACAACCAACCCAGTTCGGTGGCGAGAAAGTTATAGGCCGTTTCGAGTGCAAGCGCACTGGCGTCGGGAAAGAGTAGGAGCGGTATGGCCATCGCCAACATGACGGACAGGGTCAAAACAAAGTTAACGCGATCTACAGCCTGCGTCATAACGCATCCCAGAGTTGTTTTTATGATGTGCCGACAGGGTAGCTTATTTTCATGCCTTTTTTTATGCCTCTGTTTTTGAGGCGTAACTCAACCCAGAACTAGTAAGCGATACCGCGCTCGTCGAGCACCGCTTTGAGTGGATCGAGATGCGCCTCGTACCGCTGCCAGACCGAGAGCGCGTCGCGGTAAATCGGCTGTCGAACCTGCTCCGAGCTTGCCGTCCGGACCGCTCGGTCTTTTTCGTAGTAACGCAGGCACTGCTCCTCGAAAGGCAGATTGCAGTGGTCCAGCAGAACTCTGACCTGAGTTTCGAGATCCTCCACGACAGTCTCGTATTGCACGGTCATCAACCCATGAGGAAGAACGGAGTGCCAGTGATCCATCAGACGCATATAGTCTGCGTAGTAGTGGCCAATCTCCTCGAGTCCGTAAGTGAACTCCTGCCCGCGCGCAAACAGCTGCTTAAAGTTCGCAAAGCACGCTGCCATGGGGTGTCGTCGCGCATCAATAATGGTCGCATTCGGAAGAATGGTTTTAATAAGGCCAATATGAACCCAATTATTCGGCATCTTGTCGATAAAGAAAGGCTTGTCCGTTCGATAGATGCTTGCACCATCGAGATAGCGCTGGCCTAGCGACTCACGCTGATCCTGGCTCATTGAGGTTAAGCACTGCGGATAGAGGTTCTGCTCCGATCGTCGACGCCCGCCACCCAGCTCACCGGCAATCTGGCTAATTAAGGGAAGCTCAGCCGTGGCCTCAACCGCAGAGTGACTGGCTAAGATTTGCTCCAACAACGTTGAACCGGCCCGAGGCAGACCCAAGATAAAAATGGGTTCATTTGAGGTATGACCGCCCGGCTCCAAAAAGCCATCAGCACAATGCTCGATCATGCTATCCACCTCACCAGACGTTCGTTCGGTGGTGTAGGAACTAAAGGTATTTTTTATGGTGTTGCCATCGGCATAGGCGGCGAATGACTCGGCGAAGTCACCCTTGTCTTCCAGGGCCTTACCCAAAGCAAAGGCCAGGTGATAGCGATCCGCACTCAACTTTTCCATGGCCGCGTAACGCTGACGCATACCATCAAGTTCAGCATCGGCAAACTTGAAGGTTTTTAGATTTGCCAGACTCCAATAAGCCTCACCCGCATCAGGTTCTGCTGCAATAGCCCTCTGATACGCTGCTGCCGCATCTTCTCCGCGCCCACCGTATCGAAGCGAATGTCCGTAACTCGTCAAAATACGCGCGTTGTCCGGAATGAAGGTGAGTACCTCTTCAAATTTTTCGTGTGCTTGCTCGAAACGGCCTGCCATCGCGAGGATTGATGCGTGCTGGACTTTGTGAGAGAGGTTGTCTGGCTGCTCAGTTTGTAAGCGCCCTGTTCTGTCCAGCGCCTCATCAAATCGCTGTCGACGAGCCAATGCTGTTGCGTAGTTCGCCTGTGCAATGGTGAAGTTGGGCGCCAACGCTAAACAACGCTCGAGTAGCACAATCGCCTCATCAAGCATCCCCAAGGTAATACCGATTTCAGCCAGTAGTCGGATAGCATCAACATCGTGGGGTCGCCGCTTGAGGTACTCACGGCAAATGCCCTCGGCGGCACCCAATCGGCCCGCCTGCATTAAATCAAGTACTTTGGTCAGTAGCGGATCCAGCCCCTGCTGGCTTCCTAACGATCGGCGGTAAGCATCCGCCGCGGCTACGTCATCCCCCTGGGACGCTCGTAGCTCATAGAGATCCCGCCATGCCGTCTTCAAACTCGGCTGCAACCGTACAGCGGTCTCAAGAGACATAATGGCTTCTGACAACCTGCCCTGTCCTTTCAGAGCAAGACCCAGTTCATGGTGCGCGAGCACCAGGCCTTCAGCCTCAACCAAGATTTGACGCAGTAGCGGCTCCGCCGCTTTATGTTGACCGTTACGTCGGAGCGCAACACCGTGCATCAAGACAAATCGTGAATCACCGGGAGCCATGTCTCTGGCGTCTTTGGCTAACTGACAGGCCGTTCCCGAATCGCCGTTTTGTAGGGCAACTTTGATTTGTTCATATAGGTCTTCGGCGGATGGCATGGTCACTCTGCTTTCACATCACAAGGTATCTAACGGGAGCGGTTACGATGCCCCTCATAAAAAAGGGGCACCTTAAAGGTGCCCCTTTTAACTTCACGAAACAAGCTTAGAACGATCGAGTGAACGATACTCCCAAGCTTCTTGGCTGGTTGATGGTGACACGCTGGTCCCAGGTCACGGCGTTAATCCAGACAGAGCCACGCTCATCAGTCAGGTTGTTGACATAAACCTGTGCTGACCAGTTTTCCCGCTCCATACCCACTGCGGTGTTAACCACCGTGTAGGCTTTCTGAGTCCGTCGCTGAGTGGAGATTGTTCCACCATCAAACAGGGTGTTGTACGAATCGCCTGTGTACATGTAAGCCGCTTGTACAAAGAGATCATCACCGAAGCCGTATCGCGTCGATAGATTCCACTTAGTCTCAGGTACGCGCGGTAACGCAGTACCCGACGCAGCATCTACGTCCACACCGTTTCGCGCGTAGTCAGAGGTCAAGTTCGAATCAACGAAGCTCGCCGCACCACTTAACGACCAGTTGGCCGCCAGCATCGCAGTGAAATCGAACTCGAAACCGTTACTCTCGGCGTTACCGACGTTGTACGTCAGCGTGATGGGCGAGATGGAGGTATCCAGTCTTGAGAACTGGAAGTCATCCCACTTCTGCCAGAACGCCGCCGCATTCAAACGCAACTTGCCATCCATCAGAGAGGCCTTAAAGCCAAGCTCTTGGGCTGTCAGGAAGTCTGGCAAGAATTCACAACCAATGTTCGAGGCCCCTTGGTTACCCAGGCCATCCTGCAAGCGCGTTGCACAGAAACGGTTCAAACCACCAGGTCGGTAACCTTCACCCCATGTCGCATACGCCATGACATCGTCGTTCACTTGCCACTCAGCTGTTAGGCGGTATACCGAGTCATTCGCTTCGGTGACACGAGGCACCGGCGCACAGTCTTCGCCGTAGTTACTGGCGGGACGATCACCTTGAGGACCCCAACCACCACAGGGCCACCACACGGTGCCAGAGAACCCATTCAGACCACCTTCGTAGTCAAACTTTCTCGCACTCGCTGCGACCGTTAACGCTTCCGTCACATCAAACGATACCTCACCAAAGTAGGCTGTTTCGTCATAAGCACGGACAAAGTCTGTTGTCCAATAGATATCGGGAGCATCCACCGCTAACGGCGTGCCATTCAGGCCCATGACGTGCCAATCACTGTCTGACGCCGTATCGACCTCAACACCGTAATAGCCAACCATGTAGCGCAGACGCGCCTCCTGATCAGACACGTAACGAATCTCGTAAGTGGTTCGATCGATTTCGGTCGTGTTGGTGTACTGCTCTCTGGGGTCACCACAGAAGCCAGTGTAGGACACATAGCAGTTGTAGTAAGGCTCTACGTAACCGTATGACACGTAATAATCGCTGTAGAGCGAGTAGTCGGCATAGGTTTCTGTATCACGTTCAAGATCGCCGTAAGTCGCGGTCAACGTGCCCCCAAATACTTCACCCTCGAGCTTCAATGAGGTTTGCGTCCACTCATCATCGTTCCAGTCGGGCATAAGGCGCATGACCTTAAGATCACCAACGGTTGGGTCGTGATCCCAGACGCCATTGGATTCGACATCCTGCATCATGAGAGCAGCAGTCAGTGTCCAACTGTCATTGAGGTCTACAGCCAATGCGGCACGAGCGCCGCGCGTCGTCGCATCGTTGAAGTTCTTTTCAGCAACTTCGCTGTTATCAACCGTGATATCAGCCGCAACATCATTCAGCGGGCTCGCAGGATCCAATCCTGCGCGGATGTAACCACGGCCGAAGGTATGCGTACCTGGAACGTTATCAATAAAGCCGCCTTGGACCTTGTTATAACCAACAAGACGCAGCGCCATGCTGTCACTCAGTGGGATGTTTACGAAACCTTCAGTGAGGTGACTGATGTCACCGCTCTTAGGCTGCTCCATACCAAAGCTAATACCACCCTCGAACCCTTCCGTACTGGGCTGGTTTGTGATGATTCGGATAGCGCCAGACTGGGCGTTCGCACCATAGGTCGTACCTTGAGGGCCCGCCAACACTTCGATACGGTTTACGTCATAAACGTGCGGGTTCAGATACTGACCCACTGCCGTAACCGGCTGTTCATCAAGGTATACCGCTACCGATGGGTTAGCGCCGAGGCTGCTTTCACCACCACTCGAGATACCTCGAATATAGATATCACCACTGCTGGGGCCCAACGTCACGAAGCTGACGTTTGGCAGCATCATGATGTAATCCTCCATATCGGTGATATTGAGGTCCTCCAGCTGTGTTTCACCCAATACACTGACGCTCATTGGAATGTCTTGAACACTCTCAGAACGCCGTGTCGCGGTGACCAAAACCTCTTCAATTTCAACCTGCGCCTGTGTTGGCATGGCAATCGTTGTTGCACCAACCAACCCGCAGGCAGTCGAAACTGCCAGCGCTAAAGGCCGTCTGAAAAATGAGGTCTTTTGGGATGAGTTAAGACTTTTCATAGTTTACTCCCTCAATGACTTCGCATCGTTTTCGTTGTTGTACTGCGTTTTTCCCGGGGGTACTGCACCTAAACCGACTGCCTATCTGACCCCCACGCCGAAGTTAAACGGCTCATTGTTACAGAATATCGACAGCATTACTTAAAGTGCTCATCGTGGTATACCTCCAAACTAAAAGAACATCAAACAAAAACCGCTTAAAAATAAGAAGCTCGCGATAAGAGTGCTCGGAGCCAAAATGAAAGTAATCGAACCTGCCAGAGAGCTGGATGTTATTCACTCCACTGATGTCCTGGTCATTGGTAGCGGACCTGCCGGACTTGCCGCCGCCATCGCGGCCGCAAGAACAGGTGTAAGCGTTACCTTACTTGAGCGCTTTGGGTGTTTCGGCGGCAACATTACAGCGGTTGGCGTAGAGGGTTTTGCCTGGTACCGGCACGATCAAACCATTGATAGCGAAGGGATTGGCGTTGAGTTCGAAGCTCGCGCAAAAGCTGCCGGTGCGTCCGTGGCGGAACCGCAATCCAAGAGCCATGCCATCGATGGGGAGGCGTTCAAAGCGGTTGCAGACGACCTGGTCTTGGAGGCTGGGATCACACCCATGCTCCATCGCTTATTCGTCGCCCCCATCATGGACGGCAACCGAATTACGGGCGCCATTGTAGAGAGTAAAGCGGGACGCGAGGCCATCCTCGCTGAGCGTGTCATCGATGCCACAGGAGATGCAGACGTTGCACACAGGGCAGGCGCGCCGACAGTCAAGCAGGCGAAGGAGGACATGATCGGTGCCTCGGTCATGTTTTCACTATCGGGAGTCGACAAGACAAAGTTCATTGAGCACGTCAAAGCGGCGCCCCACACCTACGCCGATTGGGCCTATGGGCAATGGACCATCGAGACAACAGGCAAGGAGGATGAGATGTTCTCACCCTTCCTCCGCAAGCCGTTTGAGCGTGCGCGGGCGGAGGGACTGATTCCACCCAACCTCGACACCATTTCGGGGACCTGGGGTGCACTCTACGATACGGGCGACCTGACCTACATGAATCTCGTCCACCTCCTGGGTTATGACGGGACCGATCCCGCCGACCTCACGCGCGGCGAGATGGAGGGTCGTAAACAGGCCATGATGGCGGTGAAAGCGCTACAAGCCTTCCAGCCCGGCTGTGAAAACGCGAAATTGAGAAACTTCGGAATGACGTTGGGCATCAGGGATACACGGAAGATTGACGCTGCCTATAACATGACCGAGAACGACGTCCGTGAGCAGGGACGATTCGACGACTCTGTGGGTATTTTCCCGGAGTTTATTGATGGCTATGGCATCCTCATCCTGCCGACAACCGGTCGGTACTTTCACCTCCCCTACCGAACGCTGATCCCGAAACAGGTCGAGAACCTCATTTGCGCCGGACGTATTACGGGCGGCGATCGCGTCAGTCACGCGGCAACCCGCAACATGATGTGTTGCGCCGTTACGGGTCAGGCAGCCGGCACGGCTGCCGCTCTGTCCGTGAAGAGGAACGAAGGTTTCGAGGACTTATCCCTATCGGCGTTACAAGCTGAACTAAAACGCCAAGGTGCGCGATTACATTGAGTGTTTTAGGTGCGAGGCGTGTTGGGAGTCTTGGCGGTAGCGGGAGCGTCGCCCATCAGGTCGTTCCTTCTCGTAAAGATAAGGCCGTAAATGGCGACGTATAGGCCAATCACGATCATGCCAATCCACTCTATTTTCAGCGGTGTGAATTGATACAAGACAACCAGACTGCCGAGCAGCCCAGCGTGCGTCACAACGTAACGGGGCCGGCCTAGCGCCTCCACCGTCAATCCGAGGTTTTGAGAGTAGAGCCGCGTCAGCGAATCCAAGCTGTTGATGACAAAAAGAACGCCGACGACAATCATGAGCAACGTGATGGAATCACTGACCGGAATACCGCCGGCAAAATAGCCGTACAGAACCGATAACCAGAGCGCGATCGGGATAGACGGCACAATTAATATCGCGATGAATAGCTTCCAGGCGGCCATGCCGTTGACAAACCGTGCCACGAATTGACCGATCATAATCGACCAGGCGAACCACCAACTCAGGTAGAAGCCGTGATAATCGTTGATTGGCAGAACGAAGCGATCGAGATTTGCCAGGTATTCGCTCAGACCACTTATCTCATTGAAAAGCCCGCCGATGCCAACGCCAGATACCACCCAGGCGAATGCGATCAGCACAAAAAACAAGCCTGTGGAGCTCAAGCTGAGCACCCTGAGAACCGCGAGCCTTGTGCTTGAGACAACGGCAAGGACAATCACTGAACCCACCAAAAGATAGGTCGCTAGCGCACCAATGCCCTCGATATAACTCGGTAGGTAGGCGAGGAAAAGGTAGGCCGTGAACGCGCAGGTCGCAATCACCACAAGATTATGCACCCACCGTATTGGCGTCAGCTCAAACAGTTTGAGCCGGGGCTCAATGGCGCAAAAGTAGAGTGTCGTCAGGAAGTAAAACCCCCAAACCAGCCCCCCCCAAAAACCGAATTCAATAACCAACGGGCTGGCGAAGCTGTAATCAACACCCGTTGCATAGGTTTCGAAATCGATCAGAGGAAACATGATGAGCCCGACGTCGAGGCCCGAAGTAAAAAGAATGGCGAGAAAGGACAGCGTCGGCAATGGCGTGTCGCCCATGCACTCGTAGGTGGGCCAGCGCAGAACGACAAAGGCGGCAGACAGTAACGCAACCACCATCGCTATCGACAGCAACGTTATCATGGTGCGGACCTCAACAGATCAGCGTTCAAGGGCCTAACCGGCTCACCAAGGCGCTGCGATGTCTCCCAATCCGGGGCAATCCAGGTGGCGGCATCAGAGGTTTCCATGGTCTCGCCTCGGATCAACGCGGCCGCACGCTCCGCGAGCATAATGGTGGGGGCGTTGAGGTTGCCGTTCGGGATACTGGGGAATATCGAGGAATCAACAACCCGAAGCCCCGGCACCCCTCGGACCCGACACTGGGGGTCGACCACTGCCATGGCATCCTCGTCTGCACCCATCCGACAGCTACATGAGGGATGGTAGGCGGTTTCCACGTTGGCTCTGACCCAGGCATCCACCGCAGGGTCATCCGAGAGATCTACGGCGGGCTGAATTTCATCACCTCTGAACCCATCGAGCGCCGGCTGACAAAGAATTTCACGCGTCAGTCGAAGACAGATGCGCCAGTCCTCGCGATCTTTTTCGGTCGCGAGGTAGTTGAAGACTATTTTTGGTGCGTCTGCAGGGTCATCGCTTCGTATGCGAACGTGACCCCGACTCTCGGGCTTGTTGGGACCCACGTGGACCTGGAAACCATGCCCTTTAAACGCGGCATTCCCGTCGTAACGAATCGCCCCCGGCAAGAAGTGGTATTGAATATCGGGCCACTCAAGGCCCGCTCGGGTGCGGATAAAGCCACAGGACTCGAAATGGTTGGTCGCGCCCAAGCCCGTTTTAGAGAGGGCCCACTGTACGCCGATCTTGAGCTTGGCCAATGGATTCAGATGTCCATTGATCGTTATAGGCTGAGTGCACCGGTACTGAAAATAGACCTCCAAATGATCGGTGAGATTTTCGCCGACACCGGGCAGTTCGTGAATCAGGTCAACACCTGCGTCGCTGAGCACGTTGGCAGGTCCGATGCCCGATCGCTGGAGGACACTCGGTGAGCCAATACTGCCCGCGCTCAACACCACTTCACGGCGGGTGGATGCGACTCGGATAGCGCCGGCTTTTTTATAGATAACGCGCTTAGCAACACCCTGCTCTAGCTCGATTCGGTCAACCTCAGCGTCGGTGATGACCGTGAGATTGCTGCGATGTCGAACGGGCTCAAGATACGATCTGCGTGTGGAGGACCGAATACCGCCCTTGACAGTCATGTGCATGGGCCCAAACCCTTCTTGCCTGAAACCGTTGTAGTCCTCTGTAACGCCATAACCGGCTTGTTCACCCGCGTCGATAAAGGCCTGATACAGAGGATTTTTGCGGTTATTCCCGTTAGAGGTACCCACAGGGCCATCGCCACCACGGTAGACATCGCCACCGTGCATCCACGACTCGGCGCGCTGAAAATAAGGCAAACAGTTCTGGTAGTTCCAACCGGCTGCGCCCAGCGACTCCCACTCATCGAAATCACGCGCATGGCCCCGTACGTACACCATGCCATTGATGGCCGAGGATCCACCTAACCCGCGTCCTCGCGCCGCATCCATGGGCCGACCGTCCAACGAAGGTTCGGGCTCGCTAAAGTAACCCCAGTTAAAGACTTTTGATGCCATGGGTATGGCAAATGCCGTTGGCATATCAACAAAAAGACTACGGCCATTGCCCCCAGCTTCTAGCAGCAACACCGTGGTAGTAGGGTCCTGAGACAGACGATTCGCCAGGACACAGCCGGCAGATCCGCCGCCCACAATGATGTAATCAAACGCCTCGGACACCCTTAGCTCCTCACTCTGATAACAGCGATTGCCCTTCCAGCTGCGCAGCAACCTCGTCGGGTAACTGAAATCGCATGTGCTCCACAATCGATGGATAAATATCTACGATGGCAGCCGCACGTTCCCGCGGCGAAACCATACGCGGACTGTTGCTTGCGATCCAGATGGTGCGCTCCCTGTCGGACTGCCCACCGTGCCCCTTGCCATCCGACAGGGTGCGACCGTGGTCCGTGGTTATCACCACCAGCCAGTCCTCGTTTTTATGCCTTTGTGCGCGCGTCTCTACGGTCGACCAGAGCTCTGATACCCGCGCATCGACCCAGCGCACCGCGAGATCCATCGCCGGCCCATCGCCATCGCGATGACCGATATCGTCCGTGTGCTGCAGGTAGACCCACGAGAGGTCGGGGGCAATCTCCCCAATCGTCTTCGCCGCTAACGTCGTGACGTGGCGGTCGATTGCCTGTATCCGTTCGATATCATCGAGCTCAGGCGCGAAGGCCGGATCTTTCTCAAATCCATCAGCCACGAAGTCAAACTTATAACCTCCGGCCTCCGGCCGGCCGTCGCCCATCAAGATGGTTCTATTATCCGTCCAGGTTGAAAAAAGACCGGTGGTCACTGTGTTAGCCTGGTGCTTGGCCACCCGGAAGATATCCCAGAAGGCATAGTTGGGTGCGAGGTCATAGTTGGCTCGGACGTTGTGCTTGTTAGACCAGGTCCCGGTCAGCAGGCTCATGTAGCCCACCGCCGACACTGTCGGGCTCTCCGTAGGTCTGTTGAGTTCGCCTCCAACATAAGCGCGCTGATACGACCCATTCGCTGCGACAGCATCGATGCCCGGCGTATTCACTCGCTCAATAACGTCCGCCGGAATGCCATCGAGCACAACAAAGAGCGTTTTGGGCGTTGTCTTCCATGCGGCCCCTTCATTTGGACCAATGGGATCCGCAACAGTGACTTGAGCCATCAGCACCCCCATGCTCATTAGTACGCGTCGGCTGAGTCTGGCATACCCCTCACACCGACGTAAGTCGGTGAGTGCTCGTGCTCGTTGACACACCCAGGAGACAGCCGAGGAATTTAATTGATTCATGATGGCTTTAGCCTCTACCCATCGCTTGCCACACGCCTCCGAGCTTCATGCGTTTCAATACGTTTTTTCGACCTTACCGAGGTTGGCATAGATCGTTTTTGTTTGAGTGAAGTGCTCAATGGTCTGGAGTCCGTTTTCCCGACCGATCCCCGACTCCTTGTAACCCCCAAATGGAATTTCGGCGGGGGTGATGTTGTATTCGTTGATCCAGACAATACCGGCCTGCAGAGTGTTGGCTACTCGATGCGCTAACGAGAAATTCTGGCTAAATACGGCGGCTGCCAGCCCAAGTTTCGTTGAATTAGCGCGACCAACCACATCCGCTTCGTCAGAGAATTTCAGAACCGACATCACTGGGCCGAAGACCTCATCGGTAACGACCGCATGCGCTTCATTGTCTGTAACCACAACTGCGGGCGAGACGTAATAGCCACCGGACAACGCGGAATCGAAATCGATGTCGCCGCCACACAGGAGACTCACGTCATCCGAATGTCGAACCTCAGACAGATAACCCGCGACTTTTTCCAATTGCTGCTGTGATACGAGCGGCCCCATCTGGGTCGCCGGATCAAAGGGATCACCCACAACAATGGCGTTCGACCGCGCTACCACCTCGCTAACAAAGGCATCGTAGATCGCCTCATGAACAAACACGCGGGTGCCGTTGGAGCAAACCTGCCCGGTTGAATAGAAGTTACCGGCCAGTGCCGCATTAACCGCGCTGTCAAAGTCACAATCATCAAAGATCACAATGGGCGATTTTCCACCGAGCTCGAGTGTGACCTTCTTAAGCGTCTCAGCAGCCATCGCAGCGACGCGTTTACCTGTAGCGACCGAACCTGTCAGCGAGACCTTCGCAACATCCGGGTGCTTTACGAGCGCGCTACCCGTTGCCCCCGCGCCCAGCACAACATTGAACACACCCTCGGGCAAGCCCGCCTCACGGTATATCTCAGCCAACTTTAGCGCTGTAAGCGGTGTCACCTCAGAGGGCTTGAACACCATAGTGTTACCACAGGCCAGTGCCGGTGCAGACTTCCACAAGGCAATCTGGATGGGGTAGTTCCATGCCCCAATCGCCGCACACACGCCAAGAGGTTCACGCCGCATGATCGCAAAGGCCTCAGGCGGAAGGTCTACATGTGAGCCGTGCAGGCTCTGCGCGACGCCCGCGTAATACTCAAGCACCTCAACGCCGCTCATGACATCAACGACGCTCGTCTCCTGGATTGCTTTACCCGTATCCAGTGTCTCGAGTTCCGCGAGCTCCTGATTTCGATCTCGCAACAGTGCCGCGGCTCGTCGCAAAATGGCGCCGCGTTCGGCAGCGGGCGTGGCTGACCAGGCTGCAAACGCCGCGCGGGCTGAAGCCACTGCTACGTCGACCAGATGATCATCCGCAATTTCTACATCGCAGATCACATGGCCCGTGCCCGGGTGCCGCGTTTGAAATGTCTCCCCCGATGAAGATGAAACGTAACTCCCGTTGATGAAGCTGCGCTGCAGCCCCAGGGTGCTGGTTTTGTCATAAAAGGGTGCGGTTGCTGGTGCGTCCATGGCGTGACTGTCACTTATTATTGATGGGTTCGTCGCGCAATGATTGCACAGTCATCGCCCTCAGCCGAGCAGTTAATGCACTCTTTATGCGCCTTTGGTGCAACCCGAGCAGGCTCTTAGCCCACCCGTCACCCATTGACCCGCGGGCCATCTCGCTATTAGATGAAGGCTGATGCCTCGGCAATCATCGAACTAACAATAAAAGCCAAGACTAAGAGATATAACAATGAGTGACACAACTGGGCAGGACCAGCAGCAAAACATGCGGCGGGTCGCACTGACTTCTCTCGCAGGGACGAGCATCGAGTGGTACGACTTCTTTCTCTATGCCACCGCAGCGGCGGTTATTTTCCCGATCGCATTTTTCCCGCAGGAAGATCCCACGACAGCCCTGTTAATTAGCTTCAGCTCCCTGGCGGTTGGCTTTTTAGCACGACCCCTTGGGGGTATCGTTTTTGGCCATTTTGGTGATCGTATTGGGCGCAAACGAACCCTGGTCGTCGCCCTTATGATGATGGGCGTTACCACCACACTTATCGGCTTTTTGCCCACCTACGCGTCGATTGGTGTCGCTGCGCCGATACTGCTTGTACTGCTGCGATTTGTTCAGGGGTTAGCGATTGGTGGCCAGTGGGGCGGCGCCATGCTGTTAGTCACGGAAAGTGCGCCGGCGGATCAGCGTGGGTGGTACGGGGCCTATGCTCAAGCGGGTGCGCCCCTGGGTGTTGTACTGGCAAATCTCGCATTCATTGGCGTCAGTAGCTCCATGAGTGACGAGGCGTTCATGGATTGGGGTTGGCGACTCCCATTTATTGCCAGTATCGTACTGATCGGCATCTCGATGTACATACAGCTCAAGATCGAGGATACGGAGGCGTTTCGATCTCTCAGCGATGCACAGTCAGCGACGGATAAGCCAGCTGAGACCGTTAAGCGCTCGCCGGTCATCGAAGCCATTAGAAAATATCCAAAGCGAATTATGTTGGCAGCCGGTGCGTTTCTCTCGGTGCAGGTGACGTTTTATATTCTTATCGCTTTCGTTATTTCTTACGGCATGCAGTCGCCTGACCTTATGTTATCGAAGGACTTGATGCTGACCGCAGTCCTCGTGGCGGCCGCCATTATGGTGCCTACGCAATTCTACTTTTCGGGCTTATCAGACAGGATAGGCAGGAAAAATGTGTATCGCTGGGGTGCCATCCTTACTGGCGCTTGGGGCTTTGCCTTGTTCCCTCTGATTGATACAGGTAATCCCCTGTTCATTTGTTTAGCCATTACGATGGGGCTCTTGTTCCTCGGCATGCAGTACGGACCGCAAGCTGCGTATTTTACGGAGCTATTCAGCACTGAAGTGCGCTACTCAGGAGCCTCACTGGGGTATCAGCTGGGTGCGATTATCGGCGGGGCTCTGGCTCCGACGATTGCCGTTCTGCTCTGGGATAGCTTCGGAATCTTCTACGTATCGGTGTACATTGCGATCGCTGCTCTGCTAACGCTCTGGTCGCTATCTCACTTGGAGGAAACCAAGGGCAGCACACTCTGAGCAGTTGCAATGCTGCCAGGCCACGGTCACGTAACGGGTGGAGCTCACTAGCGTCTAGATAAGGCCACCCGCTTCTAGGCGCGGCCATTCCTGCGCAGGGCATTTATCGATAACGACATTCAGCCCGTTGTCCAGCGCCTTTTGCTCGGCTTCAGGGTGCCTAACATCGAGCTGTGTCCACAGTGACGGCGCACCCATTGCGATGGCCTCGTCGACCAGTTCCGGTAACGCGCTACCGTCCCTGAAGATGTCGACCAAATCGACGGGGTCATCAATATCCCTCAATGCCCCGACCACGGTCTGACCCTGAAGGGTTTGGCCCGCCAGACCCGGATTCACCGGCGTGACCCGATAGCCTTTCTCAAGGAGAAACGTCAGGACCTGATAACTCGGCCGCTCCGGTTTATGGCTCGCACCCACCAGCGCAACATGGCGCACTGTCTTTAGCAGATTGGCGAGACCCTCATCGGTCTCGATCAGCACGCGATCATCCCCACTCTGGGGTGCGCTTCTCGAAGAACGCCTTCACACCCTGGCGCGATTCGTCGGAGGTCATTGCTTCAACCATGACTTGGTTGGCGTGCTCAAAGGCATCATTGAGGGGCATTTCAATCTGTGTGTAAAAAGCCGTCTTACCATCCCGGATACTTTGTGGCGAGCGCGAGGCTATACGCGCCGCCAAGGCCTGGGTCTCGGCTACAACGTCGTCAGGCGATACGCAGCGATTGATCAGTCCAAATCGCTCTGCATCAGCCGCACCGAAAAATTCGCCGGTGAGCGCCATTTCAAGTGCGTGCTTCCTTGAGAGGTTACGACCAATACCTACCAAGGGTGTCGTGCAAAAGGCGCCCAGATTTACACCCGGCGTGCAGAAACGGGAATCACTAGCGGCAATCGCCATATCGCAAGCTGACACGAGCTGACAGCCCGCCGCTGTTGCGGTGCCCTGCACACAGGCAATAACTGCTTTGGGACCGTGGACAATACGCTGCATCATGGCGGCACAGGCTTCAAGGATATCCATCACGCGACGTTTCCACGCCTCACTGGTCTCGTCTGAACGCCGTGCCATCTCGGTCAGATCGTGTCCTGCGGAAAAGACCGGACCGCGAGCTGCTATGACAATGCAACGTACTTCATTGTGGTCATACGCGGTTTCTAGCGATGAGGTGATCTCAGCAAGCATGGCGCTGGATAACGGATTGCGCTGCTCGGCGTTGTCGAGCGTGAGCCAGAGCACACCTTGCTCCAGCGTTTCTTCAATTAATGCATCGGTCATCTTGCTCGCTCCGAGACGTGCTGATGATCCTGATTTAACAGAAGAATGAGGCGGGAGGCAAAGTTTGATAATACGCCGAAGGGTTCAGCGCGCCTGTTGCCACCTCGCCGCAGCCGCCTTGTCGCCACCCATGGTCATGAGCTGTGCCATTCGCTGGTTCAGTCGTGGATAGGTCGTACTTGCTCCCGATGCAATGAGATCTTCCGCATAATCTTGCGCCGCTGAGAGATACTCCTGGGTTGCCTCGGCGTCACGACTGTCCGCGCTGTGCTTAATAAGATTGCCGTAGGCGCGAAGACTCATGCCGATTTGATCGGGGTAGTCGGCAGGAATGGAGAGCAATAATTCAGTGGCCTTCGTCGTATCGCCCGTTTTTAGGTGCGCCGTTCCGAGCCAGCCGATGGCTTCAACCGCGAGTTCCTCACGGCCTCGCGTGTAGCTCAACGACCGCTCAAGCAAGGGAATCGCTTCGGCCCAGCGTCCCTCTTGACTCAACAACGTAGCGAGATTGATGTAGCTCTCTCTGTTATGAGGGTAAAGCTTGAACAATTGATCAAGATGGTAGTACTGGGCCTGCTTGTTTTTCAGATGTCGCGCCAACGCTGTCATTTCAAAGTGGAGCTTCCAGTCACCCTCGCCGTCGACAAGCACCTGTTGACGACGACGCACTACGTCTTCCGGCGCCCCGACTTCAGCCGTGACTGAAGCGAGCTCAGTCGCGAGGAAGGCAAGATAGTCTTGATAGTTACTCTGCCCGGGAAACGGTGGCTGCTTTGCCATGCCCTGCAGGTTCTTCAGGTTTTCGATGGTCTCGTGGTTTGGAAACCCGATGCGAGCGGCCACTGCCTCGGGTGTTAATAGCTTTGGTGGTGTCGTTGGTGAGAGATGGCGCGCAATCGCCCGCGCAAAAATGCGCGCGAGGACTGCGTTACCCGAAAAATCATAGTGAACGTGCTCAACCAACAAGTCCCAGCCCGGTGCATAGGGTGCGCTCGCCCGGTCGAAGCCCTTGGAGCTATGCACGAAACTCACCTGACTTGAGTCGTATTCGCGAGCCACTCGCTCGATAATCGCGTTGATGCGCGTATCCGCTCTAAAGCGCAGCCCGTCGAGATCTAAGGCCCGCTCATAATGCGAGCGCGCCTTCGCATACTCACCCAGGTTCTCCAAACTGGTCGCCAACTGGAAATGCGTATCGGCATGACCCGCATCGAGGGCGAGTGCCTGCTGCCAAAGGTCTTGCGCTTCCCGCCAGCGATTATTGCGTGCCTGCAGTTCGGCGCGCTCACGCAGTGCCGTCAATTTTGCCTCATCGCTGTCAGACAAGTCGTCACGAGAGACCGACAAGAAGGGGGCTGATTGTCGAAGGTTGACCGGTACGGTGGACAGTACAACATGCATGCCTTTGGCCTGCAGGGTGTCGACAATATCACGCAGATTGCCCTCGAAATGCTCATAGACGGCTGACATGCGAGGGTCATCCTCGGCCACGGCATTGTCGACGAACATTTGCATGCCCTGCCACTCGAGGTCCGCTTTGGCATCGCCGCTTTGAACCTCGTCCAACGAGCTATCCAACAGCTGCCAGAGGCGTGTCCGCTTCAGGGACTGCAAGCCACGAATGGCCGATAAGCTCGAGAGAAAATTTTGATTAAAGGTTCCCGGTCCGTAGGGACCAACCACCTCGTTATTTCCCATGAGCACGACCGCAACATCAGCCGACCCGGGTGGCAAGGTCTGTGCGACTTGATACACCACATGCGAATTCACGGAGGTCATGGCGGTATTAACAACTTCCACATCTTTGTGAGGGAACAAGGCCCGCAGTTGCGCGGCCAAGAGACGATCGACGCCATGATTTTTATGGGGGAAGCCCATGGCTGCCGAACCGCCGAGTACGAAGACCCGCAGACGATCGTCTGAACGCGCGGCAGCAAAGGTATTTTGTAAAGGTCCGACGTTGAGCGAGGGCGGGTAAAACTGATCAGCGAAGTTCGGGTTTTCCTGGTAGAAAGCGTCGCCATCAATTTCAATGTCATTGAAGTAGTCGTAGTGGGTACCACTGCCCACCAACCGCAAGACAAACTCAAGCAGGACAAAAAATAGCAGTGGAATGACCACAACCGTTATGATGGTAAACAATGTGTTACGCGTGTTCGACACTAGAAGCTATCCTTTGTCTCTGCGCCATACCCTAGTCAACGCACGGGTTTTTCCCAAGAGGGCGGTAGTTAACCTGCAATGACCAAATCAATCAATGTGCTAGGCCTCTCAGCCTACTACCACGATAGTGCAGCCACATTATTGGTGGACGGCGCCATCGTGGCCGCAGCTCAGGAGGAGCGGTTTACCCGAAAAAAGCACGACGCCGCGTTTCCTGCAAATGCCATTGCCTATTGCCTCGATGAGGCGGGACTCAGTCTCGATGAGATTGACTACATCACGTTCTATGACAAACCGCTGGTGAAGTTTGAACGTTTGCTTGAAACCTATCTCGCCTTCGCACCCAAAGGTTTTCGCTCGTTCGTCATGGCCATACCGGTCTGGTTAAAAGAGAAACTCTTTTTAAAAGTGACCCTGAAACGTGAACTGGCCTCCTTATCAGGGCTGGAGCAGACAGCCTTACCACCCCTGCTATTTCACGAACATCACGGTTCTCACGCCGCATCCGCCTTCTATGCCAGCCCGTTTAAGAAAGCAGCGGTGCTCTGCCTCGACGGGGTTGGGGAGTGGGCGACAAGCTCGGTATGGCTGGGCGACGGATCGACACTGACCCCGCAATGGGAAATACAATTCCCTCACTCACTCGGTCTTCTCTATTCGGCATTCACCTACTACACGGGTTTTAAGGTCAATTCGGGGGAATATAAACTCATGGGGCTCGCGCCCTATGGAGAACCGCGCTACGTCGACCTCATCAGAGCCCATCTGATCGATATCAAGCCCGACGGAACCTTTAGACTCGACATGCGCTACTTCAACTACGCAACGGGTTTGACCATGACCAATCGTCGGTTCGACCGGCTGTTCGGTGGTCCGCCACGACAGCCCGAGGCGGAGCTGACCCAGCGCGAAATGGACATCGCCGCATCGATCCAAGTCGTCACTGAAGAGATTGTATTAAAGCTTGCTGAGACGATTCACAGAGAACTTAAGGTAGATCACCTGTGCCTCGCCGGCGGTGTTGCGCTCAACTGCGTGGCTAATGGTCGCCTCGATCGCGAGGGCCCGTTTCGCAGTGTCTGGATACAACCCGCCGCTGGCGATGCGGGGGGCGCACTCGGTGCGGCGCTTGCAACCTGGCATCAGTATCTGGATCAACCCCGTGTCGCGGATGACCAAACTGATGTCATGCGCGGAGCCTATCTCGGCAAAGCGTTCGATCGGGCCGCTGTCGAATCCTGCCTTGAGACTATGGGCGCACCGTATCGGTGGGTTAGCGATGAAAAGCTGATGCCCGAGGTGGCGTCGGCTTTAGCCAACGGCGCGGTGGTTGGATGGCTCAACGGGCGCATGGAATTCGGTCCTCGTGCGCTGGGCGCCCGATCCATTTTGGGTGATGCGCGATCACCCAAGATGCAGTCAGTCATGAATTTGAAGATCAAGAACCGCGAGAGCTTCCGCCCCTTTGCACCGGCAATTGCTGCAGACGCCGCCATCCATTGGTTCAACACTGACTACGACAGCCCTTACATGCTCAAAGTCGCAACCATCAAAGACGAGCACCGTATTGCCATGTCTGACGAAGAGAAGGCGTTGTTTGGTATAGAGAAGCTCAATGTGGCTAGATCAACCGTACCAGCCATTACGCACGTCGATTACTCGGCGCGGTTGCAGACCGTACATTCCGAGACCAACCCGCGTTTCCATGCCTTGATAACAGCGTTCGAAGCGCTTACCGACTGCCCGATCCTCATCAATACGTCGTTCAACGTCCGTGGCGAACCTATCGTGTGCTCACCTGAGGATGCTTATCGCTGCTTCATGCGGACGGAAATGGATGTCCTAGTCTTAGAAAACGCCATACTGCTAAAAAGCGAGCAACCTCATTGGGAGGATGACGAATCATGGAAAGAAGAGTTCCAGCTGGACTGACGGTTAACGAATGACAACAGAATCAAACACAACCATGAGTAGTCACGAACTTCGTCAGTTTGGCCTCCTGTTCGGCGCCATTCTCGTATTGCTCTTTGGTCTTCTTCTGCCCTTCCTTGTCGGCTACAGCTTTCCTCTGTGGCCTTGGGTGGTGGCGCTGATATTCGCCACATTGGCGCTGCTTGCCCCGACCGCACTGACACCGTTTTATCGCGGATGGATGCGCTTTGGTCTAGTTGCAGCCTTTATCAATACGCGCATCATCATGTTCGTGCTTTACTACGTGTTGTTTGTACCCACGGGGCTTGTCATGAAGCTATTTGGTCGCGATGCACTAGCACGCACCATAGGTGGCAAGACCAACGATAGCTATCGCGTTGCAAGTACCGTGCGTCCCAATGATCACTTCGAGAGGCCTTACTGATGCTCGATCTCTTAAAAGACCTGTGGGGCTTCATGCGTGAGCGGAAGAAGCTCTGGATGGCACCCATCATCGGCATCATGCTGTTGCTCGGCATCCTTGTGGTCATGACCCAAGGCTCGGCGTTGGCACCGTTCATCTACACGTTGTTCTAACGACTACCAAAGCCCATGATCAGAGACGCTCTACCCGGCGACTGGCCAGCCATCTGGCCTATTTTTGAAGAAATCGTCCGCGCCGGCGACACTTACGCCTACCCCGCAGACACGGATAAGCCGACGGCCGAAGCCCTCTGGATGACCAAGCCTGACCGCAGCTTTGTGTTTGAACACGATGGTAAGATTCTTGGAACCTATTACCTCAAAACCAACCAGGAAGGACCGGGTAAGCATGTCTGTAACTGCGGCTACATGGTGTCATCCGACGCCCGCGGCATGGGTATCGCGCGTCAAATGTGCGAGCACTCACAAGGCATAGCAGTCGAAATGGGGTTCAACGCAATGCAATTCAATTTCGTGGCCTCCAGTAATGACGTCGCCGTCGCACTCTGGGAAAAACTGGGCTTCGATGTTGTCGGAACCTTGCCGCGAGCCTTTAACCATCCGACACTGGGACTGGTCGATGCCTTTGTAATGTACAAATGGCTCACTGACTAAAATGCCAACAGAGGCCCTGAAACGGAGAACACAGTGATGACCGATCCCTATCTTTTTTCAGTGACCAATCACGTTGCAACCTTCAGTGTTAACGATGCTCCCTTCAACCTCATGCCGGTGAGTTACATCGATCGTCTGGAGGAGCAGCTGCCCGAGGTGCTCGCGGATGATGCAATTCGCGCCATCGTCTTCACGGCTGAGGGACTTGCAAACTTCTCCGCTGGCATGAATCTCAGACAAATCCCCGAGGGCATCAAGCGCGCAGGCAGCCCAGAAGCATTTTTCGCCCAACGCCATCGCGTTCTGGACATGATCGAAAACGGTGGGACACCCGCGATTGCCACCTTTTTCGGCTACTGCCTAGGCGCTGGACTGGAGTTACCTCTGGCCTGCCATTTTCGTATCGCCGCGAGCGAAGGCGCAAAAATTGGCCTGCCCGAGATGGATTTAGGCAGTGTTCCTGCCTGGGGCGGGTCCGCACGCCTTCCCCGTGTCGTGGGTCGGTCGCATGCACTCGATATGATTTTGCGCGCCCGTAAAATCGACGGAGACGAGGCACTGAAGATGGGTCTCGTGACGGAGGTGGTTCCGCTGGGCCAATTAAAAGCGCGGGCACAGGCACTCGGTGAGGAGCTGGCTGCGCAACCCCGCCTAGCCGTGAAAGCGGTACTAGACACCATCGTCGGGTTTGAAACCAAAACCCTCGATGACTCCATCGAAGACGAAAAACGCGCCGTCGCTGCCACTCTTGGGACGCCTGATTCGCAGGAGGGGATGGCCGCCTTCCTCGAGAAACGAAAACCCGTTTTTAATCAGTCTTAATTGAGCAGGAGTCTGTAATTACCGATATGACCGACGATCAACCTGATACATCATTACTCAGTCGCCGCCGCTTACTCCGTGCCATGGGGGTATCGACCGCCGGTGTCGCTGCCGCAGGTGCAATTGCCGCAAGCCGCGAAAAAATCGTCGATGCGAGTGACACCGCAAGAGAAGAGCTGGCTGAACTCAAAAAGCAGTTCGATGCGCTCGACAAGCGCTCGAAACTGATTCTTCGGCTTATTTTGGTGCTGAGTGGTCTAGATCTCTTCTTAGCGATCTAGCACCCCATGGCAGCCTTTTCAACTCAGACTCAGACTCGAACTCGATCTTGCAGCAGCCATCCAACGACATGGCCGGGTCAAATAACGTCTAGTGAGTCTTCTCAAGCTAAGTATTTAGCGTGAAAGCGCAAATGGTCGTCGATAAAGGAAGCAATGAAGAAATAGCTGTGGTCGTACTGGGCATGCTCACGATAGTTAAGAGGGAAACTTACCTCCTCACAGGCAGCGACTAACAGCTGGGCTTGCAACTGCTCTTCCAGAAACGGATCAGCTGCCCCTTGATCCACCAATAGTGGAATCTGTGGAGCTCCTCCGCGAATCAACTCACAACTGTCGTGTTGCTTCCACAATGTTTCGTCAGTACCCAAATAGGCAGAAAACGCTTTCTTGCCCCAAGGGCAGCTGGTTGGCGCACAAATTGGGGAGAAGGCACTGGCAGATTGGTATCTACCCGGATACTTGAGCGCCAAGCTTATCGCCCCGTGGCCACCCATAGAATGACCGCTGATACTAAGCCTATTAAGATCAAGTCCCTCGATGCCGGCAAGCAAGGTTGGTAGCTCGTTCACCACAAATGTTTCCATTTGGTAGTGCCTAGACCAAGGCTCCTGCGTGGCATTCAGGTAGAAACCGGCGCCCAGACCCAGGTCATAGGCTCCCTCAGGATCATCAGCTACACCCTCGCCTCTTGGGCTGGTATCGGGGAATACCAATGCAATTCCCAGCTCACTGGCAATGCGCTGAGCACCTGCTTTGGTAACGGCGTTTTCATCCGTGCAGGTCAATCCGGATAGGTAAATGACGACAGGCACAGGATTCGCCACAGCAAAATCAGGAAGAAACACCGAAAATACCGTTTCGCCTGATAGAGCACTGGAGCTCGCTTGATAGCGTCGCTGGTCACCGGCGAAGCAACGAACCGACGACAGAAGCGCGAGCCCCATTAAAAGGTCACCACCGATCGAATACTCTTGCCCGCGTGCATCAAGTCAAATGCATCGTTAATCTGATTCAGCGGCATGGTATGGGTAATCATCTCGTCGATATTAATTTTGCCTTCCATGTACCAATCCACGATCTTGGGGACATCCGTTCTTCCGCGGGCGCCACCAAAGGCTGAGCCCCGCCAAGATCGGCCAGTCACCAGCTGGAATGGACGCGTCGCAATTTCTTGTCCTGCGCCTGCAACACCAATAATGCAGCTTTGACCCCAGCCCTTGTGGCAACACTCGAGCGCCTGACGCATCACATTGACGTTACCGATACACTCGAAGCTGTAATCAACACCGCCACCTGTCAGTTGAATCAGGTGATCAACAACATTTTCGACCTCACTCGGATTTACGAAATCAGTCATACCGAACTGGCGGGCCAAATCCGCCTTTGCTGGGTTTAAATCGACACCGATAATTCGCGTTGCACCCACCATGCGGGCACCCTGAATAACATTCAGCCCAATTCCTCCTAGACCAAAGACGGCAACGGTTGACCCAGCTTCGACTTTCATTGTGAAAGCCACAGCGCCTATTCCCGTTGTAACACCACATCCGATGTAGCAAATCTTGTCAAAAGGCGCGTCCTCACGCACTTTCGCGACTGCAATTTCAGGCAATACCGTGAAGTTGGAGAATGTCGAGCAGCCCATGTAATGGAGAATCGGCTCGCCGTCTAAGGTGAAGCGACTGGAGTTATCAGGCATCAAGCCCTGTCCCTGAGTCTCTCTGATGGCTTGGCACAAATTGGTCTTGGGATGAAGACAGAAATTGCACTCACGGCACTCGGGTGTGTATAGAGGGATAACGTGATCTCCCGGCTTTACCGAGGTCACCCCTTCACCCACTTCAACAACAACGCCCGCCCCTTCATGCCCTAATATCGCTGGGAAGGCACCCTCTGGGTCGTCGCCGGACAAGGTAAATGCATCTGTATGGCAGACACCCGTGGCTTTAATTTCGACCATAACCTCGCCAGCACGCGGTCCTTGAACATCTACCTCCGCAATCTCCAGCGGGGCTCCAGCTTTAAACGCAATTGCAGCTCTGCTTTTCATTGACTATCCCACCTTGCTCTTATCGTTTTTATTAAACCATTAGCGACTTAGGCTGATCTGTTGACCAACAGAGGCTATACACGCCAGTCTAGTTATTAACTAGGCTCGCCGCACTAATCATTCTAAGGGGCAGTCTCGTCGACTTTCACTACGCCAAAGGGGTAAATCTCTGTTAACGGAGGTGACACCTGTAATTAGATACCCTCGGGGATCTTCTTGTGCGACTCAAACCAAGGCAAAGCCACAATCTCTGAATCAACGAGGGTACCGCGGATATCGAGTTGGACTTGGGTGCCGGGCGCTGACAACTCGGTTGGCACGTTCACCAGGGCAATGTTGTGCTCGAGTCGTGGTGAATAGCAGCAGCGGGTAATGTGTCCAACAACCGCGCCGTCGAAATAAACATCCCAGAATTTATCGTTGCCACCAATGGCCTCACCTCCAAAATTGGCACCGACTAACTTGCGCGGCGTCCCTTCTTGTTCAATTCGCTTAAGCGCAGCACGGCCAATAAACTCCGACGGTTTGTCGAGGTCCATGAGTCGTTCAAGACCAATAGTGAATGGCGAATCACAGGGCGTAATATCCGAGCCGTGCGACAAAATCCCACCCTCGACACTGCGCATTAGCGATGGGCACGCCGGCAGTATCCCAAACTCTTTCCCCGCCTCCATTATGAGGTCCCAGAGCTCCACGCCTCGCGTTTGGTCAAGAAGGTAAATTTCATAGCCCAGCTCCCCACTCCAGCCGGTCCGAGTAAGAACAACAGGAATATCGTTGAGCTCAAGCTCAACGCATTGGTAGTAACCAAGCGTGAGTGCAATCTCACCAAACAGCTTCTTTGCCACATGCGGCGAGACGGGACCCTGAAGCTGCAACGGCGATACATCGGGCTCGCTCACTTCAACATCGTAGCCCTTGCCCAGTGCGAGACCTGTCGCCCATAAGATGACGTCGCCATCACCCGGCGACAACCAAAAACAGTCCTCTGCCATTCGAAACAAAACAGCGTCGTTGATGATACCGCCCTGATCATTACAAAAAACGACATAACGACCTCGGCCTACCGGGCAGGACGAGATGTCTCTGGGCGTCAAAAGTTGCGTCAGTGCCAGCGCGTCCGGCCCCTTAATTTCTACCTGCCGCTGCACCGAGTGATCCGCCAAAATAACGCCATTAACCATGGCCCAGTATTCCGCCAGGGGGTCCCCAAAATGAACCGGCAAATACATGTGGTTATAAATCGTGAACGACCGGACACCGGCGTCAATAGTCGAGTCAAAAAAAGGCGACCGGCGCACGCGCGGCCCGATTCCTATCGCGAGAGGGGTGCTGTTTGTCATTGGAAAAGTCTCCGGTGGGCGATTTAACCCAGGCGTTTAAGTTGTTCTTGAGACCACTGAACAGTGTTGTCGATTTGATTAAACGTGAACATGTACAAACCTTCGATGGCCATGCGTTCATCGTTTATCGCTGGTTTTAATTCTTTTAATAACGAGTCGGGCTTATACGTTGGGCCTCGCAGGAACATGCCGATGAGGCCCTTTTGCTTCTTCGCGTATTTAGCCGACTGCCCCACGCCAATGCGCAGTGACGTCTTGAACAGGCGCATCCGGTCCATCACGCCGGGAAGACCGATCCATACGGGTGTCGTAATGCCTCGATCGCGCATCTCCGAGAGCCACTTGACCAGCACCGGCATGTCAAAGCACATCTGGGTCACCATGTGCGTGGCTATGCCCTGCTTTGCCGACAAGGCCTCAAACAAAATGTCGTCCGATATCGCAGGATGACCTTCGGGGTAAGAGGCGACGCCAATGCGGGTAAACGGATGCTCCATCTCAGCCAGATCGCGAAGGACGGCCGCCGAGCTGTCGTATTCACCCATGGGCTCATCAAGATCACCACCTGGCACAAAGATGGAGGTAATCCCATTGTCTGTGAGCTGGGACACAATGTCTTTGAGATGCTGCTTATGCATGACCTGACGCGCAGCGAGGTGCGGCGTCAGCGAGAATCCGCGGTCAGAGAGCTTGGCAACCGTATCGAGCGTGACCTGCAATCCCTGCTTAGGGGAACAGGTAATGCCAACGCGATCACCCGCCTTGAGCACGTCCAGCTTTTCTTCGAATCCCTTCATTGGGATGACTTCGAAGTACAGCGATTCTAGTAAGGTTTTTGCCGCACTCATGACGTGTCTCAACCACGAAAAACGCGACGTTAACCGTCTTTTTTTTGCGACGCAATAGGTACGTAAAAACGAGTCCCCCCGAGGGGTTAGACGCAACTTCGACTAGAAAGCAGAGAGCCGATCGTCGGTGTCCGAAATGGCGTAATTTGAAGCGGTTTCGCCGGCCAAAGAGGGGCGAATACCTTGCTCTGTTTCAGCGAGTCGGTAGAGGTCTTTCATCGCCGCAACCGCCTCTGCACTGTTACCCGCAATTTGTGCGCACGTCGAGGCCAAGGCGTCATCGAGTGCTTCAGGTGTTTCAAAACTCGCATTGGCAACACCCCATTCAACCGCTTGAGCGCCGGTGAAGATACGCGCCGTAAACGACAGCTCGCGGGCGCGTCGCTGTCCCACCGCACGGGATAGTGTTTGCGACATTCCCCAGGTGGGTCGCAAACCAAATTTTGTGTGGGTGTCGCCAAACTTCGTCGAATCTGTGGTGTAGACAAAATCGCAGTGAAGGGCGACTTCTAGGGCGCCCGTGAAGCACGCACCCACGGCACGTGCAATTACAGGAACACCCGAATCACGGATCGCTGCCGCTAAACGCGCAGCGGGCTCATCAAACACGTTACCGATGATCCCACCCTCGGGTTTAATACCCTGGAGTACCTTCAAATCGACGCCGGCGGAGAAGGCGCGGCCGGCGCCCCGCAACACAATTACTTTTACCGCGGGGTCATCACTCGCCTGCTCTACCAAGCGAGCCGCCTCAGAGAGCATCTCCGGGCGCAACGCGTTGAGCGCATCGGGTCGATTAAACTCCACCGTCAGACAGCTCGAATCCAGTCCGGTGTTGATCAATGGTGTCGTCGATTGGTAGCTCATGTCAGTTACTCCCCTTAGTTACTTTCAATACGGTCTGCACTTTTCAACCGCCCTTATCTGCAGGCGTTCAATTACCTTGCACTCACCGGGCCGTGCGATTTATTAGCGTTATTTGCTGAATCTTATCAAGGTAAGTCCATCAAACAACCACTGCAGCGCCATGGTTCTGGCGCGCTCACTTAGAACACCTGCCCACGACGCTTCAGACACGGCCTTAAACGCCGGACTCACTAATACAACAGTCGTAGGTCACTGGCGCCAGTTGCGGGAACCAACTCTCTGATGGTTTGTGCGAGCCTGCGGAACAACGGGCGGGCAGGCGATCGACTCCGCCACGCCAGCGCGTGATCACGATACATATTGACCCCAAAAACATCCGTGACGCGAAGCGGGTCCGAGTCTCGAATCTCGGACGCAACGTACAAGGACGGTAAGAAGGTAATCCCCATACCCATCACGACCATCTGCCGTAACGTATCGAGCGACGTCCCCTCAAAGTCTCGACGTGTCGTGGCACCCAGTGTCTGGCAGAGTTCGGTCACTTGCCTGTGATAGAGGTGGTGTTCGTCAATCGTCAGTACCTCCTCACCCACGAGGTCCGTACGATTAATCATTTCCTTATTTGCTAGGCGATGATCGAGGGGCAATACCAATTTCAACGGTTCTCTGAACAGAGGGCTTATCTCTAAACCTGCCTCGGCTATTGGCTGAGTCGATAAGATAAGGTCATGCTTAGCGGCCCTGAGATCCTGATTCAGTTCCGCTGGCACTCCCTCGCGCACAAACAGGCGAAGCTCTTGAAAACGTTCATGAATTTCAGGCAGGACCTGAGGAAGGAGGTATGGCCCCAAGGTCGGCGTTACACCGATTCGATACGTTCCCGTTTCACCCCCGGTAAACCCATGTGCCGTGTCGACGAAGCTCTGAACTTCTTCCTGAATGCGGTTACAGACGGGTATCAGCTCTCTGGCAGCAACCGTCGGCGTAGCGCCAGATCGTGTTCGCTCAAATAACTTGACGCCTAAAGACTCCTCGAGCGTCGCTATCTGAGCTGTCAATGTGGGCTGCGTCACACCGAGACGTTCCGCAGCGCCGCGGAAGCTTCCCACTTCGCCGATAGCCTTGAAATAGGCGATTTGTCGCAGACTGACATTCAATTTTGACGGCATTACGACTCCTTTGTCGGTGATAGTTTTTTACTATCAAAAGATATTGATATATTAGTAACAACTATCGCATCCAATTAATAGGATGTGCGCGTACATAGCACTGTACAAACTTTGCACACACTTTAGATCCAAACTTATCCGAGCGAGATGAGGGACGTTGGTGGGCTTGGTTTACACCCTTTTCAAATTTAATGGAGACAACTGTGAACGAAGAACAGGTAATTGCGCTTTTTGGTGACTGGAACGATGCGCTGGCAACGGGAGACCCTGATGTTGTCACTGCCATGTATGCTGAAGATGCGGTCTTACTGCCAACGGTATCCAACCAAGTTCGTCACAATCATGCCGAGATCAGAGATTACTTCGTTGCATTTCTGGCCAAACAACCTCAAGGGGTAATCACGGAGTCGAACGCACGGGTGCTATCTGACACGTTGGCGACCAACGCTGGGGTCTACGTCTTTACCTTTGGCGACGGTTCAACCGTAGCCGCACGTTTTAACTATACCTATGAGCTCATTGACGGTGCCTGGAAAATTATTCAGCACCACAGCTCTGCGATGCCTGAAGGCTAAGCAACCGCATTCATCAGGGATAGCTTTACTAAACCAAGCAGTACTATCGCGAACAAATTTAAGCGGGCACATTGATATGAGCAGCAAGTTTTTCGATACGAGTAATCTTCGCGGGGACATTTACGGCGGATTAACCGCTGGTGTTGTTGCGCTCCCACTGGCACTTGCCTTTGGTGAGGCGTCAGGTGCAGGTCCCATTGCCGGTGTCTATGGCGCGATCATTGTCGGATTTTTCGCCGCTCTCTTCGGCGGCACCGGCTCACAAATCACGGGTCCGACAGGTCCAATGGTTGTTGTCTTCGCCGGTGTTTTTGCCTCGTTAAACGGGGACCCGTCACTCGTATTTGCCACCGTGATTCTCGCCGGGATCATGCAAATCGTATTCGGGGTTTTAGGCTTCGGACAATACATCCGGCTGGTTCCCTACCCCGTAGTCTCCGGCTTCATGAGCGGTATTGGTTGCATCATCATTGCATTGCAACTCGCGCGACTGTTTGGGCATGAGCCTCAGGGCGGCGGCACGATTCCGGCGCTACTGGAGGTACCAACGGCGGTTACGGACCCTCATTTTGGTGCATTGTTTGTGGGCCTTCTGACGCTCGTTATGGTCTTTAGCTGGCCCGCAACCTGGGGTCGCGTCATCCCAGCACCACTTGCAGCGCTGGTGACCGGCACACTCATTGGACTGTCTCTCGAAGGCTTGCCTGTTTTGGGTGCCATTCCGACGGGCCTGCCGAGTTTTGTTGTGCCCTCGATAGAGGCAGATACCGCCATCATCATATTCGAGGCGGCGGCCATTCTTGCTGCTCTGGGCGCTATCGATAGCCTGCTGACGTCGCTCGTCGCCGACAACATGACTCGCACCCGACACAACTCAAACCGCGAGCTCGTGGGTCAGGGGATCGGCAATACCATCGCCGGGTTTTTCGGCGGTATCCCGGGTGCGGGCGCGACTATGCGCACGGTCGTCAATATTCGCACAGGTGGTAGCACCAAAATTTCAGGCATGTTCCACAGCGCGCTACTCCTGGGCGTTGTTCTTGTCCTCGCCCCTTTCGCCGCCAAGATCCCGCACGCTGTTCTAGCCGGCATTCTGGTGAAGGTTGGCTACGATATTATCGACATCGCCTACCTCAAGCGGGCTCACCAGGGACCTCGATTCGATCTGATGCTGATGGCGCTAGTGCTGGGTCTCACCGTCTTTGTCGACCTCATCACGGCGGTCATGGCGGGCGTTGTCATTGCAGCACTCGCATTCGTCAAACAGATTGCGGACGAGCAACTGAAAGCGGTGAGTGGTGAGGGTGATGGCGGCGAAGTCGCGCTGACTGAAGCTGAAACAGAAATTTTCAAGGCAGTTGATGACCATCTCACCTTGTTTGATTTTGGTGGTCCATTGAGCTTCGGCGCTGCCGCCGATATGGGGCACCACGTCCGAGAGCGTGTCGGACGTAACGACCACATCGCCATTGTGCTCGACTTCGATCGCGTGCCCTTCATGGATGTGTCGGCCGCTCGAGCGGTAGAGACTATTGCTGTTGATGCACATAACGCGGGAAAACGCCTATATGCCTGCGGTATTAAGCAGGAAGTGGCTCAGGTTCTTAAGGGGCTGGGTGTTGCCGATCACTTACCTGCTAACATGCAGTACGTCACCCGATTAGAAGCGCTTGAGGCGGCAAAAGAATGGATCTTGGAAGAAGAGTCACAGGAACCTCAGAGCAACGACGCGTCGGTCGCAGCCTAATAACAAGGGCACGACTCAGCGCCCTCTTATTCATCATTTCCAGCCTGTGGGTTCAGGCGGCAGACGATCTCGTCGAGATCCAGCAGGGCCTGGGCTCTCCCATGATTGTCGACGTGCGCTCCGAGGGTGAATACGCCTCCGGTGCGATCGATGGCGCGCTCAATCATCCGCTTCAGGGCCTCCCCGGTACCTTAGTCGACATGGGCGTCGAGCTCGATGAGGAAGTCATTGTTTACTGCCGCAGCGGACGCCGGTCTGCGCAAGCAAAGACCTTGCTCAAGGAAGCGGGCTTTCAACTGGTTTTTGACGGCGGCCCCATGACGCAACTCGAGCGAGCACTCGAGCAGCCAGAGTCCTAGTGACTATTGACTGAGATATTGGCTTACTGACCAATCGAGCCCAAAACCTCGTCAACCTGTTCTTTCGACAGTCGATCTTCGCCGTTAGCGTAGGTGTCCGCCATGGCACTGTAGAACTTGGCGTTCACTAAATTGGCATCACCACAATCACGAGACGCCACAGCCTTTCCTGGAACACCCGCAATGATGGTGTTGTCGGGAAACTCGCTTCCCTCGGTGACAATAGTATGCCCTGCGACAATGCAGTTATTCCCGATTTTGGCACCGTCCATGATGGTCGCATTGATGCCAATAAGACATCGATCACCAATGGTGCATCCGTGCAGGGTCGCATGGTGAGTAATGGAGCAGTCTTCGCCAACGATGGTAGGTGAAGCAGCACCAACGTGAATCATGACAAAGTCCTGAATGTTGGTGCGCGCGCCGATGCGGATCTCAAAGGTTTCTGCGCGCGTTACCACATTTGGCCATACCGATGCACCCGGGCCAATGGTGACCTTGCCGTAGAGCCACGCTGACTCATGAATAAAGGCTGGATTATCTAAGGTGACATTCTCACTAATATGGCCCATCGTTAACTCCTTACAGGCGTTGATTAACTCTGCGCAGAGTCTACGCCATTGGAACCACAGGAATACAGCCTCCTCAGTTATGCCTGAACATTCATCTGCATCGAATAAACGCGCGCTTATCTGTGCGTTAGCCGCGGTAGGGCTGTGGAGCACCATGGCCACCGCCTTTAAGTGGGCGCTCGAGTTCAGCACGCCGATGGCACTGATTACACTCGCGGCGACGGTGTCATGGTGCTTCTTTGGTATCAGGGTTGCTGTGG
>Ga0255756_1000011_pt1 | contig 175168 bp, 155 predicted proteins | sample 011ome_20_FD_179956 | JGI IMG/M metagenome (GOLD analysis project Ga0255756, IMG submission 179956) | Coastal salt marsh microbial communities from the Groves Creek Marsh, Skidaway Island, Georgia - 011509CT metaG (version 2) | ecosystem: Environmental > Aquatic > Marine > Intertidal zone >... | reverse complement strand
CGGTTGCGGAAAGTACGGTTGCGGAGAGTACGGTTGCGGAAAGTATGGTTGCGGAGAGTACGGTTGAAGGAATCCCCAGGGCAGCTGAAAAAACTATGCATTGGCGCGAATCAGTCGCGGCAGTTGGCGAGACACTAAAAACCAACCGTGCGCTGTTGTGGACCATGATAGGAGCCATCTTTTTGCATATTCCACTCGGTGCGGGGCAATTCTCGATGTTGTGGCTGGAGAGTGAGCGTGGTTTTGACGGTGCCGAAATTGCCACGATTTACGGTATCGTCTATGTGGTTTTTGGCACCGCCGGGACATTCTTTGGCGGTGTGCTCAGTGATTGGTATCAGGCGCGTTTTAAAGGCGGCCGGCTGCGCTTTCTGGCACTGCTGATGATTACCATTGCCCCACTTACTGTGGGGTATCGATTTGCCTCGCCTGAGTCCCCCATTTTTTATCTCGGCATGTGCATGGCGCTGTTTAGTGTCAGCTCGTTCTACGGTCCGGCCTTTTCCACCGTCCAGGATCTCACACCACCGCGCTTACGCGGAGTTATGACGGCGGTATTACTGGTTGCCTGCAATCTTCTCGGATTAGGTCTCGGCGCCTATATGACCGGCCTTTTTGTCGAAATGTTTCGTGCTATGGACGTGGCCACTCCCTATACCTCAGGTCTCTTGGTTGGCGATGTTATCGGCTTTCTAACGATTCCCAGCTTCCTCTACGCCGCTGTGCATCTTGAGCGACGGCGGAAATTGCAGATGGCGTGATTGGCGCGGTCTCTGATATGTGTGGCGTCTAATCCAAAGAGCCAGACACGGGGAATAAGTACTATCTGCACTACTCGGGAAACCAGTGACCCAATTGGAGAGTTAGCTGTATGGCTAAAAACAGCATTCGTGTCGCCGGAGCCAGTGGCTTTTGGGGTGATGCCGCACACTCGACCTCGCAGTTGCTTAACGATGGTAGCGTCGACTTTATCGTCTATGACTATCTGGCTGAAATCACTATGTCGATTATGGCCCGAGCGCGAGCAAAAAATCCGCAGACCGGCTATGCCGTGGATTTTGTTACGGCGGCAATAAAACCCAATCTCAAGGAAATCGCCCGGCAGGGTGTCAAAATCGTCTCCAATGCCGGCGGCGTTAATCCTCAGGCCTGTGCTCAGGCGCTCCGAGCGGTGATTGCAGAGCAGGGGCTCGACCTCAAAGTGGCCTGTGTGATGGGCGATGATCTTATCGATCAGTGCAAGACTCTTTCTGCCCAGGGTCATATCGAGATGTTTAATGGCGAGTCTTTCCCTGAGACGGATAAAGTGGCCAGCATCAATGCCTATCTCGGTGCGTTTCCGGTGGCGCTTGCGTTGCAACAGGGCGCCGATATTGTTGTCACCGGACGCTGCGTTGACAGTGCTGTGACCTTGGGGGTCTGCATTCACGCTTTTGATTGGGGCCGCGATGATCTCGATAAGTTAGCAATGGGTTCGCTGGCGGGGCATATCCTCGAATGTGGTCCACAGGCGACGGGCGGAAATTTTACTGACTGGGAACAGGTCGAGAATCTTGAAAATATGGGTTATCCCATTGCCGAGATCAGCGCCGATGGCCGTTTTGTCTGCACCAAGCCGGAAGCGACCGGCGGACTGGTCACAGTTGCAACAGTCGCCGAACAGATGGTCTATGAAATTGGCGATCCTCAGGCCTACATTCTGCCGGATGTGGTCTGCGACTTTTCCGCTGTCGCGCTGCAACAGCTTGCCGATAATCGGGTCGCGGTTAGTGGAGCCAAAGGGTTACCGGCACCAGACAGCTACAAAGTGTGTACGACTTTTGCCGATCAGTGGCGTGGCGGTCATAGCCTGACTGTCTACGGTATCGATGCCAACAAAAAAGCCGAGAAACTGGCTGCGGCGATATTTGCCGCCTCCCGGCGCACGTTTAACATCTTTGGGTTAGCCGATTTTAGTGAAATCAGTGTCGAGGTTATCGGCGCTGACAGTCAGTATGGCGCGTTTGCCGAGATCGAAAGTTGCCGCGAGGTAACGTTAAAAGTCGCCGCGAAACACGTGGATGCTGCCGGAATTGGCGTGTTGCTTAAAGAGATGACCGGTCTTGGTCTGGCCACGCCGCCTGGGCTTTGTGGCTTTGCCGGTGGGCGGCCGAAGCCGTCACCCATTGTCAGGCTGTTTTCGTTTCTGTTGCCGAAAGGCTCGCTGGCAATCAAGGTTGAAATTGATGGCCGCGTGATTGATTGCCCGGACACTCAGGGCACCGCGCTGCAGCAATCTGCCATTTCACGTCCACCAGAGCCAGGTAGCCCGGCTTTAAACCGTTCTGATACAGCGCTCGTGCCATTGGTCGCGCTGGCTTGGGCGCGGAGTGGCGATAAAGGCGACAAAGCCAATATCGGTGTGATTGCCCGCAAGGCGGAATACCTCCCCTATATCTATGCCGCTCTTAGCGTTTCGGCAGTGGCCGAGCGATTTGCCCATTTTATCCGGCCGCGGGCTGGGCGCTCGCTCGAAGACTGTGTTGAGCGCTATCTTATGCCCGGCTGCCACGGCATCAATTTCCTGCTCGACAATGTGCTCGGCGGTGGGGGTATGGCGAGTATTCGCAATGATCCGCAGGGCAAGGGTTATGGGCAATTACTGTTAAATGCGCAGATTCCGGTAAGCGGTGAAATCGCTCGCCAGTTGCAAGCCGGGCAAGACGCATAAAAGAACAAGACGTTAGAGGGGAGCTCCAATGGCAGTATTTGCCACAAAAATAAATACCACGTCCGAGACCTTTCTGCGCCAGCGCGCCGAGATGCTCGCGCTAGTGGATAAACTCAATATGCTCAATGGTCGCGGCCGAATAATTTCTGAGCAGCGCAAGCCGAGGTTTGATGCGCGCGGCCAGCTGACCCCCCGTGAGCGTCTGGCTCGGCTGCTTGACCCGGGGATGCCATTTCTTGAGATCGGCAATTTGGCCGGCTATCTGGTCGACACTAAAAACCCCGACAAATCTATCCCCGGGTCCACAGTGATCGCCGGTATTGGTTTTATCGCCGGTGTTCGCTGCACTGTGGTTGTGGATGATAGCGGTATTATGGCCGGTTCGATGACCACGGCGGGTGGCTACCGGATTCGCCGCGCCGAGCAGATTTCCCTTGAGCAAAAACTGCCGTTTGTACATTTGGTGGAGAGTGCCGGGGGGGACCTGACCAACTATACAGTCGAGGGATTTAGTGAGGGTGGCGCGCTGTTCGGTGCACTGGCTCAGCTGAGCAAAGCGGGTATTCCGGTGATTTCGATTTTGCACGGCTCGTCAACTGCCGGCGGCGCCTATATGCCCGGATTGAGTGACTATGTGATTGCGGTCAAGGGTAGGGGGCGCGCCTTTCTGGCAGGACCGCCTCTGCTTAAAGCTGCCACCGGCGAGGTTGCTACGGAGGAGGAACTTGGTGGTGCTGAAATGCATGCGACGATTTCTGGTCTGGCGGAATATCTGGCCGAGAATGATGGTCATGGCGTTCAGATCTGCCGCGAATTGATTGACCGTTTACAGTGGAACGACAACTGCAAGCTGCCACCCCAGCGCAGCTTTCTCGAACCACTCTACGATCCCGACGAGATAGCCGGTGTGGTGCCTGTCGACTACCGCACGCCCTACGATATGCGGGAATTGGTGGCACGGGTGGTCGACGGTTCTGACTTCCTCGACTTTAAGCCGCGATTTGGTGTTTCCACGGTCTGCGTGCAAGCGGAGATCTTCGGTCAAGCGGTGGGTATTATCGGCAATAACGGACCAATCGATCCCCAGGGTGCGAACAAGGCAACCCAGTTTTTGCAGTTGCTCGACCAGGCCAATATTCCGGCTCTGTTTTTTCAGAACACCACCGGTTATATCGTCGGTACCAAGTCGGAACAGGCCGGCATGATCAAGCACGGCTCGAAGATGATTCAAGCGGTGCGCAATCTCGACGTGCCACGCATTACTTTTATGACCGGGGCCAGCTTTGGTGCCGGTAACTATGGTATGTGTGGGCGCGGTTATGATCCTGATTTTCTCTATACCTTTCCCAATGCTCGGATGGGTGTGATGGGGGGCGAGCAGGCGGCCAAAACGATGTCGATGGTGGCCCGTGGCAAGGCCGCAGCCATGGGTGTTGAGCCGGATGAAGAGCAGTTGGCGCAGCAGGAACAGATGATGGCGCATATCTTTGATTCGCAATCCGACGCCTTTTATACCTCTGGCCATATGATGGATGACGGTATGATCGATCCGCGCAATATGCGCAGTACGCTGGGGATGCTGCTGGAAACCGTGCGCGAGGCACGCCATCGTATTGTCCGACCTAACAGCTTTGGTGTTGCCCGGCTCTAGGGCTGGAAAATTTAACGTGGAGTGAGTGCAGCATGAATGATCTTTCACCTGATGGACTTCCGGAGACGCAATCGCTGATTCTGCAGCGCGAGGGTTCAGTGCTGACGATCTGGCTTAATCGTCCCGAGGCAAAAAATGCCCTCTCGGCGAATATGACCAATGAGCTCAGTGCTGTGCTCGACAGCGTCGCCGCTGATCGCACTGTGCGCAGCATTGTGTTGCGTGGCAAGGGCGGAGTGTTCTGCGCCGGCGGTGACATCAAGGGCTTTAAGTCAGACATGCAGGCGATTAGTGCTGAACAGATTGCCAGGGGTAATCGTGACTTTGGTGATCTGATGATCAAGCTCAATGAACAGCCACAGGTTGTGATCGCCTTGGTCGAGGGCGCGGCTATTGGTGGAGGTCTAGGCCTTGCCTGTGTTGCCGATATCACGCTGGTTACCGTCGATGCCCGTTTTCGTCTCAGTGAAACCAGTCTGGGTATTCCTCCAGCTCAAATTGCCCCTTTTGTCGTTGAACGTGTCGGCCTGACTCAGGCGAGACGTTTGATGCTGACCGGTGCACGGTTTAAAGGAGCAGAAGCGGTGGCGCTGGGTATTGCCCATGGGGTTGCGGCAGACGGTGTTGATCTTGAGGCTCAATGCGAGGAGATTCTCGGTCATATCAGTGCCTGTGCTCCCGGCGCCAATGCAGTGACCAAAGCGATTTTGTTTGAAACCTTGCGTCGTCCCCGCGCTGAGGCGCTGGATTTTGCTGCCCAGGGCTTTGCTCGGTGTATGTTGAGCGCTGAAGGCCTTGAAGGGGTGGCTGCCTTTGTGGAAAAGCGTGCGCCGGCCTGGGCCGAGCAGGCGGATAACTAATCAGTTGGGATAAATTCTATGACGCGCTTTAACAGTATTTTAATTGCCAATCGCGGCGAAATTGCCTGCCGTGTTATCCGCACTGCCAGCGAGTTGGGTTACCGCACGGTTGCGGTCTATTCAGACGCTGATGCCGGGGCACCGCACACTCAGCTTGCCGATCAGGCGGTGCGTATCGGTCCGGGACCGGTAAGTGAATCATACCTGTTGCCAGAAGCGATCCTCGAGGCGGCCGTGGCCAGTGGGGCTGAAGCGATCCATCCTGGCTATGGCTTTCTCAGTGAGAATGCCGCGTTTGCTGAGGCTGTCGAGGCGGCAGGTTTGGTGTTTATTGGTCCTGACAGTGAGGCAATCAGGGCGATGGGCAATAAGGCTGAGGCCAAACGGTTGATGATCGCCGCCGGTGTTCCCTGTGTTCCCGGCTATGAGGGGCGTGATCAGTCGGACCAGACACTGCTCGCCGAGGGAGCCAAAATTGACCTGCCACTCATGGTCAAGGCCGCGGCCGGCGGGGGTGGGCGGGGTATGCGTCTGGTGCATGATCTCGCTGATCTGGCCAATGCAATCAAACTTGCCAGAGCCGAGGCTGAAAGTGCTTTTGGCTCCCCGGAACTGATTCTGGAGCAGGCAATTATTCGGCCGCGTCATGTCGAGATCCAGATATTCGCCGATAGTCATGGTAATGCTGTCCATCTTGGAGAGCGTGATTGTTCCGTGCAGCGCCGCCATCAGAAGGTGATCGAAGAGGCGCCGTGCCCAGTTATGACGGGCCAATTGCGAGATCAGATGGGTCAGGCGGCGATTGCTGCAGCAAAATCCGTTAACTACCGTGGCGCCGGTACAGTGGAGTTTTTGCTCGATGCCAGCGGCCATTTTTATTTTTTGGAGATGAATACTCGTCTTCAGGTTGAGCACCCGGTTACCGAGATGATTACCGGCCTTGATCTGGTGGCGTTACAGATTGCGGTCGCCCAAGGCGAGCAACTCGGTCTGCAGCAGGACGATATCACCTTCGACGGCCATGCGATCGAAGTGCGGCTCTACACAGAAGACCCAAGTCAGGATTTTTTACCGACTGCAGGACCGGTGGATCTATGGCGGCCGGCTAGTGGGGTGGGGGTGCGTATTGATAGCGGCATCTGCAGCGGTCAGGCGATGTCGCCATTTTATGATCCGATGGTCGCCAAGCTGATTGGCTATGGCCCGACCCGTGAAGTTGCACGGCTACGATTGATTGCCGCACTTAAAGAATCAGTGTTATTTGGAACTCCAAACAACATACAGTTTCTTTTGCAATGCCTTGAAAAGAAAAGCTTTATTAATGGGGATGCGACGACAGCTTTTATCGGCGAAGAGTTTTCTTCGGGTGACCTTGATGAGTCGGTGCCGAGCTTTGTCGACGCGGCGGTGGCTGCCGTTCTTGATCTGGTTGGGGAACATCAGCGTCTGTTTTCCCGCGCACTGCTGGTCAGCGAAAAGCTTCGTGACTGGAGCAGTGCCAGCCCTTTGATATCACGCAAGCAGTACCAGTTTGCGGAAACAGTCTATGATCTGGCGGTCTCACCTCTGACTCAGGGTAATTATATGGTGTCATGGAATGGTGCGGTTGAGGGTGATCAGGCCGGTCACCGCTGCGCGGTCAGCGTGCTCAAGCTTAAATCCGACAGCGCTGAGCTGAGGGTCAACGACAAACTGGTGACTGCAATCTGGATGTCGCCGAAAAAGGGCCAAATGTATTGCTCGATTGAAGGTCGCAGTGCGCTGTTTAGAGATCTGATTATTCTCGATGGTACTGCCGAGGAGAGCGTCGGCGGTGGCCGCGTGATCGCGCCGATGCACGGTCTGCTGCTGGACGTGATGGTAGCACCGGGCGACAGGGTCGCTAAAGGTCAGGTGCTAGCAGTGCTCGAGGCGATGAAAATGCACTACGAGATTGTGGCCGAGATTGACGGCACGGTGGCTGATGTCAGCGCGGTTACCGGCAGTCAGGTTGCGGCTGACGATCTGTTAATCGATATTATTCCATTACAAGAGGCTGCCTGATGTCACTTAAACTTTGGCATTGCGCCATGTCCCGTTCGATTCGCCCACTTTGGACCCTGTATGAGATGGATCTTGAGTTTGAGATTGAGGTAATGCAGTTCCCGCCGCGCTTTATGCATCCAGGCTTTGACGCAATTAATCCCATCGGCACTGTGCCATTTTTTACCGACGACAGTGATGCGGACAATCTGGTGCAGATGACCGAGTCGAGCGGGATCAGTCAATATCTGGTTGATCGCTATGGCCCCACCGACCTTGCGATTTTGCCTGGCGAGGCTGCCTATGGTGATTACCTTAACTGGTTGCACCGCAGTGATGCGACGTTGACGTTTCCGCAGACCCTGGTGTTGCGTTACACCATTCTCGAGCCGGAGGAGACAAGATTGCCGAAAGTGGCCGAGGACTATACCAAGTGGTTTTTCTCGCGCTTGCGCTCGGTGGAGCTGGCGCTGGAAGATGGCAGGGAGTTTCTCTGTGGCGGTCGCTTTACAGTTGCCGATATAACAGTTGGCTTTGCGCTCTATCTGGCTGAAGCACTCGGCTTGCGCGGCGGATTTAAGCCGCTTACCGATGCTTATTACGAGCGCCTGAAGGCGCGCCCCGGTTTCTCGAAAGCCACTGCCTACGACTCGCCACAGGGGTTGGGCGCAGGCTTTTAGTGTTCAGATCTGGTCAATTGATAGTGCCAAATGCTGCAAACGTTTTGCAAACCGCAATGCCATTTTGGCCGTATTACGCGGGTTGAAATAGTGCTTGCCTGACGATGACCTTGCGGCCACATTATGCGGCTTTATTTTATTGACATAATAAGTGCCAGATTCTAATCTGGGGCGCAAATAACGATAGTGGGAGTGGTTCAAGTGGATATTAATTTTTCAGCAGAAGATCTGGCATTCAGAGATGAAGTGCGCGATTTTTTTGCCCGTGAATTCGACGCCGAGCTTGCGCAGCAATTGAGTGCTACGCAAGGTGGTGATTACAAGAGTGCGATTGTTAGCTGGCAGAAAAAACTTCATGCCAAGGGCTGGATCGCGCCGGGCTGGCCTAAAGAGTATGGCGGCACTGGCTGGACGGTCACTCAGAAATTTATCTACGAGACCGAGCGTGGCGCCGCAGGTATTCCCGATGTCGTACCGTTTGGTTTAAAGATGGTTGCGCCGGTGATTTACACCTTCGGTACCGAAGAGCAGAAAGCGCACTTCTTGCCGCGTATCCTGTCCAGTGATGACTGGTGGTGTCAGGGTTATTCCGAACCCGGCGCTGGGTCAGATCTCGCTGCACTTAGCACTACCGCGGAATACGCCGGCGATAACTACATCGTCAATGGTCGAAAAATCTGGACGACGTTTGCTCAGTATGCCGACTGGATTTTCTGTCTGGTGCGCACCAGTAAAGAGATGCGCAAGCAGCAGGGCATCAGCTTTCTGCTGATCGATATGAAAACCCCGGGCGTTACGGTTAAACCAATTGTCAGTATCGATGGCAAGCATAGTCTTAATGAGGTGCACTTTGAGGATGTGCTGGTACCGCGAGAAAACCTGATCGGTGAGCAGGACAAGGGTTGGACCTACGCCAAGGCGCTGCTGGCTCATGAGCGCACAGGAATGGCAGAAGTGGCTGATTCCAAGCGCATGTTGGCCAAGCTCAAGCAGCGCGCCGCTGAAGAAGTGAATGGCGGTACTGCGATGATTAATGATCCGGTGTTTCAGATGCGTCTGTCAGATATTGAGATGGAACTGATGGCATTGGAATACACCGAGTTGCGTGTGTTTGCGTCGATGGCGGGTGGTGGGATGCCGGGGCCTGAATCTTCACTGTTAAAAATCAAGGGCACTGAGATCACTCAGGCGATTCAAGAGCTTCAACTGCAGCTGGCGGCTGAATACGGTGGCGCGTTGCAGGGTGACTTAAGCAATCAGGAGCTGGGGCATGACTACGCAGCAGAAGCCCGCAGTAAATATATGTATGGCCGCGCGGCAACCATTTACGGTGGTTCCAATGAAGTGCAGCGCAATGTTATTGCCAAGGCCGTTCTCGGTCTTTAATCGCCAACAGATTTGCGGAGTTTAGATAGATGAATTTTGATTTTTCAGAAGAACAGACAATGATCAAAGACAGCGTCGCGCGATTTGTGCGCGACGAGTATGACATTGATACCCGACGTAAAATAATCAACTCGGAAGAGGGCATTAGCCGCGAGTTCTGGAATACCTTTGCAGAGCTTGGCTGGCTGTCGGTGCCTTTTGCCGAAGAGTATGGTGGCTTTGGCGGAACGGTTGAAGATATTGCCGTCGTCATGGAAGAGCTTGGTAAGGGCATTGTTGTTGAGCCCTATGTGTCGACCGTGGTGACCTTCGGCGGCCTGCTTGCGGCGTCCACTAATAACAGTCTTAAAGAAGCGGTGATTCCGAGTATTATCGATGGCAGCTGCTTGGGTTCCTTCGCCTTTCTGGAGCGCCAGTCGCGCTATGAAATTGCCGATGTGGTGACCACTGCTGTGGCCGCTGACGGTGGCTACGTTATCAACGGTGAGAAAACCGTGGTGGTGCACGGCGGAACGGCGAACAAGTTCATTGTCACTGCTCGCAGCAGCGGTGAGCAGTTCGACGCCGAGGGCGTGAGTCTGTTTATGGTCGATGCGGCTGCCGAGGGAGTCTCACTTAAAAGTTATCAAACGATGGATGGTCAGCGCGCCGCCACGGTGCAGTTTGATAATGTTCGTGTGACAGACGACCAGCTGCTCAACAGTCTCGGTCAGGGAATGCAGCTGATCGATCACGTTATGCCGCAGATATTGGTCGCATTGAGCGCCGAAGCACTGGGAATTATGTCGACTCTGAATGCGATTACCGTCGACTACTCCAAAACGCGCCAGCAGTTTGGCACGCCAATCGGCTCGTTTCAGGTGTTGCAGCACCGTATGGTCGATACCTTTATCGCCTGCGAGCAGACGAAGTCGATGCTCTATCGCGGTCTCTGCCAGGCCAATGAATATGCTGCTAACCCGGATGCTGGGAATGCTGAGTTTCTCAAGTCGGTGCATGCATTAAAGGCGACGATCGCCAAGTCGGGCAAGCTGATTGGTGAAGAGGCGATCCAGTTGCACGGTGGTATTGGTATGACCGACGAGCTCAATATCGGCCATTTCGTTAAGCGTCTGATGACCATTAATGTCAGCTTTGGCAACGGAGATTTTCATCAGAAGAAGTTTAACCAGCTCAACTACTCGGCCTGATGCTGATTTTCGCTGGAGTTGTTATTGCGCTGGCGGGACTGGTTTTCCTGCTTACCCGTGACCGTATGGCTAAATATGACCTCCCTGAAGGTCAGCGATTCGGCCCTGCCAATCAGCAGGCTGCTGAGGCCTCTGCCGCTGCGCTACAGGATATTAATCAGCGTCTGCGCAGTGCTGGTAAGCGTCACGAAAAACTGTCTCTAAAACAGCGGGCATTTTCCATGCGTGAAACCATGGATGCTTTTTTTTCCAGCGAGGAGACCGTTAGCAGCTTTACTGATGTTGACGCGGGCGGTGTTCCGGCAGAGTGGGTGATGGCGCCGGGCAGCAATAGCAGCCGTCGCCTGCTGTATATTCACGGTGGCGCTTTTATGGCGGGCAGTCCGCGCAGTCATCGGGTTATTACCAGTAAGCTGTCCGAAGTAACGCAGTGTGCGGTGCTCTCGATCGATTACCGCCTGATGCCTGAACATGGGCGTCTGGCAGCTGTTGAAGATTGTCGTGTCGCTTATCAGTGGTTGTTGCAAAACGGCCCTCAGGGCTCTGATGAAGACGCGCCCTCGGTAGTCTTTGTGGCGGGTGATTCTGCCGGCGGCAATTTGACACTGGCACTGCTGGCCTGGGCGAGAGATACGCAGTTGCGCACGCCTGACGCTGCGCTGGCCTTGTCACCCATCACCGACTCGCGTTTCGCTAGCCCCAGCATTCGCAGTAATCTTGAAACCGATATTATGCTCAAACCGCTGGCTGCGCGTTTTGCCTGGATGCCAGGGTTTTTGATCAGTCTTGGCGGACGCTTTTTGGCTGGCCACAAAGCCTCAGATCCGGTGGTTTCACCTCTGCTGGGAGATTTGTCGGGCCTGCCGCCGATTTTGGTGCTCGCCAGTGACAGTGAAATTCTCCGGGATGACGGCCGTCGTTATGTCAATAAAGCGGTTGAGGCGGGCACTGATGCGACTCTCATGCTGTGGGATAACGTGCCTCATGTGTGGCCGATCTTTTATCCTCACTTGCCTGAAGCGGTCGAGGCGTTTAGTCAGATTGGTGATTTCTTCAAGCGACAGGGTTAAACGCCTTTACTCCACCCGCGACCGGTGGTGGAGTAGCCAGCACAGAATTGTCTCAAAGGGCGTTGCAGCGCTGCTTGTTACAGAGCCACCTGTTACAGAGCCACCTGTTAAAGCGCCAAACCATGCTTGCTTGTCGCTCAAGAAGGACGACGTGGCTTGCGCAACATCAGTGGCGGGGTAGATTCCAGATAGGCGATATACTCGGGGTCATCTCCCCAGCGTTTTTTGCCCATGGCTTCGAGCATCGTGATGCCACTGACACGAGTCAGTAACAGATAGACAAACAGTGGCGAGATCAACGTGACCAGTTGCCAGCCGGCGAGGACGGGCAGAGCCACCAAGGCCAGACCTGCCCATAAGAGTATTTCACCGAAGTAATTGGGGTGCCGTGACCAGGCCCAAATGCCTGTGGTGATAAAACGGCCCTGGTTTTCCGGAAGTTTGCGGAACTTGGTCTTCTGATTATCCGCTACAACCTCAATAGCCAGTCCAGTTATCCACAGTGCAATACCAATATGGTCGAGGGCATTCAAGTGCACACTGTTACTCGATGTGATCGCAGCCAGCCCTGCGGCCATGGTCATCAGTACCCACAGACCACCCAGAGTCCAGGTCATCAGGAACCAGGTAAATTTGGTTTTCATGACGACAAAGCGCTTATCCTGGCCGTCTTTTTTGATTCTCCAGAACAGGAATGAGCTGAGGCGAAATGCCCAAATAGCGATCATCGCGGCGATAATTTGATCGCGGATATCAAGCTGCGGGTTGAGATAAACCGCGACAATCACTGTGGTGATATACGAGATACCGCCGGTTAGATCGAAGTAGTGCTCAGTCTGGAAAGCAAATGAGGGAATAAATACCAGCCAGTGAAGAACAAAGCCGATCACGCCGCAGAGGGCAAACAAAGCGATACCATCGTGAGTAATACTGCCCTGACTGCCAGCGAATAACATACCGGCGGCAAGTGCCAAGGAAACGGCAATGCCGATTAGTGTGTGGGAGGTTTTCATAGATAATCTCTTATTATTGTCGTTTTTTTTATCCCTTTTTTACGCGCTGAAAACCGGATTAGATTGGCCCTGATGGGCGCTTTTTCTGCAGCCTGATTTTAGTCTAGCAGCAGCTTGGCGAGATGCAGTCGGTGATGCTGGGCATCGCCAAATTGGTGCTGAGTCCACTGCGCGCGGCGAATATAAAGCATTGCGTCACAGTCATAGGTAAAGCCCATGCCGCCGTGAAACTGCACTGCTCGATCGCCGGCAAACAGCATGGTTTCAGTGGCCTGAGCCTTGGCCATGCGGCAGGCAATTTCAGCTTCTCTATCCAGGGGTTCCGATCCTGTCAGCGTTGCGGCATGGTAGTTCAGATTACGCGCGTCATCTATCTGTAGCAACAGATCGACAGTGGGGTGTTTGAGTGACTGGTAGGAGCCGATCAGGCGGCCGAACTGAATGCGGGTTGTTAGATAGCCGACAATACAGTCGAGAGTGGCCGCGCTGCTTCCGGTTGCCTCAGCGGCCAGCAGCAGTGCTCCGAGCAGTCGCACATCGCGCAGAGCCTGTTCTGAATTGGGTAGCAGGGCATCGCTGGAAACAATGACTCCACTGAAGTCGACGCTCCCAGCGCGTTTGGTTTCGTCGACCAGAGTGTTGGCGCTGATGGCGCCATCGGTCAGCTGTGACGCTTCTACGAGGGCCAGTGCCGGAACCCCGCGGTGATTGATTGAGACTACAAAAAAGTCAGCCACCATAGCATCGGCAACCAGTCGTTTGGTGCCGGTGAGCAGCAGTTCTTGACCCTCACCTGAGGCGCTCACGCCACACAGATTGGCGCCCCAGTCTTCATTGTCGAGCAGCGCTAAAGTGCCTATGCTGCCAGCCATTACAGCCGGTAGCCAGCGCTGACGCTGCGCCTCTGAGCCGCCGCGCAGAAGGGCCTGTGATGCCAGCGTGGTTGAAATAAGCGGTGTACAGAGCAGACTTTTCCCCATGCTTTCGACAACCGGCACGATTGACCCGATACCCATGTCAAATCCGCCGTACTTTTCCGGTATGGCGATGCCGGTCCAGCCCAGTGCGACCATTTCGTCCCACACCTGAGGGTTGTACCCACTGCCTGATGTCAGAAGTTCACGGACGGCGGAGATAGTCGATTTGTCGCGACAAAAGTCTGCGGCACTGTCGAGCAGCATGGCTTGTTCTTCACTAAAGCTAAGTGCGGTATTGCGTGTTGTCATAGCTGCTTTCCTCTAGTCTTTCGGCAGGCCGAGCACGTGCTCGCCGATAATATTGGCCTGCACCTGACTGGTGCCGCCACCGATGGTGGTGGAGAAATTGTTGAGATAGGCACGTTGCCAGAAACCGCCGCCGACTGTTGCCTGATCACCGACGTAGAGTGCTCCCTGAGCACCTTGCAGGGTAAGGGCATACTGACGCATACGACGGAAAAACTCGGTGCTTCGAAGCTTCGATGAGAGTGCTAAAGAGTTGGGGTAGTCACGACACAGTGCCGGAATGGCTGTGCGCTTTTCGGCCAGATACAGAGCACGCTCCTCAATCATAAGCTTGACTAAATGATCTCGTGTTACAGGGTCTTGTAATAGTGGCTGACCTTCACGCTCAACTTCGCTGGCCATGGCGATCAGGTCGTCCATAACAATCGATAGCATCGAGATTCCGCCGGCCGCGCCAGTCTCGGCGCCGCGCTCATATTGCAGAGTCTGCATGGCGATACGCCAGCCTTGACCTTCCTCGCCCATAATGCAGTTGGCAGGAATTCGCGCATCGGTAAAAAAAGTTTCCGTAAAACCGTATTCACCGGTGATTTTTTTAATCGGCTGGGTGGTAACGCCGGCTGTCTGCATCGGCGCCAGGAAAAAAGATAGGCCATTGTACCGGCGTTCTGCATGAGGGTCGGTGCGCGCCAGCAAAATCATATATTTGGCATAGTTGCCCATGGTCGTCCAGATTTTGCTGCCGTTGATCAGATAGTCATCGCCGTCGCGCTCGGCGCGAGTCTGAATGCTGCCGAGATCAGATCCATGATTAGGTTCGGAGAAGCCTTGGCACCAGATATCCTCACCACTGAGAATACCCTTGAGATACTTTTCTTTTTCGTAGTCGCTGCCATTATTTAGAATCAACGGCCCAGCCCAACCGAGACCGATAACATTGAAGCAGATTGGCACTTGCAGGCGCTTCATCTCTTCGTCGGCGATACGCTGAAAGTCATAGCCCATGCTTTGCCCGCCATATTGTTTGGGCCAGGCCATTCCCAGATAGCCAGCGGACCAGACTTTGTGTTGCCATTCGCGGAGAAAGTCGAGAACCTTTTCCGAGCCGACTTCCATAAATGTCTGGGGCAGCAGAAAACCGGGATCGGCGGGACGATTGTCTTGAAGCCAGGCGGCGACCTGGTTGCGAAATTCACGCTGTTCGATGGATTCCTGCGGGGGCTGGAAAGCGTTAGTTTGGGGCATGGCAAAGGTACTCTTTTGATCGTTTAAAAAACGTTTTCGAAGCATAGCGAGAGCCTTGTTCAAGATCTTATTAATTGGTGCCAACTACCCGAGATGTGGCGCCATTCAAGAGGGTGGGCCCGATGTCATGACTACCAGACGATGCGAAAATCATTGCAACATATGCCTCGTTCTATAGACTAGCGTTTTCAGTTTTAACACATATAATGCCAAAACTATGGAGCTAATCCGACGCGCTGCACAGCCCGCGTTTGATAGCGTATCTTATGGCATACAATAACAAGACGCATGGTATTTGCGCATACAGGATCTGCTATGAATCAAGCCGCTGAAACATCCAGTAACATCCCGGGAGAACAACGCACTATCCTCGGCCACCCCCGTGGTTTGGTTATTCTATTTTTTACTGAGATGTGGGAGCGCTTTTCCTATTACGGTATGCGCGGTCTGTTGATCGTCTATTTAACGCAGCATTTCCTCTTTTCCGATGAAAAATCGAGTCTGCTCTACGGTGCCTACACGGCGCTGGTCTATGTGATGACGATTGTTGGCGGTTCGCTGGCTGACCATTATCTGGGTGCGCGCAAGGCGGTTACCTTTGGTGCGATTTTGTTGACTCTCGGGCATTTTGGCATGACCTTTGAGGGGCAGGGCTCGAAGCAGTTGTTGCATTACAATGAGAGCCAGTATCAGGTTACCCTCGATGGACGCGGTGGTGATGCCCGTCAGCTGCTTGTTTCGGATCAAGGCCGCTCCTACGTAAACTTTACTGAAACCTCGATGCAGATTGCCGAGCCCGAAGCGGTGGGTCTGCCGGCGACTATCGATCGTAATCAGTTCACCATGACTGTAGAGACAGAGCAGGTTTACCTGGATATTCTCTATTTCTCTCTGGCCCTGATTATCGCTGGAGTGGGGTTCCTAAAGGCGAATATTTCGACCATTGTTGGCTCGCTGTACGGGTTTGGCGATGCCCGTCGTGATTCTGGGTTTACCATCTTCTACATGGGCATCAATCTGGGTGCTTTTTTGTCGTCTATATTCTGTGGTTATTTGGGCATTGTGTACGGCTGGAAGTACGGCTTTGGGCTGGCCGGCATTGGTATGCTCGCGGGTTTGATGATTTTCCTCAGCTGTCAAAGCTGGCTCGAGGGCAAGGCAGAGCCGCCCTCGGCCGAAAAGCTCAAGCAAAAGGTCTTTCTGTTTATAAACGTCGAATGGCTCTGTTACCTGATCGGTGCTGGCATTGTTGCGATATCGATGTTGCTAGTGAAAAACGAAGAGCTGGTGGGCGGTATTATCGGCCCGTTTGGTGTCCTTATGATGGTGGGCCTGGTCGGCTATACACTGTTGCGCCTGCATGGGGATGAGCGTTCCAGGATGTTCGCGGCAATCTATTTTATTCTCGCGCAGATTCCGTTTTGGGCGCTGTTTGAGCAGGCGGGATCCTCCCTAAACCTGTTTACTGCGCGCTTGGTGGACCGTGAAATCCTCGGTTGGTCCGTGCCTGGCCCGGTATTCCAGTCGCTCAATGCAGGCTTTATTTTTATCTTTGCACCGCTGATGGCGTGGCTTTGGATATGGCTGGCACGGCGCAATCTGAATCCGTCGACACCGGTGAAGTTTGCTCTTGGTGTCGCGATGGCCGGCCTTGGCTTTTTAGTGCTGGTGGCCGGCATGGAGAACTCCGGGGCCATGGGACTGACGCCGGTAGTGTTTATTTTTGCCATTTACTGGGTTCACACCATGGGTGAGTTGATGTTGTCGCCTGTTGGCTTGTCGGCCGTCACCAAGTTGGCACCGGCGCGAATTGTCGGCATGACAATGGGTGCCTGGTTTCTCTACTCGGGCCTGTCGAATTTTCTCGCCGGAATGATTGCGCGTACCACGGGTGCCGAGACTATCGGCGGCCAGATGACTAATGTGGCCGCGGCCAAGGCCGGTTACATCGAGGTCTATTCACAAGTGGGTTACATCGCCATCGGTATATCGGTTGTGATGCTACTGATCTCGCCGCAGATTAATCGCATGATGCGTGGCGCCTGATTAGGATTGCTGGTGATTAGGATTGCATGCACTGTGCGCCCAGAAAATCCACTTCGGTGATAGCGGCTATGGTGTCTGGGGGCTGGTATTGGCGGCCGATTTGGGGTGTTATATCGACGTTTGCTGTTGTTGAGGAAAAGCGGGGACGGTAGACAAATATCGGCCGCCAGTGCGGCATAACTGCAATAGTTAATCAGGAGAACACTATGCCTAAGGTGATTGAGAAGTCTGAAATAGCACAGTATATCGGTCATGTCTGCGAGCCCACCGAATGGTTTGAGGTGAAGCAGGAACAGGTTAATGAGTTTGCCGAGTGCACACTCGATCGGCAGTTTATTCATATCAATCCCGAAGCTGCAGCAAAAACGCCTTTCGGCGGCACGATCGCTCATGGATTTTTGACCCTGTCGATGCTCTCCCATTTTTCCGAGAGCTACGCGCTGATTGTTGAAGGTTTTTATATGGGTGTGAATAAAGGCTTCGATAAGGTGCGTTTTTTGGCGCCGGTCAGAGTGGGTAGCCGAATTCGGTGTCACGCTACGATTGTCGAAATTATTGAAAAGCGCCCAGGCCAGTATGATTTTAAAACCGAAGTCTCGGTTGAGATTGAAGGCGGAGATAAACCCGCGCTGATTGCTGAGTGGTTGAGTGTGCAGATGGCCAATTAGGGTCAAAAAATAGAATAAAATTCGAGGGGCAGTGATGACGATTAATTTTGAAGGAAGAGTGGCCATTGTCACCGGCGCTGGCAATGGTCTCGGCCGGTCCCACGCTCTGGCGCTGGCCGAGCGAGGTGCGAAAGTAGTCGTTAATGACCTCGGTGGTGCACGTGACGGTACCGGCGCATCGTCAGAGGCGGCACGCGAAGTGGTTGCAATGATTGAAGCTGCCGGAGGCGAAGCGATTTCTCACGGCGCCAATGTGGCCAACTTCGATGAGGTTGAGGATATGGTTGCGCAGGCCATGGCCAAGTGGGGTCGGGTCGATATTCTGATCAACAATGCGGGCATTTTACGCGATAAGTCGTTTAGCAAAATGGATCTCGCCGATTTTAAGCTGGTGATGGATATCCATCTGATGGGTTCGGTTAACTGCACTAAAGCGGTGTGGGAAATTATGCGTGAGCAGAACTACGGACGGATTGTGATGACCACCTCAGCCAGTGGTATGTATGGCAACTTTGGCCAGACTAACTATGGTGCAGCAAAGATGGCCGTGCTCGGGTTTATGAATACCCTTGTACTGGAAGGCGCGAAGAACAATATTCACATTAATGCGCTGGCACCGACAGCGGGAACTAGAATGACTGAAGACCTGCTGCCACCCGCAATCCTGTCGACATTGACGCCGGAGTCAGTTAGCGCTGGAGCGCTAGTGCTCTGCGATGAAAGTGCTCCCACCCGTACCATCCTCTGCGCCGGAGCCGGCGGTTATGCCACGGCCAGTATGTATGAGAGTGATGGTATATTTATCTCCGCTGATAAGCAGAGCCCGGATGAGATTGCCGCGCAGTGGGATGCGCTGTCGGACACCAGCAATCATGTCGCGCTGGAGTCAGGCCCCAAGCAGACCGAGAAGTTTGTCATGAAGGCCATGGCTGCGTTGCAGGGCTAACACGAAATATTCATTGCCAATTTGGTATTTAATTAATCTAGAGAAAGGACATTTTTATGAAAGAAGCTGTAATCGTCTCAGCCGCACGGACTCCGATTGGCCGCGCCTTCCGCGGAGCCTTTAACAATCTGGAATCACCATCAATGAGTTCCCACGCGATCACAGCAGCCGTTGCTCGCGCCGGGGTTGATCCTGCCGAAATCGATGATTGTATTATGGGCGCTGCGATGCAGCAGGGTACCCAAACCATGAACCTCGGTCGTCAGGCAGCGATAGCGTCTGGCCTGCCTGTTTCAGTCTCCGGTATGACCGTCGACCGTCAGTGCTCTTCCGGCTTGATGGCGATCTCTATCGGCGCCAACAACATTACCAATGATGGTTCTTCGGTGATTATTGCCGGTGGTTGTGAAAGCATCAGCTTGATTCAAAACGAACACTTCAATGCCCATCGGGTGATGGATCCGCTGGCGACCAAGTACTCACCGCTGATCAATATGCCAATGCTCGACACGGCAGAGACAGTTGCTAACCGCTATAACATTTCGCGTCAGGCTCAGGATGAATATTCGGTTATTTCTCAAGCGCGCACGGCGGCTGCTCAGGAAGCTGGCCTCTATGCCAATGAAATCGTGCCGGTCACGGCCACCAAACTGGTCGCTAACCGCGAGACCGGTGAAGTGACTGAAGAGCAGGTCACGTTGAGCAAAGACGAGGGCAATCGCCCAGGTACTACCCTCGAAAATCTTTCCGGCCTTGGTGCAGTGCGCGATGGCGGCAGCATCACTGCGGGTAATGCGTCACAGCTGTCAGATGGCGCCGCCGCTGTTGTTTTGATGGACGGTACGCTGGCCTCACAGCGCAATCTTGAACCTCTGGGTGTCTACCGCGGTGTGGCGGTTGCCGGTTGTGAGCCGGATGAGATGGGTATCGGTCCGGTGTTTGCTATTCCCAAATTGCTGCAGCGTCATGGTTTGAAGATGGATGATATTGGCCTGTGGGAGCTGAACGAGGCGTTTGCGGTTCAGGTTCTCTATTGTCGCGACAAGTTGGGTATTCCCATGGAGCGACTGAATGTGAACGGTGGTTCTATCTCTATCGGTCACCCATTTGGTATGAGTGGCGCGCGTATGGTGATGCATGCGTTGATGGAAGGTAAGCGGCGTGGTGAAAAATACGTTGTCATCACAATGTGTGTTGGCGGCGGCATGGGTGCTGCAGGACTGTTTGAGGTCTTGTAAGAACCTCATGCTGTCTTAGCTTGCTCCCGACCAGCGGCCGTAAACGGCCGCTGGAATTATTATAAGTTTAAGCGACGATAAGTCGATATCGACAGGGGGGCTCAGTGAAAAATTTTTCGGATAAGGTTGCGGTTATTACTGGGGCTGGCTCAGGAATTGGCCGTGCGCTGGCATTACAGCTTGCCAAAAATGGCTGCCATCTGGCTCTGGCCGATATTGATCAAGCTGGATTGGATGAAACCAGGACACTGCTTGGCGCCGGCATCAATGTCAGCCTGCATCAGGTCGATGTCTCTAGCTGGGAACAGATGCAAGGCTTCGCCGACGAGGTGGAGCAACAGCACGGTAAACTTAATCTGCTGATTAATAATGCTGGTGTTGCGCTCGGTGCGCTATTTAACGAGAGCAGTCTCGAGGATATGCGCTGGGTGATGGATATCAATTACTGGGGCGTGGTGTATGGCTGCAAAGCTTTTGGGCCACTGATGAAAAAGACCGGTGATGGCTATATCGTCAATATTTCAAGTGTCTTTGGTTTGCTCACTGTACCGCTGCAGAGCGCTTACTGCAGTTCAAAATTTGCGGTGCGCGGATTTAGCGATGTGCTGCGTCAGGAAGCCGAGTATTTAGGTAATAACATTCGTGTTGCCTGTGCTTTTCCCGCTGGGATTAAAACCAACATTGCGAAAAATGCCCGTGTCACACTGCACGATAGTGACCTCGATCTGGAGGAGGAACGCGCGCGCATGGAGAGCTGGTTCTGGACGACTCCGGAGGAGGCGGCCAGTGATATTCTCAATGGTGTCAGAAAGGGCAAGATTCGTATCAAAGTGGGTAAGGGATCGACGATTATCGATTTAATCGCGCGCCTGATGCCGGTTAAATATTCCATGCTGGTTAAGATTTAACTCAGCTTCTAGCCATTATCGATTGGCCAAAAAAAGGGCGCGTCATCATGTTGTGTGGGTGGATGTCTCAATTTTCTCGTCGGCTTGTCGGCACGACGCTTTTACTATTATTGGCAAGTTGTGGTCAGCCCGATCAGGTTGCTCACACGGCCTCTGATGCTGGGTCTGAAGCCAGCCGTTTCACTGTGGCGCGCAATCGCGCTGTGGCTGAGGTGTTGGATATTGCCAATCAACAGGATTTTGAAGATGCCCTGCGCGGTATGCTGGCTGAGGCGCCTCAGAGTACCTTGACCAACCCAGCAGGTGCGGTTATCTGGGATAGTGCTGGATATGACTTTGTCCAGGGCGATGCGCCGGAAACGGTCAACCCGAGCCTGTGGCGCCAGGCGCGGTTGAACAATATTCGCGGCCTGTTTGAGGTTGAGGAGGGTATCTATCAACTGCGTGGTTTTGATCTCGCCAATATGACCCTGATTAAAGGCGAAAGCGGCTGGATTGTGGTTGACCCGCTGACCACTCTCGAAACCAGCCGCGCCGCAATGGCCTTTGTTGAGCAGCAGCTTGGGCCGATTAATATCAGTGGTATGATTTTTACCCACAGCCATATCGACCATTTTGGTGGCGTGCTGTCACTGCTGAGTGCAGAGCAAGTGGCCGCGGGTGATATCCCGGTCGTTGCGCCGCTGGGATTCGTTGATGAGGCTGTCAGCGAGAATATTGTGGCCGGGCCGACGATGATTCGCCGCGGAAATTATATGTATGGCGACGCGCTCGAGCGTTCGCCGACGGGCCATGTCGATACCGGTCTCGGCCAGCAGGTGATATTTGGCAGCACCTCAATTCTGCAACCAACTGTGCTGATCGATCAGCCGCAGGTTAATCTTTCTATCGACGGTGTCGACTTTGAGTTCTTCAATATGCCGGGCAGTGAAGCGCCCGCCGAGCTGACCTTTTTCCTGCCACAGTGGCGTGCGTTTTGTGGTGCTGAGGTGGTCTCGCATGTGATGCACAATGTGCTGACGCTGCGTGGTGCCAAGGTGCGTGATGCGCTGTTGTGGAGTGATTATATCGGTCAGATTGCCGAGTTTATTGAGCAGCGCGGCGATGTTGCAGTGCTGTTTAACAGCCACCATTGGCCAACCTGGAGCCAGCAGCGCATTGTGACTCAGTTGCAACAGCAACAGGACATGTACAAGTTTACCCACGATCAGACTCTGCGTTTGGCGAACATTGGCTATACCCCCAGAGAGATTGCTGAGCAGCTTAAACTGCCTGAGAGCCTGGCGGGCAATTTTCACCTGCGCGGCTATTACGGCACCTTGAGTCACAATAGCAAGGCGGTCTATCAGCACTATTTCGGTTGGTATGATGCCAACCCAGCAAGTCTTAATCCGTTGCCGCCACAGCAGTCGGCAATTCGCTATGTGGAGTTTATGGGCGGCGCAGACGCAGTGCTGGAAAAGGCCGCTGCGTATTACCATGAAGGTGATTATCGCTGGGTGGCTGAGGTGCTCAACCATCTGGTGTTTGCCGAGCCCGACAATCAGTCGGCGCGTCGGCTGCTTGCCGATACCTATCGTCAACTGGGTTATCAGGCGGAATCAGGACCCTGGCGCGACATCTATCTTTCAGGCGCGCGTGAGCTGAGCGGTGGCGATAAAATATCGCGCTATGATGCGGCGCAGTCAAAAGCCTTTTTGCAGCAGGTGCCGATCGAGCAGTTTATGAAGGCATTGTCGGTCAGGCTGGATGCAGACAAGGCCTCCGGAGAACAGTTGTCCATTAATGTGACGTTTAGCCAAGACGAAAACTTTGTACTGCAGGTACGCAATTCGGTCATGCATTACCGACGGGCAGCAGTAGATCCGGTGGCTGATGCCACCCTGAGTCTGAGTAAGAATCTGTTTATCGATATTATGGTGGGCGACGCCGGACTTGCTGATCTGATCGGATCAGATGAGCTGGCCATCAATGGCAGTGTGCTGAAGCTGGTGAGATTTTTCTCATTGCTCGGTGAGCCGAATGATAACTTTAATATTGTTCTGCCTTGAGGGCAGAGCGTTAGCCTGTCAAAAGACCAATAATAATAGAAGTAAATGTCTATGAGTCTTAATTCAAAGCCCTTCGGGTCAACGGGGGCGGCACCATCCTATGCTGCGCAGCAACTTGAGAAACTTAACCAAGACGGCTATCTGAGCCTGGTTGATGCATTTAATCATGCCATTGCAGAGTTTGCCGAACAGCCGGCTTTTACCTGCTTGGGGCAGACCCTGAATTACGCCGATATGGATCGACTCAGCAGCCAATTCGGCTGCTTTTTGCTTGAGCACTGTGGTTTGCAGCACGGCGACCGAATCGCTATTCAGCTGCCCAATATCAGCCAATATCCTATCGCTGTCTGGGCTGCATTGCGTGCCGGTCTGACGGTGGTCAACACTAATCCTTTGTACACCGCCCGTGAACAGCTCCATCAGTTTAATGATTCTGGGGCTCGAGCGCTGGTGGTGCTCAGTGATTTATTGCCGGTTACGGAGCAGGTCGTGTCAGAAACAGCGATTCAAACCGTGATAGTGACCCATGCCGCGGATTTGCTGCAGCCGCAGGCTGTACCGCACAGCAGCTTGGATAATCTGATTGGCTTTACTGATGCGCTGGCGTTGGGGGCCGATAAGGTGCTTCCTGACAGCACTGCGACGATGTCAGATATTGCCGTGCTGCAATATACCGGCGGGACAACTGGCCCCTCAAAAGGCGCTATTTTGAGTCACGGCAATGTCTATGCCGGAATGCGCATGTCGAAGATCAGTATTGGTCTGAGTGCCTCGGACGATTTTGATCTGCTGATAGCGCCCATGCCGCTATACCATGTGTTCGGCTTTACCATGAATTTGGTCGGCGGTTTTGTTAACGGCAGTCATTCGGTACTGATTCCCAATCCACGTGATATCGACAGCATGGTGGCGGTGATGAAGCAGCATCAGTTCACTGCTATGGCGGGTATCAATACCCTGTTGCAGGGACTGATGCGTCATCCACAGTTTGATGAAATCGACTTTTCCAGGGTCAAGGGGATTATCGCCGGTGGTGCGGCACTGGTGAAAGAGATTTCCGATGAATGGGAATCACGCACCGGATCACGTATTTTTGAGGGCTATGGCCTGTCGGAGACGACTTCTGTTCTGGCTTGCAATAGCCCGGAAAAAAGCCAGCTCGGCAGCGTTGGTGGAGCCTTGCAGTTTCAGGAAGTGAAGTTGATCGATGCCGGCGGCAACCCGGTAGCCGCGGGTGAGCGCGGCGAAATATGTACTCGTGGTGCGCACATTATGCAGGGCTATTGGCAGCGCCCGGATGCGACGGCAGAGGCGATTGATGCCGAGGGGTGGTTTCGCACCGGGGATATTGGTACACGAGACCAAGAGGGGCTGATCACCATTGTCGATCGGCTCAAAGATATGGTTCTGGTCTCTGGCTTTAACGTCTATCCGAATGAAATTGAGAACGTAGTTTATAGCCATCCTGATATTGTTGAGTGTGCCGTGGTTGGCAGGGCGGACGAGAGAACCGGTGAGGCAGTGGTGTTATATGCGGTGTCAAGCAACCCGGCATTGGATGAAAAGCAGCTAGGGACCTTTTGTCGCGAACAGCTGACGGCCTATAAGGTGCCCAAATATATTGTCTTTCTGGATGAGCTGCCAAAGTCGCCAGTTGGAAAAATTCTGCGTCGAGAGTTGCGCGACAAGTGAATTCGAATAAACCAATTCAGGGTGGTAACACCCAATACCTAAAGTCGAATGGCTTGCGCATGGCCTTTGAGTCGTTTGGTGATGCTGACAGACCGACGATTGTGCTGGTTGCCGGGCTTTACAATCAGCTGGTGCGCTGGCCGCTGCCGTTTTGTCAGCTGCTGGTGGATCGCGGCTTTCGGGTGATTCGATTCGACAATCGCGATGTCGGTTTCAGCGACAGGATGGAGGGTGCCAAAGCCCCCAGCTTTGTTCGGCTGCTGCTTAAGAAGTGGTTGAGCATCCCAGTTGCAGTGCCCTACAGTCTTGACGATATGGCGGCGGATACAGTGGGACTGCTCGACGCTCTCGATATTTCTAAAGCGCACTTGGTCGGCATGTCGATGGGTGGAATGATCAGCCAGATTGTTGCCGGGCGCTATCCGGATCGGGTGCTTTCGTTGACCTCGATTATGTCCACCAGCGGCGTGCGTGGCAAAGGTGAGCCGTCGCTAAAAGTTCGTTTGAAAATGATTCAGCCCAGTTCCCGGGATAAAACCCCGCTCGATATTGCGGTGGATATCTGGAAAATGCTCGATAGCCCCGCATACCCAATGACCGATGAGGAGATCAGGACACTGGTGATTGCCGAGCATAAGCGCGCCAACAATCCAGCTGGTTATATGCGCCAGATTGCCGCGATTCAGACCACGCCTGATCGCACCGCACTGCTGCGCTCGATTGCGGCGCCGACGCTGGTTATTCATGGTAATCAAGATGTCTTGGTGCCAGTTAGCGGTGGCATTGATACGGCCAGGCATATCCCTGGCGCTGAACTGGTCCGGTTTGAGGGTATGGGGCACACCTTGCCTGGGGCACTGCTGGCGCAGTTTGCCGAATTAATTGAGAACAACAGCGCCAGAGGCGGCTGATTGCTCGGTCACTGACGAAGCAGGTCTAAGCGTGAACTGGATCAACAAATAGTCTAAGTTGGCGCAAATTCCTATGCAAATGGCACATCTTCCTAAGTTTGGCAGTATCGAAGAGGATAAATTGGGCGTCATCAAGCACTGATCGTTGCAGCAATAGCACCTTAGATGGAGATCAGTAACCCGGAGGGGAACTAGAACAATAATAAAAAATAGCAGTGTAGGTAGGTAGTAAATTAAAACGGGTAGATTCATTGAATCTGCCCGTTTTTTTATGTGTCTAAAAGCGGCTTGCAGCTGTTGACAATTATTTGTAAAAAGATAAATTTCTTGCGACAGGTATCGACAAAGCTTTGTATTATTAGCGTATTCGCGAGTGGCAATATTCGGCGATCATTTTTTAAAACAACACGTTGACATAACAATAACACTGGACCTGATTATGGAATCCTACGCCGGCTTAAGTCTTATCCCAACACTGGTTGTTGTGCTCCTTGCCGTTTTTACTCACAGACCGATTTTCTCGCTATTGGCGGGTGTAGTTGTCGGCTTGCTGCTAATCGAACCGACATCAGTGGTTACTGGCGTTGCCGATCTGTCACTGGAAATAATGATGGATGAAACCATCGGCTGGGTGATTATGGTCTGCGGCCTGATGGGAAGTCTGATTATGTTGCTGATCCAGACCGGTGCAGCCACCGCATTTGCCCGTTCAATGGCCGCCAGAGCCAACTCGAGGAATAAATCGCTGTTGGTGACCTGGTTGCTGGGAATGATTATTTTTATCGATGATTACCTCAATGCGATTGCGATTGGATCATCGATGAAAAAGGTTACCGATAAATTTAAAGTGTCGCGTTCAATGCTCTCCTATGTGGTCGACTCGACCGCTGCTCCTACCTGTGTAATTGTGCCGATCTCCACCTGGGCGGTGTTCTTCGCAGCGCTGCTGGAGGAATCAGGGGCTGCTGCGGCCGGCGGCGGTATGGCGATGTATATATCTGGTATACCGTACATGTTTTACGCTTGGTTAGCGGTGCTGATGGTACCTCTGGTGGCTACCGGGCGCCTGCCTCTTATCGGTCCCATGAAACACGCCGAGACGATGGCACAGAAAGGACAGTTAGTGCTGTCTGAGGTGGTCGATTTTGATGATCAAAATGAGGCTGGGCATAAGACTGCAGCTAATTTGTGGACATTTTTGTTGCCTCTGGTGGCGCTGGTAGGTTTTTCGATTTACTTCGACATTGACCTGCTTAAAGGGGTCATGGTGACTCTGGCCATTACCGTGCCGTTTTTGCTGTTGCAGAAATTGATCAGCCCTACAGGTGCGATGGATGCGGTGATGAATGGTTTTAAGATTATGTTGCCGCCGCTGGCAATCGTAGTCTGTGCCTTTATGTTTAAAGCGGTCAACGATCAGCTGGGCCTGCCACAGTATGTGATCGATTCTGTGCGACCGATTATGTCGCCACTGCTGCTTCCACTGATTACATTTCTGACCATGGCATTAGTCGCCTTTGCCACAGGTTCGTCATGGGGTGTGTTTGCCATTGCTATCCCCATTGTGATGCCACTGGCAGCCGCAATGAATGTGCCGACGCCGCTGATGATCGGTGCGCTACTATCGGCCAGCTCGTTTGGTAGCCATGCCTGTTTTTATAGTGATTCTACGGTACTGGTGGCGCAGAGTTCGGGTGTAGGGGTAATGGAGCATGCTCTGAGTCAGCTTCCCTATGCGTTGATTGCCGCGCTCGGCGCAGGTTTGTTATTTGTGCTGGTGGGGCTCTAGAACCCAATACATTTCAATAGATCTCAATACTTGTATAAGGTCACAATCATTGTCTGTCAGCGATACTGAGGGTGCGCATTAAAAAAGCCCGCGAAACGTTATTTCGCGGGCTTTTTTTGTCTCGACAGCTGAGTTGTAATTAGCGCTCGACAATCGCCGTTACACCTTGACCGCCGGCGGCGCAGATTGAGATCAGGCCTCGTCCTGAGCCATTTTCCTGAAGTATCTTGGCCAGTGTCGCAAGAATTCTCGGACCGGTTGCAGCAAAGGGGTGACCGGTGGCGACACTCGAGCCATTGACGTTGAGCTTGCTGCGGTCAATGCTGCCCAGCGCGCCGTCTAGCCCGAGTCGATCCCGGCAGAAGCTGTCATCTTCCCAGGCTTTTAATGTGCACAGTGCTTGGGCAGCAAAGGCTTCATGGATCTCATAGAAATCGAAATCCTGAAGACTGATGCCGGCGCGTTTCAGCATCCGTGGCACAGCGTAGGCAGGTGCCATCAACAATCCTTCACTTTTGTCTCCCTGTGAGTAAAAGTCCACTGCGGCGACTTCGCTAAATGTCAGATAGGCCATAACTGGCAGGTTGCGTTCAGCCGCCCACTCTTCGCTGGCGAGCAGCACGGTGGCGGCGCCATCGGTCAATGCGGTGGAGTTAGCGGCAGTCAGGCTGCCATTAACCTTGTCGTAAGCGGGTTTGAGTGTAGCCAGTTTTTGCAGTGGCGTGTCGCGCATAATGCCGTCGCGGTCGACACCGTTAAACGGTGACATCAGGTCATCAAAAAATCCACGGTCGTAGGCCGCCATCAGATTTTGATGGCTGTGCCAGGTCAATTCATCCTGTGCCTCACGGCTGATTGCCCACTCCTTGGCCATTAACTCGCAGTGCTGACCCATCGATAGACCGGTGCGGGGTTCGCCCGCTGCCGGCGGCATCGGCATCAGAAATCCAGGGCGAAAGCGTCCCAGGATCTTCAATCGTTGACCGAGGGTTTTGGCGCGTGAGAGGTCGAGCATCATTTTGCGGAAGTTTTCGTTAAGCGCCAGAGGTGCGTCGCTGGTGGTATCGGTTCCCCCTGCAATTCCTGCATCAATTTGACCCAGTGCGATTTTGTTGGCGACCAATATTGCCGCTTCAAGCCCGGTGCCGCAGGCCTGCTGAACATCGTAGGCGGGCGTTTCCAATGCCAGTCCGGAATTTAAGGTGGCCTCGCGTGCGAGATTAAAATCCCGAGAATGCTTCATTACGGCACCGGCGGCGACTTCACCAAGGCGCTCGCCCTGTAGGTTAAAACGCTGCACCAGACCCTGAAGGGCAGCGGAGAGCATATCCATATTGCTGGCGTGGCTATAGGCAGTATTGCTGCGCGTAAAGGGAATGCGGTTTCCGCCTATAATGGCGACTTTGCGTATTTGGCCCATAATATTTAATCTCTCTGGTTTGCTTGGACAGCGCGCGCATGGCGGCGCTAATTTTAATTCGAGCTGCTCTTAATTCGAGCTATGCAATTCTAATTCGAGCTATGCAATTCTAATTCGAGCTATGCAATTCTAATTCGAGCTATGCAATTCGCTGTTTAATTCCACTGCACTCTTATTGGTGAGACATTCGACCGAGCCGGTGACCGAATTGCGTCTAAACAGTAAATCACTTTTACCCGCCAGATCACGGGCCTTGGCTTTACCTGTAGCCTGTTTTTGATCGTCGAGCATAGTGACGATAGTGCCTGCTGTGATGTACAGACCGGCCTCGACAGTGCAGCGGTCGCCGAGCGGTATGCCGAGACCAGCATTGGCGCCGAGTAGACATTGCCCGCCCAGGGAAATAACCATGCTACCGCCACCAGAGAGAGTGCCCATAATTGATGCGCCACCGCCAATATCCGAGCCGGCACCGCAGAACACGCCGGCCGATACACGTCCCTCAATCATATTTGGACCCTCAGTGCCGGCGTTGAAGTTTATAAAGCCTTCATGCATCACTGTAGTGCCTTCACCGACATAGGCGCCCAGACGAACTCGTGAGGTGTCGGCAATGCGAATGCCGGTGGGGACGACGTAATCGACCATCTTCGGAAACTTGTCGACACAGTCAACGGTCAATGGTTGGCCTGCCATACGGGCCTGCAGCATGCGCTCGGGTAGTTCGTCAATATCGATGGCGCCGGCGCTGGTCCAGGCAACATTTTTCAGGACACCGAAAATGCCAGTCAGATCAGTTCCGTGAGGCTTAACCAGGCGGTGTGAGAGCAGGTGCAGTTTCAGATAGCCCTGGGGAACAGAGGCGGGTGCAGAGTCGTTGGTTAATAACACCGCGACCACCGGACGACTTGAAGTGGCAAGTGTCGCGACACTATCCGCTAGCTCAGGGTAGCCATTTTGTTTTAGTGCGGACTGCAGTGCTGCCAATTGCTCAGTGCTGGGTTCGATTTCACCGCCGCTCAGGCCCAGCGTTACGGATAAAATATCGCAGAGAGTCTGCTCGGGATTTAATAGCGGTTGCGGATAGAAGACTTCGAGCCATTGGCCTTTGTTGTTTTTGCTACCTACACCGATGGCGAAACTGTATAAATTAGTCATGATTTACTCTTACTGTTACAGGCGGATAATGAGTTGAAAATATTTTCGTAGTACTCAGATTTAAAGCCGACGCTGATGACGTTATCAATATCGAGCACCGGACGTTTAATCATCGCTGGATACTCCAGCAGCAGGGCGACCACATTGTCGCGATTGGTCGCCGCTTGGACCTCTGGCTCAAGTTTACGCCAGGTGGTGCCGCGACGGTTCAAGAGGATCTCCCAGTCCACATGCAGTAGCCACTGTTCAATGGTCTCGGCATCAATGCCGTCAGCGCGATAGTCGTGAAAGCGGTAGTCGATGCCGTGCTCGTTGAGCCAGTTGCGCGCTTTCTTGATGGTATCGCAGTTTTTGATTCCGTAGAGAGTGACCAATGTCCTGAGATCCTTGTGGTGACTGGCTGTGCAGCATAGCAAAAAAGCCGCCGTCAAAAAATCAGATTGAGGGTTTAATTGACCGCAAGAAACGGAGTGTTGATCGAATCATGACGCGGCATAATGGTTGAATTACCGGGAAGTAGTGACGGCCTAAACCGTTAGGAGAACTCTATGAAAAATGTTGCTGATAAAGAATCGATGCTTGAGCTCTGCCGTTATATTGAAGCTCACTGCGATCAACCCTTGACCTTAAAGTCGTTGGCGCGGCGAGCAGGCTTGAGTGCAGATTATTTTCAGCGTTGTTTTAGCAGAACAATTGGGCTATCACCGAAAAAATATCAGCAGGCTTGTCGACTAAAATTGTTTAAGAACCAGCTCAAAGGGGATGAAAAAATTATCGATGCTATGCAGCGGGCAGGCTACCAATCCAGTTCGAGACTGTATGAAAAGCTCGACAGCCAGATGGGTATGATCCCGAGTCGCTATCGCCAGGGTGGCGCGGGAGAGAGCATTTCCTATGCCTCTGAGGAGACCGATCTGGGGTGCGTTATGATCGCCGCAACCGATCGCGGTATCTGTTTTTTACAGTTTTCTGATGACCAGAAAAGTTTGCTCGAGCGGCTAAAAGTGGAGTATCCCCATGCAGACTGCCAGCCAATGGGTGCAGAAGCAGGGTCTCTGTTCAAGCAGTGGATGATCCAGTTGAACGACTTTTTGTTGGGACGCGTGAAGCAACTGCAATTGCCGATAGATATTCGCGGCACCGTTTTTCAGACCATTGTTTGGGGCTATCTAACCCAGATCCCTCCCGGGACTGTGCAGTCTTACACAGAGGTTGCAACAGCCATCGGTAAGCCGCGTGCAGTTCGCGCGGTCGCAAGTGCCTGCGCGAACAATAAAATCGCGATTGCGATTCCCTGTCATCGAGTCATCCGTGGAGATGGCAGCCTAGCTGGATACAAGTGGGGGCTTGAGCGTAAAAAGGCACTGCTCGATCTGGAACGCGGTACCCTGTCTAAATCTTAAGGCTTGTGGGCAATAAAGGGCTTTTTGCGATTCGGATAGCAGGTGCGACAAATCTCGCAGGTGCGTCCATCACAACCCCGTGCAGTACAGTATTCACGACCATAAAAAATTATCTGTAGGTGCAGTGCATTCCAGTGTTCGCGCGGAAAAAGTTTCTTTAAATCGCGTTCGGTCTGGGTGACGCTTTTACCTTTGGTCAGCCCCCAGCGCTGGGCGAGTCGGTGGATATGGGTGTCAACTGGAAACGCGGGGTGACCAAAGCCCTGAGACATCACTACGCTGGCGGTTTTGTGACCGACGCCGGGCAGTGACTCCAGCGCTTTCCAGTCGTCGGGAACTTCGCCGTTGTGCTGCTCGACAAGAATTTTTGACAGTGAGGCTATAGCACTGGATTTCTGTGGTGCCAGGCCGCAGGGGCGAACAATGGTATAAATTTTATCGACCGGTACCGATTGCATATCAAAGGCATTATCGGCCAGCTTGAACAGCGCTGGGGTGACCTGATTGACGCGGATGTCGGTGCACTGAGCGCTGAGTAACACGGCGACTAACAACTCAAAGTGGTTGTTGTGATCCAGTGGAATCGGCGTCTCTGGGTAGAGCTCATTGAGTTTCTGCAGAATATAATCTGCGCGCTGTTTTTTTAAGCCGAGTGTCGGTTTGTCCATCATTGATCCACTGTCAGTCCGCTATCAGCCTATTAGTCATTAAGACTTTGCACAAATTGTTTGATGCGCAGTGCCGCTTCGATACATTCCTCAGTCTCCGCCACCAGCGCCATGCGCACGCGGTTTTTGCCCGGATTATCGGCACCATTGTCACGAGATAAATAGCGCCCAGGCAGTAGGGTGACATTCTGCTGGGCAAACAGCCTGGCGGCAAATTCGGTGTCGTCGATCGGGGTTTGCGGCCAAAGGTAAAAGCTGGCCTGTGGCTCTGGAAAAGTCAGGACCGCGCCCAAAATGTCAGTGACGGCAGCAAATTTCTCGCGGTACTGTCTACGGTTGTCAATGACATGTTGCTCATCGCGCCAGGCCGCTGCCGAGGCAGTCTGAACCATGCCCGACATCGCGCAGCCGTGATAGGTGCGGTAACGCAGAAATTGGCTCAAGATCTCAGCATCTCCGGCTACAAAGCCAGAGCGCAGGCCGGGGAGGTTTGAACGCTTGGAAAGGCTGTGAAATGCCACGCAGCGCTTATAGTCGTTGCGACCCATTTCGGTACAGGCTTGCAAAATGCCAGGTGGTGGTGTCGCTTCGTTGAGGTAGACCTCCGAGTAGCATTCATCGCTGGCAATCACAAAGTCATAGCGGTCGGCCAGTTTGATCGCCTGCTGGAGCTGATCGATAGTCATCACTGCGCCAGACGGGTTACCCGGTGTACACAGATGCAGTAACTGGCAGCGCTGCCAGATCTCAGCCGGAACCTCGCTAAGGTCGCTGATAAAGCCATTTTCGGCATTGCAGTCGAGGTAGTGCAGTTGTGCGCCGGCGAGCAGTGCGGCGCCTTCGTAAATCTGATAGAAAGGGTTGGGTGACACCACCAGTGCATGCTGCTGTGGATCAATCATCGCCTGAGTAAAGGCAAACAGGGCCTCGCGGGTGCCGTTGACCGGCAATACGTGCTTATCGGCACTCAGGCTGGCGTCGGCGAGCTTGAATCGCCGCTGACACCAGTCGGCAATCGCCTCGCGCAGAAAGTGGTCGCCTCTGGTTGTTGGGTAGCTGGCAACGGCGTCGACATTGTCGATCAAGACCTGTTTAACAAAAGCTGGAGACTGGTGTTTGGGCTCGCCAATTGACAGTGAGATGGGGGTCAGCTCCGGCGGTGGTTGAATGCCAGCTTTCAGTTTGGCTAGACGTTCGAACGGGTAGGGATGGAGCAGGTCCAGATTGGGGTTCATATTATTCTCTTGATTGCTGTCAGTTTCGGACCTGCATTTTACGTAGCTGATCGTCTTGTCCGTCTTCCGTGTTGCGCTGGTCGAGTTCTCTGCAGATAGTTTCGGTGAGGTCACTGCAGACGTCGCTATTGGTGAGCGGTTCAAAGTCGCGATCGGTGATATAGAAAATATCTTCTACACGCTCGCCGAGGGTTGAGATTTTGGCATTCACGATACGCAACTCGAAGCGTACGAAAATTTGTGCCAGATGGGCGAGTAGCCCGGGACGATCCGGCGTCACAACTTCGAGGACTGAACTGTTGGTCTCGTCATCGTTGCGCAGCGACGCGACGGTTTTCAGAGCAAAGTATTTTAGCTGCCGAGGGGTGCGGCGCTGCACGTCATAACTCACTGCCTGTGGATTGAGTATCGCGTTATGCAGTGTTTTGATAATTTTTGCGCTAAGTTGGGCGTCGGCACTGACTGGCTGGTCTTGCTCGTCGAGTACGTAGAAGACATCGAACGCACAGTTAGCGCTGTTGGTATACAGACGAGCGTCCTGAATGTTTAGGTTGAGTCGATCGAGCGCGGCAGCGGTGATAGCGAAAATATTTTCACGGTCTTTGCTGTAGACAAATATCTGAGTCGCAATCGGGATTTCAACGCCGACATCTTTCAACAGGATAACCGGTTTGCTGTTATCAGGATTGTTGATAATGGCATTGGTAAAGGTGGCAATATCCTCCGCCCGCTCGCGGAGGAAAAACTCTTCATCCACATCGCGCCACACTTCTAGAGCCTGTTTAGCATTGATATGGTCAATCAGCAGCGCGCCCAGAGCAGCATTCTTGGCGTCTTGTACCCAAGCAGAACGCGCCAGCGGGGCACCGCTACCGAGTTGCAGTGCTCGTTTGGTCTCGAAGTAGAGGTCTCGCAACAGCGAACCTTTCCACTCTGTCCAGAGGCGTGGATTGGTGGCGTTGATATCGGCTACGGTGAGGACATAGAGATGGTCGAGGTAGATCTGATCACCGACATGGGTGGCAAATTTATGGATCACATCGGGGTCTGAGATATCTTCCCGCTGCGAGATGGTTGACATCAACAAGTGGTTTTCCACCAGCCATTTCAATAAGCTGATTTCCTGAGGTTGCAGGCCATGGCGCTCAGCAAAGTTGGCGATATCAGCCGATCCCAAGAGCGAGTGGTCGCCACCGCGGCCTTTGGCAATATCATGATACAACGCGGCGACAATAATCAGTTCGGGCTTGGGAAAGTTTTTGTAGATATGCGATGCAATGGGAAACTGTTTGGCGATATCCGGGCGAACTAGACGGCGGATATTGCGCACCACTTGCAAGGTGTGTACATCAACCGGGTAGATATGAAACAGATCATGCTGCATCTGCCCGACGATTTTGCCAAACTCGGGAAGATAGCCACCTAGTATGCCGTAGCGATTCATCCGTTGCAGCTGTGCGGACAGTAAATAGGGCGCTTTTAACACGCGCATAAACAGCTGTTGGTTTGCGGGGTCCTGACGGAAGTTATCATCAATTAAATTTCGATACAGCCGTATCTGGCGAATAGTGGTTGCACGAATGCCCTCGATGCTGTCGTTTTCTCCCATAATCGCAAACAGCTCGAGTAGTGCGGAGGGATGCTCGGCAAATACCGATGGGTGGGTGGTGTCGAGATAGTTGTCGCGAATCAGGAAGCGCTCGTTGATTGGTGTTACTTGCTTGGTTTTGTTTTTGCGATAGATGGCTTCATCGAGGTACTGAAGCAAGACGTCATTGAGCTCGCGTATCGACATCACGACCTGGTAGTAACGCTGCATAAATTTTTCGACGCCAAGACGATCTTCGCTGTCCTGATAGCCGAACATTTCGGCCAGTTTGCGCTGGTAGTCAAACAGCAATCGCTCTTCAGGCCGGTCGGTTATCAGGTGCAGCCCATAGCGGACCTTCCAGAGAAATTCCTCGTCGCGACGCAGTGTGGTGTACTCCTCTTCGGAGAGGAATCCTTCTTTTACCAGCAGGGTGCGGCGATGCACTTGAAAGTGTCGCTTGGCTGTCCAGTTAAATACTTGAATGTCTCGCAGGCCGCCTGGTGCTTCTTTAATATTGGGCTCAAGGTTGTACTCGGTATCACCATGCTTTCGGTGACGTGCCTTTTGCTCATCGATTTTTCCGCGATAAAAAACCGGTGAACTCCAGATCTTAGCGGGACCAGTTTTAACAATTAATTTGTCTAATAGCGCTGCGTCACCCGCCAGTAGGCGTGTCTCCATAAGGTTGGTGGCTACAGTGATATCGGCGCGTGCTTCGTCAACACACTGAGAAAGCGAACGGGTGCTGTGTCCAATCTTGAGTTGAATATCCCAGAGGAATGTCAGGAACTCTTCGATGCTGTTGCGATAACGTTGTGGATTGTCACGTCGCATTAAAATCAACAGATCGATATCGGAATGGGGATGCAGCTCGCCACGGCCATAACCGCCCACTGCGATCAAGCTGATATGGCTGTCCCAGGTAAAACGGCTCCAGGCATGTCGCAGAATAACATCGGCAAACTGTGCCCGGTCATTGACCAGCCTATGCGCTTCGTCGCCCTCGTAAAAGCGGTTGTCAAAGTGGTGATTAGCTGCACTCAACGCGTTGCGGAAAACGCTGATCGGATTGCCCTGCTCAAGATCTGCGAGAAAGCGCTTTTCATCAAAGAATAGCGGCGTCGAATGTGTTTCTGGGTGCATAGTTATCTGCGCTTATAGGGCTCTTCATTGCGTGCAGTAAGGACTTCACAGCCATCGCTGGTCACTGCAAGTGTATGCTCCCACTGCGCTGACAGACGGCCGTCGCGAGTTTCGACGGTCCAGCCATCAGACTTGAGTTTGGTGCTATGTTTGCCGGCATTGACCATTGGTTCAATAGTAAATGTCATGCCCTCGACGAGTTCTAGCCCGGTATTGGCTGAACCATAGTGCAGCACCTGCGGCTCTTCGTGAAACTCCATGCCGATTCCATGGCCGCAGTAATCGCGGACGACGGAGTAGTAGTTTGCCTCGGCATGGTTTTGAATCAGATGCCCAATATCGCCCAGTCGCACCCCAGGTGCCACTAGATCGATTGCTTTATACAGGCATTCCTGGGTGATCTCAATCAGGCGCTCGGCATGAGGCGCGGCAGTTCCCACTACATACATCTTGCTGGTATCACCGTACCAGCCATCTTTGATGACGGTGACATCGATATTGATAATATCGCCGTTTTTGAGAATTTTTTTCTCTGAGGGAATGCCGTGACAGACTACCTGATTGACCGAAGTGCAGATAGATTTAGGGAACCCGCGGTATCCGAGGCAGGCGGGAATGGCCTTTTGCACGTTAACTATATGGTCGTGACAAATACGGTCGAGCTCTTCCGTGCTTACCCCCGGCACGACATATTCGCCGATTAGCTCGAGCACCTCGGCTGCCAGTCGTCCTGCTTCGCGCATCTTTGCGAGATCATCCGTAGATCGTAGTTGTATGGTCATGCTAGTCCTCAATCTCTTTTCAGATCGCTATTGTACGCATCTCTGCCTTCAGGAGGGAGTGCCTCGAGGCGATATTCTGCAACTATTCGTCAACGTAGTTCGCGAGCCTTGTGACCACTTTGGGAAAATTGGCTGTCATCGCATCAACGACGGGTTGTCAGACTTGATTGAGAGGAGGCTTTTTTAGGCCCTTTTTGCTTTAATTGACCTCTCCAATATGATATAAAGCGCGCCGTCTGATGAGATGTCTCAGCGGGCGTTTTAAAATCCATGCTTTTTATAGTCGCGATGATTCGGGATATTAAAAAGTGATTAAACGACACACACGTTCCGTCACAGTGATCTGGGTGCCTGAAAGGCTGTTCTGACAGCTTGAATGGTTGATCTCTGGGGGACGTGGAGGCTTAACCCCAAAAGGAAAAATTATGTCTTCTGTAAGTATGCGCGATATGTTGCAGGCTGGTGTTCACTTTGGCCACCAAACCCGCTTCTGGAACCCCAAAATGAGCCAGTTCATCTTTGGCTCACGAAACAAAGTTCACGTTATCAACCTTGAGCAAACTGTACCCGCTTTTAATGAAGCGCTTGAAGTGCTGCGTGTAGAGGCCGCCAAGGGCAACCAAATTCTTTTTGTTGGCACCAAGCGTGCTGCGCAAAAAATTCTTAAAGAACAGGCCGAGCGCTGCGGCATGCCTTATGTCAGTCATCGCTGGTTGGGCGGTATGTTGACCAACTACAAAACCATTCGTGACTCGATTCGCCGCTTCCGTGATCTCGAGACCCAGCAAGCAAACGGGACTTTCGATCGCCTGACCAAGAAAGAAGTGTTGATGCGTACGCGCATGAAGGACAAGCTGGAAAATTCTATCGGCGGTATTAAGGATATGAATGGCCTGCCTGATATCCTGTTTGTTATCGACGTGGATCACGAGCGCATTGCTATTAATGAAGCCAACAAGCTGGGTATTCCAGTGGTTGGCATCGTCGATACCAATAGCAATCCGGATGGCGTTGATTATGTTATCCCGGGCAATGATGACTCTATTCGTGCTATCAAACTCTATGCTGCATCAGTTGCTGATGCGGTTCTAGAGGGCAAATCTCAGTCGGCAACTGTCTCCAGTAAGGATCAGTTTGTCGAGGTTGCTGAAGAGGCCGCACCTGAAGTCGCTGAAACACCTGCAGTCGCCGAAGCGCCTGCGGTTGAAGAAGCCCCTGTTGCAAAGGAAGCAGCTGCTGAGTAATTGGCTACGGTAGACAAGAAGTCATATCAAAAGGGGGCCGCTGCCCCCTTTTTTCAAAAATAATTTTACGTTTTAGAGAGGAATACGATGGCACAGGTAACAGCTTCTTTGGTTAAAGATCTTCGAGACCGCACAGGTCTGGGCATGATGGAGTGCAAACGCGCACTCAATGATGCGGATGGAGATATTGAAAAAGCGATTGAAGAGTTGCGTAAGTCGAGTGGCATGAAGGCGGCCAAAAAAGCCGGCCGCACTGCGGCAGATGGTCTTGTGGCAGTTAAAGCCGAGAACGGTTACGGGCTGGTTCTGGAAGTTAACAGTGAAACTGACTTTGTCGCTCGAGATGAAGGTTTTAAGGGATTTGTCAGTTCGGTTCTGGACGCAGCTTATGCTGGCAGGGAAACCGATATCGCTGCTGTAATGGCTGGCGAACTGGAGTCCGCCCGAGAAGCGCTGGTTCAAAAAATTGGTGAAAATATCTCGCCACGTCGCGCTGACAGTATTGAAGCGCCGGTGGTTGGTGGCTATGTGCACAGTAATAATCGCATTGCCGTGGTTGTCGGCCTGACCGGCGGCGACGAAGCACTTGCCCGTGATGTGGCGATGCATGTTGCAGCGGTTAACCCTGTTGTGGTGAGCTCTGACCAGATGCCCGCAGAAGTTATTGAAGCTGAACGCGCGATTTATACCGCTCAGGCGGCTGATAGCGGCAAGCCAGCGGAAATCGTTGAAAAGATGATTGAAGGTCGCGTCAACAAGTTCCTCAAAGAGGGCAGTCTTGTCGATCAGCCTTTTGTTAAAGACCCGGATACAACTGTGGGTAAACTGGTTGCAGCCGGTGGTGCAGAAATTGTAGGATTTGTGCGCTTTGAAGTGGGTGAAGGTATCGAGAAAGAAGAAGTCGATTTCGCCGCTGAAGTTGCAGCACAGGTGCAGGGCGCAAAATAAAGGTAACGCACATCATTTAGCGAGGATTCAATATGCCACTGACTGGCAGAGAGAAAAAGTACAAGCGTATTCTACTTAAACTCAGCGGTGAGGAGTTGATGGGAACAGAGGGTTTTGGGATTGACCCCAAGGTTCTCGATCGTATGGCGCTTGAAATTGGTCAGTTAGTGGGTATTGGTGTTCAGGTGGGGTTGGTGATTGGCGGTGGTAATCTGTTCCGCGGTGCTGCCTTGAATGAAGCCGGTATGGATCGTGTCACCGGTGATCATATGGGGATGCTGGCTACTGTTATGAATGCTCTGGCTATGCGCGATGCACTCGAGCGCACCAATATCTCCTCCCATGTTATGTCTGCGATACCTATGAGCGGTGTGGTCGAGCACTATGATCGCCGACGTGCAATTCGCTATCTTAAAGATGGCGATGTGGTGATCTTTGCTGCCGGTACCGGCAACCCTTTCTTTACGACTGATTCGGCGGCCTGTTTGCGCGGTATTGAAATTGAAGCCAATGTCGTGCTCAAGGCCACTAAGGTCGATGGCGTCTTCAGTGCTGACCCGATGGTCGATCCTTCGGCTGAACTATATGATCATCTAACCTATGATCAGGTGCTGGATAAAAAGCTTGGTGTTATGGACCTGACTGCGATCTGCCTGTGTCGGGAACACAATATGCCTCTGCGCGTTTTTCGTATGTCGAAACAGGGTGCACTGCTCAACTTGGTTGTGGGCGGTAATGAGGGCACACTGATAGAAGAGGGTGAATAATGATTGATGAATTGAAAACCGAAGCTGATGTGCGCATGACCAAGGCGATCGATGCCTTGGGTAATGCGTTTAACAAGATTCGTACCGGGCGTGCTCATCCGAGTCTTCTCGACGGCATCAATGTTGACTATTACGGCGTCAATACACCACTGGCGCAGGCTGCGTCTATCGTCATCGAAGATGCGCGCACACTGTCGGTCACTCCGTGGGAAAAAAGCCTGGTGCCGACCATCGAGAAAGCGATTATGAAATCTGATCTCGGCCTTAACCCAACGACAGCTGGTACTGTGATTCGGATACCACTGCCGCCTCTTACGGAAGAGACGCGCAAGGTTTATGGCAAGCAAGCCAAAGCGGAAGCAGAAAATGCTCGTATTTCGGTACGCAATATACGTCGCGACCTAATGTCCAGCCTGAAAGGCTTGCTGAAAGACAAAGATATCAGTGAAGACGAGGAGCGCAAAGGTCAGGATGATATTCAAAAAATCACTGACAGCTATATCGCGCGAATCGACGAAGCGCTGGTTGCCAAAGAAAAGGATCTGATGGAGATTTAATTCTCCCGGTAATCTAGACCATGGCTGATTCCCACTCGCAAAGCTCGGCTCATCCCCTTCGACACGTTGCCATTATTATGGATGGCAATAACCGGTGGGCTAAACAGCGCGGGCTGTCTGGTGTCGTCGGTCACGAGGCGGGTGTGGAGCGTATTCGCGATATTTTGCGTGTAGCGAAACAACGCGGCGTTGAGGTCGTCACGCTGTTTGCCTTCAGCAGTGAGAACTGGAAGCGTCCGGAACTCGAAGTGCGTGGCTTGATGTCACTGTTTTCCTCCTATCTTAAGAAAGAAGCCAAGGCGCTGCGCGACGATGGTGTGCGGCTTAAAGTGATCGGCAATCGCAGTCATTTTAGTGATCGGCTCAAACGCCTTATCGCCGATGCCGAGAGCATTACAGCAAGCGGACAGTTTACCCTCGCACTGTGTGTCGACTACGGTGGCCGCTGGGATATTGCCAACGCCACTCAGAAAATTGCCTCGGAAGTCCAAATGGGACGATTGCGAGCATGTGATATCGATGAATCAACTGTCGATAAATTTTTGCAGACTTCTGGGATTGCCGACCCCGATCTCTGTATTCGCACAGCCGGTGAGCAGCGCATCAGTAATTTTTTACTCTGGCAGATGGCCTATACCGAGCTCTATTTTGCCGATTGCTACTGGCCTGACTTCGATCCTGCGGCGCTGAATACTGCCATTGATGAATACTACTCACGGCAGCGTCGCTTTGGTCTGCGCGACGATATTGGAGTCGGTGGTATTGCCACTGATGGTGAAGTAGCTCGTGTTTAAACAGCGGGTAATCACCGCAGTAGTTCTGGTGTTGGCTTTTCTGGCCTTGCTGTTGATGACCACGCCGATGATTTTCTCTCTGATAATCTCCTTAGTCGTTCTTCTTGCTGGTTGGGAGTGGACTAATTTGATGCGCATTGAATCCACTGTAAATAGGGTGAGCTATCTCGTTTTACTTGCACTCTCGCTTGCGCTGGCGGCTGCGTTGCTGGGTCTGCCTGAGAGCCCCGATATGCAAGTAGGGCAACTCCTCGCTCTGTGTGCATCTATTCTCTGGGCGGTCATTTTTCTCTGGATTCAGGGCTATCCTTCAAGTGCCATTCTATGGTCGCCGAGGCCCGTTCTTGGCGCTCTGGGCCTGTTGTTATTGAGCTTTACCTGGGTCTCTATTGTATTGATTATGCACCAGCCGCACGGGGCCTGGCTGTTGTTGTTCGCAGTGGTGATTGTCGCACTGGCTGATATCGGTGGGTATATCGCTGGCAATTTGTTTGGAAAGCATAAACTGGCGGCAACTGTTAGCCCGGGGAAAACCTGGGAGGGTTTTTTTGGCGGCATCGTTCTGCAGTGTCTGTTTATTGCCGCCCTGATTCCGTTTATGCCGGAAAAGATAACTGCTCCATTGCTGGTTGCGCTGGTTATTCCGGTCTCGCTCTATTCGGTTGTCGGCGACCTGTTCGAGAGCATGGTCAAGCGTCACTGCGGGGTGAAAGATAGTGGCAGTATTCTGCCTGGTCATGGCGGTATACTTGACCGTATCGACGGACTGATTGCCGCGCTGCCGTTGTTTATTTTGCTCTTTCTGCTGCTGAACCCACTCTAAATTATGCAAAAAATCACTTTGCTTGGCGCAACCGGGTCGATTGGGGTTAGCACCCTTGATGTGATCGCTCGTCATCCAGACAAGTACAGTATTTTCGCACTTTCTGCTCACACTCGCGTTGAACAGTTGGCTGAACAGTGCATGCAGTTTAATCCTCGATTTGCGGTCGTGTCAGATGCAGCTTCTGCACAAAAGCTGCAACAATTGTTGTGTGAGTCAGATGCTTCTACTGAGGCGCTGTGGGGTGTTGATGCCCTTTGTCAGGTAGCCGCTGCTGCAGAGGTAGATACGGTGATGGCCGCGATTGTTGGCGCTGCAGGACTCGTGCCGACGCTGGCTGCGGTTAAGGCGGGCAAAAAGATACTGTTAGCCAATAAAGAAGCACTGGTGATGGCCGGTGGATTATTTATGCAGGCCGTGGCGGAGTCTGGTTCGGTGTTGCTGCCCATCGACAGCGAGCACAACGCGATTTTCCAGTGTCTGCCCGCCGGCTATGCTGATTCGGGAAAAAATGGCGTGCGCAAGTTGTTGCTGTCGGCCTCCGGCGGCCCATTTCGCGGTCGCACCTTAGCGCAAATGCATGCTGTGACACCTGATCAGGCCTGTGCCCATCCCAATTGGAGTATGGGCCGAAAAATATCGGTTGATTCGGCGACGCTGATGAATAAAGGCCTGGAGTTGATCGAAGCCTGCTGGCTGTTCGATATGCCTGCTCAGTCGATTGAAGTGGTGGTTCATCCACAAAGTATTATCCACTCGCTGGTGCAGTACAATGATGGCTCAGTGTTGGCCCAGCTGGGTAATCCGGACATGCGCACGCCGATAGCTCATGCGCTGGCATGGCCGCAGCGAATCGAGTCTGGCGTCGGTGATCTAAATTTGTTTGATATTGCGCGTCTCGATTTCGAGCAGCCAAATATTGAGGCGTTTCCCTGTCTGGCGATTGCTACTGCTGCGGCTCAGGCCGGCGCTAGCGCGGCGACAATACTCAATGCGGCCAATGAAGTTGCCGTGCAAGCATTTCTTGATCAACGTATCGGCTTCACGCAGATTGCCGAGGTGGTCGAGCACACGCTCAATTGTCAGCCGCTGACTGAACCAGAATCCCTTGAGGCAGTCCAACACACCGATAACGATGCGCGCGTTTATAGCAGCACCTATATAAAACGGTTAGAGAAGTAATCTATGGATCTTTTGCAAACGCTGTTTTTTACCCTGATTGCTCTGGGTGTCCTGGTCAGTTTTCACGAGTTTGGACACTTCTGGATGGCACGTCGATGTGGGGTCAAGGTTCAGCGTTTTTCTATTGGTTTCGGTATGCCATTGTTGCGCTGGCGTGATTCTCAGGACACTGAGTTTGTGCTCGCGGCACTGCCTCTCGGCGGCTATGTCAAGATGGTCGATGAGCGCGAGGGGAATGTTTCTCAACAGGATTTGCCCTACGCCTTCACCCGTAAAACCGTGTGGCAGCGCCTGGCGATTGTGGTCGCCGGTCCAGCGGCTAATTTTCTGTTGGCGGTGTTGGCATTTTGGATAGTTTTTCTCGCCGGCGAACGCGGTATCGCGCCAGTTGCCGGCTCGGTAATCAGTGGTTCGCTGGCTGAGCGCTCCGGTTTTGAGCCCGGCAGTGAAATTATTGCCGTTAATGGCCATCCGACAGCAACCTGGGCGGCTGTATCGCGGCAACTATTTGATTTTATCGGTGTGAGTGGTGAGATTCCGTTTACGGTTACTTATCCCGAATCAAATATTCAGTATCAGCTGACTGTGCCGATTGACGCATGGCTGCGTGATGCCCACGAGCCTTCACCATTGCGGGAGCTGGGTATTACTCCTCCATTTACGCTCGATGCCTTGATGCTGGCCAGTGTGTCGGAAGAGGGTGCCGCTTATGGCGCCGGTTTGCGCGAAGGTGACCGGGTTGTGGCGATCAACGGCGCGACCATTCTCAGTGTCGAAGAATTTATCGACGTTATCTCGAAGAGTGCAGGCACTGCTGTGGAGCTTGTGGTCGATCGAGGGGCGTCTGGTGGTGAGTCGGATCAACGCATAAAGATAGTAGTGGTGCCGGCCGCGGTAGAGAGAGAGGGTCAGCAGGTTGGTCAGCTTGGGGTGCAGTTGTCATCACTGGGAAGCTATCCCGAGGAATTGATGCGCGACGTGGACTATGGTGTCGTGGGTGCGATGTTTCGTGCGGCACAGGAAACGGTGGATACCAGCTTTTTTGTGATTAAATCGATCGGTAAGCTGGTTATGGGTGATCTTTCACCGAAAAACCTGAGTGGGCCCATCACCATTGCCAAGGTTGCCGGTGATACAGCAAAGACCGGTTTCGACAATTTTATTCGTTTTATCGCCATTCTCAGTATAATGCTCGGCGTAATGAATTTGTTGCCTATCCCGGTGCTTGATGGTGGTCATATTGTCTACTATCTGATCGAGATTGTGAAAGGTTCGCCGGTCTCTGACAGAGTGCAGATGGTTGGTTTTAAAGTGGGTTTCTTTCTCCTTGCGGGGCTGATGGTGTTTGCCACCTATAACGACGTGATGCGGTCTTTTTAGAGCCGTTTAAAGACAACTAGAAAATTGGATTTACTTAATCACATGAAGCACTTCTTCAAAGGACTTATTGCAGTTCTGTTTGTCTTTGCCAGTTCAGCCTATGCCACGGTCTTCCAAGTTGATGATATTCGCATCGAGGGGCTGCAGCGCGTCTCTGCCGGTACCGTCTTTGCCGCACTGCCAATCAGTGTGGGTGATTTGGTCGATGAGCCAGTGATCCGCTCGGCAACACGGTCGCTGTTTCGCACAGGCTATTTTTCCGATGTGGTGATGGCCCGTGAAAATGGCGTTCTGGTTATTGGCTTGATCGAACGTCCCGCGGTCACCGAAATTAACCTTGATGGTAACAAGGCAATTGAGACTGATCAGCTGCTGGATGCACTGCGCGATAATGGGCTTGCTGAAGGGCAGATATTTCGCCAAGTCATTCTTGAGGGTATGACGCAGGAGCTGCAGCGGCAGTATGTAGCTCAGGGTCGTTACGGCGCGCTGGTTAAAACGGAAGTCAAACAGCTGCCGCGAAATCGTGTTGCGGTCAATATTGATATCGATGAAGGTGACGTGGCCAAGATTCGACACATTAATGTCGTTGGCAACAGCGCGTTCAGTGAAGAGGAATTGCTCGACTCATTTGAGTTGAGAACTACCGGTTGGCTGTCATGGATAACCAGTGACGATAAATACGCGCGCGAAAAACTATCGGGGGATCTTGAGACGTTGGAGTCTTGGTACCTTGATCGCGGTTATCTGCAGTTTGATATTAGTTCCACCCAGGTCTCTGTCAGCCCGGACAAAGAGTCGGTCTACATTACCATCAATATTGATGAAGGGGATGTCTACACCATTGACAGTGTTGAGCTGGCCGGTGAAATGGTGATTCCTGAAGAGCAGATTCGCGGCATGATCATTCTCAGGGAGGGTATGACCTTCTCGCAAACTTTGATGACGACCTCAAGTGAATATATTACTCGGCGGCTCGGCAACGAGGGCTACACATTTGCCGAAGTAGAGGGCTTTCCCGAGGTTGATGAAGAGGACAAAACGGCCAAAATCACCTATTTTGTCAAGCCCGGTATGCGAGCTTATGTTCGTCGCATTGAGTTCCGTGGCAATACTAAGACCGCCGACGAAGTGCTGCGCAGAGAGATGCGCCAAATGGAAGCGGGCTCGGCAAACAACGCTTTGATTGAGCTGTCAAAAGTGCGCCTTGAACGTCTCGGTTTCTTTAAGGAAGTAGAGGTTGAAAATGTTCCGGTCGCCGGCACCAATGATCAGATCGATGTGGTTTACAGCGTTGAAGAGCAACCCTCTGGCTCGGTAGGGGCCAGTGTCGGTTACGCTCAGGGCACCGGGCTTATTCTCGGCGCCAACCTGAGTGAGAATAATTTTCTTGGCACCGGCAAACAGGTAGGCGTCGGTTTAAACCGAAGTACCTATCAGTCATCGATAAACTTCAGTTACTCAGAGCCGTATTTTACGGTGGATGGAGTGAGTGCTGGTTACAATATATTTGCCCGAGAGACTGATTACGACCGAATCAATGTTGCCAGCTTCTCGACTAACACCTATGGAGCAGCGGTTAACTGGAGCTATCCAGTTTCCGAGGTGCAGCGTATCGGGTTTGGTTTTGGTTACGAGAACCTGGATCTTAAAACCGGTGTGTTTGCCTCTAAGGAGATTGCTGATTTTATCGACGCCAACGGCTCACAATTTGATGTATTCAGTGCCAACCTGAACTGGATCAAGTCAACCCTTAACCGCGGCGTGTTCGCAACGCGGGGTGTATCTCAACGCTTGGGTCTCGATGTTGCATTGCCTGGTTCCGGCCTCGAATATTATAAGGCGACCTACTCGGGTCAGTATCTGCGTCCGCTGTTCAGTGGCTTTACCCTTAAACTGCGTGCAGATCTGGGTTATGGCGAGTCCTATGGCAATACCACGACGCTGCCATTCTTCAAGAATTTCTATGGCGGCGGTTTTGGTTCGGTCCGAGGCTTTGAGCGCAATACCTTGGGTCCACGAGACACACCCTGTAATCTGATCGAGGGCAATCCCTGTTCTTTGGGTTATGCTGATGATCCCGATCCGATTGGCGGTAATGTTCAGGTTGAGTTTGGTGCAGAGGTGATTTTCCCGCTGCCCTTCGTGAAGGATCAGCGCTCGGTGCAATCTACATTCTTTATCGATGCTGGTAATATATTCAACACCAAGTGCGGCGAATCACAGGTTAACTGTTTTAAGCCTGATGTCGGCGAGTTGCGCTATTCTGTTGGAGTGGGGGCAACGTGGTTGAGTGGCTTTGGGCCGATCACATTCAGTGTCGCTAAACCGTTAAATTCAAATGAATTTGATGAAACAGAAGTTTTTCAGTTCTCATTGGGTAACCAATTTTAATTTTTTTAGGGAGAAATATTTTGCGTAATTTGAAAGCATTTGTGGCAGCCATGGTAATCGGTTGTGTGAGTACACTATCAACTGTGGCTATAGCGGAAGACAAGATTGCAGTAGTGGATATCGCCCGGGCTATCTTCAGCTCAAATCTTGCCCAGCAGCGGCTCAAGGAGGCTGAAACCGGTGCCGACTTTGTCAGCCTCAAGGCGAAATATGAGAGCTCAGCTGCTGACTTGCAATCGCTGGCCAAAGAAGCTGAAAGCAAGCGTATGACCTGGTCTCAGGAAGAGGCACAAGCGCATCAGAAAAAAATGGAATACGCCAAGGCTGATGCCGAGCTGGCGGGACGAAAAATTCAGGCCGAACAGCAGCAGTTGCAACAGAGCATTATGCAGGAACTCGGGCCAGTGGCTCAGCAAGCCCTGCAGGAAGTGGTTCAGGAAGAGGGTGTGACGATTCTTCTGCGTGCCGATGCTGTAATGTTGGCCGGCCCTGAAAGCAACTTGACAGCTAAAGTTGCCGACCGACTAAACAAAAAAACAAAATAATCATTAATGCGTGACAGTTATTCGCTCAGTGAGATAGCCGCGTTTCTCGGTGCCGAGTTGCGCGGTGACGGCGAAGTGCGGGTGACTGGTATTAGCACGCTCCATGACGCCGGACCCGATCAGCTGGCGTTTCTTGCCAATGAAAAATATGCTTCTCAGCTTGCCAGTTGTCAGGCAGCGGCGGTGATTATCGCGGGCAAGTATATTACGGGTTCGATGGCGTTTGCTGGCGCAGCACTGATTCTCGATAATCCCTATTTAGGCTATGCGCGCATCTCGCAGTGGTTTGACCGCGCGCCAATGCCCGCTTCTGGAATTCATCCTGCAGCGATTATTGCTGACTCTGCAAAGATTGGTAAGGATGTGGCGATTGCTGCGAATGTGGTTGTCGAGGCCAATGCTGTGATCGGCGCGGGCAGCTCTCTGGGTGCTGGTGTGTTTGTAGGAGCAAGGTCGCAGCTTGGTGAGCGCTGCAAAGTAGCGGCTAATGTGTCGATTTATCATGATGTCATAATCGGCGCAAAAGTCATTATTCACAGCGGTTCGGTCATCGGTGCTGACGGCTTTGGCTTCGCCCCGGTGGGTACCGGAGAGTGGCAGAAGATTTACCAGATTGGTGGTGTCGAGATTGGTGATAATGTGGAAATTGGCGCCTGTACGACAATTGATCGCGGTGCGCTCGGCGATACCCGAATAGGCCGTGGTGTCATCATCGATAACCATGTGCAGATCGCTCACAATTGCGTTGTTGGTGATAATTCAGCACTGGCGGCATATTCCGCTCTGGCCGGTAGTTCATCACTGGGTAAAAACTGTATTCTGGCGGGTGACGCCTGTTTGGTAGGGCATATTCAAGTCTGTGATAATGTTCAGGTGACCGCACGCACGCTGGTGACAAAGTCGATTACTGAGCCAGGTTCCTACTCATCCGGTTCGCCGTTGATGACGACCAGAGAATGGCGCAAAAATGCGGTGCGGATGTCACAGTTGGATAGTATGGCGAGGCGGCTTAAAGCGCTGGAAAAATAGTATCATGCAATGTGCTTCATGGCTTTGAGTTCGGTCGCCAAGGGGTGTCAAGTGGGTAGTCATTAATGGAAGGTAGAATGAACGAAAGTACGATCGATAATTCAGCACAGAGCAATAGTGGCGATCAGGGAGCGTTGAGCATTAACCAGATCATGGAGATATTGCCCCATCGCTATCCGTTGCTATTGGTTGATCGGGTACTTGAGTTGGTCGAGGGTGAGCGTATCCTCGCCTATAAAAACATCACCACTAATGAGGAGGTGTTTAATGGCCATTTTCCCGGTGCGCCAATTTTTCCTGGTGTGATGATTATTGAAGCGCTGGCTCAGGCCTCCGGTATTCTCGGATTTAAAACCACCAACACCACTGCAGATGATGGCAAACTCTACCTGTTCGCCGGTGTCGACAATGTGCGCTTTAAGCGCCCGGTAACGCCTGGAGATCAGCTTATGCTGGAGTCTCGTGTTGTGGCTGTGAAACGTCATATCTGGCGCTTCCAGACTCGTGCAACAGTAAACGATAAAGTTGCCTGTGAAGCGACGCTGTTGTGTGCCTATCAGGATAGAGACAAAATCTAGTGATCCATCCCAGTGCCGTTATTGACCCATCCGCGAAGATAGCCGACAACGTTAGCGTTGGCCCGTGGACAATGATCGGCGCGGATGTTGAGATTGGTGAAGACTGTGAGATTGCTTCACATGTTGTGATTAAAGGGCCAACAAAAATTGGCTCCGGCAACAAAATTTATCAGTTCTCCACTATCGGCGATGATACGCCGGATCTAAAGTACCAAGGCGAGCCAACTAGGCTGATTGTCGGCGACAATAATGTCATTCGAGAAGGCGTCACCATTCATCGTGGTACGGTGCAGGATAATAGTGAAACCATTATTGGCAGCAACAATTTGCTGATGGCCTATGCCCATGTTGGCCATGACTGTGTGATTGGTGACAATGTGATCATGGTCAACAATGCCAGTATTTCAGGCCATGTCTATGTTGGTGACTGGGCCATTCTCTCCGGCTATGCACTGGTACATCAGTTTGTGCATATTGGTCCGCACTGCTTTGTGGGCCCAGCGGCCTTTGTTTATCACGATGTGCCAGCCTATGTCACAGCCTTTGGTAGTCCCGCTGAGCCGCGCACGATCAATCGTGAAGGGCTTAAGCGGCGGGGCTTTAGTGCAGATCAAATTGCACTGGCCAATCAGGCATACAAGTTGCTTTACCGTCGGGGGTTAAAACTCGACGAGGCGATCGACACGATTGCGAAACTGAGTGATGATTCGGCTATTCAGGTGTTTGTTAACTCGCTAGAGAAATCTACTCGCGGCATTATTCGCTAACCCATGAGTCGCGTTGCGCTATGAATAGCCTGCCTGGCCACGTCGACAACACCCATCTAGCCTGTGCTGAGAACGTTCCTGTGTTTGCTATGGTCGCCGGTGAGGCATCTGGTGACACCCTTGGAGCTGATCTGATTCGTGCCCTTAGACGCCTCTTCCCTGACGCTCAATTTGAGGGCGTTGGCGGTCCAAAAATGATTGCTGAGGGATTCTGCTCGCATCATCAGATGGAGCGTCTCTCAGTGATGGGGTTTGTCGAGCCGTTTAAGCGCTTACCTGAGCTTTTAGGCATCCGCCGCGACCTGATCAATCGCTACAAAAACAACAGACCGGTTGCGTTTATCGGTATCGATTCTCCTGATTTTAATCTCGGTATAGCCAAAGCCCTGCACACTGCTGGTGTTAAAACCGTGCACTATGTCAGTCCCTCAGTCTGGGCTTGGCGTCAGGGGCGCATAAAAGGGATTAAACGTAGTGTAGATTTAATGTTGACGTTGTTGCCGTTTGAAGAGGCCTTCTATATTGACCACGGTGTACCAGTGGCCTTTGTCGGCCATCCTCTGGCGAGGCAGATTACACGATCGGCCGATAGTCACAGTGCCCGCCAACGATTGGGGTTAGATGCCCAGCGGCCGACTGTGACCATAATGCCTGGTAGTCGTGGCGGTGAAGTATCACTGATGGCGGAGCTTTTTATTCAGGTCGCTATTCGGCTTCAAGAGTATTCGCCACAGGCGCAGTTTATTATTCCCGCGGCCAATGATGACCGTCATGACCAGTTGCGGCAGATTATTGCGCGCTATCCACAAGTGCCGATAACGCTGATAAAACAGCAATCACTGTTGGCGATGGAGGCGGCCGATGCGGTATTGCTGACATCCGGTACCACAGCACTTGAGGCTATGCTGCTGAAAAAGCCAATGGTGGTAAGTTACCGCCTCGGTGGCTTAACCTATAAAGTGGTGCGACCGTTTATTAAAACCCCATTCGCTTCGATTCCAAATCTTCTCGCTGCTGAGATGCTGGTGCCTGAACTGATTCAGGATGACGCGTCTGTGGAGAATCTAACTTCAGCGGTTGTCGAAGCGCTCAGTCCCGAGACGCGCAATCTGCTTGAGGCCCGCTATGAAGCGCTCTACTTGAAGATTAATCTGGCATCGGGCGATAGAGCTGCCGCGGCAATCCGCGCTCTGATCGAACAATGACACCCTGGCATCCACCATCCGGTGTGAAATGGCTTGCCGGGGTCGATGAAGTAGGGCGGGGGCCCCTCGCCGGTGACGTCGTCACTGCGGCGGTCATTCTGCCCCAAAACCATGGCATTGAAGGTCTCGCCGATTCCAAGGCACTATCAAGTCGACAGCGGGAAAATCTCTATGCAGATATCACCAGCCGGGCACTCTGTTGGTCGGTTGCGCGCGCCTCGGTTGCCGAGATTGATCGTTTTAATATACTTCAGGCAACCTTGATGGCGATGCGCCGCGCGGTAATGGGTTTGCGCCAGCAGCCAGATTTCGTCGCGGTGGATGGTAACCGGCTACCACAGTGGGAGTACCATGGTGAGGCTGTAGTAAAGGGAGATGGCCGCGTGGAAGTGATCAGCGCTGCATCGATTATTGCCAAGGTGGTGCGCGATGCTGAAATGAAGGCATTTGATCTTGCCTATCCCGGTTATGGCTTTGCCGCCAATAAAGGTTATGGAACGCCCCAGCATCTGGAAGCGCTGGCGCGCAAGGGCGCAACGCCGATTCACCGGCGATCATTTGCGCCGGTGCGAGAGCATTTGGAAGTAGTCCAAAGCGGGCTTTTTGATTAGGCCGAGTCGACTTTAATCGATATACTATTGGGTCCGCTGCAGGGTGGTTAGAGTGGTTCGGTAACCTGCATCGCTGAACCGTGTAAATACTAAAAAAATCCAGTCGAGATAGGGGAATGCTTTGAGATACGCACAGATTACTGGTTGGGGCAAATATGCCCCACCGCTGTTGATGACCAATGATGATATGGCGAAGATTGTTGACACTAGCGATGAGTGGATCTATTCGCGCTCGGGTATTCGGCAGCGTCACTACAGTCATGTTTCAACCGGCGAAATGGCCTGGTTGGCTTCAGAGCGGGCTCTGGCGGCGGCAGGCGTTGATGCAGCGGATATTGATCTGGTGATACTCGGCTCAACCACTCCTGAAGAAATTTGTCCGAACACCGCCAGTTATATCAAAAATAAGCTTGGGGCGACCAAGGCGGCGGCATTTGATCTCAACTCTGCCTGCACCAGTTGGTTTTATGCCCTCAATACCGCTAGCGACATGATCAAGGCAGGCTCGATTAACAAGGCGCTGGTGATTGGTTCCGAACGTATTTCTCTGGCGATGGATTGGAAAAAGCGCGAATCCTGCTTCCTATTTGGCGATGGCGCCGGAGCTGTTGTGGTTGAAGCCTCGCAGCAGCAGAGTGGCTTGCTGGCCGGTAAGATGAGCTGTGTGCCCGACAGCCGTGAATGTCTGCATTTACCCGGCTGGGGTATGTCGCCGGCCCACCTGACCGATGATATTTTTATCTCGCTCAATTTTGAAGGTCAGGAAATCTTTAAAAGTGCCGTTAAAGGTATGTCAGACGCAATCAATGATGTGCTCAAGGCCGAGGGTCTGTCAGCGGATGATATCGACCTGTTTATCCCGCATCAGGCGAATATCAGAATTATTCAGACGTTAGCTAAGCGTCTCGATTTTCCAATGGAAAAAGTGGTTGTCGCAATTGATGAGTACGCCAACACCTCTGCGGCATCAATTCCACTGGCGATGTGCGATGCATTGGAAGCTGGCAGAATCAAGCCGGGCATGACGATACTTACAGCAACCTTCGGTGCCGGCCTGACCTGTGGTGCGGGCATCATCAAGTGGGGTGAGCGAATTGAGCCAATTGCCGTTTCCGATAAATCTATTCCAGAATTTGATGGTACGGTTTTTGATTTGATGAAGGATAGCTTCAGCCATTATGGCGTCGATGCTGCGCATCTCTTAACGGAAGGGAAATTCTGATAGTTAAACCATCTTTTGTTCATTTAAGACTGCACTCTGAATACTCGTTAGTCGACGGGTTAGTGCGGATAAAACCGCTGGCCAAAACTGTTGCTGAGCAGGGTATGCCCGCGGTTGCGCTGACTGACTTTAACAACTTTTTTGGCGCGGTAAAATTCTACAAGGCCGCCCAGGCCGCCGGTGTTAAACCGATTCTTGGTGCTGATTTCCTGCTTCTCGATGAGAGCGGAGAGGGCGCTCCGACACAGCTTGTCCTGTTGGTGAAAGACCAGCTCGGCTATGCCAATTTAACCAAGTTGATTTCCCGGGCTTATCAAGAGGGTCAACGGCAGGGTGTGCCCTATATTCGCAAGTCGTGGCTAAGCGGGTTTAGTGAAGGCCTGATTGCTCTATCTGGCGGCCGTAACGGTGATATTGGTGTGGCGTTGGTCTCCGGTCGTCAGGCCGATGCCGCAACAGCGCTGCAAGAATATATGACACTGTTTGGCGATCGCTTCTATCTGGAACTCCAGCGCACCGGCCGTGCCGACGAAGAAGACTATTTACACGCCGCTGTGGAGCTGGCCAGCCAGTTCAGTTGCCCAGTTGTCGCGACCAACGATGTGCGGTTTATTGACCGAGGTGAGTTTGAGGCACACGAGGCGCGTGTCTGCATCCATGAAGGTCGTGCTCTGGACGATCCACGCCGTGAAAGGCGTTTTTCCGAGCAACAGTATTTACGCAGCGCAGAAGAGATGGCCGAACTGTTTGCCGATATTCCCGAAGCGCTCGAAAACAGTGTGGAAATTGCCAGACGCTGCTCGCTAGAGTTGCGTCTGGGCGAGTATTTTTTGCCCGATTACCCGATTCCAGAGGGCATGACCGTCAATGAGTTCTTTATCAGTGAGTCGGAAAAAGGACTGCAAGAGCGGCTTGAGATTTTGTTTGATACCGGTGGTGAGGATTTCCCCGCGATACGAGAGGAGTATGCCGCACGCTTAAAATTTGAGCTGGATATTATTATCCAGATGGGATTTCCCGGCTACTTTTTGATTGTGATGGACTTTATTCGCTGGGCCAAAAATAATGATATTCCGGTAGGCCCAGGGCGTGGTTCTGGTGCCGGGTCGCTGGTCGCCTACGCGCTTAAAATTACTGATCTAGACCCCATAGAATACGATCTGCTATTCGAGCGTTTCCTCAATCCTGAGCGAGTATCGATGCCGGATTTCGATATCGATTTCTGTATGGAGGGTCGTGACCGGGTAATTGCCTATGTGGCGGAGCAGTACGGCCGCAATGCGGTCTCGCAGATTGTTACTTTTGGCACCATGGCGGCGAAAGCCGTGGTCCGCGATGTGGCTCGGGTGCAGGGAAAATCCTATGGTCTGGCAGACAAACTCTCCAAGTTAATTCCCTTCGAAGTGGGTATGACTTTGGAGAAAGCGATTGAGCAGGAAGAGACTCTGAAAGATTTCCTCGATCAGGATGATGAAGCCGCTGAAATCTGGGGCATGGCTTTGCAGCTGGAAGGTATCTCTCGTAACTGTGGCAAGCATGCCGGTGGAGTGGTAATCGCACCCACCGCGATCACTGATTTCTCGCCAATCTATTGCGATGAGTCCGGCGCGGGTGTCGTAACCCAGTTTGACAAAAGTGATGTCGAAGATGCTGGGCTAGTTAAGTTCGACTTTCTTGGGCTGCGCACGCTGACCATTATCGACTGGGCGGTGCGCATGATTAATGCCGACCGCAGTGCTGCGGGTGAAGATCGATTAGAGATTGATAAAATCCCGCTCGATGATATGCCAACCTATGAGCTGATGCAGCGCGCCGAGACTACGGCGGTGTTCCAGCTCGAATCCCGCGGCATGAAAGAACTGATTCGCAAACTGGGTCCTGACCGCTTTGAAGATATTGTCGCACTGGTAGCGCTGTTCCGTCCCGGACCCTTGCAGTCGGGCATGGTTGATGACTTTATCAATCGCAAAAAAGGTCGAGCGGAAGTCAGCTACCCCCATCCACAGTATCAGCACGATTGTCTGAAGCCTGCTCTGGAACCCACCTACGGGGTTATTCTTTATCAGGAACAGGTTATGCAGATCGCCCAAGAGATGGGTGGTTATACCCTTGGTGGCGCTGATCTGTTGCGTCGCGCCATGGGCAAGAAAAATGCCGATGAAATGGCCAAGCAACGTGAACTGTTTGTGCAGGGCGCGGTGGAGAAGGGCTTTGCCAAAGAACTGGCGTCTAATATCTTCGATCTGATGGAGAAGTTTGCAGGCTACGGTTTTAACAAATCGCACTCTGCTGCCTATGCGCTGGTTGCCTATCAAACCGCATGGCTAAAACAACATTACCCTGCTCAGTTTATGGCTGCCACTATTTCATCGGACATGGACAAGACCGACAAGGTCGTGACGTTTATAGATGAATGCCGGGCCATGGGGTTGACCTTGTTGCCCCCAGATGTCAATCACGGGCAGTTTCAGTTTAGTGTCGATCCTGAGAACAGAGTTATTTACGGCCTTGGTGCCATCAAGGGATTGGGTGAGGGGCCGGTTTCTAATATTCTCGCTGCGCGCACTGACGGCGGGCCATTTAAAGACCTGTTTGATTTTTGCGCCAGAGTTGACGGCCGCAAGGTCAACAAGCGCGCTATAGAGGCGATGATTCGCAGTGGCGCCTTTGATGAGATTGGGCCCGAGGGTGATATCGGTTATCGTCGCGCGGTGATGTTGGCGGCAATGGATGAAGCCGTCAAGCTCGCCGAACAGCACGCGCGCAATACCAGTAGCGGCATGGGTGACCTGTTTGGCGAGTCGGTGGTAGAGAGCGCCAGCGATATCAATTACAGCAGTTATGGTGCGGCGCGCAGCCTGTCGGTGCGCGAGCGGCTCAATGGCGAGCGGGACACGTTGGGGCTCTACCTAACCGGACATCCGATCGATGAGTATGAAGAAGAGCTTCAGCGCATGCACCCGAACCGAATTTCAGCACTGCGCCCTGGCAAAGAGAGCGCCACTGTTTCAGGTATGGTAGTCGGCATGCGAGTAATGAAAAACAAACGTGGTGAGAGCTTTGCCTTTCTCACCCTTGACGATAAAAGTGGCCGCCTAGAGGTCTCTGTTTTTGCCGAAAAATTTAATGTCTATCGCGATATTCTGGTCAAAGACGCACTGCTGGTGGTTCAGGGTGGGGTGTCAGAAGACAGCTTTACCGGTGGATTGAAAATGCTTGCAGAGTCTATACAGTCGATCTACGAAGCGCGTTGCAGCAAAATAAAATATCTTTCTGTGTCGATTGATAGCAGCCGTTACACAGAGCAGTGGGTTGAAACCCTGCACCACTCGGTAAGTAGTTACAGTGACGGCAACTGCCCGTTGGAAATTGACTACACAACAGCCAGTGCCAGCGGACGATTAAAGGTCGGTAATCAATGGCGGGTGCAGCCGAGAGATGAGTTGATAGGACTGCTGCGTGAAGAATTTGGCAAGCACAGTGTGACTTTGCACTATGATTAAACGCAGAAGCAATAAAGAACTGGGGCGCAACAGTATCGTCGACGACTCAAAATGTAATCGTCCCTAGCGTAGAATGATTTAGATGGTAGAATGCCTGAACTTCCTCACTGCGGCCAAGACAAGAGATTTCACTGTCCATGAATTTAAACTATCTCCCGTTTGAAATACCCATTGCTGAGCTCGAGGCAAAGATTGAAGAGCTGCAGCTTGTCGGCAACGACAATGATCTAAATATCGCTGAGGAAGTGACCAAACTGCGTGATAAGTCGCGCAAGCTTACGGAGGGAATCTACTCCAAGCTGACTCCCTGGCAGGTTGTTCAGGTGGCCCGCCATCCCCGCCGCCCATACGCACTGGACTACATCAACCGCATCTTTACTGATTGGGAAGAGATGCACGGCGACCGCCACTTCGGCGATGACAACGCGATTGTGGGTGGTGTTGCGCGCTTAAATGGCAAGCCGGTTATGGTGATAGGTGAAGAGAAAGGCCGCGGCGTTAACGAGAAGGTGAAGCGCAATTTCGGTATGCCCAAGCCGGAGGGGTATCGCAAAGCTCTGCGTCTGATGGAGACAGCCGAACGTTTTAAACTTCCTGTATTAACGTTGATTGACACACCCGGAGCCTATCCCGGCATTGATTCTGAAGAGCGCAATATTTCCGAGGCTATAGCCCGAAACCTCGCGGTAATGTCGCGACTGAAAACGCCGATTATCTGCACCGTGATTGGAGAGGGCAGTTCGGGTGGTGCATTGGCGATTGGGGTTGGCGATAGAACCAATATGCTTCAATACAGCACCTATTTTGTAATCTCACCTGAGGGCTGTGCCAATATTATCTGGAAAACCAGCGAGAAGGCGCCTCTGGCTGCCGAAGCTATGGGTGTTACCTCAGATAATCTAGAGAAGTTGGGGATTGTTGATGAGACTATTCCAGAACCGTTGGGTGGCGCGCACCGAGATATTGACAGTATGTGTGCGACTTTAAAAGAGAGTCTCAGTCGCCAACTCGATGAGCTGTCGGGGTTGGCTATCGAAGACTTGCTGGAGAAGCGCTTTGACCGTCTAATGGCGTACGGACGCCCGGACTGATACAGACTCGAGCCTGGATTGGGCAAGAGTAATTGCTGTTAAAAAGCCGCTGATATCACTATCAGCGGCTTTTTGCATTGCGTGTTACCACGGTGGTTTATTTGCAACTGACTTAACCTAGCTCTCTCCGAGCATTGAGATTGCGGCCAGAGCCTCTGGATCCTTGGATTTAATTTTGTTGGCAATATGGTGCTGGAAATAATAGCGAAAGTCTTCGCAGTTATCGGTTTGGAACAGACAGTCATCACCCGGCAGAACCGGTGTGTTAAACATCTTGCTGTCATCGATCAACATGCCACAGATGCTACCGTCCTGATGCAGCCGCCAGCTCACCACTTCTTTCAATGTAATACTTTTAAAATTATCTGCGGAAAGTACTGCATGGGTGCCGATGGTATCGGGGATTTCCTGAATAATCTCGCGACCGGAATCGCATTGATACTCGTAGTAATCGGCAGCAGTTTCCAGTTCAACAATTTTGTGTAGTGGTGCGCTGTAAAACAGCTCATCCACCCCCTCATCGTAATAGCCTTGCCACTGGCCATTTAAGGGGTCGTTAATTTCATCACAGGCGACCAGCTCATTGAGCCACGGCACCAGGCCTACGACTTCCCCGCTAGAGCGCAATCCCCAACCCAGAATTTTTACCGAGAATAGTTTTTCCGGATGCTCAGCGTTTGAATACAGCATTTCCAAGCCGTCGAGTTCGGGTGAGAGTCTAATCAGTTTATTGTCGAGGGTTTCAGATAGAGGTTTGCGGGTAAAAATATCGATAACGTTGCTGTGGGGCTGAGAGTTGCCTTTTGATGCGGAACCGGAATCAAAGGATTTGCTCATTGTACATCTCCTTAACAGGGTGGGCAGGAAACGCGTATTACGTAAGGTAAAGTACCCCAGAATCCTGACAAGTACAATAGGGATTCGACTGTGTTGCAAAGCTTAAAGCGCTATATAATTACCATCTAAATCGGACCGATGTTAATCTTTGCAACTGTTCCCTACACAGTTTCAGTTTGGCACAAAATTGACTCAAGTGTGAATAAAGCAGGATTTAAAGAGGTAATCATTGTCAACTGAAGAACAGCCTCTGGCCACGATTATGGGTCTCTTTGAAAAGCTTTTCTTTAAATCTTTTCAAACCTGTCTGCTGGCGGGTGCTGCCGAACCAATCTATATTCCTGCTGGTGTCCGAGTTGACAGACAGTTAGCCTCCGAGATCAACGTTTCGGGGCTTGCAGAGGCCGCAGCCTATCACCGGCTTTTTTTTCGTCACGATTACCTCTCAAGTGCTCTGCACGAATCTGCCCACTGGTGTATTGCCGGAGAACAGCGCAGAGCGCAGCTCGATTTTGGTTACTGGTATAGTCCTGATGGCCGCACAGAGCAGCAACAGCAATTATTTGAACAGGCTGAGGTCAAGCCGCAGGCGCTCGAGTGGATGCTGTCTGTGGCCTGTGGGCAGCGTTTCAGGATCAGTGCAGATAATCTAGCATCAGCACAGGGTGAAAGCCGTGCGTTTGCCACAGCGGTTTCTGAGCAGGCTCAGCGATGGTGTGACAGAGAGCGATTGCCATCCAGAGGGCAGCAGTTTATTTTGGCTCTTGCCGCTCGATTCAACTGCCCCGATGTATTGTCACAACACCATTTTCGGTTAGATAAACTGGGTTAGGTTTCAGTTTTAAATGCCCCAATTTTTATTACGCAGGAGCGCAACGAGACATCTATGCAAGCTTACCTTATTGATTCATCAATCTATATTTTCCGTAGCTATTTCACGCTGCCTGACAACTGGAAGTCGGTCGATTTGGGTTTTTCAACTCATGCGGTTTATGGGTTTACCGCGTTTTTACTCGACCTGTTACGGCAAAAAGACCCTGCTTATTTGTTCTGTGCCTTTGATGAGAGTCTTGGCAGCGGCTTTCGCCATAAGCTCTGCCCTGACTATAAAGCCAATCGTGAGCTGCCGGACGAGGGGTTGGCCTTTCAGCTGAATGCCTGCCGTCAACTCTGCAGAGTGCTGGGTGTCTCAGAGATGGCGTCCGAAATCTATGAAGCCGATGACCTAATTGGTGCAGTGGCAGAAAATACCCGCAGCGCCAATGCTCAGCCAGTCGTGGTGACACGAGACAAGGACTTGACTCAGATTATTCACCCGGGCGATCTGTTTTGGGATTTTGGCAAAGCACCACCAAAAAGTCAGCGTCAGGTCGAAAAAGATCTCGAGCTCGGCTGTCAGCAGATGGCTGATTTTCTGGCGCTGACCGGAGATAGCAGTGATAACATAGTGGGGGTTCCGGGAGTCGGCGCTAAGACCGCAAAGCAGCTGTTGATGCACTATCCGGATATTGATGCGATTCTCGACCATCTCGATCAACTCCAGGATTTGCCGATCCGCGGCGCTGCCAAGCTTGCTGATAAGCTCGCCAACCATAGGGAACAGTTATTGTTGGCGCGACAACTGACCACCATTGTCAGTGATATTGACGGCGCGCCGGATCTGTCACAGATCGGTTGGCAGGGAATATATCTGGATGCCTTCGATCTGTTTTGTGACGAGATGGGTTTTGGCAATAGCTTTAGCGAACGGGCAAGGCAATTGCGGGCTCGTGACATTACCGTGAGTTGGTAGGTTTATAAGTTGGAAGGTTTATAAGTTGGTAGGTTTAATTGTTTAGGATTGAGCAGTGAAAATAGTTGCAGACCAGAATATGGCAGACGTCGAGGCGTTCTTTGGCCACCTCGGTTCGATCACTTATCTGCCGGGGCGAGAGATCAGTGCTGAGCATATTGGCGATGCCGATTTGCTGCTTGTGCGTTCAGTTACTCGGGTGAATCAGGCGCTGCTGGAACATTCATCAGTCGCATTTGTAGGCTCGGCGACGATTGGTACCGACCATATTGATCGGGACTATTTGCAGCAGCGCGGTATCGGCTTTGCTCATGCCCCGGGCTGTAATGCCGATGCCGTGGTGCAATATGATTTATCGGTATTGAGTCGACTGCAACCGGACTGGTTACAAAAGAGTCTCAATGTGGGAATTGTCGGCTGCGGCAATGTTGGTCGGCGACTCTACCAAACACTGACCAGCTTGAATATTAACTGCCGGGTCTATGATCCGTTTTTATCTGATAACCAAGCTCTTAATCTGGTCGATTTCGATACTGTGCTGCAGGCCGATGCGCTGTTTTTGCATACTCCACTGACGCATTCTGGCCCTTTTCCCACCCGGCATTTATTCAATGCCGATGCTCTGGCACGGCTGGCTGAAAATACGCTGCTGGTCAATGCTGGCCGCGGAGCAGTGATCGACAATACAGCACTGCTGGCGCGATTGCAGAAAGGGCCTGCGCTGCGAGTTGCGCTGGATGTTTGGGAGGGTGAGCCGGAAATCGATCTGACTCTGATGGCTAATGTGTTACTGGCGACGCCACATATTGCCGGTTACAGTATTGAGGGCAAAATCAGAGGCACAGCAATGCTGGCTGAGGCTTATGGCCGTTGGTGTATAGAGCAGGGCGTTGTCTATGCCTCTGATGGTCTGCCACAGACTGAGCAGCAAAATATTGCTTCAGTGCTTACTGAGGCGACTCTTAATCAGTTGATTTTGGCCAGCTATGATGTTGCGGTTGATGATCGCATTATGCGCGAAGCGATGGCGCGATGTGCTTCGGGTGACGTAGCAGAGGCCTTCGACCGGTTGCGTAAAGACTATCCAGAGCGCCATGAATTTGCACATTTCCAAATCGGTAGCGAGAGCCGGGAGAGCCAGATAAAGGCTCAGGCGCTAGCAGTTGGCTTTTATGGCTGAACCCTGTCTATCCATTCCTGAGCCTTTCAAGAAAGCTGGCCAAACGGTCTATGGCCTCAATTAGCTGCGCTTTATCCGGTAAAAATACAATACGGAAATGTTGGTTGCCAAGCATATTAAAGGCACTCCCCTGAACCAGTAATACGCGCTCCTGCTTGAGAAGTTCAAGTACCAGACTCTCATCGTCGGTCACTGGATAGACTTTTGGATCAAGTCGCGGAAATAGATACATGGCAGATTTGGGTTTTACACAGCTCACACCTGGTATTCGGGTTATCAGCTCATACGCCAGATCGCGTTGTTCCATCAGGCGGCCGCCGGGCATAATCAGATCGTTAATACTTTGGTATCCGCCAAGTGCTGTCTGCACGGCAAGCATCGCAGGAACATTGGCGCACAGACGCATCGAAGCGAGCATCTCCAAACCTTCAATATAACTGCCTGCATTGTCTTTAGCTCCGCTAGCCAGCATCCAACCGGAGCGAAACCCTGCCAGCCGATAAGTTTTTGAGAGACCATTAAAAGTTAGGCAGAGAACGTTGTTGACCAAAGTTGCCAGCGGTATGTGTACTGCATCGTCATACAGAATACGGTCGTAAATTTCATCGGCGAACACTACCAGATTATATTTTTCCGCAACGGCAACAATCTGTTTTAGTGTCTCTTCGCTGTAGACAGCACCCGTTGGATTGTTGGGGTTAATGACGACGATACCGCGCGTATTAGGGGTGATCCTGCGCTCGATATCAGCAACGTCAGGTTGCCAATCATTGTCTTCATCACAGCGGTAATGGCACGGCGTCCCTCCGGCCATCGATACCGCGGCGGTCCACAGCGGGTAGTCGGGGGAGGGGATCAGTATTTCATCGCCGTTGTTAAGCAGGGCTTGCATTGCCATTACAATCAGCTCGCTGACGCCATTGCCCATAATGACGTCTTCAATAGCAACATTGGCAATGCCCTGGCTCTGAGCGCGTTGCATAACCGCCTTGCGCGCCGAGAAAAGGCCCTTTGAATGACAGTATCCCTGCGCTTCACGAAGGTTGTGTATGACGTCGTGCATAATCTCATCTGGCGCATCAAAACCAAACGCCCCCGGGTTGCCAATATTAAGTTTAATAATCCTTTGGCCTTCTTCTTCAAGCAGGTTAGCATGATCGAGAACCGGGCCGCGGATGTCATAACAGACGTTGGCGAGTTTGAGAGATTTTCTTAATTCAGGCATGGAATGTTGGTGTCAGTGGCGGGTTGTTGTTAAGGGCGGCGGTTAGATCGCCCTGTTTTGATAGCTCATTGTAGCTAAATAAACTCGATGAGGGGGAAGCTTTGATTAAAATAATAAATCGCTCTGGGCAAGCCGCATTTGTGATGACGGTTGTTTCGATTGTCGCTTACCGTGCTGAAGTATTACCTTTCAGAATTGCCTTTCTGGTGTTTGTTAGTGGCTTGTTATTATGTTCATTAGTGGTCGTCGCCGGATTGGTAACGCTGGCGGTGGGTGGCTTCGCCAATCGGCCAATAAGGGGCGAGTTTTCGCTGTTAATGATGGCGTGTGCAATCTGTCCTGGTGTGGCAATTTACAGTGTCGGTGTCGAAGGCTTAACGGCGCCGATGATCCATGATATCAGTACCAATACAATTGAGCCGCCTGAATTTATTTTTACTCGTGAAGAGGATGATTTTAGAGAGAATTCACTGATTTATCCCGGTGCTGAATCTGCCGCGAAGCAGTTGCAGACGTATCCCGACATCACCACTATGTATGTCGATATGACACCGCGATCGGTCTATCAAAAGTCACTGTTTGTCGCCAGCCTTCTAGGCTGGAATATCTCCGCACAGGATTCATTAATATTGCAGTTTGAAGCGCAAGCGACGACGCCTCTATTTGGGTTCGTCGATGATATTGTGGTTCGCGTGACGGCTATGGGAGAGACGTCAAGTGCTGTCGATATTCGCTCTGTCTCCCGGGTGGGCGTTTCCGACTTTGCGGCCAATGCTAAGAGAATCAGGCTTTTCATTCTCCGTTTGGAGAATGAACTAGAGAATCTAAAGCAGGCTCAAAAATAAGCGCCAGTTAGGCTTGACAGTGTATCTGATGCTCCTTATCATGCGCGCCTCCTAGCCAATCACGTCCCGTTCGTCTAGAGGCCTAGGACACCGCCCTTTCACGGCGGTAACAGGGGTTCGACTCCCCTACGGGACGCCATTTTCATGAAGCACTTATGGATAAGTGTCTGCGGGAATAGCTCAGTGGTAGAGCACAACCTTGCCAAGGTTGGGGTCGCGAGTTCGAACCTCGTTTCCCGCTCCATTAACGAAACGCAAAACGACAGTTTTGCGTTTTTTTTATGCCTGTTTTTTTTCTGCTTATTGAAACTTAAAACGAGCTCTGAATTTCCGCCGTGCTGACTTCTGGATGGGTTAACTTGGCTCAGACAAAAAGTTTACAGATCAAAAAAACCTTTGATGTCAGTTTCTTTAGCCAGCGCGTCGCGCATCCCTAGGTCAATTAGTTTACGACAAAAGCCCTGCTCAAATAACAGGTAGCTGGCCGCACTAGCGCCACCGCCGCGGGCGGTAGCACCGGTGAGGCGCAGAAACAGACGCAGTGACCGCGGTAACTGGGCAAGATGTTCTTGGGCAATAAGGTCAATTGATTCCGACGGTGAAATAGACAGTACATCGACCGGGTTGAGATCGGTGATATGGTTTTTTTCGCGCAGAGATTGAGGCAGGGCAGCAGCCAGTCGATTAATGCTGTGCAGTGTCTCGAGGTCGCTCTCTACGGCATCGATAAAGGCACTGTTAAACATATGGCCAACAATCTGCGCGGCGGAGGGCGAGTGGCTGAGTTCGACGGGTTGCTGACTGCCCGCTTGATTATCGCTGACGCCTACAATCAATAATTTACTCGCACCCATATGCAACGCCGGGCTAATCGGTTTGAGCTGTCTTACCGCGCCATCACCAAAATAATCCTGCCCGATCTTTACGGCGGGAAACAGTCCGGGTATCGCGGTTGATGCCATTAAGTGGTCGATTGTCAGGTCTATTTTTTCGCCACGCCGGCGTGACCGATTCCAGGGTGTCAGTTGCGGGTGTCCCTGATAGAAAGTGACTGATTGGCCGCTGGCGTAGCTCATTGCGGTGATGGCGATGCCCTCCAACTCACCGTTCTCAATGGCGGTATTGAGATAGTCGAATTTGACGTAATTATCCATCATCTTGCGAAGTGGAGCGTTATCCAGCAACGAGACGGGCTTGCCGATGCCATAACCGCTGTGAACAAATGAAGCGAGTAAATGGAAGGTATTCTTAACCACGCCAATGGGGTCAGTACGATAGACGTCTGCAGGTGTCAGTTCGTGCCAAATGCGCTCCAGTTTGCTGGTGCGCAATCTAAATGGACCCGCTCGGCCAGCAATTGATAAGGCGTTGATCGCGCCTGCAGAGGTGCCGCAGATAATTGGGAAGGGATTGTAAACTGATCTTGGTAGTAGGCTGGCGATGCCTTTGAGGACGCCGACTTGATAGGCTGCTCGGGCACCGCCACCGGTTAAAATTAATCCTTTATGCATGGTTAAAATATTCCCATTGACAGGCCTGCTGCCATCGATAAACCCAATTCTTCGCACTGCTTTAGATGATCAGCATTGATTTCACCCTTGGCGATCAATGGCTCATTGACTTTGCGTAACGGGTAGCCACAGGCAATGCGGTCAATTTCACGCACAGCCCCTGAGCCGTCATTTCCGGCACTGATAAAAAGCCCATAGGGCAAGTTGAGCTGATGCTCCTCGGCTGGATAGTAGGTGCGGTCAAAGAAGTCCTTGAGCGCACCACTCATGGTGCCAAAGTTTTCCGGTGTGCCAAACACTATTCCGTCTGCCCACAGCAAATCGGAAAGGCCTGCATCGAAAGCCCTGAGCAGGCGAGTGATTACATCTGTCTCCTGCTGACACCCACGCAACACCGCTGCAGCCATCTGCCCGGTATTTCCAGACTGGGTGTGATAGATAATCAACAGATGTTTCATAGAGCGTATAGGCCACTGGTTACTGAGGACTGGCGTTTTGTCGAGCTAAAATGCCGCAGCGTTAAAGCGAGCACAGCCTGCAATCTGCCGCAGCGGTAAAGTGCGAGCCCGGTGCTGAGACTTTATCAGCGAAATGGAACTGTGCATAGAAGGATCGATAATGGCGCACTTGCTACTGCTTTCGATAGGCATTTTTTCAGTTGCCTGGTGGCCATCACTTCCTGATATCGGGTTGGCTCTGGCTTGCTGGGTCAGTCTTTTACCTGTTTGGCTTATCCCGCGCGCAAGACCACTACTTTTTCTCGGTGCCGGAATGCTATGGGGACTGCTTGCCGGAGCGCAGTTACACCAGACGTTATTGCCAGAAGCGTTCAATGGTGAAGAGTTTAAGTTGTCAGGGCGTATAGTCGGTTTGGTGGAGCAAAACGATGTCCGCAGTCGTTTCAGTTTTGCTGTCGAGGAAGGTGAATTACTGACCCGGCCGGGACAGCAGGTTGTCACCGGGAAAATCCTTCTTAGCTGGTACGGGGCCGATAATCTGCAGCCGGGCCAGCAATGGCAGTTGATTGCTCGGCTGCGGCGGCCGCGAGGATTTGTCAATCCTCGGGCGTTTGATTATCAGAGCTGGTTATTACAACAGGGATATATCGCCACTGGCTATGTGCGCTCACCGCAGCATGCGCAGCCACGGATTGAGGACAAATACTCCCCCTTTGGGTCGATTGCAGTTTTACCCGCCATTCTTAGGTCAAATATTCGGCGGGCTATCGAAGCCGCGAATTTGTCACCCCGGGGTCACGCTGTATTGTTGGCGCTCACGATTGGTGACAAAAGTAGACTGGCTGTCTGGTGGCAGGAGTTGGCACGCTTTGGAATTGTTCACCTGTTAGTGATTTCAGGGCTTCATATAGGCTTGATTGCGTTGTTTGGTGTCGGGCTGGGAAAACTGCTGGTGCGAGGGATTATTGTCTGTACTGCACTGTTAAAGCACTCCGGGGTTTATTCTTCGGGTTCTACGCTGCATTGGTTGCCGCCGATCTTCGGATTACTGGCAGCCATCGCTTACAGTCTGCTCGCCGGTTTTTCCCTGCCGACTCAGCGTGCGTTAATTGCGGTTGCGGTGGTGGTTTTTGCACGTCTGCGCTATCGCCATATCCAGCCTTTTGTCTGCTTGGTGTGGGCCCTGGTCGCGATTGCATTGTGTCATCCACTGGCTGTTTTGAGTGCCAGTTTTTGGCTTTCATTTGCGGCGGTTGCGGTGTTGATTGCCTGGTTTTCGCCCTGGCAATCGAGTGATCGCTGGTGGCCTCAAAAACGGGCGCTAACCGCGCAGGTTGGTCTGTTGTTAGTGATGTCAGTGCCGCTGTTGTTGTTTGTCGGGCGGATATCATGGCTGGCACCGCTGGTTAATCTCGCTGCTATACCCTGGGTTTCGTTTTTAACTGTACCCAGCGCACTAATCGGTTGTTTGCTATGGCCAGTCTCGGAATCAGCTGCCACCTTTGTCTGGCGGATATCTGACTGGACTGTCACGGCTTTGTGGTGGCTACTGGATAAGTTGCCTGTTGATCAGGGCGTGATTGTCTCTCCGATAGGGACCCCAATTTTGGCACTGTCGGCGGTATTGCTGGCGAGTGTGGCATTGATGCTGCCGTCAATGTTGCATGCTCGCTGGTTGGGCTTGCTGCCGCTAGTGTTGCTACTCTCAGGGGGGCGGCCTGCGAGCGGGCTGCGCGTAACGGTGCTGGATGTCGGACAGGGCCTCGCGGTCGTTGTGGAGACGTCAAATCATAGCTTGCTCTACGACAGCGGTGCTCGATATAGCCCGGCATTTAGTGCCGGTAGTGGTATTGTCGCGCCGTATTTTTGGCAGCGCGGGTACACCGCGATTGATAGAACGATTATTAGCCATGAAGACGGCGACCACAGCGGTGGTTTTGCCGCGCTGCAACAAGTGCTGCCGAGCCGTTCGTTGGTCACGGGTCCAGCAGTCGCTTTCTCTCCGCCGGTCCTCGCTGGGCTGTCGACAGAGGTATGCAGGGCGGGCCAGCGCTGGAGCTGGGATGATGTGTCTTTTCAAATATTGGCGCCAGATTTGGCAGAGAAAAATGGCAAAGAGCAGCATGAAATAGAGCAGAAGTGGGTGGCATCGAGCGGTAATAATAGTTCCTGTGTCTTACAGATTAGCTGGGGCGATATCACCGTGCTGCTGCCTGGTGATATCGAGAGTGATGCCGAATATCGCTTGCTGCAGTCTGACCTGTTGTCACAGTCGCCGCTTGACCTGTTGATAGCGCCCCATCATGGTAGTAAGACTTCTTCAACCGACGCGTTCGTCCGCCGACTGCGTCCGAAACAGGTGATTTTCTCCGCCGGTTATCAACATCAATTTGGTCATCCTCATAAATCAGTCACCCAGCGCTATGTGGATCTCGGCAGCACAGTTTGGAATACTGCCGAGCAGGGTGCTATAACCTTTGAGTGGCAATCGGCTGGCGATTTAACCGTCAGGTCGGCGCGTCGCGATGTATCGCGATGGTGGCGCTAAGGGGAGGTACAGAAGTTATTAAAGGCAAGCGGATTTTGCCGTAACCCTTATTGTGGTAAGGTCTCGCAACGTTTTAACTGACTCACTGGAATAAGCTGTGTTTGAAATTTTTCTCGCTGGCGGCTGGCTGATGTGGCCACTTTTGTTCTGTTCGATTATCGTTCTGGCGATCTCGCTTGAGCGCTTGATTACATTGCAGGCCGACCGCATTGTTCCTAGTGGCCTGCTGACAAGAGTCTGGCAGCAATTGCGCGACAGAGAGCTGGCCGGCGAGAGCTTGCGCGATCTGCGCGATTCTTCACCTTTGGGTTATATTCTGGCTGCCGGTATCAGCAACTCCGGTCATGGTCGTGAGATTATGAAAGACAGCATCGAAGAGGCGGCGGCGCAAGTGGTACATGAGCTGGAACGCTTTCTCTCAATTCTCGGTACTATTGCCAACGTGGCGCCCTTGCTTGGTTTGCTGGGTACAGTGTTGGGGATGATCCAGGTGTTTGCTGATATTATGCTGTACGGCACCGGCAACGCTGCTGATCTGGCCGGCGGTATATCCCAGGCGCTGATCACTACCGCGGCCGGGCTGACAATCGCTATTCCAGCAATGATTTCCCACCGCTATTTTGAGCGCCATGTCGAGTCGCTGATCGTGCAGCTTGAAGGACAGGCGACCAAACTGGTGGATGCTATGCACAGCGACCTGTTCCGGCAGTCATAAGCATGCTTAACTCTACTCCTGCGAAATTTACTCTCCCGAAATCTACTTTTCCAATCATGAGAAAGCAGTGAAATTTCCCCGAAGCGCCAAGCCGGACACCGGTATTAATCTGACCCCTCTCATTGATGTGGTGTTTCTGTTGCTGATCTTTTTTATGGTGACTACCACCTTTACCCGTGAGACGCGCATGCTAATTACATTGCCTGAAGCAGATGGTGAGGCGTTGGTGAGTGAACAGCAGGTGGTTCTGGAACTTGTGGTGTCACGCGATGGCAGTTATTCAGTGAATGGACAAAATTTGATAAATGGTGATATCAAGACCATTATGGCAGCCTTAAAAGAGGCTTCTGAAGGCAATAAGGATATTCCTCTGATGATTACCGCCGACGCGCAGTCTACTCATCAGGCCGTTATTACCGCGATGGACGCTGCGGGCAGGTTAGGATTTGAGTCACTCAATATTGCAACGCAACAGCCACAAGAGCCATAGCCCTATGACCAACCAGATCGTTCCCAGTGGCGCCACCACCTATTTGCGCCTGTTAAGATATGTTCGGCGATTCTGGCTTGCCTTTGTGGTGAGTATATTCGGGCTGGTGCTGCACTCTTTTGCTGAAGTTGCGTTTGTTGATCTGCTTGGTTTTATCACTGATACCGTTGGCAATATCACCTCTGCGCAAACGGCTTCGCAGGGGTCGGTAGAGGCTGTTTCTGGTGCCGCTGTGCAACCAGCATTTCCCCAAACCGGACTGACGGCGATGTTTGCCGGGCTGATGCCGGGAGATCTTCTGGTCGACAATAGCTGGCTGGTTATTCCCTTGTTTCTAGTGCTGCTGAGCCTTATGCGTGGTTTTGGCTATCTGATCGGCAGTTACGGATTGGCCTATGTCTCCAACTATCTGGTGCATTCACTGCGTACGGATATCTTTGATAAATACCTGCAGTTGCCGTTTGATTTCTTTGATCGCTCAATGTCAGGGCATTTGGTCTCGGTGGTGACATTTAATGTTCAGCAGGTCACTCAGGCCAGTACCAAAGCATTGAAAACACTGCTCCAACAGGGCAGTCTGATTATTGGTCTGATGGCCTATCTTTTTTATGTCAATTGGCGGTTGATGCTTTTCTTTCTTGCGGTGATGCCGTTGATTGGACTGCTGGTCAACGCCGTTAGTAAACGCTTCAGGGTGATTAGCACACGAATACAGTCGGCTATGGGTGACGTTACCCATGTGACTCAGGAAGTGGTCAGCGGCTATCAGGAGGTGCGCATGTTTGGTGCCAAGGAGAATGAGCGCGAGCGTATGCTACAGGCCAGCCACAGCAATCGTCGGCAGAATATGAAAATGGCGCTGACTGAGGGTATTAGCAACCCGCTGGTGATGTTGTTGGTGTCATTGGCCTTCGCAGGTATTACCGGGTTTATGCTTAGTCCGGCGATTCTTGAGACGATGAGTACCGGCAGTTTTATCACCTTTCTGGTTGCTTCAGGTATGTTGATCAAACCAATCCGCCAGGTCACTGAGATCAACAGTGATATTCAAAAAGGCATCGCAGCGGCGGAGTCAATCTTTGAGATTCTCGATGCGGTACCTGAAGTGGATAGAGGTGTAGTTGAGTTGGATTCGGTGCAAGGGCGCTTTGAGTTTAAAGATATCAATTTCCAATACAACTCGGATGGCCGTGCCATTCTCGAAGATATTAATTTTACGGTTGAGCCTGGCGAGACCATTGCCTTGGTGGGATCGTCGGGAAGTGGCAAGACCACCCTGGTAAGCCTGATCGCGCGTTTTTACAATCACGGAGAGGGGCATATTCTTCTCGATGGTGTAGACGTCAACGACTTTAAGTTGCATAACCTTCGCAGCCATATCGCCCTGGTAAGCCAGAACGTGACCCTGTTCAATGATTCGGTGCGCAACAATATCGCTTATGGTGAGCTTGCTAATCGCTCTCTGGACGAGGTCAAAGCCGCCGCCCGTATCGCCCATGCTGACGAATTTATAGGCCAGCTAGCTGATGGTTATAACACTATCGTCGGTGATGACGGAGTGATGTTGTCCGGCGGTCAGCGCCAACGCCTGGCCATTGCTCGCGCGATCTTGAAAGATGCTCCGGTTCTTATTCTGGACGAGGCGACTTCGGCACTGGATACTGACTCTGAGCACTATATTCAGGCTGCTCTAGAGGAGTTAATGAAGTCACGTACCACCTTTGTAATTGCCCACCGGCTAAGTACTATTGAGAAGGCCAGTCGCATCCTGGTGATGGAGGAGGGGCGCATTGTAGAGCAGGGCAGCCATACTGAACTGCTGGCTGCAGAGGGACGGTATGCGCAGCTCTACCGAAAGCAATTTACTGAATCCGAGGCCGAGATTGTCGCTTGAACAACGTCTGACAAGAGCCTGGCAGCGCGACAGTCTGTGGCTCAAATTACTACTGCCGCTATCCTGGGTTTTTGCTGCGTTGTCAGGTATGAGGCGGCGCTATCTACAGGCGAGGCATCAAGGTGACCTTTACGCGGCGCCGGTGATTGTTGTGGGTAATATCTCTGTTGGCGGCAGTGGTAAAACGCCGTTGATTGTGGCGCTGATCGCAGCGCTCAAGCAACGTGGTTACAAGCCCGGCGTCGTCAGCCGCGGCTATGGCGGCAAGCCCGCTTACTATCCATTGGCTGTGACGTCGCAGACCGATGTGTCACAGAGTGGTGATGAGCCGCTCCTGATTGCACAGCTGACCGGTTGCCCGGTAGTGGTCGACCTCAACAGAGCTGCAGCGGTCGACTATCTGCTTGAAAATTATGCCTGTGACGTGGTGTTGAGTGATGACGGGCTGCAACACTATAGGCTGCATCGCGATATTGAAATTGTTGTTGTCGATGGCCAGCGCGGCCTTGGCAACCGCCGTCGGCTGCCAGCCGGTCCTTTGCGTGAAGGTGCTGGGCGGTTGAGTCAGGCTGACTATGTAATCTTCAATATGGGTGCTAACAGCTCAACCAAGGCTGGTTCGATTGAGGCACAGCTGGGTTACTTTGCTGATTCAGTCGACGTGATGGCTATTGCAGCACGGCAATTTACCCAACTTTGCTCAGGTGAATCAGTGCCGATTGAGGTCTGGCTCCAGGCTCGTGAAGGCACGCCTGCGCACGCTGTAGCGGCGATTGGGAATCCGCAGCGCTTTGCCGAAACCCTGCGAGCGCTGGGATTACAGGTCGATCTGCACAGCTTTGATGATCACCAGTGGTTAACGGATGCCGAGCTGTGCTTTGCTGACGACTGGCCAGTTATTATCACCGCTAAAGATGCGGTTAAGTTGACTGCGAGCGGAAGTGATCAACTGTCTGAGAATATCTGGGTACTAGACATTGAGGCGCAGTTACCCCAGGATTTTGTCGAACGCTTAGCGATCCAGATTGACGCTGTCGCTGCAGGGATTGAGATCGCTCGGGTATGAAAGCTATTGGCTCTAAGCGGCTTAAATTCATCCGGGTTATAGATTTGGGTATAACGAAAAGCCTGTTTTAAAAAGGATATAGTGAAAACATCATGCAATTTACAGTTATTATTCCCGCCCGTTTTGGATCTACACGTCTGCCCGGCAAGCCACTGCGGGATATCGCCGGCAAATCGATGATTCAGCGGGTCTGGGAACAGGCGGGTAAAAGCGCAGCACAGCGTGTGGTGATAGCTACTGATGATCTGCGGATCGAAGAGGCGGCACGGGGCTTTGGTGCTGAGGTTTGTATGACCAGAGCAGACCATCCCTCGGGAACTGATCGATTGCAGGAGGTTGCCGCTCTGCTCGGACTGGCCGATAATGAGTTGGTGGTTAACGTTCAGGGCGATGAACCACTTATTCCACCGGCGGTGATCAATCAGGTTGCCGGCAACCTCGCGGCAAACCCCAAGGCCGGTGTGGCCACACTCTGCGAGCCTATTGAAACGCTTGAGGCGCTGCATAATCCTAATGTGGTCAAGCTGGTGACTAATCAGCAGGATATTGCACTCTATTTTAGTCGTGCGCCGATCCCGTGGCCGCGAGACCATTCTGTCAGTGACGATACTGAGCTGCCCAATGATCAAGCATTTTCCCGCCATATTGGTATCTATGCCTACCGTGTCAGAGAGCTTAATGACTTTGTTACCTGGCCTGTCGCGCCGATTGAAAATACTGAAAAGCTCGAGCAGTTGCGGTTTATGTGGCATGGCGTTGCGATACATGGGGTCAGAGCAATTGAGGCTGTTCCTGGGGGTATCGACACGGAAGCAGATCTGAAAGCTGTTATCGAATTATTCGAATAAACAATAAGTTAAAAAGTATTTATAAGATTATAGGTTAATAAATAAAACGTCCGGAATCTCTCTTATGCGCACAGCGTCTGCTCCCATTTCAGTTCTGTTTGTCTGTCTCGGTAATATCTGCCGTTCTCCCACAGCCCATGGCGTGTTTGCTAAATTGGTTGCTGATCGCGGTTATAAGCAAGCCATTACTGTCGACTCTGCGGGTACCGGCGACTGGCATTTGGGCCATGCGCCGGACCAGCGCACTACGCAGGTGGCGGCTGCGAAAGGCTATGACCTCAGCGGCTTGCGGGCACGACTTGTCAGCGCCGAGGATTTTGCCGAATTCGATTATATTATTGCTATGGACAGGGCTAACCTGAAAGATCTGCGCGCCATGCAGCCGGACCATTACAGTGGGCATATAGGCTTGTTTCTCGATTTCTCCGGTCAGTCTGAGCGGACGGAGGTGCCGGACCCGTATTACGGCGAAGAAGATGGGTTTGAGCTGGTTTTTGATCTGGTGGAAGATGCCTCGGCTGGGCTTTTGCAGCATATTGAGGCGAGCCACCCTGAGGTGCAGCAGCGTTGACACCGGTAATTCAGCAAAACGTTTCTCTGCGCGCCTTCAACACTCTGGCGCTGCCGTCAACAGCGGAGTATTTTTGTTCGGTCAGTGAGCACAGCCAGCTGCTTCAGGCGCTCGAGTTCGCCCGCACCAGCGCGCTTGTGGTCACCATTATTGGCGGCGGTAGTAATATTGTACTGGCCGGTGATATTCCGGGTCTGGTTATCCAGATTGACCTGCGTGGGGTGAGTCATCGCTATGTAACCGCTGCTGGCAATGCAGCTGGTGATTTGGCTAATGCGGTTGATGTGACCTTTGCCGCAGGTGAAAACTGGCATCAGCAGGTACTTTTTTGTCTTGATCAGGGTTGGTACGGCCTGGAAAACCTCTCGTTGATACCTGGGACCATGGGTGCTGCGCCGATTCAGAATATTGGTGCCTATGGCGTGGAGCTGGCCGATCGGCTTATCTCATTGCAAGCACTGGACAGACAGTCCGGTGAGTTGGTGTGTTTTGATAGGCAGAGTTGTGAGTTTGGTTATCGCGATAGCCTGTTTAAACACGCTGGATACGATCGCTATATTATTGTCGATGTCACCTTGCGTCTCAGCACCAAACCCGAGCCGAACATTAGCTATCCCGCGCTAAGTGCCGCCGTTGAGGCGTTCTGCCGGCGCGAGGGCCTCACGTCTGAGGCGATTACCCCGCGGCTTGTCAGCAATCTGGTGTGTGAGATTCGTCGGCAAAAGCTGCCTGATCCGGCACTGTTACCTAATGCTGGAAGCTTTTTCAAGAATCCGTTGCTCAAACAGCCACAGTTGAACGCGCTCTTAGCGCAGTTTGAGGATATGCCTAATTACCCGCAGCCCGATGGTGGCGCAAAAATTCCTGCAGCCTGGTTAATTGAACAGTGCGGTTTGAAAGGAGCTGAGCGCGGTGAAGTGGGCGTGCATGACCGACAGGCGCTGGTACTGATCAATCGCGGCCAGGCTAGCGGTGCGGAGTTGTTGGCGTTGGCCGGGGAGGTGCGACAATCCGTGGAGCAACGTTTTGCTATTAGTCTCGAGATTGAACCGCGTATCTATGGTGTTAACTAATGGATCTGTTTGACTGCCAGATAATTCCAGTGCCATTAACCGCAGAGCGGCAGAGCCATATCAGTTTCTGGCCTAATTGGCTCCCCAGGGAGCGTGCCGATGCCCTGTTGGAGCGGTCGATTGCCGAAATTCCCTGGCGTAAAGATAGTATTCGTATTGTCGGAAAAACGATTCCGATCCCGCGTCTGCAACAGTGGTTCGGTGACCCGAAAACTAGTTACACATACTCCAATATTCGCTTGCAGGCAGTTACGTTTCCCGAGTGGATGGATACGCTGCGTGAGAGCGTTGAGAGGGAGACAGAAGAACGCTTTAATCGCGCGCTGGTCAATTATTATCGTGATGGTTCAGACAGTGTCGACTGGCATGCGGACGACGAGCCTGAGCTGGGTTTTGAGCCGTTAATCGCCTCATTGAGCCTCGGGGCTGAGCGGGTATTTCAACTGCGCCATAATCTGACCAAACAACGGCTGGCGATTTCTTTGCCTCACGGATCACTGTTGCTGATGGGCGCCGGCATCCAAGGCCACTGGCAACACCGAGTGGCAAAGAGTAAAGCCGTGCACTCGGCGCGGGTTAATTTTACCTTTCGCTATATGAATGGTCGTTAACAGCTAACAAGCATCATGGAATCAACAATAGACAGGGATGCAAGGAGAGGACATTAGTGCAGTTATCCAAATTTGGTGAAAAGTTTTCCAGGCAGTCAGGCATAGTCGAGTTGATGGATGATCTCGGTACGGCGCTCAACGAAAACCCGAATATGATCTTTATGGGCGGCGGTAATCCCGGACGTATTCCAGAGGTCGAACAGGTTTTTAGGGCGCGGCTCGAGACGGTTCTCGCCGATCCCGCGCAGTTGCATAGTTTAATGGGTGTCTATCAATCGCCCCAGGGTGACAAGGACTTTCTCGAGCAGATTGCAGGTCTGTTACAACAGCAGTTTGGCTGGCAGTTATCGGCGCGCAACATCGCGGTTTCTAACGGCAGCCAGTCAGCATTTTTTGTGCTCTACAACATGTTCGCCGGCGAGATGCCAGATGGTACTCGGCGCAGCATTCATCTGCCACTGGCGCCGGAATATATCGGCTATCGCGATATCGGCTTGAGCGACGATCTATTCACAGCGACCCGACCCGAGATCGAGCTGCTTGACGGAAATTTGTTTAAATACCATGTCGACTTCTCACGCCTTAATGTCGATCAGCGTGCCGCTGCGTTGTGTGTGTCGCGACCAACAAACCCCACTGGCAATGTGCTGACCGACGCGGAAGTCGAGCAACTTGACGCGATAGCCCAGAGCAATGACATTCCATTTATTCTTGATGGTGCCTACGGTCTGCCGTTCCCCAGTATTATTTTTAACAATGCCAAACCGCACTGGAATAACAACACGATTCTGGTTTTAAGCCTTTCCAAGCTCGGCCTGCCCGGCGTGCGCACAGGTATTATTGTCGCCAGCGAGGAATTGATCCAGGCCTATACCCGTGCCAATACTATTGTCAGTTTAGCCTGCGGCAATCTTGGTCCGGCGCTGGCGCGGGAGTTGGTGAGTAGTGGCGAGATACTGTCGCTGAGCAGGCAGACGATTGCGCCTTTCTACCGGCAGCGTGCGGAGACTACGGTGAAGTGGTTCCGGCAGGCGTTGGGAGATCTACCGTTTCGCATTCACCGGCCAGAGGGAGCAATTTTTTTGTGGCTGTGGTTTGAAGGGTTGCCGATAAGCAGTCAAACACTCTATGAGCGACTCAAGGTACGTGGTGTTTTGGTTGTGCCGGGGCATAATTTCTTTCCAGGAATCACTTGTGACTGGCGGCATCAGCAGGAATGCATTCGTGTCTCGTACGCTCAGGATGGGTCAGTGGTAAAGGCGGGGGTTGAAATTATTGCTGAAGAAGTTGCCAGGGCGTATCAGGAGTAGAAACAGCCTGATTATAAAAAGCCCTCGAGGGCAGCTAGTAGCGCCCTGATTTTATCAATAGACTCTTGATATTCCTGACTCTCCTCGGAGTCGGCAACAATGCCGCCACCGCCCCAGCAGTGTAATGTCTCGCCATCGGCAATCAGTGTGCGAATAGCGATATTGGTATCCATATTTTGGTTGGCACTGATATAGCCGATGCTGCCGCAGTAGACTGACCGCCGCACCGGTTCCAACTGTTCAATAATCTCCATAGCCCGTTTCTTTGGCGCACCGGTGATCGAACCGCCGGGAAAGCTATCTCTCAGCAAATCCAGTGGCGTTGAGCTGTCGGCCAGCACACCGGTGACGGTGCTAACCAGATGGTGAACGTTGGGAAAGCTCTCAAGTTCGAAAAGCTTAGGGACCCGAATGCTGCCGGGCTGACAGTTTCTGCCGAGGTCATTGCGCAACAGGTCGACAATCATCAGGTTTTCGGCGCGGTCTTTGGCGCTGGCAACCAGGGCCTGTGCAGCCTGTTGATCATCTTCCGGGGTCTCGCCGCGCTTGATGGTTCCTTTGATCGGTTTGGTCTCCGCCTGGTTGTCGGTGAGCTTGATAAACCGCTCCGGTGATAGGCACAGCAGTCCCTGGTCACGCCATTGCCAGAATACCGAGTAGGGTGATCCCAGCGCTTGACGCAAGGCGATGTAAGCTGGCCACAGATCGCCGCTGAATTGCGCGGAGAAATGCTGGGTAAAGTTGGTCTGGTAGCAATCGCCGGAGCCTATATAGCCTTTGATATCGCGAATAGCTGACTGATATTGAGTTTCTGACAGTGTTGCGGAAAATGTATCTCTGAGTTTGAAGTCACCGCTGGCTGTTGCTTGCGCAGTGTTTATTCGTGTATTGATCAACTCGCTTAAGCTATCAGGGCAGGTTGGGTGCAATACCAGCTCGGTGCGCAGCAGTTGATGGTCAACCACCAGGGCCCAGAGAAACCGACCGATACGCATGTCAGGAAGGTCAGTGACCGCGCCGGCAGTCTCGGGAATATCGATCAGGCGGCGGCCAAGGTCATAGGCAAAGTAGCCAATCAGGCCGCCGACAAAAGGGTATTCACTGTCACCATCCGTTAGCATGGGCTGCAGAAGTTGCTCTGCCAGTACAAAGGGGTCTTCGTTGCTGATCCGTTCACCGTCTTGACTGGTGATTATTGAGCGCTCACCGCGGGTCTCAATAATCGTGTCGGGACAGGCGGAAATAATGTCGAAGCGCCCTTGAGTACTGCGTGGTTTACCGCTGTCGAGCCAGATTGCATCAGGCAAATCACGAACTAGCGCAAACAGACTTTCACTGTTGCTCTGATAGGGGATCTCTCGATTGATGAGTTTGGGCATGGTTATACGGCCCTAGGCCGCGATAGCCTGAACGACAACAAAGGTCACCCAAGCAGCGCTGTAAGCAAAAATGCTGTAGCTGACAAACAGCTGGGCGGGTAGCCGCCAGGAGTTAGTCTCTCTGCGTAAAACCGCCAGTGTCGAAACGCATTGCAGTGCGATCGAGAAAAACACCAGCAGGGCAAAACCGGCGCCTATTGGCAGGCCACTATTTTGGATATGTTCTGCCAGGGAGATAATATTTTCTTCTCCGCCTTCAATGCCAAACAGTGTACCCAGCGTGCCGACAAATACTTCCCGGGCGAGAAACGACGAGAGAATGGCAACGCCGTACTTCCAGTCGAGGCCAAAGGGGGCAAATAGAGGTTCGATAAACTGTCCCATCTGTCCAAGCCAAGATTCTCCCAGCGCTGTGCCGTGATTCGGGAAATAGCCGAGTACCCAGATTACTACTGTTACGCTAAAGATAACCTTGCCTGCTTTGGTGACGAAGTGTTTGCTGCGGTTCCAGGCATTGCGAACCAGGGGTCGCCACGAAGGCAGACGGTAGGGTGGCATTTCCAAAACAAATGGTAGATCAGTTTGCATGGCCGCATTGGTTCGTGAAACCACGGCCGTGACTAACAGCCCGCAGACGATACCAAACAGATAGATGCCCACCATCGCCAGTCCCTGCCAGCCAATAAGCCCGCCAAAAGCATAGCTGCTGGGAACGAAGGCGGCGATCAACAGGCTGTATACCGGCAGGCGAGCGGAGCAGGGCATCAGTGGAATGGCCAGGTAGGTCAACCAGCGCTTGCGCGGTGAATCGACGGTGCGGGCTGCATAGATAGCTGGAATGGCACAGGCCACGCCGGAGAGCATGGGGATAAAACTTTTTCCGGTCAGGCCAAAAAAGCGCAACGGCTTATGGCAGATCACTGCGGCGCGCGCGAGATAACCACTGTCTTCGAGCATCCCAACCACCAGAGTGAGGACGAAGATCTGTGGTACAAAAACCAGAAATGCACCGATGCCGCCAAACAGGGCGTCGGAGACAAAATCACTGACCCCGCCACTGGGTAGCATTGGCACTAGCCATGCCGCCGCCATTTGCAGGGAGCTCTCTACAGCATCCATAGCCGGAGCGGCCCAGGTGAAGATGCTTTGAAACAGCATATACATGATCACCAGGAAACTCGCACCACCAAACCAAGAGTGCAAAAAGAAACGGTCGAGTTTAGTTTGGGCATTAATCAGCAGATCACCTTTGGGACCATAGCTTTGCGCCAGCTGTTGTGCCTGGCGATGAACGACGGAGTCGTCACTGGCAATAATACCGCTGACAAAAGCTGTTGGCAGATCGCGGTGCTGGGAAATCAATTGCTGGAGCTGGTTGAGACCGGTTCCGGATTTTGCTGAGATGCCTACTACCGGTACTTGCAGCGCTTCGGAGAGCCCCGAAATATCCATGTCCATGGCATGGCTGTCTAGCACATCCATCATATTGGCTGCGATCACCACGGGCTTGCCGAATTCGGCGCAGGCGTTGATAACCTGAAGAGCAAAAATCAGTCCTTTTTCCAGCCGAGTGGTATCTACAACACAGATTACAGAGCTGACCTGTGGATCGTTAAGTCCGGCGTAAAAGGCCTCGACAGAGACTTTTTCCTCAGCTGAAATCGTCCGCAGAGAATAAACTCCGGGAAAATCCATTAACAAATTCTCATGATCAGCGAGATTAGTTCCCGAGCTGATACTGACTGTTATGCCGGGGAAGTTGGCGACTTTTTGGTTGAGACCGGTTAGCTTGTTAAACAGCAGGCTCTTGCCGGAATTGGGACTGCCGATAAGGATGGTTTTGGACATTAAACGGGGTCTGCTCTAGGCAAGGTTGATCAGTGTTGCGACACTGTCATCAAGTGAATAGACGGTATTGTTAACACGGTAGAGTTTTGGTGCACCGAGATTAGGTGATAAGACACAGGCAATTTGTTCGCCAGGGTGGAAGCCCAGTTCGCTAAGACGAATGCGATAATCACCCTGAAGCGCAGCGCCAAAGCTGTCTACGGTGGCCGTTGCGCCTTGTTGAAGATCCCACAATGTCATGATTTGCTCTCGTTATTAAAGCTTTAACAGGCCGTTAGTGTACGCCCAATAAGTCTAAATGTTAATAATAATCGTTATCATTTGGCCAAAAGTTGCCACTGTCTTAGAGACCCATTTTCAGCGTTCCAGATAGCGCATTTATGATCATCCAAATTAGAGTACAATGCCGCCACAGGCGCCTAGCCATCTCAACGAATAGCGACGAATCATTATGCCAGTAAGCTCTGAAAACCCTATGCCGATATTCGACTATCCGAAATATTGGGCGGAGTGTCTGTTGCCGACGCCGTTTTTACCGATGTCTCGCGCTGAGATGGACCAACTTGGCTGGGACAGTTGTGATGTGATTTTGGTCACCGGCGATGCCTATGTCGATCACCCGAGTTTTGGTATGGCGGTGATAGGGCGGGTGCTTGAGGCTCAGGGTTTTCGCGTTGGGATTATTTCGCAGCCGGATTGGCGCAACGTTGACAGTTTTAAGGTTCTCGGCAAACCAAATCTCTACTTTGGTGTTACCGCGGGCAATATGGATTCGATGATCAACCGTTATACTGCGGACCGCCGCTTGCGTCATGATGATGCCTACACCGCTGGAGATGTTGGCGGAAAACGCCCGGATCGTGCGGTGACGGTCTATACCCAAAAATGTCGCGAGGCTTTTGCTGACGTGGTCGTGGTAGCTGGCGGTATCGAGGCAAGTCTCAGGCGCCTAGCTCACTACGATTATTGGTCTGAGAGCGTTAAGCGCTCCGTATTGATCGACTCCACCGCCGATATTCTGCTCTATGGCAATGCCGAGCGGGCAATGATTGATCTGACTCACCGGCTTGCCAATGGCGACAATATTCGTGACATTACCGATCTGCGTGGCACCGCATTTATGTGTCGCCAGATCCCCAAAGGCTGGAGAGAAATTGACTCAACGTCGGTAGATCAGCCGGGTCGGTTGGCTCAGCCGAAGAACCCTTACGAAATGTCTCAACCCGGTGACAGTGCCGACGCCAAAACCATCAGGATGACCGCTCAGCAAGCTGAAAACTGCGCCGGTGCCAAGGTGGCTGAGGGTGAAGAACAGCTACTATCGATTATTCCCGATACCCAGGCGATCAAAACGGATCCAGGTTCCACCTATATCCGCATGCCATCATTTGATGATGTGGTCGCCGACCCAGTGCTCTACGCCCACGCCGACCGAATTTTTCACCGTGAGACCAACCCTGGCAACGCACGTCCGCTGGTGCAAAAGCAAGGTCGCAACGATATCTGGGTGAATCCTCCGCCAATTCCATTGGAGACTGACGAGCTCGACTGGGTCTTCGATCAACCTTATAAACGCGTTCCGCACCCTGTTTATGGCGAGAGCAAAATTCCCGCTTACGAGATGATCCGATTTTCGGTCAATATTATGCGCGGCTGTTTTGGCGGCTGCACCTTTTGCTCGATCACTGAACATGAGGGACGAATTATCCAGAGTCGCTCCGAAGAGTCGATTCTCAACGAAGTAGAAAAAATCCGTGATATGACCCCCGGTTTTACTGGCGTGATCTCGGACCTGGGTGGGCCAACGGCCAATATGTACCGCCTCAACTGCAAAGACAAAAAAGTTGAGGAGACCTGTCGTCGTCCTTCGTGTGTCTATCCATCCATCTGTGTCAATCTCGAGACCGATCATAAACACACGACGCAGCTGTATCGTAAAACCCGTCAGCTCCCTGGTGTTAAAAAAGTGGTCGTTGCATCGGGTCTGCGCTATGACCTGGCGGTTAAAGATCCGGAGTATGTCAAAGAGTTGGTGACGCACCATGTAGGTGGCTATCTGAAGATTGCTCCAGAGCATTCGGAAGAGGGCCCGCTGTCAAAGATGATGAAGCCGGGCATGGGCAGCTATTACGAATTTAAAGAGATGTTTGAGCGTTATTCAAAAGAGGCGGGCAAAAAACAGTATTTGATCCCCTACTTTATTTCGGCGCATCCAGGCTCGACTAATGAGGATATGATGAGCCTCGGTCTGTGGCTTAAAAGCAACGGTTTTCGGGTTGATCAAGTCCAAAGCTTCTACCCGTCGCCAATGGCCTCGGCTACGACTATGTACTACACCGAGAGAAATCCGCTCAAACCGTTGGGCAAAAATAACAGCGAGAAAATTTTTAGCGCTAAAAGCCAAGAGCAGCGGACCTTGCACAAGGCGTTTTTGCGTTACCACGATCCAGAAAACTGGCCCATATTGCGCAAGGCCTTGCGACGCATGGGTCGCTCTGAGTTGATTGGCAATGGCGATGGTTTTTTGGTGCCCGGCGAGTCGCGTCGTGAAAAAGAAGTGATGCGTCGCGATAGCAAGAAGGTAAAACCAAAACTCAAGTCGCAGCCGAGTACGTCGAGAAACAAACCCCGTCGGCGCTAACTGTGTTAGCGGCTTGGAAACAGCCGCGACAACAGCGCCGGGACAGCGGTCTCTACACGCAGAATGCGCGGGCCCACATGCACTGCCCGAAAGCCCACATCGCAGAGTTTTTCGATTTCATAGGGAATAAACCCACCTTCCGGGCCAATCGCAAGTGTAGCGGGTTGGCTGAGATCCACCGGGCAGGGCATATCGGTCACAGGATGCGCGAGCAGGGCGTGACTGCCATTAATAATCTCTGCCAATTCATCTTCTACAAATGGCTTGAAACGTTTGCGGATATGCAGCTCGGGTAGCTGCGTGTCGCGGGCCTGCTCCAGTCCTAAAATAAGCTGCTCTTGAATGGCGTTGGGATTTAGAAAAGGCGATTGCCAAAAGCTCTTTTCGACGCGAAACGAATTGATCAGATAAATCTGTTTGACCCCCATCGAGGCAACACTTTGCAATGTGCGGCGCAGCATCTTGGGGCGTGGCATTGCCAGTAATAATGTAAGCGGAATAGGGGCAGGCGGCGGGCAATCAAGGTGCAGTTGCAACAGAGCGTATTGAGCATTTAATTCACTGACTATCCCCGTGCCCATCAGGCCGTTTAGCTCGCCAACACGCACGCTATCACCGACAACACAGCCGTGGACCTCCTGCAGCTGCTGCAGCTGACGGCCAGAGACTGTGGCGACTCCGTTGTTGATTTGCTCGCTCTGTAACAGCAGTAGATTCATGTCGCGAATTGTAGCGGAAAGCGCTCAGGCCGCGGACAATTTTTAACCTCAGTCGCCGTTGGTCTGTTTAGCCTGTCTGTATTGTTCTATATACTTGACCCATCTCCCCTTGGTGAAATTGGATATCACGCTAGCCTCCTAAGCTTGAATTTCAGGTTCGACTCCTGGAGGGGAGACCACCAGCCTATTTGGCAGCAGTGAGATCGAGAACAATAACAAGCCAGAATAACTGGCGAGAGGTGTTATGCGCAGATTTGGCACAGTGATTCAGGCAGGTATGCTGTTCGGTCTTGTCGCCTGTGGTGGCGGTGGATCATCGGACACCAGTCAAACTCCACCGAGTGTCAATCAGTCGCCGATATTCACTGGCACGAGTGATCTTTCCGTACTGGAAGGCCAGAGCTCGGTCGCCACGCTGCAAGCCTCAGACCCTGAGGGCAGTGCGGTGAGTTTTAATCTGGTGGCGAGTGGCGATAGCCAACACTTCACTCTAAGTTCATCTGGCGATCTCAGCTTTCTCGCAGCACCAGATTTTGAGGCTCCGCAGGACAGTGAACAGGACAATGTCTATAACATTGAAGTTAATGCATCCGATGGCAATGCCAATCGTTCACGAAGCTATCAGGTCAGTGTCAATAATGCACTGGAGGGGCGGGTTGTTGATGGACCGCTTTCTGGCAGCACCGTATTTCTTGATTTAAACGGCAACCTGCAGCTCGATGGTGATGAAATATCTGTGTTGTCCGATGCACTCGGTTACTTCGCAATTCAAGGCCCGGATGCGGTTTGCCAAGCCGAAGGGTGCAACCCTTTATTGGTTGCTGTTGGGGGAACCGATACGACGACTGGGGAGCTACTGGATAACCTGGTGATGGTTGCTGAGGCTCTTCTCAGTGAAACATTTACTATTACCCCGCTTAGTACCTTGTTAGCCTCTGCAGATAATCCGCAAGCCGTACTTGATGCGCTGGGGCTGTCTCTGACGGTTGATCAGCTGTTACGTATAGACCCCTGGCGCGCCGCAGAAAATAGCGAGCCCGGCAGTGCATTATTGTTGAAGTTGAACCAGCAGCTGGCGATGATTTTACAGTCAGCCTCTGGCATGTTGGCGGCGAATACACAGCTTGCGCGTGGTCAGATTAATAGTGCGTTGCTGTCTGAGTTAGAGGATCAGTTGGTAAATTCTGGCTTTGGTGTCAACGCCCGTCTCGACAATTCTCAGTTACTGCAAGATCTTCTGCGAAAGACTGTAGCTCGTTTGCAGCTTGATGTGCAGTTTAGCGATGAGCTGATCGATACCGTGGCACTACAGATTGTTCGAATTAACAGTATCCTGGCGAACGCTGACGTGGATCCAGTCAGTCAGGTGGTTGCAGATATTTTAACCGTGGCGCAGGGCGATTTGATCAATGCTATAGAGGATCTAGCGAATGAAAGTATTAGCTTGGAGGTTTTTGCACTTATAACCGACGCGGAGTCATTGTTTGCCAGTATTACTCTTCCTGAGTTATTGCCGGATCTGGATGGCGATGGCGTGATTGACCTTCTCGATCTGGATGACGATGGCGACGGCGTATATGACTTTCTGGACAGCTTTCCTCGCGACAGCACCGAATCAGTCGATACTGATAATGATGGTATCGGTAACAATGCAGACAATGATGACGATAATGATGGCGTAGTCGATACGATCGATGACTTTCCGTTGGACGCTAATCTCACTCCGCCCTCCGCAGTTATCGAGGTGAATAACGAGAGCGGAACGATAGGATACCGATTTGAGTTTGATGGGAGTCGCAGCGTCGCTGGTTACGCCGCCGACACCATTGTGCACTATCAGTGGGATTTTGGGGATGGCAGCAGCGATTCTGGGAGTAGCGTTCAGCATGCTTACAGTAGCTCTGGCAACTATCAGGTAAGCTTGACAGTCGAAAATAGTGATCAGTTACGTGACTCGGCCATACTCAACCTAACTGTGAGTGATCTCGGTGAGTTTTCTATTCGCGGTACTGTTGCAGTTGCCAGCAAATTGGCCGTTGACTCGGACACGAATAACCCAGCCTCAAAATCCCAGTCCAATAACAGCTTGCAAGATGCGCAGCTGCTTCTCAATCCGACTCTTTTGACAGGCTATATCAATTCGCCTGGGCAAGGCCCTAGCGGCAATTCGTCGGTGGCTGGCGATATCGATGATTACTATCGTATTAATGCGCTCGGCGGAGAGGCGATTTCTATTGCTATAGCCGACCCTGCTAGCACGGATATTGATCTCTACCTCTATGATAGCGACGGTCAGTCGGTTGGTGCATCTCTGGGCACGTCGAGGTATGAATCCCTGACTGTTCCCGGCGAACCCGGGGTCTATTACCTGCAGGTCACTATTTGGGATGCCGGTGCGTCGAATTATTTGCTTGAGTTAGGCTTAAATGAAGGTGTTGTCACCAATGCCGCGAAGTCTGCTAGCCAATCTACGGGCTGGTCCACTCAAGTTGACTTTGCTCCGGGCGATATTATTGTTAGGCGGCGCGCAGGCCAGCAGGCAAGTGTAACGGCAAACATCACATCCTTGTTGGACAGAGCCAAGCGTCGCAGAGCAGGTGGCGTTGATGTATCGCTCTATTCCTATGACGATACGATCGACGAAGTTGCTGCCGGCCTGGAGCGGATAAAACAATCGCCAGGCCTGTCACGCCTGTTGGCAAAGCAGGCAGGTAAGACGTTGGTTAGCCAAGGCAGGTCCAGTGAATTAACCCGAAGGACCAAGTCAAAAATTGCTACGCTGATGGCCGCAAAAGCGCTGAGCTTGGACAGCTCGGTACTGTTCGCTGAACCCAACTTTCGACGCCGTAAGCTCGATGTTCAGCCTGATGACACCTACTTTCCAGACCAAGCTCATCTTAGCTTGGTCAATTTACCTGCGGCCTGGGATATCAGCACTGGTGATAGTGATGTAAAAATTGCGGTGCTGGACACGGGGATCTATGAACAACATCCCGATCTGGATGGAAGGCTCTCGAGCGATGGCTATGACTTTGTTGCTGATACTGATAATTCGGGTGATGGCGATGGAATGGATAGCGATCCCAGCGATCCTGGTGATGGACAGGATAATAGTTTGTGCCCTGACAGCGAGGATGAAATATCCGACTTTCATGGAACCCATGTCGCAGGTACGGTTGGCGCTGAAAGCAATAATTCACAAGGAGTATCAGGCGTAACCTGGGCTGGTGAAATTATGAATTTGCGGGTGCTGGGGTGCTCGGGTGGTAGCGATTTTGATATTGCTAACGCACTTTTGTACGCGGCCGGATTGCCCAATGAATCCGGAATTATTGTTTCAGACCCCGCTGATATTGCTAATTTGAGCCTCGGTGGAGGCGGTTATGGCCAAACCTTAAATGATGCAGTGGCTGCTGCGCGCGCCGCAGGTTTGATTATTGTCGCCTCGGCCGGTAATGAGTCACTGTCCACGCCAACCTATCCAGCGGCTTACGAGGGTGTTGTTTCTGTTTCGGCAACCACAGCCAGCTTGCGACTGGCCGGTTATTCCAATTACGGTTCGACTATTGATATCAGTGCTCCCGGTAACAGTGTCTTGAGCACTGCCGCCGAGTTGGTCAATGGGTTTGTTGATCCGATTTATGCTTCTTCTTCTGGAACGTCTATGGCGGCACCTCATGTCGCAGGAACTATTGCTCTGATGAAAGCTGTCTACCCTGATATGAGTCCTGAGGCCTTCGACTCGGTGTTGATCAGTGGCAATATTACCCAGGATCTGGGCACGCCGGGACGGGACAATCGATTTGGCTTTGGGCTGATCGATGCATTCAAGGCGCTCGACTATGCACAGCAGCTCAATGCGGGCTTGCCGATCCCTGTGACACCATTGCTAAATATCAGTAGTCACTACCTGAATTATGGTCAGCAGCTGGATCGGCTGAGTGTGGTGGCGCGCAGTGATGGTAATGCGCCACTACAAGTTAGCGCTGTTGTGGCGAGTGAAAGTTATATCACCATTACATCGCCGAGCTCAGCGAACGGGCTGGGGCAATATGATATCAATATTAGCCGGGCAGAGTTGTCCTCGGGTACATATACCGGCACGGTTAGCTTTGACTCTAATGGTGGCAATCAAACGTTGGAATTGATTTTTGTCGTTCCCGCTGTGGGAGAAATACGATATGGCGATGCAGGCCATGTGGTCATCAAGGCCACCAATATTGATACCAATGAAACGGCGATTGTCTCCTACGATGGAGCAGATCAGGGCGTCTACCCCTATGCCCTGGCTTTGCCTGGCGCCGGCACCTACAGAGTGATCGCGGGATCTGACCACAATAATGATGGTTATACTTGCTTAGGTGCTGAGGCCTGTGGTCGCTACAGCAACATCACTGCCGATGGTCAGGTAGAGGTCAGCAGTGGGCTTGAAGGTGTTGATTTTGAGTTGGACTATATTGAGCCAGCGGGTATTGGCACAGCTGAGTCGATCGAGTGACCGACTTGACCATATATAAGAGAGTCTAACGGTTTAGAAACCTGCAGAAAATCATCTAAAAATAGTGGTTCTGCTCTTAAACAGCGCCATGATTATCGCTGTAGCAGCGTAGCTGATGAGTGTCATGGTTAAAATAGCGTCCGTATCGATAGCGCTTAAATAGGCAATGATATCGCTCGTTATTTGAGTAATCGGTGAAATTAAAAACGCAACGCAGATACTAAACAGACATAGACCGATCGCTAGCATTTTTTTGAGATTTCTTGACGCATTCTCCTGGGCAATGAGCGTTAAGGTGTAAAAGCTAAATAGTTGTTTGTCTCGCTGCCTGTAGTCGACTTCCTTTTCCGCCCTAATAATAGCGTCAATTTGCTTCATTTTAATTTCTCCAATGCGCGACTTATCTTGGACTTTACAGTGCCCAATTTTAGATCTAAAAAATCCGCAATTTCGGTGATTTTGTATTCGTAGAGATACTTCAGGGTGAAGATGATTTTTTCATCTTCGGTCAAGGGCTTGATTAAGTTAAAGAAGTCAGCATTGCCTTCAGGGTGTGGTGAGTAGCTTGGTTCGACGTCGTATAGCAAGGCTGTATATCGTCGTTCTTTTTGAGCCATATCCTTAAAGCAGTTTACAGCAATTCCAGTAAGCCAGTGCTTATAGGGTTGTCGATGATCAAAGCTTTTGAGATATCGGTATGACCTGAGAAAACTTTGCTGAGAAATATCCTCAGCAAGTTCTCTGTTGCCGCCCGTCAAACGCATACCCAAACCAAAGAGATAATCAGCATATCGTTGAATGAGGGTCCCGTAATGGTGGCTGCCGCCACTAAGGCTTCTCTTAATCAGTTCTTCATCTGACTCCATTAAGAGGCATCATTACGCGCTTGTTTTGCATTGTAGATTCCGAAGCCTAATAACGCCAAACCAAGTGACATGACAAGCAATCCAGCTGTCCAGACGACGGCCGAATTCAACCCAAGCGCACCGATCAACACGACGCCGACACCAACGCCTATAAGAACAGCTCCGCCTTTGATGTCGTTGTCTTTCGTGTCTTCTTCAACATAACCGGGAATGCTTTGTAACAATTCAGGGGAGAGCTGCTGGCCGCTCTCTATAAGTTTTTGTAGAGACGCGTGAAATTGTTCTTTCTTTTTGTTGTTGAAGTGCAGAGCAATCCAGACCACAAACACAGGCATTCCAAAGATTCCGACGATACCAAAAATAGGGACCATCGCATCAATTATACTTGTCATGATATTTCCTTTTTGTTTTAGATAGATGAGTTTGTTCAGTTACATATACCTGAACCAGACAAAAAAGGTTGCAAGATTTTTAAATTGATACTGCAGCGAGAGATTGAATGCTGTTTCAGAAACATTAAAAAAGCCTCCGCAAGGGAGGCTTTTTTAATGTTTGGCGGTGGGATAGGGATTCGAACCCTAGTTAGGCTATTAACCTAAGCCAGTTTTCAAGACTGGTGCATTCAACCGCTCTGCCATCCCACCTTGTGAAGGCGCGATTATACAGCGCCTTTTTGCTAGAACAAGTACCAATTACTCCTTGGAAGTATTTTCCTCGATTTCTTTGGTTGTGCTGCTATTAGAGTCTAAAGCAGTACCGGTAACAGCTTCTGCATTGGATGCGGCGGCGCGTTGTTTGCGCGGGTCGTTTGAGGCCCGGGCAATTGCAGTCTTGGGAATTTCAACTGGCGCTGGTTGGCTAGTATCGAGTGGACTGGCTGCTGGTTTCTGCGGACGCTCAGTGGTAACGGCTACCGGGCTGACAGGCTTAGGCTTGTAGCGAGGATCATTGCTTGCTCTCGCCTTGCTTGAATCAGCGGGTTTTTCTGTCGCTTTATCTTCGGCGCCTTTTTCCGGAGCAATGACTGACTCCGCAGATATGGCAATCTCTGCTAAAGCCTCCGTGCTGCTAGAGGCAGGAGTGTCAGCTGCTTCGGTCTGCTGTTTCGGCGCTTTTGGTTTGGCCGGCGCTTTTTTGCGTGCGCGCGGCTTGGGAGCGGGCTTTCCTTCTTCCTCTGACGATGGTTCAGCTGATGGCTTGTCATCCGCTAACGGCTTACTGTCGCCGGCCGCGGGCTTTAAATCCTCATTCACCACGGGGACTTTGTCGTCTGCAGGCTTTTCTGCAACGCTTTCGCCGGTTGTTTCAGTTGTGATTTGATCATCAACTGTTTCTGTCTTGGGCTTGCGCTTGCGAGCGGGGCGTTTGCGCGCCGGCTTTGATTCGGTACCATCACTCGCCGTTGTGGCCTCTATTGCAACTGGTGCCGCTGACGGGGTGTCAACTGTTACATTGTCAACTGCTATCTCTGGTGAGATCTGCTCAATTGCATCGTTAGGTACATCCTGACGCTGGCGACGACGGCGCGGGCCGCGGCGTTTGTCATTAGGACGTTTCTTGATTTCTCCGCTGTCACTGGTCTCCGGCTGTTGGCTAACGCTTGGGCGCACTTTAGGTGACTCGCTGACCTGTTCGTTGCTCGCGGGTTTTGGCGTGTTGTTACGATTGCGATTGGTTGCAGGCCTGTCGCTGTTCTGACGATTGTCAGTGCGATCATCATTTCTGGTGCCTTCACTGCGGTTGCGATTGTTGGGGCGTCGATTGCCTTGACGGCTGCGATTATCCTGTCCACCACGACGTCGGTTATTGGCTCTGTCTGAACGTGATGAATTCTCTTCTTCGGCAGCTTTTTCTTCGGTTTGACCGCCAAACATGCTGGTCCAAAGTCGCTTGACGAGCCCAGGTTTAGTTTCTTTGCTCGCAGGTGCTTTCTCTACCGTTTTCTCCGGCATAATAGGTGCGCGTGTGGTTGGTACCACTGTTTTTACTGCAGGCTCAGAGATGGGGAGGGGCGCGCTAGCGCGTTCCAGGTCTTGCTCTGGTTCGGCATGACTCAGGTCGTGGGCCAATTTGTAGCTAAAATCGCCACCTTCATCATCGTCCTGCGTACGAATACGCACCACTTCAAAGTGGGGGGTTTCCATCTGTGTGTTGGGCAGTACGAGGACGTTAATCTTGTTGCGAACCTCGATGTCAGAGATCTCTTTGCGCTTTTCATTAAGCAGGAAAGTGGCAACAGAAACCGGCACGATGGCACGGATCTCTTTGCTGAATTCTTTCTGAGCTTCTTCCTCGATCAAGCGCAGAATCGACAGCGCCAGTGAACGTGTGCCACGTATAGTGCCCTGACCCTTGCAGCGAGGACAGATCTTCGACATGGTCTCTTCGAGAGAGGGGCGCAGGCGCTGTCGAGACATCTCGAGCAGGCCAAAGCGAGAGATACGTCCGACTTGAACGCGTGCGCGGTCAATCTTCAGCGCATCACGAATTTTGTTTTCGACTTCCTTCTGATGACGGGCGTTGAGCATATCGATGAAGTCAATAACAATGAGGCCTCCGACGTCGCGCAGACGCAGCTGGCGGGCAATTTCCTCGGCGGCTTCTTTGTTGGTATTAAATGCGGTTTCTTCGATATCACCGCCTTTGGTAGCGCGTGCCGAATTGATATCAATTGAGACCATGGCCTCAGTGATATCGATAACGATCGAGCCTCCAGAGGGGAGGTTTACTTCACGTTGGAACGCGGTCTCAATCTGGTTTTCTATTTGGTAGCGATTAAATAGCGGGATTTGTTCCTGATAGAACTTTACCTTGTTAGTGAAATCCGGCATTACCGTGCCAATAAAGGCTGCGGCCAGATTGTAAGCCTCTTGGCTGTCGACTATGACTTCGCCGACATCCTGGCGCAGATAGTCGCGAATAGCGCGAACAATAACGTTGCTTTCCTGGAATAGAAAGTGAGGTGCTTTGGCGCCTTCGGCCTCGGTTTTAATGGTGTTCCACAGCTGCAAAAGATAGTCGAGATCCCACTGCAACTCTTCAGTTGCGCGGCCAATGCCGGCGGTGCGGACAATCGCGCCCATCCCTTCGGGGATTTCCAGACCGCGCATCGCTTCACGCAGGTCAGCGCGCTCATCACCTTCGATTCGGCGAGATATTCCTCCAGCGCGGGGGTTGTTTGGCATCAGTACCAGGTAGCGCCCAGCAAGGCTGATAAAAGTTGTCAAGGCGGCGCCTTTTGAGCCGCGCTCTTCCTTCTCTACCTGGACAAAGACTTCTTGGCCTTCGCGGATGGCGTCCTGAATTTTCACTCGCCCGCCTTCTGAGGGCTTGCCTTTGAAGTATTCGCGGGAAATTTCTTTGAGGGGAAGGAAGCCGTGGCGGTCTGCGCCGTAGTCGACAAATGCAGCTTCTAGGCTAGGTTCGACTCGTGTGATTTTGCCTTTATAGATATTTGCTTTCTTTTGTTCTCTGGTTCGGTTTTCGATATCCAGATCGTAGAGCTTTTGGCCATCGACCATTGCAACGCGCACCTCTTCAGTGTGCGAAGCATTAATTAACATACGTTTCATATTTCACCTTTGCTTGTTATTGCGAGTGAGCATTGGTGAGAAGGGCAAGAAGAGGTGTGAAGAGCCAAGGAACCAGCTGATAGATAAGGAGATATAAAAACAACGATACAGCGCGAGTGTCGCGTTGTATCTGGTACTCCTTTGCCCTCTGTAAACCGGCGTTGAGCGCGGGTTTTCAGGCTTTCTATCCGTGTTTAAGTAGCTTGTATCCGGTTAATCGAACTGCCTTTTCGTCTAGATTTTACCCTTAAAAACAGGGAGTTGTCGTTGATTCTTGGCGTTTTACTTTAAGAAAAGAGGCTCATTTTATATGAGCGAGGTTCTCTCTTAATTGCGGCTAACCTGTGTAACCAAATTTATCTTGTCTTTCTCTGCAGCTTACTCGGCTGTCATGGAGTGTCGGCCCCTATGGCCAGACTCTCGTGTATTCTTTAATTGCGCCATGCGTGCGACCTTTTGAATATTCGGTACGGACGCTAATGGCAACCTGTTCGACCCCTGGGCAGCGCCTTTTTTAAGCTGGGCAGGGGGAACTCGAGCGGCAATGTAACAACAAACCCTGGTACATTCAATCTAAACCGATAATTTAGTTGGGATGCTAGCGGCGGCTAGGTACAATGCCGAGCCTTTGATTGCAGCGGATTGATCGCAAGCAATTCATCTTAAGCCAACAACTATAAGCGGCCCCTATGTCAAACGAACAACAATTTAATCAGGTTACACACGTTGATATTGGTCCTGAACAGGCGGGGCAACGCCTTGACAATTTTTTAATCAAGACTCTTAAAGGGGTTCCGAAGTCACGTATATATCGGTTGTTGCGCAAAGGCGAGGTGCGGGTCAATAAAGGTCGTGTGAAGGCTGAGAGTCGACTCAAGGAGGGTGATATTGTTCGTTTGCCGCCGATCAGGACTGCAGAGCGAGGCGAGACACCTGTGGTAGGGCGACAGTTAAGGCAATATCTGGAGAACAATATATTGTTCGAGGACGATGGTTTGCTGATTATTAACAAACCCAGCGGTCTGGCTGTTCACGGCGGCAGCGGCGTTTCTCTCGGTGCCATTGAAGCGTTGCGAGCAGAGCACCCGGAGCTAAGGTTTCTCGAGCTGGTTCATCGCCTTGACCGCGAGACATCCGGTTGTCTGATGCTGGCAAAAAAGCGCTCAGTGCTGCTGGAATTGCAGCAGGCGATGCAGCGCAACAAAATTGATAAACGCTATATGGCGTTGGCTAAGGGTCGTTGGCCCAAAGGTAAAAGCACGATAAATGCACCGCTGCGCAAAAACACTTTACAGTCGGGCGAGCGCATGGTGCGTGTTGACGCGTCGGGGAAGGCTTCGGTAACACATTTTAAGATCATCCAGCAGTTTACCAGTGCGACGCTACTCGATATCAAGCTTGAGACCGGTAGAACCCATCAGATTCGCGTTCATTGTCAATTCGCACAACAGCCTTTGGCGGGTGACAGTAAATACGGCGATGAACACTTCAATGAAAGTCTTAAGCCGGCTGGGCTGAAGCGGTTGTTTTTGCATGCCAGCCATCTGCGCTTTAAGCACCCGTTATCCGGTGATTGGGTGGAAGTGGATGCACCGCTGCCGGATGACTTAAATAAGGTATTGGCAAAGCTGTGATTGAGTGCGGCTGTGATTGGATGTTGCTATGAACATAACGAATTCGCATAAGTTCAAGTTGGTTATTTTTGACTGGGATGGAACTCTCTCTGATTCCGTTGCGCGTATTGCTATTTCAATGCAGCGAGCGGCTAGCGATCACGCGCTGCCGGTACCAGCCTATGATGAGGTTAAGGAAATTATAGGTCTCGGCCTAACCGAGGCGGTTTTTAGACTCTTCCCTGAGGCTAGTCGTGAACAGGTGTTCGCGTTGCAGACAGCGTATTCGCAGCATTATCGCTCTGAAGACAGCAGTCCCTGCCCATTTTTTCCGGGTGTCGAGGCGACTCTGGGTTATTTAAAATCGCAGGGGTATGCGCTGGCAGTGGCGACTGGAAAGAGCAGGGCGGGACTGGATAGAGTACTTCAGAGCCTTGATATGAAGTATTTTTTTGATGGCAGTCGCTGTGCTGACGAGACTGTCTCAAAACCACACCCGCTAATGCTTGAGCAATTGCTAGATGAGTTTGGCCTGACAGTCGATCAAGCTGTGATGGTTGGCGATACCGAGTTTGATATGGAAATGGCGGCGGCCATCAACATGCCGCGGATCGCAGTCAGTTACGGCGCTCATCATATTGATAGGTTGCGAACTTTCGAGCCTCTGGCTTGTCTGGATCGGTTTGGTGATATTAAAAGCCAGCTGTTTTAACGGGCTTTGATGTTTTTATCCCGCAGTATCTGGCTGAGTTTAATCAGCGGTAGTCCGATCAGTGAGGTAGGATCATTACTGATGACAGATTCAAACAAGGTGATGCCAAGTGATTCTGCTTTAAAGCTTCCCGCGCAGTTATAGGGTGTATCGACTTTTAAATAGTGTTCTATTTCTTCTTGCTGAAGGTGGCGAAACTGTACCTTAGTCACATCTACGGTGGTTGTAAGCGTATTGTGGTCAACAACAGCTACTGCGGTATAAAAATTGACGGTTCGCCCGGACTGGGCCGTAAGTTGTTCAATTGCGCGCTGATGATTGCCGGGTTTGCCGAGTAGAGGGTTATCTTGGCTGCCTGCGATAAGTTCTAGCTCTGCAACCTGATCCGATCCGATAACGATGGCAATGGGGTGATCTGCAGCTACTGCGTGGGCCTTTTCTGTGGCTAGTCGCAGCGCTAGATTTTCAGCTCCTTCGTCATCTGACGGGCTCTCATCGATATCTGCCGCAATGCAGTCAAAGGGGAGATTAAGTCTCTCTAGTAGTGACTTTCGATAAGGGGATGACGAGGCTAATATGAGTTGTCGCATGGTTAATCTTCTGGTTTGGTTTGCTGGGCGAGCGGGGGCGGGGTGATAGTGCCCGAATCCACTCGCTTTTGGTGATTTTTCTTTGACAGATCAAAAACTTGACCCTATCATGCGCGCCTAACTGAGTACCACCTGTATTTATGGCACTGCCAACTCTAGTCGATCCGCGTAAGCTTGCGAACCAAGGAATTGTCCTCGAAGGGCATTTCGAGGCTAAGCATTTGCCGAGATTAGCTCTGTCAGTTGAGAGTATTGAGTCGCCATTGTCAGCCCTGCTTACGTTTGGGTTGGATGAGGCTAAGGCCAAAGTGGTAGGTGGTACGTTGGGTGTAGCAGTAAAGGTAGTTTGCCAGCGCTGTTTGGACCCGGTGATAGTTGATGTGAATGCTGTTTTTTCTGCGCAAGTGATCTGGTCAGAGGATCAGATTTCAAGTGTATCTGGTGATCGGGAGCCATGGGTCGTCGGGGAAAAAATGGTAGATTTAAGTGAGATGCTGGAAGAAGAAGTTTTGTTGGCACTTCCGCTGGTTAACTATCATGAAGAAGGTTGCTGTACTGGAGACACTTTTGTCACTGAAAAGGACTCTGGCGCTGACACGAAAAACGATGAGGTTGTCGCAGACAATCCCTTTAATATTTTAAAGCAGTTGAAGAAATAACTTCACCTGCATCAGATTATTGCTCAGGAGTAATCTATGGCTGTTCAAAAAAGTCGCAAGACTCGATCAAAGCGCGGTATGCGTCGTTCACACGATGCACTCACTGCTCCTACTATTTCAGTTGATTCGCTGAGTGGCGAAAAGCATCTGCGTCACAATGTGTCGGCTGACGGTTTTTACCGTGGTCGCAAAGTTGTTGAGACAGACGCCGAATAACTGAACAAGACGTTCTTTGGCAAATTCACTTCGAATTGCCGTTGATGCGATGGGCGGGGACTTTGGTCCTCGCGTCACCGTATCTGCGCTGCTCACTTTTCTCAGTCACCACCAGCAGGTTACGGCGTTGGTTTACGGTGATGAACGCGAGCTGGCCGGTCACTTATCACAGTGCCGCGACAGCGCTGTTCGCTCCCGGTTCCAGGTTCGCCACACGCCCTCTCAGGTAGACGATTCCGACAAGCCGTCCTCAGTATTGCGCAACAAGCGTGGTTCCTCAATGGCATTGGCTATGCAAGCGCTGTCAGAAAATGAAGCGGATGCCTTTGTCAGTGCCGGAAATACTGGCGCTATTATGGCCCTCGGCCTGTTCACTTTAAAAGCACTGCCAGGTATTTCGCGCCCTGCGATCTGCACCGCGATTCCAACCGCCAATGGCCGCAGTTATGTCCTCGATCTTGGCGCCAATCTCGATTGCTCAGCTGAGCAACTCTGTGAGTTCGCTCTGCTGGGTTCACTGATGGCTTCAGAATTGGATGGAATTGCATCGCCAACTGTACGCTTGCTCAATGTTGGGGAAGAAGCCAATAAAGGTCGCAGTGAAATTCGGCAGGCGGCTCTGCTGCTCGAAGCAGAGCCACTGATCAATTACTCTGGCTATATTGAGGGTGATGGTATTTTTAAAGGCGACTGCGATGTGGTTGTGTGCGACGGCTTTGTTGGCAATGTTGCACTAAAAACCAGTGAGGGCCTGGTTAAGATGGTTGGTAACCAATTTAGACAGGCTGTTGGAAATGGTTGGTTGGCACGTATTGCTCTGATCCTTTTGCAGCGGCCATTGAGGCAGTTGCGAACCGAGTTGGATCCCTCCCTGTATAATGGTGCCTACGTTTTAGGTCTCGATGGCGTGGTGGTGAAAAGTCACGGCAGCGCCTCTAAAGAAGGGTTTATCCGGGCGCTTGAAGTAGCCGCTGAGGCCGCTCAACACAACTTGCCGAAAGTATTGTCGCCTATACTTAAGAACAAATTGAATCGCAACGAATAAAAGAAGAAGGATTATGAAACCAACTATCAGCGCAAATCTGGCATTTGTCTTTCCCGGCCAGGGATCTCAAAAAATCGGTATGCTCTCAGATCTGGCTGAGGCCAATAGTACAGTTGAGGAGACTTTCCAGGAAGCCTCGGATGTTCTCGGCTATGACTGCTGGCAGATGGTGCAGCAGGGTGAGCAGGAAGATATTAATTTGACTGAACGAACTCAGCCGATACTGCTCACTGCTAGCGTCGCTATTTGGCGTCTCTGGCAAGAGCAGGGTGGACCGGCTCCGATTGCCATGGCGGGACACAGTCTCGGCGAATGGTCTGCGTTGGTTTGTTCTGGCGCTGTTGAGTTTGCCGACGCGGTTGGTATTGTTCGTGCGCGTGGCGCTTTTATGCAGGAGGCAGTGCCGGTCGGTGTTGGCGCTATGGCTGCGATTATGGGCATGGATGATCAGGTTGTGATCGATGCTTGCCGTGAGGCTGGCAATGGTCAAATTGTCGATGCGGTGAATTTTAATGCGCCTGGTCAGGTCGTTATTGCGGGCGATGCAGAGGCCGTCAGAAGAGCCGCTAATATCTGCAAGAAAGCGGGTGCCAAGCGTGCGGTTGAATTGCCAGTCAGCGCACCTTTCCATACGTCATTAATGCGCCCGGCGGCGGATAACCTCGCCGAACTAGTTGCCCAGACTACTTTTAAGCCCCCTCAGGTTACTATTGTCCACAACGTTCACGCACAGACGGAAGACAATATTGAGGCGATCAAATCACTGATGCTTGAACAGATTTACAAGCCAGTACTTTGGGTTGATTGCGTAAACAGTCTGGCTACTCGGGGTGCTGAAATATTGGTTGAATGCGGTCCTGGACGGGTACTCAACGGGCTGTCCAAACGTATTAATCGCGAGTTGACCTCGCTATCTACCGATGATGTTGCGAGTTTAGAGAACGCCTTGACGTCGGTTTAAATAACACTTTCCACAACAATAAACTTTTCAACAGGAAAATGACATGAATCTTGATAACAGGGTGGCTCTGGTCACTGGCGCGACGCGAGGTATAGGAGCGGCGATTGCCGAGGCGCTTGGTAATGCTGGAGCAATCGTTATTGGTACCGCCACATCGGAAGTCGGCGCTGTGCGCATTTCCCAGCGTTTTGCCGAGAATGGCACGAACGGTACTGGGATGGTTCTCAATGTTACCAACGCGGACTCAGTGAGTTCTGTATTGCAAGCCATTACCGACCAGTTTGGCGCACCGACTATTCTGGTTAACAATGCCGGCATCACCAAGGACAATATCCTGATGCGGATGAAAGAGGACGAGTGGATGGATGTTCTGGATACCAATTTGACTTCTATCTTTCGTCTCGCCAAAGCCTGTGTGCGACCGATGACTAAAGCCCGCTGGGGCCGAATTATCAATATCAGCTCAGTAGTCGGTGCTATGGGTAATGCGGGCCAGAGCAATTACTCTGCTTCAAAGGCCGGGGTGGGCGGCTTTACCCGAGCGTTGGCCAAAGAGCTCGGCTCGCGCAATATTACCGTTAACACGGTTGCGCCAGGTTTTATTGACACAGATATGACGAAAGATCTTCCCGAGGCGAGTAAAGAGTCTATGCTGACACAGATTCCGCTCGCTCGACTGGGTGCGCCTGAGGAGATTGCTGCGGTTGTCAGTTTCCTTGCTGGTGACGCTGCTGGCTATATTACAGGTGAAACTATTCACGTAAATGGCGGCATGTACATGGCGTAACCTACTGATAATTATAGAAAATAAGTATTTATATCAGTTGGGTCTAGCATTTTGTCAATTGTAGGGTAAAATGCGCGCCCGTATGAACAGATTACCGCTGTCCGAGCCCTTGTTGCTCGATGGCACCATTAACAGAAATTTAAGATAACTTCCCTTAACAGGAGTAGATATACGATGAGCAACATCGAAGAACGCGTTATTAAAATGGTCGCAGAGCAGCTAGGTGTTAAAGAAGAAGATGTGAAAACGTCATCTTCATTTGTAGATGATCTAGGTGCTGATTCACTCGATACAGTTGAACTGATTATGGCTCTTGAAGAAGAGTTTGACGCCGAAATTCCCGATGAAGATGCCGAAAAAATCGCCACTGTTCAAGATGCGATCAGCTACATCACAGCAAACGGCTGATTTACTGGACCGTCGTAGCAATAGTTAGAAAAACCGCTCCACTGGGGCGGTTTTTTTATGTCCCAAAGTTAGGTTTAATAGGCGTCTTGTGTATGCCTCAGAGATCAAACCTATTACCATGCGAGCTATGTTAAAAACGTCAACCATTGGCTCCGGCCGCAAATGAGTAATGTCGCAGATTTTATGCCCGCTCTCACGATGATTGATGGCGCTGTCACTACGGGTATGCCGATTTCAGATAGGGCATGCGCCTATGGGCACGGTCTGTTTGAAACCATGCTCTTGTGTGATTCGGTGGTGCCGTTGTGGATGGAGCATTGTCAGCGCATGGTTAGCGATTCGCCGGTGCTCGGAATCCATCTTGAAAAACAGGTTTTGCAATCCAGTCTCGACAATTTTATACGCAGACTTGACGATCCCCTGCGCAGAAGCGGAATTATCAAGCTTATCGTCACGGCTGGAAGTGGCGGACGCGGCTATCAGTCACCCGCCAATGTGAGCCCACGAATTGTTCTACAGTATTTCCCCCTGACCGATGATATTGGCCCGCAACGCCAAATGGGAGTCGAGTTGACAGAATGCTGTTACCGGCTTCCAGTCAATCCGATACTCGCCGGGATAAAACACTTAAATCGCCTCGACCAGGTGTTAGCCCGTGCGGAATGGGACAATCACTACGATGATGGGTGCATGTTCAGTTGTGACGATCTGCTGATTGAAACCACCAGAGCCAACCTTTTTCTTAAAACGGCGGACGGCTGGGTGACGCCACGGCTTGATCAGTCCGGGGTTCGTGGTGTTATGCGCGGGATTTTGCTGCACAAGGTATTTGCCGAATGTGGTTTGCAAGTGAGTGAAACTGACGTCACACGAGACCTCTATCAGCAGGTAATTGAGTTATTTATCTGCAGCTCGGTGCGCGGGGTAATTCCGGTTACGGGGACTCCTACAACGGGGCCGCTGGAAATTGGTACGGATACCCGAAAGCTGCAGCGGGTAGTTGAGACATATTGTCGGTGTTATCAATGACACAGTCGTCGTCGAAAATAACGGCCCTGAAAAACGTGCCACATAGCAAAGTGTCCAGAGTCAAATGGGTGGTTCGCGGAATGCTAGCTATTTCAGCGCTATTGGTGTGCTCTGTATGGCTGTTGTCGGCGCTGTATTATCAGATGCAACAGCCGCTGCAATGGCCTGAGAACCAAGATTCAATGGTTGTTGAGGTCGCTAGGGGTACTAGCTTGTCTCAGATCAATCGTCAGCTCTACCGCCTCGATATGTTGCCGCATCCGAAGCTGCTCAGCCTGTATGCAAGAATTAATGGGCTGACTGCTATTCAGGCTGGACAATACAGTCTCCAGAGAGGCGATTCAGCGGCTCAATTCCTCGACAAGCTCAATCGGGGCGAAGTGATTCGGTATCAGATTACTTTTCCCGAGGGTTGGACGTTTAAACAGTGGCTGTCACAGCTTGCTCGCGTGGAACAATTTAAAGCGATTGCCGAGATGAGTGTTGAGCAGATAATGGCCTCTGCAGATATCGATAAAGCCTCGCCGGAGGGCTGGTTGTTTCCGGATACCTACAGTTATACCCAATCTGATTCAGCGCTGGATATCATCATCAGGGCACATCGCAGGATGCTTCAGGTGCTTGATCAGGCCTGGCAGCAGAGGGCGCAGGATTTACCCTACAAAACACCCTATGAGGCTCTGATTATGGCTTCGATAGTGGAGAAAGAGACCGGATTGGCCGAAGAGCGCGGTGCGATAGCCGGTGTTTTTGTACGCCGTTTGCAAAAGGGGATGCGACTGCAAACTGATCCGACAGTGATCTATGGTCTTGGCGAGTCCTACCAGGGCAATATCACTCGTGCACACCTTAAGTCGTTGACGCCCTATAACACCTATCGTATCAATGGCTTGCCACCAACACCCATCGCTATGCCCAGTGCCGCCGCCATTGAGGCTGCGCTGCACCCGTTGCCTGGCAGCAGCCTATATTTTGTCGCTCGTGGCGATGGCGGGCATTACTTCGCGGACAGTCTTGAAGAGCATCAAAAAGCGGTGCGACAATATCAGATTAACCAGCGTGCAGTTGATTATCAGTCTGCGCCCAAAACCGAATAATTGATCCGCCTGAAACGTAAAGGCAGACAGGGGGCTGTAGAGCAGCCACAATAGGCTCCGGTGAAAGCAATACACTAAACAGCGAGTAAAGTCGGGATAACCCATGCGCGGAAAATTTATTACCATCGAAGGCACCGAAGGCGTCGGAAAAACCACTAATATTGAGTTTATCCAGTCGTGGATGAACAGCAAGAAACTCACTTTCGGCACCACGAGAGAGCCAGGAGGTACCCCTCTGGCAGAGCAACTTCGGGAGCTACTGCTGGCGCCGCGAGAAGAGACCGTATGCAATACCGCCGAGCTGTTGATGATGTTTGCTGCCCGTGCGCAGCATCTAAACCAGGTCATTGAGCCCATGCTCAGCGAAGGCGCCTGGGTATTGTGTGATCGATTTACCGATGCCACCTATGCCTATCAGGGCGCTGGTCGGCATATGCGTGACGATCTTATTCGCGATCTTGAGTTAATGGTGCAGGGCAGTTTGCAGCCAGATCTAACCTTGATTCTTGATATTCCGGTTCAGGTGGGTTTGGCTCGGGCAAGCGAGCGCAGTGCGCCGGACCGTTTCGAACAAGAGCAAATAGAGTTTTTTGAGCGAGTGCGTAACCGTTACCTGCAGATTGCTCAGGATAACCCCCAGCGCTGTGTTGTCATTGATGCCTCACGCTCATTGGATGGGGTGCAGTCACAGATTTCTGATGTTCTGGAAAACTTTTGGGAGTCGCGTTGATGTCTACTATGCCGCTTCCCTGGCAAGAGCCAGCGTGGGCCTCACTGAATAGCAGTATTGACTCCGGGCGCCTGCCGCATGCGGTGTTGATTAGTGGCGACACCGGTATTGGCAAGCTTCGATTGGCTCGCGCATTGGCTCAGCGTCTGATTTGTTCCGCGCAGATGGTCAAGTTTGCCTGCGGCAGCTGTAAAAGTTGTACTCTGTTTGCAGCGGGTAACCATCCTGATGTCAGCCTGTTAGAGCCTGAGGAGCAGGGCAAGCCGATCAAAATTGATCAGGTACGTGCGCTGTGTGATTCTTTGGGTAAAACGGCGCAGCAGGGTGGCTGGAAAGTCTCACTGATAGCGCCCGCGGAGGCGATGAATATCAGTGCCGCCAACGCTCTGTTAAAAAATCTTGAAGAGCCCCAGCCTAAAACGCTGTTGATTTTAGTCTCACATCGGCCAAGCAGACTGTCTGCCACCATTCGTAGTCGCTGTCAAAAAATCAGCCTGCCGACACCCGATACCGCGATTGCCTTGCAGTGGTTGGCTGAGGTTACTGGTGAACGGCAGTCCGCAGAACAGACTTTGTCACTTGCGGGGGGGCGTCCGTTGCTAGCGCTCGATTATTTACAGAGTGATGATCTGGAACAACGCAAAGCGTTTGAGCAACTTATTACAGAGGTTCGTGATGGTGTTGTGTCGCCGTTGGCGGCCGCGCAGCACTGCCAAAAACTCGACGGAGAACAGTCTATCGATTGGTTTAGCCGCTATATCCATCGGTTAGCGTGCAACGATTTGGTGGAGCGGCCAAACAAGCTGCTGTTCAGTTTTTCCGACAAGTTATTGCGCGCCCGCAATTGGGTTATCAGCGGTAACAACCCCAACCTTCAGCTTTTGTGGGAAGAAATTTTTATGGATTGGGTGATGGTGTTCAAAGCGCCGAAATAAGTTGAAAACTCCGTTTTCATGCTAAGCTAAAACAAGAGTAGACAGAGAGGCGATAAGGATGTTTAGCGGCGGTAAGCGCGGTATTTTATCTGTATCAATCAAAGATGAAGAAACCCTCTATGAGCACTATATGGGATTTGTGCAGGGCGGCGGTCTGTTTGTTCCAACCAATAAAAGCTATGAATTGGGCGAAGATGTTTTCTTTCTTCTGGATATTTATTTACGCTCGGATCCAATTCCTATGTCGGGCGAAGTGATATGGGTGACCCATCAGGGCTCGGCGAGTTTTAAACAGCAGGGTGTCGGTGTTCAGTTAAGTGAAGATCATGCAGATTTAAAAGTTGACATTGAACAGGCTCTAACCGGTACGGTACACTCGCACAAGCCTACGTTAACGATGTAGAAATCCATTCCTTAAAAGACGTTTCACACTATGCTGGTAGACTCTCACTGCCATCTCGATCACCTTGACCTGAGCGATCGAGAAGGTGGCCTCGGCGCTGTATTGGACGCTGCTCAGGCTCGCGGGGTCAATCAGTTTCTCAGCGTTGCCGTGGATATGGCCAGCTCGAGGTCATTGATTGAGCTCACCGCTAAATATGACAATGTCTACTCCTCAGTGGGAGTTCATCCGTTACAGAAAACCGTACAGCCTGTCCCTCGGGTTGACGAGTTAATTGAGTTGGCACAACAGCCAAGAGTGGTTGCGATCGGCGAAACCGGGTTGGATAATTTTTACAGCAATGACACCATCGATTGGCAGCGCCAAAGTTTTATCAACCATATGCAGGCGAGTCAGCAAACCGGTAAGCCGCTGATCATTCACACCCGTGATGCGCGTGACGAGACTATTGCATTGATGCGTCAGCATGCGCCCGCCGGGGGCGTGATGCACTGCTTTACTGAGACTTGGGAAATGGCACAGAGCGCCTTGGAGTTGGGCTTTTATATTTCGTTTTCCGGCATAGTGACGTTCAAGAGCGCCGATCAATTGCGCGAAGTCGCGCTAAAAGTGCCGCTGAATCGTATATTGGTGGAGACCGATTCACCTTGGCTGGCGCCCGTGCCATATCGCGGTGCACAGAACGAGCCGCAATATGTCCGTGAAGTGGCACAGTTCATAGCTGACTTACGAGGCGTCAGTCTCGAACAGTTGGCGCGTGCCACCACAGACAATTTCCAGCGCTTGTTTCAAATACCCGCATAAAGAGAGAGAAAATGTCCGAACAAAGCAATCAACCACAATCAGACAATTTTGTTATTCGCACCTTTCCAGTTGGACCATTGCAGTGCAACTGTTCGATTATTGGTGACACACTTACGGGCAAGGCATTAGTGGTCGACCCAGGTGGTGATGCCGATAAAATTCTGCGCCTGTTGAAGGAACTTAACCTAAGAGCCGTAGCAATTATTCACACCCACGCCCATCTCGATCATATTCTCGCATCCGGCGTAATTAAAGAAGCTACCGGAGCGCCGATTCTACTGCATGAGGGTGATCGATTCCTGTGGGATATGGTCGAGCAGCAATGTGCCAGATTTGGCGTGCCGACTGTTAGTCTGCCCGAGCCGGACCAGTCTATTGAAGACGACCAGGCTTTGGATTGCTGTGGCGGTGTGGCCATTCATACACCAGGCCACACACCGGGATCTGTGAGCTTTTGGTTCGATGAATACAAAACTCTGATCGCTGGTGACACCTTGTTTCAGGGTAGTATTGGTCGCACGGATCTACCTGGTGGTAATTTTGACCAGATTAAAGACTCTATCAGTCAGCGTCTTTACAGCTTGAGTGATGACGCGGTGGTGATTACCGGCCACGGTCCGAGCACTCAAATCGGCATTGAAAAACAGACCAATAATTTTATTCGCGGTTAACTTCGCGGGTTATCAACAGCAGGAAAGACAGATGAAACAGCAACTGATTACCATGCTCGAATTACAGAATGAAATGAACGCTAAAGTCCACGCCGACTGGCGGCAGAAAGAGTTCGAATGGTACCGTGCCATTTGGGTTGAGTGTGCAGAGCTGCTGGATCATTACGGCTGGAAATGGTGGAAAAAGCAAAACCCGGACATTGGTCAGATTGCGCTCGAATTGGTGGATATTTGGCACTTTGGTTTGAGTATCATGCTACTTAAAGGTGACTCACCAGAGGCTATAGCCGATCAGGTGATAGAGGCATTTTCTGAGTCGCATCAGGGCGGTGATTTCCGTCTCGATCTCGAAGAATTCACCGGGCATACGCTCTCTAGCAAGGGCTTCGATATCAGCCGCTTCGCCAAGCTGATGCAGGGGATCGATATGAATTTTGAGCAGCTCTATGTGGGCTATGTGGGCAAGAATGTGCTCAATTTCTTCCGTCAGGACCATGGTTATCAAGATGGTAGCTACCACAAGCAGTGGGGAGGCAAAGAAGATAACGAGCACTTGGTAGACATTGTTGCCGAGCTTGATACCTCGGCGAGTGACTTTAAAGACCAGCTGTATGCTCGAATGCTGACCGCTTACAATAAGCTTAATGCTTAGAGTAACGCAGGCGGGCATATCTGCATGGCGTTTGCCGCCAAAAATGGCCTAATTTGTCCGCCAGTGATGCAATTTAGTGATGCATCCTTATAATACCGACCCGAGATTCCGCTGCGGATGATTGTCTAGCGACAAAGTCTCCCAGCACTTTTTTATTGCACTGTTTTTTAGTTTAATTTTTTTCAATCAAGCGTACTTACTATTCCGGAGAGCCATTTTGAAATCACCCGTTCGCGTAACTGTTACAGGGGCCGCAGGCCAAATTAGTTATTCTCTATTATTCCGCATTGCGGCAGGCGAGATGCTCGGTCCGGACCAGCCGGTTATCCTGCAGATGCTCGAAATCACTCCAGCTCTCGAGGCGCTTAAGGGTGTGGCAATGGAGCTTGAAGACTGCGCATTTCCGCTGTTGACTGACATGGTCTGCACTGATGACGCAGCAGTGGCCTTTAAAGATACCGATTACGCTCTGTTAGTAGGAGCTCGTCCTCGCGGACCGGGGATGGAACGCAAAGACCTGCTTGAAGCCAATGCGGCGATCTTCTCCGCACAGGGTAAAGCTATTAATGACAATGCGTCGAAAGATATCAAGGTTTTGGTTGTGGGTAATCCGGCCAATACTAACTCTTTGATTGCGCAGCGCAACGCGCCGGATATCAATCCTCGTCAGTTTACTGCTATGACTCGTCTCGATCACAATCGTGCGCTAAGTCAAATGGCAGCAAAGACTGGTACCAGCATTAACGACGTTACCCACATGACTATCTGGGGCAACCACTCAGCGACTCAGTATCCTGACATTCATCAGGCCAAGGTAAACGGTGAGTCGGCAATCGACATGGTTGATCAGGATTGGTATGAAAATACCTTTATTCCGGTGGTACAGCAGCGTGGCGCAGCGATTATCGCAGCCCGTGGCGCTTCAAGTGCCGCGTCAGCGGCCAATGCGGCTATTGCTCATATGCGCAGCTGGGCGCTGGGAACCCCTGACGGCGATTGGGTTAGCATGGGCGTCTACAGTGATGGCAGCTATGGTATTACTGAGGGACTCATTTACTCATTCCCCTGCGTCTGTAAAGACGGTGACTGGGAGATTGTTCAAGGCGTTGAAATCAACGAATTCTCACGCCAAAAAATGTCTGCCACTGAGCAGGAATTGACAGAAGAGCGCGACGCAGTCCAGCATTTGCTGCCGTAACCTCCTTGATCATTTGATCTCGTTTGTCCGATTGGAAGCCGCCTGTTTAATGTAAACAGGCGGTTTTTCTTATTCAACTATCGCAACCTACAGCATTGCGATTTCATTATCGTGGCAGATCGTCTTTTTACTTAGCTTTTACTGGTTGCAGAGAGGCATTGTTTGTTACAGTAAGCAGCCTTAAAAACATGATTACAGGTAAAAATAAAGATGCCATTTTCTGAAGTTGGAAGCGCTGCAAAAGATTTCTCACTGATCAATCAGCGAGGAGAAAAGGTCAGCCTGTCAGACTACCTTGGTAAAAAGAATGTGGTGCTCTATTTCTATCCCAAGGCCATGACACCCGGCTGTACTGTGCAGGCCTGCGGCATTCGCGATAGCAAGGCGGATTTTGAAGCACTCGACACTGTGGTTATGGCAGTCAGCCCCGACTCGGTTGACAGACTGGTTAAATTTGAAGACAAGCAGGAACTCAACTTCACCTTGCTCTCTGATGAAGATCATCAACTGATCGAGAGCTATGGCGCCTGGGATTTGAAAAAGTTTATGGGCCGTGAATATATGGGTGTGCTGCGAAGTACCTTTATTATTGGCAAGGATGGTCTCATTAAGCATGTCATGCCAAAGGTCAAAACCAAAACTCATCACGATGACGTTTTGGACTGGATTAAAGAAAATCTTGCATAATCGCCTACAGATATTGTTGGTCGCGTATTTGTAGGCGACTGGTGGCGAAGATCTTAAATTAATTTTTTATCAACTCTGCAGAAGGATTAACTATGTTTTTTATCTCAAATGCCCATGCTCAATCAGGTGCTCCGGCAGGAGATCCTGGGCTGACCGGCTCTCTGATCATGTTTGGTGGCCTGTTTATCTTTATGTACCTGTTTATTATTCGCCCCCAGCGTAAGCGGCAGAAAGAGCATAACGATTTGTTAACAGGACTGAGCAAAGGTGATGAGGTCACTATGACCAGTGGTATTCTAGGTAAGGTCACCAAGATTGAGGGCGATTACGTGGTGGTTGAGGTCAATGACAAGCTGGAACTTAAATTTCAGAAGTCGGCGGTTCATGCGGTTCTGCCGAAAGGGACTATCAAAGCAATTTGATCCGCTACTTAAAAAAGGCCGCAAGTGCGGCCTTTTTTGATGTCAGTTGCGATGACTATTTTGGTAGCATAAGACGATGATTGACTATCCTGAAAAACTCGACCTGGCGCAGACGCCAACACCATTTTATTCGCTGGATCGACTTTCCGAGCGACTCGGCGGTCCACGAATCTGGATTAAGCGTGATGACTTAACCGGAGCAGCGACTTCAGGTAATAAAATTCGCAAGCTCGAGTTTCTCTTTGCAGAAGCCCTCGCAAGCGGTTGTGATACGGTTATTACCTCTGGTGGTGTTCAATCCAATCACTGCCGTGCCGTGGCAGTTCTTGGTGCCCAATTGGGACTCAAGGTCCACTTGCTGTTACGCTCAGATATTGCACCTCAACCGGTAGGTAACTTACTTCTGGATCAACTCGCGGGCGCGACGATCAGCCACTACAGTGTTGCCGAATTCGAGCAGCTGGATCGGCTTTTTGAGCGATGGCAGTCACATTACACTGACCTTGGTAGCAGGGCCTATTCGATCCCCACCGGCGGCAGCAACGGCACCGGTATGTGGGGTTATATCGCTGCCGCTGAGGAGCTTTCCAGAGACTTCCAGCGAGAGGGCATAGTAACAGCCCAGATTGTTCATGCGACGGGCTCTGGCGGCACTCAGGCGGGCTTGATGCTCGGCTGTTATCTCCATCAACTGAATGCCAGTGTTAAAGCCTATGCGGTGTGTGATGACAATGCGTATTTTACCGACAAGGTGCGAGCAGATCTGCAGCAGTGGCAGAGTCAATACAGCCCGGAGACGGACATTTCGATCCTGCAGGCAGATACCTGTGATCAGTACGTCGGACCAGCGTATGGGGTCGCCGGCGAGGAAATTTTCACGATGATCAAACAGATCGCTGCAAGTGACGGTATCTTGCTTGACCCGGTTTACACAGGGAAAGCGTTCTACGGCATGATAGAAGATATTAAACAGAGTAAATTTACGGCCAATGATATTGTTTTTGTTCATACCGGTGGGCTGTTCGGATTATTTGCTCAGCAACAACAACTTGGCTATTAAAATAAAAATTAGAATAAAAATAAGGGGCGGATAATGTTTGAACAGGTAATCGACAATATCAATGAATTGGTCTGGGGCCCGGTTATGCTGATTCTGTTACTTGGAACAGGCATCTATCTATCGATCGGTCTCAAGGGGATAAGCGTAACACGGATTCCCTACGCCTTTGGCCAGCTCTTCAAGGGACGCAAAGGCAGCGGAGAAGGGGAAATCAGTCCCTTTAATGCGCTGATGACAGCGCTGTCGTCGACGGTAGGCACCGGTAATATTGCCGGCGTTGCTACTGCAATCGGTATTGGTGGCCCGGGCGCACTGTTTTGGATGTGGTGCACTGCACTGGTGGGGTTGGCAACCAAATTTGCCGAGGCGGTGCTGGCGGTTCATTTTCGTGAAACTGATGAGTTAGGCAAGAAAGTCGGCGGGCCGATGTACTACATCAAGAATGGTCTCGGCAAAAAATGGGCATGGCTCGGCGCAGCGTTTGCGTTATTTGGTTCGCTGGCTGGCTTTGGTCTTGCCAACACTGTCCAGTCAAATGCGGTGTCTCAAGTGTTGCAGACCAATTTTAATGTGCCGACTCTGGTCAGTGGCATTGTTATGTCTGTGCTGGTAGCGATTGTGCTATTAGGTGGCATCAAACGAATTGCCGAAGTAGCAGGTAAGTTGGTGCCGTTTATGGCAATCACCTACGTCACTGCAACGCTGTGCATTCTAATCCTCAATGCAGGCGAGCTGCCCGCGGCGATTAGCTTGATTGTTGATAGTGCGTTCAACGGTACTGCTGCCACTGGCGGCTTTGCCGGTGCTGCGGTAATGCTGGCGCTGCGTATGGGCGTGGCGCGAGGTATCTTTTCTAACGAATCTGGTCTCGGCTCAGCACCGATTGCTCATGCTGCAGCGGAGACCAACAGCCCAGTACGGCAGGGCACTATTGCCATGTTGGGCACCTTTATTGATACGCTGGTTATCTGCACCATGACTGGTCTGGTTTTAGTGGTTACCGGGGTTTGGAGTGGTGAGCCGCAGGGCGCAGCGATGACTCTGTCAGCGTTTAAAGCCGAATTGCCCTATGGTGATATTATCCTCTCGCTGTGTATTGTGTTGTTTGCCTTTACCACTATGCTGGGCTGGAGTTATTACGGAGAGCGCTGTGCAGAGTTTCTGCTAGGTCCAAAGATAATTATGCCGTTTCGGGTGCTATGGGTTATTGGTATTTTCTTGGGTACGCAGATGAGCCTGGGTTTGGTGTGGAAGATGTCCGATGCGCTCAACGGTATGATGGCTATTCCGAACCTGATTGCGTTGATATTGCTTGCTCCTGTGGTGTTCCGTCTTAGCCGGGAGTACTTCAGTGCAGAGCAATTCGAGGCAGATAAAAGTGCGTCGTCTGACAATGCAGGGTAGTCTGAGAACGTTGGTGCAAAGCCCTATGCTGGGACAAATACCGTTTACAATCGATTTGTTAGTAGCTGTGAGTCAGAGTGAAAAATGTCTGAATTAAAAGGTCCAAAGCTGGTCATCGCGATTTCCTCGACCGCGTTGTTCGATATGCGTGAGAGTCATGAGATATATGAAACTCAAGGCGTTGCTGCGTATTCGATGTATCAGCGCGAGCATGAGGACGATATTCTCGAGCCCGGGGAAGCCTTTCCACTAGTCACCAAACTATTGCGTATCAATGAAAAACTTGGTGGTGAGCCTCGCGTTGAAGTGATTTTGCTGTCGCGCAATTCGGCTGATACCGGGCTGCGGGTGTTTAACTCCATTGCCCACTATGGATTAAATATAACTCGTGCTGCTTTTTCTGGTGGCAAATCGCCATACAGATATGTCTCGGCCTTTGCCTGCCATTTATTTCTCTCTACTAATGCGCAGGATGTTCGCAGTGCGCTCGATAGCGGCATGGCAGCGGCCACGCTATTGCCATCTCAGAAGGGGCCCAGCGCATCGGATGAATTACGTTTTGCTTTTGATGGTGATGCCGTGCTGTTCTCCGATGCGTCGGAGAGAATATTTAAAGAGCGCGGTCTCGATGCCTTTACTGCAAATGAAAAAGCCTCGGCCCACACCCCCCTCGACGCCGGTCCGTTCAAAATTTTTCTGCAGACCTTGCACAGTTTACAAGCGGAGTTTCCGGTAGATGAATGTCCGATTCGCACAGCGCTGGTGACGGCCCGGGCTGCACCTGCTCACGAGCGGGTGGTACGGACGTTGCGTGAGTGGGGTATCCGTATTGATGAGAGCCTTTTTCTCGGAGGCCTCAGTAAAGGTGATTTCCTCAAATCATTCGGTGCTGATGTCTTCTTTGACGATCAGCAGGTGCACTGTAGTTCAGCCAGTGAGCACGTTGCCACTGGGCACGTGCCACACGGAGTTGCCAATGAGTCAGATAACTGATTCTGTTGTTTGAACAGGATTCCCGTCTGTGGCCGTTTTGCGTTCAAGAAAATTTCAGCAGCACAGCGATGAGGAGATTCTCACGCGCTACGCCAATAGCCCGACAGGGGAAGAATTGTATTTCCTGCTGGTTGAGATTGAAGAGCGCAATCTGCGTGACCGGGCCGATATCGCCGTTGCAGAAAACCGCAAGCGATCGCGCCACTCCATTCTCTATTATCTCTTTTATGCGTTGATGTTCGGCTTCTTTCTGTTGCGTTTTGGTGGCGATTTTATTTAAGCCTTTAACACTTAGAAAATCGCGAATTTAAAGCCCATTCCCAAGAGCAGTGTCGCAATCGCGGTCTGCAAAATATTACTCGGAATCTTGCGCGCCAGATTGGTGCCGATATGAATCGCAGGCAGAGAGCCAATCAGCAGACAGGCAAGTAGCATAAAGTCGACATTGCCGAGCCAAAACAGATGGCCGAGACCGGCCACCAGAGTAAGTGGTACCGCATGGGCAATATCGGTACCGACTATTTGTAGTGCAGGCATTCGAGGATAGAGCACTAGCAATACAGCTGCGCAAAAGGCCCCGGCGCCCACCGAGGACAAGGTGACAAAGACACCCAGAAAGAGTCCGACCAGAAAAATGATTGTGTCAGTATGGCGATCAAAAAAGCCGCCCACTGTTTTCGGTACAATCTCGGTTGGGCGACGCAGACGTCCATTCAGCAAAATCACCGTTGCCGTTAATACCAACATAACCCCCAAACTACGGGTAAGAATCGTTTCATATTCTGAAGAGTCACTGAATACCTGTCTGAGAAACAGTGCAGTGAGTATCGATGCAGGCACGCTTCCCGCCGCGAGAATTGCTACCGTGCGCCACTGGATGCTCTTTTGTTTGCTATGGCTGACGACCCCACCGGCTTTGGTCACCGCGGCGTATAGTAGATCTGTACCAATGGCAACATTGTAGGGAAAGCCAAACAGGATAAGTAGTGGTGTCATGAGCGAACCACCGCCAACACCGGTTAAGCCAATGGCCAGGCCAACCGCGCCACCTGCGGCGATATAGAGCAAGATATCAGTCATGTATTATCCGTAAGTGAGTGATTGGCGGCTAGTCTGAGATTGCTGTAACAGTGGCCGATGATCTAATCGCAACAGTCACCTTAGCAAGCTTCGGGTATTCTCTGAAGGAATAGTTTTGTATATTTTTATAGCTTTTTCGTATAGTAAGAGGTATGTTTTGACGTTGAGTAGGAATTGGGTACACTCAAAATTAGCTTAACCAACCTTCTGTGTGGTCGCTCCAAGGCTACGCTGAGGTTGCCACAGGGGAAGAAGCATGAAATTACAACAACTGCGTTATATCTGGGAAGTGGCACACCACGACCTCAATGTGTCCGCGACAGCGCAGAGTCTGTATACCTCGCAGCCTGGTATTAGCAAGCAAATTAGACTTCTCGAAGACGAACTCGGCGTAGAGATATTTTCTCGCAGCGGTAAACACCTGACTCGGGTGACGCCCACTGGTGAGGAGATCCTTAAAATTGCCGGGGATATTCTGCGTCAAGTTGAGAGTATCAAGCAGTTGACCCAACAGCATAACAGCCCCAATAAAGGCAGTCTTTCGATCGCCACAACCCACACGCAGGCTCGGTATGCTCTGCCCGGCGTTATACAGGGCTTTATTGCCAAATACCCTCAGGTATCACTGCATATGCACCAGGGCACACCTGTGCAAATTGCCGAGAAGGCTGCTGATGGTACGGTGGACTTTGCCATCGCCACAGAAGCCATGGAGCTGTATAACGACCTTTTGATGATGCCCTGTTATCGCTGGAATCGCTGTATTTTGGTCCCTAAAAATCACCCGTTGGCGGCGATTAAAAAGCTCACTATTGAAGATGTCGCGGCTCACCCGATTGTCACCTATGTGTTCGGTTTCACTGGCCGTTCGCGTCTTGACGAGGCGTTTAATGAGAAGGGTGTAGAGCCCAAGGTGGTGTTTACCGCGACTGATGCGGATGTTATCAAAACCTATGTCAGGCTTGGTTTAGGTATAGGTATCGTCGCTCATATGGCCTATGACCCGGTGCTGGATACCGATCTGGTGGCTATTGAAGCAGGGCATCTCTTTCAGTCCAGTGTAACCAGTATCGGCTTTCGCAAAGGTACTTATCTGCGAGGCTATATGTATGACTTTATTCATGCGTTTGCGCCACATCTCACACGCAGCGTTGTAGATGAAGCTATGGCGCTGCCTAACAAGGACGCTCAAGAGCGGTATTTTGATAGTATTGAGTTACCAACTTACTAGAAGTTACAGTCTCAGTTTAATTGAAATCGGGGACACTGGGATGGAGTAGAAAAGCGTACTTCAACACATGACAGCTGTCCGAGCGCAGGGAGTAATACCTGCAATGACATCAATGGCGTAAAGCTGATGATTATCTATAAAAAATCCAGATCGTTATCGTTGATGATTTCTGCGAGCTCTTCCTCTTCGCTGGTTTCTGCGTCGAGGACCTCTTTTACAAACTTGAAGTAAATGGTGTAAATCACAGGGTCCGCACCCTCGTGTTCGACAATAAAGAAAGGGGCCCGATCAATGTTGTAGTGAGCCGCCAGCAGCATCCCTTCAGACTGGTCATCGGCTTCATCGGCAATCACAATTCGATCAATTTGCGAAAGCTGGCCTGTAGCGCGCATTTTGTCTTCGACCTCACGGCATTTTTTACACAGAGAACCATCGGCAAAGATTTTCTTAACTAAGGTGATTTTCATTCCACTTTCGCTCAATTTTTTTACTTTGCGATATTCACCGCATGCAGTCCGCACTCTTTCTTGGTCGCTTCCTCCCACCACCAGCGCCCCTCACGTTCGTGCTGGCCGGGACCAGTCGGACGCGTGCACGGCTCACAGCCGATGCTGACAAAGCCTTGATCATGAAGCGCGTTGTAGGGCACATTATTTTCACGGATATAATCCCAGACCTGCTTTGAGGTCCAGTTGGCCAAGGGATTGAACTTGGTCAGTGATTCATTGGGGCGGGCAAAGGCCTTGTCGTCTTGAATAACGGGAACGTCGGCGCGGGTTCCAGGACTCTGATCACGCCGCTGGCCAGTAATCCAGGCGTCCACTGTCAACAACTGCTTACGCAGCGGAGCGATCTTCCGAATCCCACAGCACTCTTTATGATCGTCTTCGTAGAAACTGAATAGGCCTTTTGCTTTAACTAACTGTTCAACCTTGCTCGCCTCCGGCATAACCACATCGATATCAATGCTGTAATGCTTCCGGATGGTTTCTATAAATTGATAAGTCTCGGCGTGAAGACGGCCTGTGTCGAGAGAAAAAACCTGAAAACGCTTGCCAATCTTGGCGGCCATATCAATCAGTACGACATCTTCGGCACCGCTAAATGAAATGGCTATATTGTCAAAGCTCTCTAATGCGTAGCGGATAATTTCTTGTGGCGACTGCGTAGCGAGTTGAGTATCTAAATCAACGATATTGGGTAGGGCACTCATGGTTTTAAGTCCGGCAGGTTGGTAGTGCTAAAACTATAACAAACAGAGGTAAGTAGTAAAAATACTAAGCAGCTATACCTTTATAACTTTTTGTCTTCAAAATTTGCCTGTTGTTCAAGTCATTGCGTCACTCAGCACGCCACGTTAAAGTGCCGCTCAAAGCTGACTTTGGGAGTGTTTTAAGTGGAAATTGCGTGCCTTGATTTAGAGGGTGTTCTGGTTCCGGAAATTTGGATCGCGTTTGCAGAAAAAACCGGTATAGACTCGTTGAGAAAAACCACCCGTGATGAGCCTGACTACGACGTACTGATGCGTTATCGTCTTGATATTCTTCGTCAACATGGGCTCGGTCTGAATGAGATTCAGGACGTTATCGCAACCCTTGAACCCCTTCCGGGAGCGATCGATTTTGTCAATTGGCTGCGAGAGCGTTTCCAGGTGGTTATTCTATCGGACACTTTTTATGAGTTCGCCAGCCCGCTGATGAAGCAACTTGGCTACCCGACCTTGCTCTGCCATAAGCTGGAGACGGGGGAGGATGGTGCAGTTATTGACTATCACCTGCGTCAGGTCAATCCCAAACGTCAAGCTGTAGTGGGATTCAAGAGTATGTATTATAGAACCATTGCTGCCGGCGACTCGTATAACGATACAACCATGCTTGCAGAAGCCGATGTGGGGATTTTGTTTCACGCGCCACAAAACGTGATTGATGAGTTCCCGCAGTTTCAAGCAGTACAGACTTTTGATGATTTGAAGCGGGCGTTTATTCGCGCCAGCAACAGAGACCTCACCCTCTAGAAGAGATATTGGTAGACGTTGTTATTAGCTGACTTTAGGTTTCTAATAGCGCTCCTTAGACATTGAGTAACCATGTTGTTTATATGAATAGCAAAACCTCCAGTGCAGAAAGGATCCGTGAGAAGAAGAAAGTGTTTCTTCTGCGCGAGCAGAAAATTATCGATGCTGCGCTGGCGCTGTTTCTCGATGACGGCATTGATCGCGTTACCGTTTCGAGTATCGCTGCCAGGGCGGGTATTGGTAAGGGTACAGTCTACAAACATTTTTTGACCAAAAACGAAATTCTTGTTCGCATTATGCTCGACTATGAGGAGAGCATTACCAAGCGTGTGGCTGAGGGTGTCGCCCTTTCTGAAGCCGGTGAGTCTGGTGCCGCGGCTAAAGCCTATTTCGAATCTCGCCTTGCTCGTCCTGAACTGGATCGTTTGGTACAGCACCTGGAGGTGCGTCTGGGTGATGCCGAAGATGTCGCCGATCAGCTCGAGCAATTGCATGTGATGCGACGCTCCAATGAAGACTCGCTCAACAGTATGATTACGCGCTTGATTGATCGCGGTGTTCTTGAGGATGTGCCGCCCCATTACCATTACCTAGCGTGCTGGGCGCTGGCCCAAGGGGCAGTGGAGTTGTGCTTCAGTCGCAGTTGGAATTACCGGCTCGACAGTGACGATTTAATGAAATTTATTACTGGCGTCGGCGTAACCATGGGCAATCGCGGTCAGTACCGCAACCTGTCGGATAGTAAAGCATCGGCTGCCAAGCCCGCTGTTGATAACAAGTAGGCGTTCTCGTGCCTTCCGCTTTAGACACTTTGTTTGCCGACTTGCTTGCATTACAGCAGGAGAGTGCAGAAGCCATTCCCCCAATACATCTTTGGACTCCCGATCTAAGCGGCGATATTGATATCTTTGTCGATCGTCAAGGTCGCTGGATTCATGAAGGCGGTGAAATTAAACGGCCCGCTTTGGTAAAACTATTTGCTTCTATTCTGATCTGGGAAGAGGGAGATTATTTTCTTGTCACGCCGGTCGAAAAATGGCGTATTCGGGTCGAGGTAGCGCCCTTGTTTGTGGTTGCGGCTAGACGTGAGACGCGCGATGCTGTGCAGGCGATTGTGCTGACTACAGCAACGGATGATCAGGTTTTAGTGGACGCTCAGCATCCCTTGTGGCTGGGACCGCAATCAGATTCTGGAGAGGCATTGCCAATGGTTACTGTACGGAACAGCATTCAGGCTTTGATTAGTCGAAATGTCTTCTATCAGTTGGTTGATTGGGCAGCAGAGGAAGCTGATATCAACAGCTGTTCAGAATTATTTATTAGTAGTATGGGTTCGCGCTTTAGTTTGGGCCAGCTCTGATCGCTTTGCGATGTGTTGCTGATAAAAAATACCCGCACAGAATGCGGGTATTTTTTTACCTGAAGCCATTTGTGTAGATTACATATTAGGGTAGTTTGGACCTCCGGCGCCCTCTGGTACGACCCAATTAATATTCTGGCTCGGCTCTTTGATATCGCAGGTTTTACAGTGCACACAGTTCTGTGCATTGATCTGAAAACGTTTGCTGCCATCATTATTCGCGATCACCTCATAGACACCGGCAGGGCAGTAGCGCTGAGCCGGTTCATCATAGAGCTCAAGGTTTTTATTGATCGGAAGGTCTGCATCGGCTAGCACTAGGTGACAGGGCTGATCTTCCTCGTGATTGGTATTGGACATAAAGACCGATGAAGCTTTGTCAAAACTGAGTTTGCCATCGTATTTCGGGTAGTCGATTTTTGCGCACTCGCTGGCGGGCTGTAATGTTTCGTGGTCAGCAACCTTGTCAGACAGAGTCCATGGCAGCATGCCGTTAAAGATATTGATATCGATAAAGGCATAGGCCGAACCGAGAATATTGCCAAATTTATGCTGTGCCGGACCGAAGTTGCGCTGCATATGCAGCTCTTTATAGGCCCAGGAGTTTTTGTAGGCAGCTGCATACTCTTCGAGATCCGTATTCGACTTGTCAGCTGCCAGCGCCCCTGCCACGGTTTCAGCGGCGATCATGCCTGATTTCATAGCCGTGTGGCTGCCTTTGATCTTGGCGAAGTTTAACGTTCCCGCATCATCACCAATCAGCAAACCGCCAGGGAATGACATTTTTGGCTGTGACTGCAGACCACCTTTTAACAGCGCCCGAGCACCGTAGGTTATACGTTCACCGCCTTCAAGGTACTTGGCGATTTCCGGATGGTGCTTGTAGCGCTGAAATTCGTCGTAGGGGCTTACGTGCGGATTGGTATAGGAGAGGTTGGTAATTAACCCCACTGCGACCTGATTGTCTTCGAGGTGATAGAGGAATCCACCCCCCAGTGATTTACTTTCGTCGAGCGGCCAGCCAGCGGAGTGAACCACCAACCCGGGTTTGTGCTGTTCCGATGGTATTGTCCACAATTCTTTAATGCCAATGCCGTAATGCTGTGGATCTTTGCCTGCATCGAGGTTGTATTTTGCAATCAGTTGTTTGCCCAAGTGACCACGGCATCCCTCTGAGAAAAGGGTGTATTTTGCGCGCAGTTCCATGCCTTGCATGTAGGAGGCTTTATGCTCACCATTATGGCCAATCCCCATATCGCCAGTGGCAATACCGGTAACTTCGCCCTGCTCACCGTAAAGTACTTCGGCGGCGGCGAAACCTGGGAATACTTCAACACCAAGGTTTTCGGCCTGTTCTGCTAGCCAGCGGCACAGCTTGCCGAGGCTGATAATATAATTGCCGTGATTATGCATGGTTTTTGGCGCGAACAATCCCGGCACCTTAATCCGTTTTTCAGCACCAGTGAAGACAAAAATATGATCATCGCTAACCGGTGTCAGCAGCGGAGCGCCCATTTCTTTCCAGTCGGGGAACAGCTCATTGAGCGGCGTTGGCTCGAACACCGCGCCGGAAAGGATATGTGCGCCTACTTCTGAGCCTTTTTCGACCACACAAACAGAAAGGTCTGCATTGACCTGTTTCAGTCGGCACGCAGCAGCCAGACCTGATGGGCCGGCGCCGACGATAACGACGTCGTAATCCATATATTCACGTTCCACAGCTTTAATCTCCCCGAATCCAATTGGTTATGGGCGTTATGTTACAAGCATCATATTGGCATAGCTATAGTCGATATTGATAACCATGATTTATAACAATGACCGTGCGTTCGCGCTGACTGATTGGTCGCCCAAGAGGCTTAGCCTGCTTGATTTATCAGGGTGAGGTAGGCAATATGGGCGCTCTCGAAATCGGGCGTCTGCAGCTCTTCTCAGGCGACTGTAAAATCAAAAATAATTAATCTGTAATGTGGAAGGATAGCCATGAAAGTTCTGGTAGCCGTAAAGCGCGTCGTTGACTACAACGTCAAGGTTAGGCCCAAGTCTGATGGTTCAGATGTCGATCTGGCCAATGTAAAGATGTCCATCAACCCATTTTGTGAAATTGCCGTTGAAGAAGCTGTGCGTCTTGCAGAAAAGGGTATAGCCACTGAAGTGGTCGCTGTCTCTGTGGGCTCACAGCAGTCTCAGGAGCAGTTGCGTACTGCACTGGCGCTCGGTGCTGACCGTGCCATCCTTGTCGAAACCGATGCAGCACTGGAACCGCTGGCGATTGCCAAGTGCCTCAAGGCAGTGTGCGACTCGGAATCCCCGGATCTTATCCTGATGGGTAAGCAGGCGATCGACGGTGATAATAATCAGACTGGCCAGATGCTCGCTGCATTATTGGGCTGCTCTCAAGCGACCTTTGCCTCTGAATTAACTCTCGAAGACGGCAAAGCGACTGTTGTACGCGAGGTTGACGGTGGTCTGCAGACTGTTGCCTTAAGTCTGCCGGCGATTGTGACTTCAGACCTGCGTCTTAACGAACCACGTTATGCATCATTGCCAAATATCATGAAAGCCAAGCGCAAGCCTCTGGATGTTACTAACCCAGCTGACTTGGGTGTTGATGTGGCATCGAGAGTGAAGCTGCTCGGTGTTGAACTGCCTGCCGAACGTCAGGCAGGTATTAAAGTCGAAGATGTCGCCAGTTTGGTCGACAAATTAAAAAATGAAGCGAAGGTGATCTGATGAGCATTCTTATTATTGCAGAACACGATAACAGCAGCCTTAAGCCGGCCACCTTGAACTCTGTTACGGCCGCCCAGGCGATTGGTGGTGACATTGATATTTTAGTTGTGGGTAATGACTGTCAGGCCGCAGCAGCTGACGCCGCAAAGGTTGCCGGTATTCGTAAGATATTGGTTGCCGATCACGCCGCCTATGCCAATAACCTGGCCGAGAATGTAGCACCACTGATTGCCGAAGTGGGCGCCGGGTACAGCCACGTGCTTGCAACAGCGACCACCACCGCTAAAAACATCGTACCTCGCGCAGCGGCATTGATGGATGTGCAGGCGATTTCTGAGATCAGTGCGGTTGTAAGTGCCGATACTTTTAAACGTCCGATCTATGCCGGTAACGTGATTGCTACGGTGCAGAGCAGTGACGCGATCAAGGTTCTCACGGTTCGTGGTACGGCATTTGACGCCGCGGCATCAGAAGGTGGTTCAGCTTCTATTGAAGCTCTCACGTCTGTTCACGATGCCGGAATGTCTGAATTCAAAGGCGAAGAAGTCGCTAAGTCTGATCGTCCTGAATTGACTGCGGCAAAGATTGTCGTATCCGGAGGTCGCGGTATGGGTAACGGCGATAACTTCAGTATGCTATACAGCATTGCCGACAAACTGGGTGCCGCAGTGGGTGCCTCACGTGCAGCTGTTGATGCCGGGTTTGTGCCCAACGATATGCAGGTCGGCCAGACTGGCAAGATTGTTGCGCCAGACCTCTATATTGCTGTCGGGATCTCAGGTGCGATTCAGCATCTGGCTGGTATGAAAGACAGTAAAGTCATTGTGGCAATTAACAAAGACGAAGAAGCACCGATTTTCTCGGTTGCTGATTACGGCTTGGTTGCTGATTTGTTTGCCGCGCTGCCCGAGTTCGATGCAGCTCTGTAAGTGAGACTATAAGTTATACCGCAAAACCAAAAGGCCCCCAGAGCGATCTGGGGGCCTTTTTTATGGCAGGTAAACAGCCGCAGAGAAATAGCTTAAGACAAACATTCTCAGATAATTCATTGCTCTGGTTTGTGCTTTTTATGCTTCGGCTTACGATCTTCAGCAGGGTCATCTTGTTTGTTCGATGCCGGTTTAGCGTCGCCTAACCGCCTTAGTTCTTGCCGTCGCTGCTCGGGGGGAAGCTTGCGCAACTCCTCAAGTAAAAGATGGCGTTGTTTAGGGGGGTAGTGGCGTAAAATCTGTCGGGCTTGTGCGGCTTCTTGTCGCTCTGCCTCAGACATATTTGCCCAGCGTTGACGCAACTCTTGACGTTTTCCAGGTGGCAGATGTTGAAACCGTCTGCGGCTCTCTTTAATCCTGTCGCGTTCCGCCTGAGAGAGGCTTTGCCAGCGCTCTGACCCTTGTTTAAATTCCTTTTCATTTACTCGGCGCAGCAGTTTGTGTTGATGGTGCGGCTTCAAATTATCCCAGCGACCCTCGAATGGCGCCAGTGCTTCGCGGGCATCCTCGGGAAGTTGGCTCCAGGCGATTGGTTGGGGCTCTTCGGTCGTATGCTGATCACTCAACACGGGGCCTGAAAGCACGGAGCAGCCGAGCACTGCGGTGAGAGCACAGGCCCGTAATTGTTGCCTTGGTCTAATCAGTTTTGACATCTCGTGGTCGTCCTTAAAGTTTAATGTCAGGTTTCAATATCAGCCAACCAGTCGTAAAAATCGAGGTCCTCGTAAAGATCAAGATTTTCTTCGGAAAATTCCAACACAGTATTATCTGTATCAGCATCGCCTAGCGGCAGGCTATCTGAATGTTGTAGTGGCTGGGGTTGCAGTACAAATACACCCATCAAAACCATTGACGCCAGAGATGTTGCCCATAGTGGCCAGAGGGTTTTACGGAGTTTCCCTGAGTTATTTTGAAGCGCGCTGTTGCGAGCTTGGGCCAAGCGGAACAGGTCGCCGTTGGCTGTCTCTTGTTCCAGCGCTACAAGGTCTTCGTGGAGCCTGTCATTTAGTGTGCTATTTAGGCTGCTATTTAATTGACGCTTAGAGTTGCTAGTCATAGCGATAGTCCTCAAGTGAATCCCTCAGGGAGTGCATGGCGCGGGAGTAATGCGTTTTGACGCTACCTTCGCTACAACCCATGGTGTTGGCGGCCATTGTGGTACTCATACCATCCCAGCAGCGCAGCATAAACGCTTCGCGCTGTCGTGCTGGGAGCTTTGCGATGGCTCGGGAGAGTATCTTTATCTGTAATTCCCGGGTGGCCCCGTATTCAGGCTCCTCGGTTTTGCGACCCACAGCGCGATCAATCAGATCCGCCCCATCATCGCTGGCCTTCATGCCAAAACTGGCGAGACTGATCAAGCGATTTTTAACCGCGTTACGGCGATAGTAATCTGTTATTTTACTGTTCAGAATCCGGTAGAACAGCGGGCGCCACTCGCTGTTATGATTAGCCGAATATTTTTCTACCAGTTTAAACATCGCATCCTGAACAATATCCAGCGCATCATCACGGCTCCCCGTGGCCATTTTAGCCATATGAAAAGCGCGCCTTTCTATTGACCGGAGAAACAGATCTATCGAGTCTACAGCGCCGTGATCGATTATAGGTTTATCTCGCATTGAACGATTGCCTTTGGGGGCCAAGTATACCGGTGCAGGAACGGGCCGAGCTGCAGCGGATGGTAAGTCAGCGATAGCCGATCCGAAGCTAACGGTAGTCATCATCCAGAAGCTCATTGATCAGCAGCATGGCTGTCACCCACTCGAGGTAGTTATCGTCATGATAATGATGCACTACCGTGTGGCTATTATGATAACGCAGATAATGTGCTCTGTGACGGTCATGATCGTGGCCATAATAACGTGCGGAATAAGCTCGTCGATTACGCCAGCTTGAATAATTATTACCTTGAAAATTGCGATAGCGGGCAATCCTCTTTTGTTGCTGCTGCCTATCATATTGTCCGCGTCGATAGTGATCTTGGTACTGGTGTTTGCGCTCGGCCTGCTGATGATGACTGTCAAAATGGCGGAACTTTGTTAGCTTGTCCCGTTCCGCTAGCGCGGAGACAGGAAGGATGCATAGTGCAACACTTATCATGATCACGCTTAGTGGGTGTCTTGATATTGAGCTTACACGCTGATTTTCAGTGGTCGTTACATGGTGCATGACAATCTCCTTATTGTGTTGTTATGTTGTTCAACGCGGGTAGGGGAGATTAGTTGACCGGTGTCCGGTTGCTGGAGTCAATTTAGAATCGGCTTTTTTACAGGTTTTTTTGTTCGAGGGCTTTTTATTAGAGGCTGAGATCGACCCATACCGGACAGTGATCTGACGGTTTTTCAAAGCCTCGGGCTTCGGTATCGATACCGCTGTCAGAGAGTTTCTGCATCAGTGCGGGCGACGCCAGAATAAGATCGATGCGCAGGCCGCGTTTGGGATCTTGTTCGAATCCACGACTGCGATAGTCAAACCAACTATAGCGGCTATCATCCTGATGTTGGGTCCGGAAGCTGTCATGTAAGCCCCAGTTGAGGAGATTCTCAAGCCACTCGCGTTCCTCCGGAAGAAAGGCGCATTTGCCTGTTTTTAACCAGCGTTTGGCATTGTCTGGCGCGATGCCTACGTCGATGTCCTGCGGTGCAACATTCATATCACCCATCACGATAAGCGCGTCTTCCGTCTTAAAATTGAGCTTCAGATAACTCCACAGATCGGCGTAAAATTTTTCTTTAGCGGGAAATTTGGTCGGATGGATGCGGCTTTCACCTTGCGGGAAATACCCGTTGATAACGTGCAGGGTCTGACCATTGACAAGGTATTCGCCGTGAATCATTCGTCGCTGAGAGCCTTCGGAGTCTAATGGAAAGCCGCGAGTGACGGTAATGGCGGGGGACTTGCTCAAAAGTGCGACGCCATAATGGCCCTTTTGTCCATGGAAACAGACCTCATAACCCAGCTTTCTAATTGCCTCGTGGGGAAATTCTTGATCGCTGACTTTGGTTTCCTGCAGGCCAATAATATCCGGCGAGTGCAATGCAATAACGGCTTCAAGTTGATGCAGTCGGGAGCGCAGACCATTGACATTAAACGAGACAACTCGTGCCGGCATGGGTTATTACTCCTGGTTTTTGGTGCGCGCCACAAGTTGACCATTGCGGCTCTTGGTCTGCATACGAATTTGATCTGCGAGAATATAGCCCGCTTCCTGGAGCATCGGATCAGATTCAGCAATATTGTCGTCCTTGCCTTCAATTTTGCTGTTATCCACATCTGCAGCAGAAACGTTGGTGTCCGTGTCTGCGGCACTATTACCTGGATCAGCTTGCTCATTCTCCGATTCATCATCACCGCTTTTGTTGTCAGATTTCCAGGCTGCGGCATCGGCATAAAGCTCTAGCCCTTTCCTCTCACGACGTTTGTTCTCCAGTAAAAACTGTTGATTATCCCATTCTCTGTTGCGTGCTCGACGCTTTTCAAGATTCAGAGAGATCGATTTATCAGCGTCCCAGCTGTCACTCAGTGCGAGTTGATCGATTAAGTGAACAAAGTCGGGGTCGTTGGCTACGCGATGATTATGTTGCTCATTAAGTGCTGCAATATATTGCTTCACGCCACTGGATGGGCGGAAGGGGACACTGTGAATATTATCCCAGGGCAGGGCGTTTTCCTGATGGCTCTCGCCCACTTCTTCAGTGTCATAAACAGAGGGGAACTGGATGTCGGGCATAACACCCCGGTGCTGTGTACTATCTCCTGACACCCGGTAAAACTTGGATACGGTAAGTTTAAGCTGGCCGCTACTGAGGCCTGTTACGTCTTGCACCGTACCTTTGCCAAAACTTTGGCTACCGACAATAACTGCTCGTCCGTAATCTTGTAGCGCACCGGCAAAAATTTCTGAAGCTGAAGCACTCAGACGGTTGATCATCACGACAAGTGGCCCGTTATATGCCGCCCGCATGATCGCCCGCTGATCACGCGATACTTGCTGATAGGCATTGCGAATTTGAACTACAGGTCCAGCATCGATAAACAAGTCGGTGAGCATGGTCGCCTCGTGGAGCGATCCGCCACCATTGTTGCGCAGATCCAAAACGATGCCGTCAACGTTTTCTTCACGCAGCTCCATCAGCAGCTTATACACATCTCGGGTAGTGCTTTTATATTCCGGGTCGCGCTTGCGATAGGCCTCGAAATCCATATAGAAGGCGGGGATATCAATAACTCCCAATTTTAATTGCTCGCCATTTTGCTCGATCTCAATAATCTTGCTCTGGGCAGATTTTTCTTCCAGTTTGACCTTGTCACGGATAATTGAGATGACCCGACTGCTGTCAGATGAGTCGCTACCACCATCGAGCAGTTCCAGTCTCACTGTAGAGTCCTTGGGCCCTCGGATCAGCTGAACCACATCATCAATTCGCCAGCCGACGACATCGATCAATTCCTCGTCTCCCTGGCCCACGGCAATAATTTTATCCTCCGCTTTTAAAATACCTTGCACATCTGCCGGACCGCCAGGAATAACACGCGCGACCTTGGTGTAATCGTCTTCTGTGCGCAGCTCAGCGCCAATGCCTTCAAGCGAAAGCGACATATTGATCTGGAAGTTCTCTGTGGTTCGGGGTGAGAAATAGGCGGTGTGTGGATCGTAGAGCGAGGCGAGGGCGTTCACATATAGCTGAAAGACATCCTGGCTATCGCGCTGCTCTATCTGTGTAATCTGGTTGTTAAAGCGTTTGATCAGGAGTTCTCGTGCCTTGGTCGGCTCCTTGTCATTGAGCAGCAGCCTAATCAGAGAGTCCTTGATCCGCTTGCGCCAGTAATCGCGCTGCTGTGCGTCACTGGTCATCCATTGCCGCTCAGCACCGTCAAGCACAATGCTCTCGTCTATGTCGAAGTCAAACTGCTGGTCGCTCTCGAGCAACGCGATATTGGCCTGCAATTGAGTAACCATGCGCTGGCGTAAACGATTAAATATCACGAAACCGGGTTCAACATCGCCTCGTCGTGCCAAATCGTCGAGTTGAGTCTGCCACTGGGCAAATTCATCAATATCAGCTTGTAGAAAATAACTTTTCAGCGGATCGAGCATTTCGATGTAGGTGTCGAGGTAACGTCGCGACAGGTCGTCGTTTATCTCTTGACCATGGTAGTGGCGGGTGGCAAGACGGTCGAGAATCTCTCGATAGAGGGCGGTCTGGGCTGAATCACGCTCAATAGGTGCAATGGCAGCTGCATTGAGGCTTAAGCCGAAGCTGAGGGTGGATGCGAGTATTAGCGCGACAATAACGCGTGGCATAGTTATATTTCCTTGTCTGTGGAGCTCAAACTTTGTCAATGTCAGATTTTTGTTTAAGGTAGGAGTTTAACCAGAAGTTGTAATAACTACTATAGACAACAGATACATCAGTTTGCTCAATACATTTACATAGTAGGGTTTACGTTACTTGCAGAAGGATGATAACGATTGGAGCGGGCAAAGAGAGTTGGTGGTGGCTATCCTCTATGTCCTCTAATCTCAATTAGTGGACTTTACTGGACAGTGCGGATACAGGCTGATAAAGTTGCGGCACGCTGTATCACTTTGAGTTTAATTTTATGAGCACTGGCAAAACATTTAAAGCCTGCCCGCTATTTGATGCACACAAGACTTTTGTACGTCTACCGATGGGCGCGAAAATGCTTGATGGTTATCCCGATTCAAAACATTTCCTCGACACTGTATGTAAACAGATTGGCGATGCCGGTGAAGACTTTCAGTACACTCAGGCATTTCTTAAAAGTTACAGCCGCAAAAGCGAAGCCACATACCGAGGTTATCGCAATGAAGTTGAGCGTCTGTTGTTGTGGGCGTGGACCGTTGCTGGCAAGAGTGTTATCCAGCTCAAGCGCCCAGATCTTGAGAGCTACTTTGACTTTGTCCACACTCCGCCAGCAGCCTGGGTTGGCAGTTCGGTTCAGGATCGCTTTAAAATAATCGGCGGAGAGTGCCGTCAAAATGAAAATTGGCGGCCATTTGCCGGGAAACTCGCCAAAGAAGACCGTAAACAAGCAATGGTGGAGGGCGTTGATATCCAGGTTTCCCGAGATCATCACACGTTATCTCACGAGGCGATGAAAATCTGTTATTCCGCAGTGTCTTGCTTTTATGATTATTTAACCGACGAAGGCTACGCATTCGGTAACCCTATTCCGGCTATCCGCAAGCAATCACCCTATCTGATCAAAGGCGCTACACAAAAGAATATTAAGCGCCTCTCTGATCTGCAGTGGGACTATGTGCTCGAGTGCGCTGAGCATGCTGCAGATAAAGAGCCGCTTCAGGAGCGTATGCTATTTGTGATCGCAACTCTAAAAACCCTTTATTTAAGGGTGTCAGAGCTCTCTGATCGCACCAATTGGCAGCCGGTCTGGAAACATTACTGGCAGGACAGCGACGGCAATAACTGGCTTAAAGTGCTTGGCAAAGGCAATAAGCTTCGCGATGTATCGGTGCCAAGCGCCCTATTACCCTACATCGACCGCTATCAGCGCTACAGGGCGTCGTTAAGCCCGGCGTTCGGTATAAATTCAACATTGGTTGCGAAGAATCGAGGTTCTGGTGGAATGACCTCACGCCAACTGCGACGAATTGTTCAGGAAGCATTTGACTTGGCTTACGACAAAATGGTCGCTGAAGGATTTGGCAAGGAGGCAAAGGCACTTCGGGAAGCCACCACTCACTGGCTCAGGCATACTGGTGCTTCGCAAGATATTGCGACAAGACCGTTAAAGCATATGTCTGATGATCTTGGTCACTCGAGTATGGGAACGACGGATCAGGTCTATATTCAATCCGATATGAAAGAGCGCGCCCGATCAGGAAAAGGGCGTGACGTTTAGTTTAAAATCAGTATGTTAGAGAGTTTATATAAGCTTGATTATAATATTAATTAAGCTCGATTAGAGCCCCTCTCTGCCCCGCTCTCTACTTTGGTTAATTCTCCATCAAGCGGGTACTGTGGCGATCATTGCACAGCGGTACAGCAATCGCCGCAGTCCAGGCCTAACTATTAGACATTCAGTAGCAGGAACTCGCGCTCCCAGGATGAAATTACCCGGTTAAACTCTTCAAATTCCACCAGTTTGATGGAGGTGTAAAGCTGGATAAATTCTTTACCAAAGATCTCAATAATATCGCTATCTTCCTGCAGTCCTCGCAGGGCCTCTTCCAGTGTTCTGGGCAGCGCCAGCTCCTCTTCGTAGGCATTGCCTTCAAATGGTGCTGAAGCGCGGAGCCCCTTTTTCATGCCGAGATAGCCGCAAGCAAGTGTCGCAGCAATAGATAGATATGGGTTGACATCTGCTCCTGGAAATCGGTTTTCGATGCGAAAATCCTTTGGCAGCGCATCTGGCACGCGGAGCCCTGTAGTCCGATTATCAAAGCCCCAGTGCAGGTTGATCGGTGCAGCAACTTCGCGGGTAAAGCGCCGATATGAGTTTACATTTGGAGCAAAGAAGCTCATCACATAAGGTGTATAGGTCTGCAGCCCGCCCAAATACTGATAGAACGCCTCACTGTACTGCCCGTCTGGGGTGGCAAAAATATTGCTGCCATCCTTGAGCGACAGCACGCTTTGGTGGATATGCTTCGCCGACCCCGGCTCTGTCGCCATCGGTTTAGCCATAAATGTGGCATAAATATCATGTTTTAAAGCCGTCTCGCGCACCATGCGCTTAAATGTAAAAACCTGATCGGCGAGCGCCAGTGGATCGCCGTGAATAAAGTTGACTTCTAGTTGTGCGGCGCCAGATTCATGAATCAGCGTGTCAACATCAAGTCCCATGGCGTCGCTATAGCTGTACATCGTCTCGACAAATGGCTCAAATTCATTGGCTGCATCGATGCTGTAGGATTGTCGCGCTGTTTCAGGCCGCCCCGAGCGCCCTACTGGCGGCTTCAGAGCCAGATCCGGGTCGAGGTTCTTTTCGATCAAATAGAACTCCACCTCAGGTGCGATTACCGGTTGCAGACCTTCGGCTCGATACAGTTCGAGGATCCGCTTTAATACATTGCGCGAAGAGAATGGGTGTGGCTTGCCGTCTTTGGTGTAGCAATCGTGAATAATCTGTCCGGTTGCTTCGTTGGCCCAGGGCACTAGGCGCATGCTGCTTGGATCTGGCTCCAGTAGCATATCGCCGTCAATGGTTCCGAGCAGGTCCCAGAAATCGTCTGAGTATTCGCCTGTGACTGTTTGCGCCAATATGCCTTCGGGGAGACGGCTGTCTTCCTTAACAAACTTGTTTGCCGGGATAAATTTGCCCCGGGCATTGCCGGTGATGTCGGGCACCAGGCACTCGACTTCAGTAATGTTGTGTTTTTTTAGCCAATCTTCGATGGCTTTTTCGGACTGCATAAATCACCTATCCACAGGTTGTATATGATTGGGAATTTTACATTATTTTTCGAACAATTGTTCAATTAATGTTGAATTATTATTCGAAAACATCATAATGTCAATTTTTACAGACAGAAAATTCTGCTTATGACAGCGGTTAACTCCTATTACATAGACAGTGCAGATACACAGCTTCGCTACCCTTCTTTGGTGGGAGAGCGAACAGCGGACATCTGTATTGTTGGCGCAGGCTACACGGGCCTATCATCGGCTTTGCACCTCGCCGAGCGCGGCTATTCCGTGGTTGTGCTTGAGGCGGCGCAAGTCGGATTCGGTGCCTCGGGTCGCAATGGTGGTCATGTTGGGGTGGGTCAGCGCAAAGATCAGTTCTATCTAGAGAAGCAGTTTGGTCAAGAGATTGCGCGAGGGCTTTGGGATATGGGTCTTGAAGCCGTTGAGACAGTAAGGCAGCTTGTTGCACGCTACAGTATTGACTGTGATCTGAAACAGGGGATTATGCACCTCGCACATAGACGCAAGTACTGCGTCGAGCTGCAGCAAGAGGTGGACCATCTGCGTCACAACTATCAGTTTGATGAAATACAGTATATCCCCGAGGCTGCCCTGCCCGATTATATCGATAGCACGGCGTATTTTGGCGCTCAGCTGGATAACGCGTCAATGCACCTGCATCCGCTTAAGTACGCTCAGGGATTGGCCAGGGCCGCGTCAGATGCGGGGGTTCAGATCTTTGAGCATTCCAAGGTCTTGAGTTACACCCAGAGCGGGTCTGTTATCGTGCGTACCGCCGGTGGTCAGGTAACGGCCAAGGAGCTGGTACTGGCCTGCAATGGTTATATTGACAAGCTCGAGCCGCGCATTAACGGCTACATTATGCCGATCAATAACTTTGTGCTTGCAACCGAGCCGCTGTCAGACACGCAGGCCAAAGCAGTCAGTGCCCATGACACCGCCATGCAAGACACCCGTTTTGTGATTAATTATTGGAAGTTGTCGGCCGATAATCGTTTGATCTTCGGTGGCGGTGAGAATTACCGGCGCGGCTTCCCTGCAGATATAAAAGGCTTTGTGCGCAAATATATGCTTCAGGTCTATCCTCAGTTGAGCCAGACTAATATTGATTATGGTTGGGGCGGTACTCTCGCGATCACACTTAATCGGCTGCCTCATTTCGGTCGTATTGGCCGCAATATATGGCATTTACAGGGCTATTCCGGTCATGGCGTCCCGACGGCGACCTTTGCTGGGAAATTGGTTGCTGAGGCGATCAGCGGCAAGTTGGAACGCTTTGATCTTATGGCTGGTCTGCCGACGCATAAGTTTCCCGGTGGAACGCTACTGCGCTGGCCTGGCATGGTAGCAGGAATGCTTTATTTCGCGCTGCGAGACAGGATTTAACGATGTCGAATCTACGAGCCCTTACGCCTCGCAACACGCCGGTCCAGAAGCGTGCTCTGGAGCGTCGTGCGCAAATCTTAGACGTTACGGCTGTGCTGCTTGAAGAGGTCGGGCAGGACGATCTGACAACGATTTTGGTGGCGAAGCGCGCAGGCATTTCGGTCGGCACGCTCTACCATTATTTCCCCAATAAATATGCGATTCTCTATGCGCTTGCAGAGCACTGGCTGGGTGAAATTGATCGAGTTTTACGTGAACTTGAGCTGGAGCGCGTTGAATCGCTGAGTCTGAAGCGATTTGTAGATAAAGCGGTCGATCAGTTGCTCCAGGTCTACACCCATCAGCGGGGTCTATTGCCGCTGGTTCAGGCCATGTTTGGTGTTCCGGAGTTAAAAGATCTGGATGCTGCACACGATGAGTTGATCATCAGCGCCATGGCGCGAATGTTTGCGCGAATGGAAGTGGCTGAGCGCCCTTCTGAGCTGTCACGCCTGGGTCGCGCGTTTCTGGAAGTGAACCACGCGCTGTTGCTGGTTGTGGTTAATCAGAACAAAGTCGACAGCTTAAAGACTCTCGCAGACCTTAAGTATCTCAGTCTTAGCCTGCTGGAGCGGGCAAAGAGCCAGTTCTAAGTGCCGACTTATCTTGATTAATGAGATTAATAAAAGCATTTAATTGATTGATAAACAATGCTTTTATTTTGTTATCGTGCCCTTTCGCGCATTGTGACAAATTCTTCTGCCGCTGAGGGATGAATACCCACAGTGGCGTCAAAATGGGCTTTAGTTGCCCCGGCCTTTAAAGCAATGCCCAAACCCTGAATAATCTCTGCTGCGTGTTCTCCAACCATATGGCAGCCGAGTACCCGGTCGCTCTCGTTATCAACCACCAGTTTCATGGTGATTCGCTCGGCGCCACCGCCCAGGGTTTGCAGCATCGGTTTAAAGTCAGATAAATAGACTGCGATATCCGCGTATTCCGCCCTTGCCTGCTCTTCACTCAGACCAACAGTGCCGAACTCTGGCTGACAAAAGACCGCGGTGGGGATGTCGCTGTAATCAATCTGAGCCTGCCCGTCTCCATAGAGATGATCGACTAGTACCATGGCCTCCTGAATGGCAACCGGCGTCAGTTGAACACGATCAATCACATCACCGAGCGCATAAATGCTCGGTTCTGCGGTAGCAAAATGATTGTCCACGACAATAGAGCCATTGTTCCCCATTACCACGGCCGTATTTTCTAGACCTAGACCTGCGGTATTGGCCTGGCGACCAGTGGCATAGAGCGCCAGCCCGGCAGTTAAATTGCCACCATTATCGAGCACAACGGATAGTTCGCGGTCTCGACCTGCGACTTTCACGATCTCATTGATTTGTGTATTGAGGTGAATATGCACACCTTTATTGCTCATACCTTCGACGATTTTGCCGCTCATTTCACGATCGAAGGATTTCAATAGCTCCGGGCCACGGTATACAAGATGCGTTTCGACGCCAAGGCCGTTTAGAATCCCGGCAAATTCAACTGCAATATAGCCGCCACCTACCACAACAGCGGTCTTGGGCAACTGGTCGAGGAAGAACATTTCGTTTGAACTGATCGCCAGTTCGCTACCCGGAAACTCTGGAATATAAGGCCAGCCCCCCGTTGCAATCAGGATGACTTTGGCGCTGTAGACTTTGTCTTCAACGGCCACCTGGTGTGGCCCAACCACCGTCGCGCGCGCACTAAACAGTTCGGCGCCGCTATTGTCGATAAGATTGTTATAAATAGCGTTTAGACGTTCAATTTCAGTGGTTTTGTTATCCCGCAAGGTGGCCCAATCCAATGAGGGCTGCCCAGGAATTGACCAGCCGTAGCCTTTGCTTGCATGAAAAAGTTCGGGAAATTGAGAGGCGTAAACGAAAAGCTTCTTCGGCACACAGCCGACATTGACACAGGTGCCACCGAGATAGCGTTCCTCAGCGACAGCAACTTTTTTGCCTTTACTGGCTGCCATTCTTGCGGCTCGAACGCCACCGGAACCGGCGCCGATAACAAACAGGTCATAATCAAATTCAAGGGTCATACAGACTTCTCCGCAAGGTTAAACCAGGCCAACTTGTTATGCAGGCTAACAACGTGACCAACAATAATTAAGGTTGGCGCCGTGGCGCCTGCTCCACGAACTATACCCGGCAAACTGTCGAGATCGCCGATAAATACCTGCTGATTGTTAGAGGTGCCCTTTTCAATCAGCGCTGCAGGTGTCTGAGGGTCAAGCCCGTGCTGCTTGAGCTCATCGCAAATGGTTTCCATTCCATTCAAGCCCATATAAAACACCAGTGTTTGGTTTGGCTGTACGAGTTCGGGCCAATTGAGGTCCATCTTGCCAGAGCGCAGATGTCCGGCAATAAAGCGTACTGACTGGGCGTAATCGCGGTGCGTCAAAGGGATGCCGGCATAGCTGGCACACCCTGAGGCTGCGGTAATACCTGGTACCACTTGGAATGGAATACCTCGCTCAGCAAGAGTTTCTATTTCCTCGCCGCCGCGTCCAAAGATGAACGGATCGCCGCCTTTCAAGCGTACAACGCGGTTGCCTTCGAGTGCGTATTCAATCAGTTTTTGATTAATATTGTCCTGCGATACCGGATGGTCCCCCGCGGTCTTGCCGACATAAATACGCGTTGCATCGCGGCGCACCAGATTGAGTACTTCCTTCGACACCAGTCGATCGTAGAGCACAATATCGGCCTGCTGCATAAGGCGCAGAGCCTTAAAGGTCAACAGATCTGGATCGCCAGGACCACCGCCAACCAGGTAGACCTCGCCGGTTTTGAACGCCGTGCTGGTCTCAAGTTTTTGTTCGAGCAGCCTCTCGGCTGTATCGAGGTTGTTGGCATAGGCTTGTTCGGCGATGGGGCCGGAAAACACCTCCTCCCAGAACGCTTTTCGGTCTGCACCATTGGAAAATCTGGCCTTGACGCGCTCTCGGAAACTCCCTGCCAAAGCGGCCAGTTTACTGGTTCCTGCTGGTATCAGCGCCTCCAGTCTGGTGCGCAGCATGCGCACCAGCACCGGGGCATCGCCACCACTGGAGATGGCGATTTGAATCGGTGAGCGGTCAACAATTGAGGGGAAAATCACATTGGAAAAGCCTGGATCATCGACAACATTGGCAAGTACATTAATGCTCTGGGTATGTTCTGAGACCAGACGATTGAGTTCGCGATCGTTGGTTGCTGCAATCACCAGGGCCAAATTGCTGATCATTTGCATATGATCCTGATGGTATGGCGCAGTTATCAGGTGCAGGCCATTACAACCGTGCTCTTTATCCCGCGCATCCATTTCGAGTAGATCGGGACAAAAGTCTTTGGCAACAATCGTGATAATAGCGCTGGCTTCCTGCACCAGGCGAACTTTGCGCAGAGCGATCTCACCGCCGCCAACAACCAGTACATTGCGGCCCTTTAGGTTATGAAACAGCGGCAGGAAATCCATGATTTCTCCATCTTTGGCAGCTTATTGAGCTGACGCCTGGATTACCTTTTGACCATTCATTAGCGGCTGCAGTACCTCAGGTATAGCAATTGAGCCATCTGCCTGCTGGTAGTTTTCCATCACGGCGAGCAGAGTGCGCCCCACCGCCAGACCAGAGCCGTTTAAGGTATGCAGCAATTCGGGTTTGCCGTCAGCATTTCTATACCGTGCTTTCATGCGTCGAGCCTGGAAATCGGCAAAATTACTGCATGAAGAGATCTCGCGGTATTTTTCCTGAGACGGCAGCCAAACTTCAATATCGTAGGTCTTGGCGGCAGAGAAGCCTAGATCACCACCGCAGAGTACGACGGTACGATAAGGCAGTCCCAGCTTTTGCAGAATGGCCTCGGCATGGCCAACCAGTGTTTCCAGTGCATCCCATGACTCGTCTGGATGCACAAACTGCACCATCTCAACTTTCTCAAACTGATGCTGGCGGATCATGCCGCGCGTATCGCGCCCATAGCTGCCCGCTTCACTTCTAAAGCATGGCGTATGCGATACGAACTTGATTGGCAGCTTATCGACAATTTCATTGCGGTATATATTGGTGATCGGGACTTCAGCGGTTGGAATTAGATAAAAATCTCGTTCATCCTCGAGCTTAAACAGGTCGGCTTCGAACTTGGGTAGCTGGCCGGTGCCAAACAGTGACTCGCGGTTTACGATATAGGGCACATAGACCTCTTCGTAACCGTGTTCATTAATGTGGGTATTGAGCATAAACTGGGTCAGCGCGCGGTGCAGGCTGGCTAGCCCGCCGCGCATTTGTGAGAAGCGTGAGCCAGTAATCTTGACGGCGGTATCGAAATCGAGACCGTTAAGCGCCTCGCCGAGATCAACATGATCCTTGACCTCAAAATCGAATTGTCGGGGCTCGCCCCAGCGGCGTACTTCTATATTGTCGTCTTCATCCTTACCTGCTGGTACAGAGCTGTGTGGAATGTTGGGGATCTCTTGCAACAGACTGTCGAGTTGGCTTTGCACCGCGGCCAATGCTGCATCAGCGGCTGCGGAATCATTTTTAATCTGCTCACCCTTGGCCTTGAGAGGCTCGACATCTTCACCCTTGGCCTTCGCTTCGCCGATAAGCTTACCCATCGACTTGGAATAGCTGTTGCGTTCCTGTTGCAAGCTTTCAGCAGCCAGCTGTAGTTCTTTACGCTGAGCCTCCAGGGCTAAAAAAGCGCTGCTATCGAGACAGTAGCCCTTGATAATCAGGCTTTCGGCAACGGCATTTAAATCCGAACGTAACAGCTTCGGGTCAAGCATGGTGGTGTCCTTAAAAAATAGTCTTTAGTGTGTACTTACAACAAGCGCGTCAGCCAGATTGAACTGCTGATGGCGACAAGGCATAAACCAACGGTCGCCAGCACATAGAGCAGCGCCAGAAAAAGGTGGCCATTTTGCCACAAACCCAGGGCATCAAGCGAGAATGTTGAGAAGGTTGTAAACGCGCCGAGAAAACCGATCATCAACAGGCTGCGCATTTCCATCGACAGCAGGGTGCGCTCGACAATAAGCACGAATAAAATACCCATCACAAAGCTTCCCAGCACATTGATGGCGAGCGTGGCGAAAGGGAATTTATGGTTGATCTGGAATACCCAGCTACTCACCGCATAGCGTCCCATTGCGCCAAGCGCACCGCCTATGGCAACAGCAATCCAATGCATTATTGATCTCCTTGGTTGGCGTTATCGAGATTCCGAAGATAGGCTAGCTTTTCAGCAATTTTCTTTTCCAGACCGCGATCCGTTGGTTGGTAATACTGCTTACCTGCCAGCTCGTCAGGTAGATACTGTTCTCCGGCAGCATAACCATTTTTTTCATTGTGGGCATAGCGGTAGTCTTTGCCGTAGTCGAGCTCCTTCATCAGACTGGTTGGTGCATTGCGCAGGTGCATCGGCACCTCATAGCTGGGTAGCGAGCGGACATCGGCCATGGTTGCCTTAAAGGCGTCATAAACAGCATTGCTTTTTGCGGCCACTGCCAGATAGATCACCGCTTGGGCCAGTGCCAGCTCGCCCTCAGGGCTGCCGAGACGCTCTTGAACATCCCACGCACTCAAGGCCAGCTCCAACGCGCGAGGGTCTGCGTTGCCAATATCTTCGCTGGCCATGCGCGCTAAGCGCCGCGCGATATAAATGGGATCACAGCCACCATCGAGCATACGACACAGCCAATACAGAGCAGCATCGGGAGAAGATCCGCGAACAGATTTGTGCAGTGCCGAGATTTGATCATAAAAATATTCGCCACCTTTATCAAAACGCCGGGTATCACCGACCAGTACCTGTTCGAGAACCTGTCTATCAATGCTCGAGCCCTCGCCCTGCTCAGTGGCTAAATCATTGGCAATCTCAAGCAGATTTAAGGCCCTGCGTGCATCGCCATCTGCGGCTGAAGCAAGCAGTTCGAGAGCTTCATTGTCGAGATTCAGCTTGCGTGTACCGAGCCCATGTTGTTGATTGTCGATTGCCTGGCGGATAACGGTGATGACTTGATCCTGACCGAGGCTTTTCAAAACATAGACTCGACAGCGAGACAGTAGCGCGTTATTTAACTCGAACGACGGGTTTTCAGTAGTGGCGCCGACAAACACCACCGTGCCGTCTTCGACAAAAGGCAGAAAAGCATCTTGTTGAGATTTGTTAAAACGATGCACCTCATCGACAAACAGGATAGTTTTGCGTCCGCGCAGGTCGCGCTGTTCGGTTGCTTTGGCGATAGCGCCGCGGATTTCTTTGACCCCCGACAGCACTGCAGAGATGCTTTCGAAGTGAGCATCGGCGGATGCGGCAATAATTTTTGCCAGTGTGGTTTTACCCACTCCAGGCGGGCCCCAGAAAATCATTGAGTGCAGAGTGCCATTCTCAATAGCTTCACGCAGAGGCTTGCCCGGTCCCACTAAGTGTTCCTGGCCATAAAATCCATCCAGTGTGGAGGGGCGCATACGCGCGGCCAGTGGACGATAAACAGTCTGATTAAACAGGTCAGTCGACATTGTTGATGACGTCGACCCCCTCGGGGATCTCGAAGATAAAATTATCGTCTGACAGCGTGGGGTTAAGTTGCACTGCAGTGAGGCGAATTAATGTGGTCTGTCCCAGATTATCGAGCAGTGCAATTGAGTCCGGAATACCCTCGGCGAACGTGATGCGGATAATATTGAACAAGCTGCCACCTTGCTCAGGCTGCAGTTCAAAGTGGTCGCTTGACAGCCGACGCACAAAATAGGCGCTGTCGAGCTGCTCAATATCACCGGAGAACAGAATGGCGGGAGTCGCAGCCAGGTCCTGATTGAAAGGTTGAATGATCACCTGTTCCAGATCCGGGTCATAAACCCATAGCGTTGAACCGTCAGCAATAATCTGTTGTGGCATCGGGCTCTCTACGACCCAGCGCAGGCGATTTGGCTGAGATACTTGAAATATCCCCGTTGAGGTCTGCAATTGATAGCCGTCAGGGTCGGTGATTTGCTGATTAAAGCGTGCCGATAGGCTGTTTATGGGTTGCAGCAGCTGACGCAGCTGTTGGATATCATCGGGATTGCCACCAGACCAGGCTACTGTGGCGAGCAGTGAGCAAAGCATCAGCGCCAGTTTACAGGATTGTCTTAGCATAAGAGCTTCACTCACCATTGGTTGTTGGCCAAGGTCTAGCGACCACCCGGCGATAATATCTCGCGACTGCCATTGCTGTTCATGGCGCTAACAACGCCGGCAACTTCCATCTGTTCGATCAGTCGTGCTGCACGGTTATAACCCACTCGGAGCTTGCGCTGCACCGAAGAGATAGAGGCTTTGCGGCTCTCGAGCACAAAGGCCACCGCCTCGTCGTATAGCGGATCCGATTCCGGGTCGTCGGCGCCCTCTTCCCCTCCGCTATAACCAGGTACGGCGATGGACGATACTGCGGCTTCGTCGGTTATTTCACTGAGGTAATTGGGCTCGCCACGACGCTTCCAGTCGGCGACCACTTTATGGACCTCATGATCATCGACAAAGGCACCGTGGATACGCTCGGGCACGCTGGTTCCTGGAGGCAGATAGAGCATATCTCCATGACCGAGAAGCTGTTCGGCGCCACCCTGGTCGAGAATGGTGCGTGAGTCAATTTTGGACGAGACCTGGAAGGCGATTCGAGTTGGAACGTTGGCTTTGATCAGACCAGTGATGACGTCGACCGATGGGCGCTGGGTGGCGAGAATCAGGTGGATTCCCGCCGCGCGGGCCTTCTGAGCAATTCGGGCAATTAGCTGTTCCACTTTTTTGCCGACAATCATCATCATATCGGCAAACTCATCGATGACTACGACTATGTAGGGTAAGGTCTCCAGTGTTGGCGCTTCAGGTGCTTCCTGGGTTGCATCCCAGCCCATTTCATCCGGATTAAATGTCCACAGCGGGTCGCTGACCGGATTGCCCGCCTTGATGGCATCTTCAATTTTGCGATTGTAGCCAGCCAGATTACGGACACCCAGCGCAGCCATCAGTTTGTAGCGTCGCTCCATTTCTCCAACGCACCAACGCAGGCCGCTAGCGGCATCTTTCATGTCGGTGATAACCGGTGTCAAAAGGTGCGGAATGCCATCATATACGGATAGCTCCAGCATTTTTGGGTCGATAAGAATTAATTTGACCTCTTCCGGAGAGGCTTTAAACAGCAAGCTCAAGAGCATCACATTAATACCCACTGACTTACCGGACCCGGTAGTGCCGGCAACCAGCAAGTGCGGCATACGGCCAAGATCGGCAACAATCGGTACGCCGGCAATATCATGACCCAGTGCTAGTGTCACCGGTGAACTGGAACGATCATAAGCTTCTGATGACAGCACCTCACTCAGCCGCACCATCTCGCGCTTTTCATTGGGAATCTCGATACCGACGACTGATTTGCCGGGAATGACTTCCACCACACGCACACTGATTACCGCCATCGAGCGAGCAAGATCTTTTGCCAAACCGGTAATACGACTGACTTTGACGCCGGCGGCTGGTTGAATCTCGAAACGGGTCACGACGGGCCCGGGAAGTACTTCAACTACGTCAGCTTTAATTCCAAAATCGAGGAGTTTGTGTTCCAGCAGGCGTGACAGGTGTTCAAGAGACTCCTCTGAATAGCCTGTGTTACTTTTATTGTCGGCGGCATCGAGTAGATTAATCGGTGGCAGCGAACCGACAACTTCACTGTCTTCAAACAGGGTCTGTTGTTTTTCTCGCTCAATACGTTTGCTGACTGCGGGCTTGGCCTTGGGCTGCTGAATGGTAGGTGGAACACGTTCTTTTTGCAGCTTGGTTTCGGTTTCTATTTTTGCTTGTCTTTCGAGCACGGCCTCGCGGGATTTGGCCTTCTCCTCGCGAGCCATTCTCATAGTTGCCAATTTACTACGAGCGGTGTGATACAACTCAATGGTGCTGAGACCAAGTCTGTCAATCAAGGCAATCCAGGAGATATCCACAAACACAGTCAGACCAAACAGAAACACAGCCAACAGAATCAGCGTGCTGCCAACATAACTAAACACAGCCAGTGAGGCTTCGCCAATCTTGTTGCCAAGAATACCGCCAACACCGAACGGATAGCTGTTATGCACTTCAGCATATTGGATATTGGCCAGCGAGGTGGCGCTTATCATCACGAGCACAAAGCCGATAATACGCAGGGTAAAGGTCACTGAATCGAAACGCTCTGGCGCACGCAGAATATAGGTGCGCAGGATTTGAATGGCGCGCACAGCCAATAGTGCAGGAAACAGATAGGCCATCACGCCAAACAAGGCAAAGAAAATATCGGCTATCCACGCGCCGGCGAGCCCCACAGCGTTACTTACCTCGCTGCGAGTCCCCGTATGTGACCAGCCAGGGTCACCTGCGGAATAGCTTAATAGCGCCAGCAAAAGTATCGAGCAGAGTGCAATCCAGCCGATAAGGGCCCCTTCTGCGAGCAATCTTGTACTGCGAGCTGGGTGAGTGCCATCGTCTGCGGCAACCGGGTTGCGCTGTTTTTGCTTGTCTGTGCTCAACGGGTGAATCCCTGTAATTTTGTGCAGACTCAATTGTAGCCCGTTGAAAATTAAAAGCTATGTTTGAGCGGGCGATAATCAATGAATATGGCAGTTCTTGGGCGCTAAATGCCGACACAGAAAAGATAATGAAAAAACCTGTTTTGCCATGCCATGGGATTGATTATCATAGCGACCTTTCACGCACTGTATATTCTATAAATTCCTCAAATTAGAGAGAAACCATGTCTGAGACACAACATTACCCGCTGATTATCTTAGGTTCTGGCCCGGCCGGCTGGACTGCTGCAGTTTACGCGGCGAGAGCCAATTTGAATCCAGTAGTAATTACCGGTATTCAGCAAGGTGGGCAGTTAACCACGACGACCGATGTGGATAATTGGCCTGGTGATGCGGAGGGTGTTCAGGGTCCTGATCTGATGGTGCGCATGCAAAAGCATGCCGAACGCTTTGACACTAAAACAATCTTTGATCATATCGACCAAGTTGAACTGAGCGAACGACCATTCCGCCTGAAAGGCTCCAACAACTACAGCTGTGATGCATTGATTATTGCCACCGGTGCCTCAGCGCAGTATCTCGGGCTGCCCTCTGAAGAGGCCTTTATGGGTAAGGGTGTCAGCGCTTGTGCCACTTGTGACGGGTTTTTCTACCGCAACAAAAAAGTCGCCGTTCTCGGCGGCGGTAATACAGCCGTGGAGGAGGCACTGTATCTGTCTAACATTTGCAGTGAAGTGACCTTGGTTCACCGCCGCGATGAATTGCGCGCGGAGAAGATGCTGCAGGACAAGCTGTTTGAAAAACAGAAAAATGGCAATATCAGCATTGAGTGGAGCCACAATCTCGATGAAGTGCTGGGTGACGAGACGGGTGTAACCGGTGTGCGAATCAAAAGTACTAAAGATAACACTAGCAAAGATCTCGAGGTTGCCGGAGTGTTTATCGCGATTGGCCACAAGCCTAATACTGATATTTTCATCGATAAGCTGGCCATGAAAGATGGGTATCTCACTGTCGCTGGTGGCATGCAGGGCAATGCCACTGAAACCAGTGTTAAAGGTGTGTTTGCTGCCGGCGATGTCGCCGACCATGTTTATCGCCAGGCTGTCACTTCTGCCGGTAGCGGGTGTATGGCTGCACTCGATGCAGAGCGTTTCCTGGATCAGTAACATCAGTCGAGACTGAGTGTGCAGATTCCTCTACTAGACTCAGATTATCCGCTGTTTCCCAGTCCACTCGATGCGCTTGCCGAGCCCGATGGCCTGCTCGCCGCGGGGGGTAATCTGCTCCCGGAGACGCTGGTAAGAGCGTATCGCTCTGGCATATTTCCCTGGTATCAGGATGGCGACCCCATACTCTGGTGGAGTCCGGCAACTCGCTGTGTCATTGAACCCTCTGCATTGCACTGTTCCAGGAGCCTGCGTAAATCACTGCGGCGCAAAGATTATCTGGTCACTCTTGATCGAGCTTTCGATCAGGTTATTTATGCGTGTAGCGAGCCTCGAGATGATGATGGCGGCACATGGATAACTGAGCAGATGATGGCAGCTTACAATGTGCTGCACCAACGCGGCGATGCCCATTCAATTGAAGTTTGGCACGACCACGAGTTAATAGGCGGCCTCTACGGGGTTGCTGTTGGCGGTTTGTTCTGTGGTGAATCAATGTACAGCCGCCGCCGCGACAGCTCAAAGATCGCCATGGCTCATCTTTGCCGCTGGGCGCAAGACACAGGTATTCAGCTGATTGACTGCCAGCTGGTTAATCCGCATTTGTCGAGTCTCGGTGCAATCGGGATTGAACGTTGTGAATTTTTAACCAGGCTCTCAATGTATCGCGATCAGGTCATAGATTGGCCTCTACCGACGGCTGACAGTCCAACTCCGGCTCTGGATTTCGATTGGAGATAAAAACGTCGGCCGAGCGTGTTGAGTATCTCGAGAGGTTACTCTACTCTTTGTAACAATTGACAGATTGTTTTATCCACCATTTTTCGTTAACCATTAACTGCAAGGTACTCATTTCATGACTCGAGATATATCGCCTGATATAGGGACAATCAGGCTTTGCCTGACCGAGGCACATGAATGCAGTTATCTACCCGGACAACAATCCACGACCGCCTTTGTCGATCCTGATCTGAGAATTGATCTGGAACTCTACTCGAGAATGACCAGCCTGGGTTTTCGTCGCAGTGGCCCATATCTCTATGCACCAAAATGCAGTAGCTGTAGTGCTTGCATTCCAGCTCGTATACCGGTGGCTAAATTTGAATGGACTCGGGCGCAAAAGCGTTGCTGGAAAAAGAACGCCGACATTATGGTTGAGCAGCTTGATTCGATTAATATCGGCGAGCACTATCCTGTCTATGCCAGCTATATTGAGCGGCGTCATAGCGATGGCGACATGTTTCCACCCCACCTGCGCCAGTTCGAAGATTTTCTTGGCAACGCCTGGGAATGCACTCAATTTCTCGAGTTCAGATTAGGAAGCAAATTGATCGGCTGCGCAGTAGTCGATGTTATCGAAAATGGGCTGTCGGCTATCTACACCTATTATGATCCCGATTTTGCCGACCGAGGCCTAGGTGTGCTGGCGATTCTTTTTGAGATGAATTTAGCTCAGCGTCTGGGCCTTGAATACCTCTATCTCGGGTACTGGATTTCCGGTTGTGACAAGATGAACTACAAGGCAAATTATCGCCCCCTTGAGCTGTACCAGGAAAATCACTGGCGAATTCGCGAATGACTTTGCTATACGAGGCGATTTAGGGCAAACTTGCCGCGCTTTTTGGCGTCGAGTAGCACAGAGTCCGATACTCAAGCCAATCTCTTATTTTGAAACACTTTATCGAAAGGCTAGTAATCAGGCTTATGGCGAAAGAAGATCACATTGAATTTGAAGGCGAGGTTATCGACACTTTGCCGAATACCACTTTCCGGGTAAAGCTGGAAAATGATCACGTTATCATTGCCCATATCTCGGGCAAAATGCGCAAACACTACATTCGTATTTTGACGGGTGACAAGGTCAAGGTTGAAATGACTCCCTACGACCTGACCAAGGGTCGCATTACCTTTAGGGAACGTTAAGTTCTCCGTGCTCTCAGCACGTTTTTAATCCAAAAAAAAACCGCCGCAACCTGCCCTGTTACTTATTCTGGGCCGGTGTGACGGTTTTTTCTTAGCGACTTGCCCCATTTAGCTACTGGTTGTGAGCTCATCTTCGGTGTGTACTACTAGCTCTCCATCCTCAACGCGAACATACGCTGTGCCGCCCTTTTCGGACAAGCTACCAAACAATACGGCTTCCGCCAGTGGCTTTTTAATCTTCTCTTGCAGCAGACGATCCATCGGCCGAGCTCCCATCTTGGCATCATAGCCATTTTCGGCCAGCCAGCGACGAGCGTCATCATCGACGTCCAGAAACACCTTCTTGCTATCAAGTTGCGATTGCAGTTGGACAAGGAACTTGTCGACGACGGTTTGAATGACGTCCAGCGTCAGCTCGCCGAACTGAACAATCCCGTCGAGACGATTGCGGAACTCCGGTGTAAACATTTTCTTGATCGCTTCCATACCATCGGTGCGGTGATCCTGCTGTGCGAAACCTATTGACGAGCGGCTCATCAACTCAGCGCCGGCATTAGTGGTCATAATCAGAATGACATTGCGGAAGTCCGCTTTGCGGCCATTGTTATCAGTCAACGTGCCATGGTCCATGACCTGTAGCAGCAGGTTGAAGACATCCGGGTGAGCCTTTTCAACCTCATCCAGCAAAACGACTGCATGAGGGTGTTTGTTGACTGCATCGGTCAGCAGCCCACCCTGGTCATAGCCAACATAGCCCGGAGGAGCGCCGATCAGACGAGACACCGTGTGGCGCTCCATATACTCCGACATATCAAACCGCAGCAATTCGATGCCGAGAATATTGGATAATTGACGACTGACCTCTGTTTTACCAACACCGGTGGGGCCGGCAAACAGGAAGCTGCCAATCGGCCGAGTTCCTTCGCGCAAACCAGCACGGGCCATCTTAATTGCAGTTGTCATAACATCAATCGCTGGGTCTTGGCCAAATACCACCATTTTCAGTTTGTCAGCGAGCCCTTTAAGCTGTTCTTTATCAGAGCTTGATACACTCTTTGCGGGTATACGGGCTATTTTCGAAATCACCAACTCGATATCGCTGACACCGACAGTCTTCTTGCGCTTACTGGCCGGCTGAAGCCGCTGGTATGCCCCTGCTTCATCGATTACGTCGATGGCCTTGTCAGGAAGGAAGCGATCATTGATATGCTTGGCAGCAAGTTCTGCGGCTACTTTGAGTGCCGGATTGGTGAATTTCAGATCGTGGTGGTCTTCAAAGCGCGACTTTAACCCTTTGAGAATTTCATAAGTCTCATCGACAGTCGGTTCGCCGACATCGACTTTCTGAAAGCGTCTTGAGAGCGCGTGATCCTTCTCAAAAATACCCCGATACTCCTGGTAAGTTGTCGACCCGAAGCAGCGCAGCTTGCCAGACGACAGCAGCGGCTTGAGTAGATTTGAAGCATCCATTACTCCGCCGGACGCGGCGCCAGCACCGATAATAGTATGTATCTCGTCAATAAACAGGATCGATCCTTCGCGCTCACCAAGTTCACTAATAATGCCCTTCAGACGCTTCTCGAAGTCGCCGCGATATTTGGTGCCGGCGAGTAACCCACCCATATCCAACGCGTAGACGGTACTCCCGATCAGGGGCTCTGGCACCGCATCTTCGACAATCAATTTGGCCAGCCCTTCAGCGATGGCAGTTTTGCCAACACCGGACTCGCCGACTAACAGCGGGTTGTTCTTGCGGCGTCGTACCAGAATCTGACTGACACGCTCAACCTCGGCGGCACGGCCAACCAACGGGTCAATCAGTCCCAGAGCTGCCTGCTCATTGAGATTGGTGGCGAACTGACTGAGCAGGCTCTCTTCCTGACCTTCAGTTGTGGCCGCCGAATCAGTGTTGGCAGTGGATTCTTCATTACTGCGTTCTGGTTGATCGGCATATTTCGAAATGCCGTGAGAAATGTAATTAACAACATCAATGCGGGCAATATTTTGCAGTCTCAGGAAGTAGACAGCTTGACTCTCCTGTTCACTGAAAATCGCGACGATCACATTGGCGCCAACCACCTCGCTGTGATTGGCTGAATTAACCTGAAATACCGCTCGTTGGAGCACGCGCTGAAAGCCGTGGGTCGGCTGAGTTTCTTGCTCCAGTTGAGTATCAGAGATAATCGGCGTAGTGGAATCGACAAATTCGATCAGGTCTTGACGCAACACCGACATATCGGCGCCACAGGCTTTGAGGACACTCGATGCAGAGGCGTCGTCAAGCAACGCGAGCAAGAGATGCTCCACTGTCATAAATTCGTGGCGCTTTTCCCTGGCGGTTTTAAACGCCAGATTAAGGGTAACTTCGAGCTCTCTACTTAACATGGTCTTTTCTCTTTTTGGTCATTACAGATCTTCATCTTCACAGGGTTCTACTGCACACAAAAGCGGATGTTGATGATCCCTCGCATACTGATTTACTGTGCCCGCCTTTGTCTCTGCCACATCTTTAGTATAGATGCCACAGACACCCTTTCCCTCGGTGTGAATGCTTAACATGATCCGTGTAGCATTTTCGCGCGTTTTGCCAAAAAACCGTTCCAGCAGCTCGACCACAAATTCCATCGGCGTGTAATCGTCGTTGAGCAGGACCACTTTATACATGGCCGGCTTTTTTAACTTAGGTCTTACCGCTTCGACAACGGTATCGCTGTCATGTTGCCAGGCGGGTGTTTTTTTCTCGTTACTCATACATATTTTGCCAATTAGATTACCTATCAAGTACGGCTTTCATCTTACATTAGATTATCGAAACTGCTAAGTGATGAGCGGTCTTGACAGAGATTTGCAACTATTTACAGTGACAGCAGCTAAAAAGGTGACCCACTTAACAATGGAATGGGAAAGATAAAATGGAGAAAATCAAAAAATGGTGGAAACAGGGACAGTCAAATGGTTTTGTAACAATCGTGGCTTTGGTTTTATAACGCCAGACAATGGTGATCGGGAGATTTTTTTCCACCACAAAAACATCATTATGGACGGGTATAAGACGTTAAAGTGTTTCCAGCAGGTAACCTACGTTATTGAAAATGGAGAAAACGGCCGCCATGCGATTAATGTCGTCCCTTGCGCGGCGCTACAACCTCCGGCCATAAAAAAGCTCAAGCACCACTTTGACCATGGGAGTGACCGTGACGCCAAGCGCAAGAAAGACCGCTAGCTTAATCGAGATAGTGCCAAAGATAGTACCGGAGATAGTGCCAGAGAAAGTGGCCAGAAAAAATAGCGATCGCTGCAACCCCAAGGGCTCCTTTAGGGAATAAAAAAAACCGGCCCTAAAAGCCGGTTTTTAAGAAAGGATCGAAAATAATTTACATGTTTTCGATCATTGCATCGCCGAACTCTGAACAGGACAACAGTGTTGCGTCGCTCATTAGTCGCTCAAAGTCATAGGTTACTTTCTTTTCAGAGATAGCCCCTTCAATGCCCTTGATCACCAGGTCGGCCGCTTCGCCCCAGCCCATATGACGCAACATCATCTCAGCAGAGAGGATCAGTGACCCAGGGTTTACCTTGTCTTGACCTGCATACTTGGGTGCAGTGCCGTGAGTCGCTTCAAAGATGGCAACGTCGTCAGAGAGATTGGCTCCCGGCGCGATACCGATACCACCCACCTGAGCAGCCAGCGCATCAGAGATATAGTCGCCATTGAGGTTCAGTGTGGCCAGCACACTGTACTCATCTGGGCGCAGAATAATCTGCTGCAACATCGCATCAGCGATAACGTCCTTAATAACAATATCGTCGCCCGTATTGGGATTTTTTATTACATGCCATGGACCACCGTCCAGTGGCTGAGCGCCAAACTGTTCACGGGCGACTTCATAGCCCCAGTCACAGAATGCACCTTCGGTGAATTTCATGATATTACCCTTGTGAACAAGCGTTACAGAGGGTTTGTTTTGGTCGATAGCATATTGAATCGCTTTGCTCACTAAGCGCTTTGTGCCCTGCTCAGACACAGGCTTGACACCAATGCCGCAGTTCTCATCAAAACGGATTTTGGTAACACTCATTTCCTCTTTGAGGAATTTGATAACCTTCTTAGCTTCATCGGTGCCTGCGCGCCATTCGATACCGGCATATATATCTTCGGAGTTTTCGCGGAAAATACACATGTCGACCTTATTAGGCTCTTTCACTGGAGACGGAACACCCTCAAACCATCGCACTGGGCGCTGACAGACAAACAGGTCGAGCTCCTGACGCAGGGCCACGTTCAATGATCGAAAGCCACCGCCAACGGGAGTAGTTAACGGGCCTTTAATCGATACAGCATATTCCTTAACGGCTTCCAGTGTTTCAGCGGGGAACCAGTCGCCCTCGTAGAGCTCTGCTGCTTTCTCACCGCAGTAGACTTCCATCCATGAAATCTTACGTTCGCCGGCATAGGCATTTTTAACCGCCGCGTCGATAACCTTGATCATGACCGGGGTGATATCTACACCGATACCATCACCTTCAATAAAAGGCACGATCGGGTTGCTGGGAACGTTGAGTGAATAGTCTGAGTTTACGGTAATTTTTTCGCCAGATTGAGGCACCTGGATATGCTGATATCCCATTATTGTCTCCGCAGGGTTGAGGTTGCTTGTAAAAGTTTTACTAAAGGCGCGCATTTTAGCACCATTCCCCCCCTTTTTTGTAACTCTGTTTCATTTACAATGGTGAAAAAAGTGGGAAAGTTGTGTCCAGGCTGTTGTTGTTTAATAAACCCTTCCATGTTTTGAGCCAGTTTACTGACTCCGAGGCTCGCACTACTCTGTCTGAATACATTTCGCTGAAAGGCGTCTACCCTGCCGGGCGACTTGATTACGACTCAGAAGGGTTGTTGTTGCTTACGGATAGCGGTCCACTGCAGGCCCAAATCAGCCATCCAAAATTTAAGCTCGACAAAACCTATTGGGTCCAGGTTGAGGGCACAGTTAGCAACGATCACTGTCAGCAGCTCATGGATGGTATCGATCTTAAAGATGGTCCTGCGGTGGCGCTTAAATGTCGGCCTATGCAGCCTCCCGTGTTGTGGCCGCGAGTACCGCCTATCCGGAGGCGACAAAATATTGCTGACAGCTGGTTGGAATTAACAATCAATGAAGGCCGAAATCGTCAGGTCAGGCGAATGACGGCCGCCATTGGCTTGCCGACACTTAGGTTAGTGCGAGCAGCGATTGGCAATTGGCGTATCACTGATATAAAGCCAGGGGAATATCGTATTGAAACTGTACATATGCCAGCGCCTAAAACGCCCAAGCCTCGCTCCCAGCAGAAACCAGGACCCAAGCGCAAATCATATGCAAAACCCACAAAGCGAGGCGGTTAGCTGTGCCAGATAAAATTCACCTTACCGTGGCTACCGTCATTGAAAAGTCCGGCCAGTTTCTGATGGTTAAAGAGACCAGGCAGGGTCGACAGTTGATTAACCAACCGGCCGGCCATGTCGAGCCCGGTGAAGATATTCTCGCCGCCGCGCTACGCGAGACCTATGAAGAAACCGGCTGGGTTGTATCTCTGAGCGGGTTTCTCGGCATCGCTACCTATCGCGCGCCGAGCAATGGGATTACCTATTACCGGCATACGTTTGTCGCACAACCAATAGAGTTTGATCCTAGCGCACAGATCGATACCGATATTGATGAAGCTGTGTGGATGAGCTACGACCAGATAGAGAGCAATCTGACAACGCTGCGCAGTCCATTGGTTTTAAGCTGTCTGTCGGACTATTTGGCGGGGGCTATTTTTCCTATGGAAATATTCCGCAACACTTTATAGTCACGAACATAATTGTTACGAAGATAAATAGTAATGCAGATAATTAGCTACAAAGATAAATAGTTACAAAGATAAATAGTCGCCCACATGGTTGTCACGTCACATAGAACAAAGCCATGGACGCATCAATCCAATACCGGTTTGTGACCGGCAATCAACCTCTACAGTGATAGATATTCGGTAAACAATGAAAAAGCTAGGAAAAGTGATAGTCGGAATGTCTGGAGGCGTTGATTCCTCGGTTGCGGCGCTGCTGCTGCTGGAACAGGGCTACAGCGTCGAAGGCCTGTTTATGAAAAACTGGGATGAAGATGACGACACCGAATACTGTACGGCTAAAGCCGACCTCGCCGATGCTCAGCAGGTGTGCGATAGAATCGGAATAAAACTCCACACGGCAAACTTTGCCGCTGATTACTGGGATAATGTGTTTGAGCATTTTCTCGACGAGTACCGCGCCGGACGCACCCCCAATCCCGATATTCTCTGTAACCGGGAGATCAAATTTAAGGTGTTTCTCGACTATGCACAGATTCTTGGTGCCGACGCCATCGCCACGGGCCACTACAGTCGGGTGGCAACCATCGATGGTCAGACACAGCTTTTGAAGGGTCTCGATGCAAATAAGGATCAAAGTTATTTCCTGCATGCCGTGACCCAAAGCGCCTTTGCTCAGTCACTGTTTCCGGTCGGCGAGCTGGAGAAGCCAGAGGTGCGTCGCATTGCTGAAAAACATGGCTTTGTCACCTCAACGAAAAAAGATAGCACTGGAATCTGCTTTATTGGCGAGCGTCGTTTTAAGGATTTCCTTGAACAGTATATTCCGGCTCAACCCGGCGAAATGGTGACAGCCGAAGGCGACGTTATCGGCGAGCACCAGGGGCTGATGTTTTACACCCTCGGCCAGCGCCAGGGCCTCGGCATCGGTGGTGTCAAAAACAGCCCCGACCAGCCTTGGTATACCTTGCAAAAAGATCTGGTCAATAATCGGCTAATAGTCGGCCAAGGTGCTGAGCACCCACTGTTGTTTAGTAATCAGCTGAATGCAGAAAATATAAACTGGATTAATGGCCTGCCCTCCCCAAGCTTTAAGTGCATGGCGAAAACTCGCTATCGCCAGCCAGACCAAGCCTGTACCGTCATCGCCAATGGCAGTGGTTGCGACGTCGTGTTTGAACAGCCCCAGCGCGCGGTAACACCTGGTCAGTCGGTAGTGTTTTATCAAGCTGATCAGTGCCTTGGGGGCGGTGTTATAAAGTCTACAAGTAAAAGCGGATGTGCCAGTTGATTTTTTCCGGACCTACTCACGAGCAGGCTGTCACGCTGGCTGCGGTTTTCCAGGCCTGCCATCTAGTCGATCAGCTGGCCAATACTGGCGGCGCCAACAATCAGCAGACCGAGGTATGTCTGTCAGCACTACTGAACCAACATCCGACTTCTGTAACGGATCTCTATGGCTCAGAACAGGCACTGGAAACTGGCATAGAGGCCATGACGACGCTGCTTGCCAAGCATCAGGGCACAGCACTGTACACGTCCAATACCCTGATCTACGCGCTGTCAGTTTTGACGCTTGAACGCCAGCTGTTCGATCGCCCGGTGATGTTAAAGGCGATCGCTGAGGGAATCGATAACGCTAATCGTCAAGCTGAGCATTTTTCAGTAACCCACAGCAATGTGATTGCCAATGTTGCCTCGCTCTATCAACAGACATTGAGCACCTTGCGGCGGCGCATTCAAGTCAAGGGCAACGCGATTTATCTGCAGCAACCAGGTGTCGCTGAGCGGATCCGCTGTCTGTTGTTTGCCGCTGTCAGAAGCGCCTATCTCTGGCGTCAACTGGGAGGTAAACGCTATCATTTATTGTTTTGGCGCGGAGCTCTAATCAAAGCTCTGAAAAACCACCACAAGCAATAAGTGTGGGTCTTCCGGGGCTGCAAATAATCTGAAATTGGGTGCTTTTTCGGGTATTATGCGCGGCTTAATCCACCAACCTCAATGGATCTAAAATGACCTTCGCCACGCTCTCTGAACTGACCGCTGTTTCTCCAATTGATGGCCGCTACGGCAGTAAAACTGAACGTCTTCGCAGTGTCTTCAGTGAATATGGATTGATTCGTTACAGAGTGATGGTTGAGGTTCGCTGGCTGCAGTATCTTGCGCAGCATCCGGGTATTGTGGAAGTGGCGCCGTTCTCGGATACAGCCAATAACCTGCTCGAGCAGCTGATATCTGATTTCAGTCTTGATCAGGCCGCGCGGATCAAAGAGATCGAACGGACCACCAACCACGATGTTAAGGCGGTCGAATACCTTATTAAAGAGACGATTGCCGGTAATGCTGAACTCAAAGCGGTCAGTGAGTTTGTACATTTTGCCTGCACGTCTGAAGATATTAATAATCTCTCTCATGCGCTAATGCTCAAGGAAGGTCGCGATAAGGTTATCGTGCCTGCACTGCAGCAGATCGCCGATCAGCTTGCCGCGATGGGCCGCGAGTTCGCAGAGGTGCCAATGCTGGCTCGTACTCATGGCCAGACCGCGTCGCCCACCACAGTTGGTAAAGAGATGGCCAATGTAGCCTATCGTTTACAGCGCCAGATCACGCAGATTGCAGCCGTTCCCCTGCTGGGGAAAATCAATGGTGCGGTCGGCAATTACAATGCCCATCTCTCTGCCTACCCCGAGATTGATTGGCAGGCCGTTGCGCAGAATTTTATTGAGCAGCTCGGTCTCGACTACAACCCCTATACCACTCAAATTGAACCCCATGACTATATGGCGGAACTGTTTGATGGGCTGGCCCGCTCCAACACTATTCTGATTGATTTTGCGCGGGATATTTGGGGCTATATATCTCTCGGTTACTTTAAACAAAAAACCATTGCAGGCGAAGTGGGCTCTTCGACCATGCCGCACAAAGTGAATCCTATCGATTTCGAAAATGCTGAGGGCAACATGGGCATTGCCAATGCCCTGTTTGGGCATTTAGCGGCCAAGTTACCCATCTCACGCTGGCAGCGTGACCTCACCGATTCCACCGTTTTGCGCAATATGGGTGTTGGCCTTGGCTATTCCATGATTGCCTTCGCCTCACTTAATAAAGGCATGAGCAAATTACAGCTAAATGAAGACAAACTCGCCGCCGACCTGGATGCTAGCTGGGAAGTGTTGGCGGAGCCAATTCAGACAGTTATGCGACGTTACGGCATTGAGGAGCCCTATGAGAAGCTCAAAGCACTGACTCGGGGCAACGTGATGGATCAAACGACAATTCAGCAGTTTATTGACTCTCTGGATATGCCGGATCACGCAAAGGCCGCGCTCAAGGCGATGACCCCTGGTTCCTATGTAGGTAATGCAGCAAAACAAGCAAACGATATTTAATCTCAATGCGAACTGTTCTTGGCGAAATCAGCGCAAAGGAGTTTCTTACCGACTATTGGCAGCAGAAGCCGCTGCTGGTTCGCGCCGCGATTCCTGGCTTTAATCCGCCAATTGATGGCGATGAACTGGCCGGTCTAGCACTGGAAGATGAGGTTGAGTCGCGCTTAATTATTGGCCATGACTGGCAACTTGAACAGGGTCCTTTCGACGCTGAGCGCTTTAGCCGTTTACCTTCTACCGATTGGACGCTGCTGGTTCAAGCGGTGGACCTCTGGGTTCCCGAAGTGGCGGAGTTGCTCGGCCAATTTGACTTCCTACCCTCCTGGCGCGTTGACGACATTATGGTTAGTTATGCTGCGGATGGCGGCAGTGTTGGACCACACTTTGACTATTATGATGTTTTCCTGCTTCAGGGGCACGGCACTCGTCGTTGGCAGATTGGTCAACACTGCAATGAGCATACGCCGCTAACTGATAATCCCGGGCTTAAGATACTTGCCGAGTTTGAGCCGGTGGATGAATGGGTGCTGGAGCCTGGAGATATGCTCTATTTACCACCCCAGATTGCCCATCATGGTGTTGCAGTGGGCGACTGCACAACGTTTTCCATTGGTTTTCGCTCCCCTGCGGCTACCGAAATGCTCGATGATCTGGCGACAGAATTGTTGAGCAGAGGCGGATCGCCACGTTATTTGACTGATCCTCCATTAACTCCGGACCTGGCATCGGGACCGATTCCGGCAAGTTACGTCCGACAGGTTAAAAAGCTGATCCTGGAAGCACTGGACGACGATCAGCTATTGGCCGAATGGTTTGCGCAGTTTATGACCGTACCCAAGTATCCGATGCTGGTCGATGAAACCGGCGAGCAACGCAGCGCCAGCGTGCGCAACAATGATGGCAGCATCAGCCATTTTGACAATGGCTTCAAACGCTAGCCAGCCGCTAGTTCTGCACCGCCGCACCAGATCCGGCACGTCGATAGTCAGCGGCACCGTAGCGCACGCTGGCTTTTTTGTCGCCGCCCAAGTCAGCCCGCTGAATACTCTCGGTGGCACCCAATACGCCGGTTTTGTCATTGAGCTGATGACCCATCGAGCGCAGTAGAGTAAGTGTGTCCTGTGATATTCCAGACTCGTAAAACACGGTGTCGGGCAGCCATTGGTGGTGAATTCGCGCTGCCGCGGTGGCCTCGGCAATGTTCATATCAAAATCGATTATATTTAGTACCATCTGAAGCACAATGGTAATAATCGTACTGCCGCCAGGACTACCAGTGGCGAGAATCGGCTGGCCTTCTGGGTTAAATACAATCGTTGGCGTCATCGAAGACAGTGGTCGCTTGCCTGGTTCAATAGCATTGGCCTCCCCACCCACCAGCCCATAACCATTGGGTGAGCCCGGTTTGGCGGAAAAATCGTCCATTTCATTGTTGAGCAGGAAACCTGCTCCAGCAACCGAGATTCCACTGCCATAAGAGAAATTGAGTGTGTAGGTATTGCTAACTACATTGCCCCACTGGTCCCAGGTGCTGTAATGGGTAGTCTCACTACTCTCTATGTTGCCCGCTACCTTTGCTAAACCTGGGCGAATATCTTCAGACCGAGTCGCCATCATCGGGTCAATTTGTTTGCGCAACTGGGCGGCGTAGGCTTTATCGGTGAGTGCTGAGACTGGCACTGGGAAAAAGTCCGGATCGCCGAGGTATTGGCTGCGGTCGGCATAAGCCCTGCGCATGGACTCCACCAGGCGGTGGATGTAGGCCGCACTGTTGTGCCCCAGTGATGCTAAATCCCAGCCCTCGAGAATATTGAGCATTTGAATCATATGCACACCACCAGAGGATGGTGGTGGCATGGCGCAGACTTTGTTGTCGCGATAGATGCCGCACACCGGTGTGCGCTCGACAACCTTATAATTTGCCAGATCCTCGAGGCTCATCAGGCCGTTATTGCGTTGCATTTGCGCGATAAGGAGATCAGCTGTTTCACCTTGATAGAAACCGGCCCGACCCTTTGCCGCTATACGATTCAGGGTTTTGGCCAGATCCGGCTGGGCGAGAACCTCACCCGGTTGATAGCCGGAGCCATCTGGTTTATAAAAATAGGCGCGGGAAGCGGGATCTTTCTTCAGGGTTTTTTGCCGTGCTTGCAATGATTCAGAGAGATCGACACTGACCTCAAAGCCCTCTCGTGCGAGATCAATAGCGGGCTGCAATACCTCTTTAAGGCTCAGCTTGCCGTAGTTATCGAGCGCATAAATAAGGCCAGCAACGGTGCCCGGCACACCCGAAGAATGGATGCTAAAACGGGCTCTTAGATTGTCGACATCGCCTTCAGCATCGAGAAACATATCCTTATAGGCCGCCGCCGGCGCCATCTCGCGATAGTCTATGGCGAGAGTTCTATCCTCCTCAGCGAGGTGGATCAACATAAAACCGCCGCCGCCGATGTTTCCGGCACGAGGCAATGTGACTGCCAGTGCAAAACCGGTGGCCACCGCGGCATCAATCGCATTGCCTCCGCGGGTCAAGATATCTGCGCCGACTTTGCTGGCAATCATCTCCTGTGAGACAACCATTCCACCACGGCTGACCACCGGATGAAAGCGTGCTTCCGGATCAAGAATAGCCTTTTCGCTGGCGACAGCGACCGAGCTTAAAAGCAGACAAGCGAGAAGTGCTAAACGGACTAGTGGCGTGGGAAACATACTGGCTGAACTCTTTATGCAATGGATCAATTAAAGGGTGGGATTACTTTCCGCTTATCTTTTCTTATCCGCCGCGATAAGGCAATCTTTAAGCGTCTGAAAAACAACTTTTCTCAGTACGCCTATCTCAGCATTGAGTTTATGATCAAACCCTCGCACACTTACCCGGTAGAGTCATTACTGGTTAAGCAATATTTTATTAGGCCCATTACATGCAGAGCGAATTTAATTTTTATGTGCAAAAGACCAGCTGGCAGGCGAATGAGGACGAGATCAAAAGTGTGCGCAGCGAGGTCTTTGTCAAAGAGCAAAAGGTGCCTGCTGACATTGATTTTGATGGTCTCGACAATCAGTGCATCCACTGGTTGGCATATCATGAAAACGGACTGCCGTTAGGCACAGGTCGACTTTTGCCCGATGGCCATTTCGGCCGTATGGCAGTGCTCAAGCCCTATCGCAAGTGCGGCGTCGGCGAGACCATTATGCGTGCAGCGATTGCCGCAGCAAGCGAAGCCAAGCTAGCTGAAATCTATCTACACGCACAGATGACCGCTCTGCCCTTCTACCAGGGATTGGGGTTTGTTGCTTACGGCGAAGAGTTTATTGATGCGGATATGCCGCATATTGCTATGCGGCTGCCATTGACGGCTGATTAGCGCTTTTTTTTGGTTATAGCTCAATCTAGTTCAGAGCTTTTGCGGAAACGATAATGCCGTTGTTATCTGCGTAGAGGTAATCACCGGGCACGAAAGTCACTCCCGCAAAGGTGACATTGACCTGGGTTTCGCCAATGCCCTTTTTATCGGTTTTGATCGGGTGAACCCCGAGCGCCTGAACACCTATATCCGTCGCCATCACCTCATCTACATCACGGATGCAACCATAGATCACCAAGCCGCTCCAGCCATTGGCAGAAGCTTTCTCTGCAAGCATATCGCCAAGGCATGCTCGCCGCATACTGCCGCCAGCATCGACAACCATGACACGCCCATAACCATCGGTCTCAACAAGCTGTTTAACCAAGCTGTTATCTTCAAAGCATTTTACCGTTACGATCTCGCCGCCAAACCGTTCCCGGCCACCATAGTTGCTGAACATAGGCTCGAGCGCCTGGACAAGATCCGGGTAGAGGTCACAGAGATCGGGTATGGACTTCATGGTTTGCTCCTTTTTACCGCGCGGCTTTGGCTTTCTGGCGCCAGGCGTGAAGTAATGGTTCGGTATAGCCGCTGGGCTGAGTGTCACCTTTAAAAACCAGATCACAGGCAGCCTGAAAAGCGAAACTGCTATCAAAGTCTGGAGACATGGCAATATAGTCTGGATCGCCGGCGTTTTGACTATCTACCACCATCGCCATGCGCTTAAGTGTCTCCATTACTTGCTCTGAGGAGCAGATGCCATGGTGTAACCAGTTGGCAATATGCTGGCTGGAAATACGCAGTGTGGCGCGATCCTCCATCAGTCCCACATTATTGATGTCCGGAACCTTTGAGCAGCCAACGCCCTGCTCAATCCAGCGCACAACATAGCCGAGCATGCCCTGCGCGTTATTGTCCAGTTCACGCTGTATCATTGTTGCGTCTAGCTGTCGCTCTCCAAGCAAGGGGATCGTTAAAATATCATCGATAGAAGCCTGCGGTCGGCTTGCAATCTGTTCCTGAACCGCTGCAACATCAACCTGGTGGTAGTGCATGGCATGCAGTGTCGCCGCGGTCGGTGACGGCACCCAGGCAGTATTGGCGCCGGCTTTAGGGTGACCAATCTTGACTCGCATCATTTCGTCCATATTATCCGGAATTGCCCACATCCCCTTGCCAATCTGAGCTTTGCCCTTAAGGCCGCAAGCGAGCCCGACATCAACATTGCGGTCCTCGTATGCGCGGATCCAGGGCATCGCTTTAAGATCTGATTTCAACGCGAACGGGCCGGCGTGCATGCTGGTGTGGATTTCATCGCCGGTGCGATCGAGGAAGCCAGTATTGATAAATACCACGCGACCGCTGGCCGCTCGAATGCACTCCTTTAAATTGACCGAGGTGCGACGCTCTTCATCCATAATGCCAACTTTAATCGTGTGTCGCTCGAGGCCCAATGCGTCCTCGATAGCATCAAAGAGTTGATTGGTGAAGGCGACCTCTTCCGGTCCATGCATTTTCGGCTTGACGATATAAATGCTTCCCGCTTCTGAATTTGTCAGGCGGCCGAGGCGCTTGAGATCATGCAGCGAGATCAGGCTGGTAATCATGCCATCCATAATCCCCTCTGGGACTTCGTTGCCGTCTCTGTCGAGGATCGCCGGAGTAGTCATCAGGTGACCAACATTGCGAACAAACATGAGGCTGCGGCCACTGAGTATCATGCCTGAGCCATCTGCAGCAAGAAACTCGCGATCCGGATTCATGGCGCGCACGAAGCGGTGATCCCCGCGGCTGACAGTCTCTTCAAGCGTGCCTGTGTTGAGTCCCAGCCAGTTGCGGTAGGCCACCGCCTTATCCTCGGCGTCGACCGCGGCAACCGAGTCTTCGCAGTCCATAATTGTGGTCAACGCGGCTTCAAGAACAATATCTTTGACTCCCGCACTGTCCGTGGCGCCGATATTATCGTTATAATCTACCTGAATTTCGATATGTAACTTATTGTTTATTAACAGTATAGAGGATGGATTCTCAGGCGTGCCTAGATACCCCACAAACTGTGTTGGTTCGGTTAAGGGAACACTCGAGCCGTCCCTGAGAGTTGCCACTAGTTGCTGATTGCGCAGCTGGTAAGCTGTGACAGCACTGTGCGAGCTACTCGCAAGCGGAACTGCCAAGTCCAGAAAAGCGCGCCCGTAATCAATTACCTTTTGACCGCGAACGGGATTGTAACCACCCGCTTTCTCTGCTCCGCCCTCTTCTGAGATAACATCGTTGCCATATAGCGCATCATAAAGACTGCCCCAGCGTGCATTGACGGCATTCAACGCAAACCGTGCATTCATGATTGGCACAACCAACTGCGGCCCAGCCTGCTCGGCGATTTCTGTGTCCACATTTTCTGGAGTGACCTCAAAGTCGGGGCCCTCCGGTACTAAATAGTCGATGCTTTGCAGGAAGCGTTTATAGTCAGCAAACTGAAAATTATCTCGATTCAAATGATGCCAGGCATCGATCTTAGCTTGAAGAGACTCACGTTTTTCAAGGAGGTCGCGGTTAATTGGTGAAAATTTATGGATGATGTCAGCAAAGTTTTGCCACAACTCATCAGGCTCAATACCAGTGCCTGGACAAATCTGTGTGTTGACGAGTTGGTAAATCGATTCGGCGATGTGCAGCCCCGAATGTTCGATGCGATCAGCCATGTGAGAAGCCTCTTGTTTAACGCGATGCGAGTCTGAGTGAATCGAGAGTCTATTCGCAGATATCAAATAAGCCAAATCTATCGCTTTTATCCCTGCTATTCATAGGCGCTATACAAGAATGCCAGCGCTGACTAGGATTGCACCGCGATCTCTTCGGAGACGGATTTAATGACCTGCCGCAACCACTTATGTCCGGGATCACGCTGCAATAAAGGACTCCAAACCATCTTTAAACGCATGCGTGGAATTTCAAACGGCGGCTCGAGAATCACCACATTGGGATTACCTGACATAGTGCGCGCGGCAATACTGGGAATGGTAACGATCAGATCGTCCTGCTCTCCGAGAAGAAGTGCCGCCTGATAATGACGCGTGAATACCGTAATTTCACGCTTTGCATCGAGTTTACCGAGCGCTTCGTCTACCCACCCCAGCCTTTGAACATCGTCAGGGGTCATACCGACACCTACTCCCATACCGGTTTTACTCACCCAGACATGTTTGCTGGCGAGGTAGCTCTTTAGCGTCCATTTTTTGATAATCGGATTAGTGGCGCTCACCACACAGGAAAAACTGTCATCCCACAAGTGCACCTGATGAAATGACTGTGGCAGCGAATCGAACCGGTTGATCACTAAGTCAACCTTGCCACGCTCGACGTCGTGAAAACTCACATCGCTGGGAGTCATAATGTCGAGGCGGATACCCGGCGCCTCCCGGCGCAAGCGCTGGAGCAGATGCGGCAAGAGCGTGACCTCTGTGTAGTCACTGGCCATGATTCTAAAGATACGATCAGATCCTGTCGGATCAAATTCGGTTTTCGGCAGCACCGCGATCTCCGCGGCGGCGAGAACATTGCGCACCAGCGGTTGCAGTTCCAATGCTCTGTCTGTCGGTATCATGCCGTCACTGGTGCGAACGAGTAACGGGTCATCAAAAAGATCCCGCAGGCGTCGGAGACTGTTGGACATCGCGGGTTGGCTGATGCCAAGCTCTTCTGCAGCTCGAGTAACATTGCACTCTCGCAGCAGCACATCCAGATAAACCAGAAGATTTAAATCGACTCGCGCTATATTCATTTAAAAAATGCTCGCAATTATAACTATCAATTAGATTAATGGCGGTATCATACCTAAACTGCCAGCTCTGTCAAACAAAGCAAGCTCGTGCCAGCGCACAAGATGCACGCTAAACGGACTTCATTAAAAGGGTGATTTACATGTCTACATTTACCAATAACGTTGCAGCGATCGCTGCAGTCAAAGCTCAGCACGGTTCAAACTGGGACGCTATCAGCCCAGATTCTGCTGCGCGTATGCGTGCTCAAAACCGTTTCAAAACGGGTCTTGATATCGCCAAATACACAGCAGGAATTATGCGCGCGGACATGGCGGCCTATGATGCCGACTCATCTCAATACACCCAGTCTCTGGGTTGCTGGCACGGGTTTATCGGCCAACAAAAGCTGATTGCGATCAAAAAGCACTTTGGCACTACGAAGCGCAAATATCTTTACCTGTCAGGATGGATGGTTGCAGCGCTGCGTTCGGAGTTCGGCCCCCTGCCGGATCAGTCGATGCACGAAAAGACGTCGGTAGCTGCTTTGATCGCTGAGCTGTACACGTTTTTGCGTCAGGCAGATGCACGTGAGCTGGGCGGCTATTTCCGTGAGTTGGATGCTGCCCAAGGTGATGCCAAGAAAGCTATTCAGGACAAAATTGATAACTTCGAGACACATGTGGTGCCGATTGTTGCTGATATTGATGCTGGTTTTGGTAATGCCGAGGCCACCTATCTTATGGCCAAACAGATGATTGAAGCCGGCGCTTGCTGCATTCAGATCGAGAACCAAGTGTCGGACGAGAAACAATGCGGTCACCAGGATGGCAAGGTGACGGTTCCTCACGAAGATTTCCTCGCCAAAATTAATGCCGTTCGCTACGCCTTCCTTGAACTCGGTGTCGACGATGGCGTAATCGTTGCGCGCACTGACTCATTGGGTGCTGGCCTGACTAAGCAGATCGCAGTCACACGTGAGCCAGGTGATCTTGGCGATCAGTACAACTCCTTCCTCGATGTTGAAGAGATCGCTCCAGACGAGATAAAAAATGGCGATGTGATTATCAAGCGCGATGGCAAGTTGGTGCGCCCTCTCAGACTGCCGAGTAATCTGTACCAGTTCCGCAAAGGAACCGGCGAAGCCCGTTGCGTACTCGACTGTATCACCAGCCTGCAAAATGGTGCAGACATGATCTGGATCGAAACCGAGAAGCCGCATATCGGCCAGATCGGCGCTATGGTTGATGAGATTCGCAAAGTGGTGCCAAATGCCAAACTGGTTTACAACAACAGCCCTTCCTTTAACTGGACGCTCAATTTCCGCCAGCAAGTTTTCGATGCCTGGAGTGAGGAAGGTAGAGATCTCAAAGCCTATGACCGTGCAGACCTGATGAATGTCAGTTATGACGACAGTGAATTGGCCGTTGAAGCGGATAATAAAATTCGCTCCTTCCAGGCCGATGCGGCCCGTGAAGCCGGTATTTTCCATCACCTGATTACCCTGCCGACTTATCACACCGCCGCCCTGTCGACAGACAATCTGGCCAAAGAATATTTTGGCGACCAAGGCATGCTCGGTTATGTCGCGGGTGTTCAGCGCAAAGAGATTCGTCAGGGTATTGCCTGCGTGAAGCACCAAAATATGGCGGGTTCCGATATGGGTGATGATCACAAAGAGTACTTTGCTGGTGAAGCCGCACTCAAGGCTTCGGGCAAAGACAATACGATGAATCAGTTTTAATTTTACGCTGACTGTATCGAGAAAGAGTGGCCTTCGGGTCACTCTTTTTTTGTTTCTGAAAAAAAATTGTCGTTGCACCTTCAGTCTGTGCTGACGTAGCATTGGCCGCGAAAAGTGTAACCAATTATTCGCGTTGAGGCGCTGGGGGAAAGCATGAACATGTCGCGCAAACTAGGCCTTATCGGTGCGTTACTCTTAGTGATTGGCCTGTGGAGCTACCCGAGTCTCAACGCACTTTACCAAACCGTAAAACTGTTTGACGAAGATCGCATCGTAGACAACTTTCGCTCCGCCAATAAGCTTTGGTCGACAAGGGTCATGACCGCCTCGACCCAGCCGCGCCCCTACACGCAGGGCGACCCGGAAGCCCTCCCAGAGCAGTTTCAATTTGATGGTAATAAGCTCGATACCGAGCAGTTTATAGCCGACTCCTGGACGACTGGATTGCTGGTGATCCGCGGCGACGAAATTCGTTACGAAGAGTATTTTCTTGGCAACACCGAGTCGACAGCGACCATCTCCTGGTCGGTTGCCAAATCGTTTATTTCCGCGATGGTCGGTATTGCTGTTGCTGAAGGCGCGATTGAAAGCATTGAGCAGAGCGTTGATCACTACGCCCCAGAACTAAAAGGTTCTGGCTATGAGGGTGTCCGCATCAAGGATATTTTGCAGATGTCTTCAGGCATCGCTTTTGATGAGGACTACGCCGACTTCAACAGTGATATCAATCGCTGGGGCCGAGGGTTTGCCCTGGGCAGTTCTCAGGATGAATTTGCGGCAAGCCTTACCCGCGGCGGTCAGCCCGGCACGCAAAACCATTATGTCAGTATTGATACACATGTTCTGAGCATGGTCCTGACCCGGGCCACAGGCCAAACCGTCAGTGCCTATATGCAAGAAAAGCTCTATCAACCACTCGGGATGGAGTTTGATGGCTACTGGATTATTGACGGTGCGGGCGCCGAAATGGCACTTGGCGGACTCAATCTTACATTGCGGGATTTTGCCAAGCTCGGCTCCCTGTATCTTCACCTGGGTTCGGTTGAAGATCAGCAGGTTGTTCCTGCTGACTGGATTGCCGCCTCGACTATGGCCGACGCGGAGTATTTGCAGCCCAAGGCTGACCCGGACACCGGGCCCAGTCTCGGTTATGGGTACCAATGGTGGTTGCCTTCTTCCGAGAGCGGCGAATATATGGCGATGGGCGTCTACGGCCAGTACATTTATATCAACCCGGCTCAGGATACAGTTATCGTAAAGGTCTCTGCAAACCCGTTCTATAACGACCCCGGCTATATACCCAGTAATGATTTTGCCAATCTTGCTCTTTTTCGCGCCATAGCCGCTGCAGGGGCAGATTAATTATTTAAAACCGGTATAATCTGCGTCTGCAAATTGTCCTGCTAACGAAGCTCGAGAAGCGCACGACAGCGCACTCGCTACGACTCATTTAGCGCGACTCAGGCAGCCTCACTAACTTATCAGTGTCGAGCAAACCAACTTGAAAACAGAATTTCTCGGTAAGACTCTCTCCGGCCCGTTCACGGTTCCTTCCGGAATCGTCACGACGGCGACATCTATCATTCAATATATGTTTGACCATATGCCGCAGATTGGCGTCATTACAACGAAAAGCGTCGGGCCTGAAACCCGTGCGGGAAACCGTGAGCCGGTCTATAGCCAGTATGCTCCAGGATCGTTTGTCAACGCAGTAGGTCTTACCAACCCCGGCGCTCATGCCGCGGCTGAAGCGATGGCTCAGCTTCGTATCCCTGAAGATCGTTTTTTGCTGGTCTCTATTTTTGGTGGCAGCCTCGAAGAGTATGTCGAAGTGGCAAAGATTATGGCACCGGTCGCCGATGGCCTGGAGCTCAATCTCTCCTGCCCTCACGCCAAGGGGTATGGCATGGCAATGGGCCAGGATCCACAGCTGGTGCGTGAGATTACCGCTGCGGTAAAAGCAGCAGTGAGCATTCCGGTGATTCCCAAGCTGACCCCCAATACACCCAATATCGCTGAAATCGCTATCGCCGCAAAAGCTGGTGGTGCCGATGCGCTCTGCGCAATTAACACTGTCGGCCCAGGCTACACCGCATCTCATGGTCACCCGGTGCTAAGTAATGGTGCGGGCGGCATGTCGGGCAAGGGTGTCTTGCCTATCGCCTTAAAATGCGTGCGTGAAATTACCGAGGCCACTGGATTACCGGTTATTGGCTGTGGTGGCGCCAGCAGTGCCGCCGATGTGCGCGAGTTTATGCACTGCGGCGCATCAATAGTGGGCGTTGGCTCTGCGCTAACGGGCATGACAACCGATGAAATTGGCAGCTACTTCAACCAGCTTGAGTCGGATCTCTGTTTCGATTCGGATAAGGCTGAATCTCATATTCGTTACGATATCGATATGGACTTTTCACCCGTTGTGCTGGTTGAAAATAAACGTGTCTGCGACGATATTTGTGTTCTAACCTTTGATCGAAAAATTAATGTTCAAGCCGGCGAGTTCGTTTTTCTCTGGGTGCCTGGTGTGGGTGAAAAGCCTTTCTCGGCACTGGCTGACGACCCGTTTCAGCTTGCTGTGATCGATGTCGGAATCTTTACCCATCACCTGATGGATCTTGCAGTGGGCACCGAAGTGTATGTCCGCGGTCCCCATGGAATTCCTGTTTCGCCGGCCGATGATGCCAAGATTATGGCGGTTGCTGGGGGTACCGGTTTGGCCGCGGTCTACCAAATTGCTCGCGACTTTGGTAATGCTGAAGTCTTCACCGGCGCGCGCACAGCGGAACGCCTCTACTATCTCGACGAGTGTAAACAGGTTGCTGATGTTCATGTCGCCACAGATGATGGCAGTGAAGGCTTTAAAGGTGTTGTGACCGAGCTATTGCGCACACGTCTTGAGCAAATGAGTCAGGCAGAGCGGGATAAACTGGTTTTCTATAATTGCGGCCCTGCGCCCATGGTGCATGCTGCAGCCAAGGTACAGCGAGATTTCTGCCGCGACGAACAAATCTTTAGTGCCATTGATTATCTGACCAAATGTGGTGTGGGCATCTGCGGTGCCTGTGCTACGCCGGATGGTCGCCGGATCTGTGTTGATGGGCCGTTTATACAGGGCACGCCAGAACGCCCTTCAGCTTAGTCCACGCAGGTGAGCCAGATCTTTGCTTTTGCCTCTGGCTCATCTGGTGGAGTCATTCAGCTAGTAGAGGGTCTCACCTTTAGCTGCCATAGCGCGTAATTTTTCGGTGGGCCGATAGAGCTCACTGATATGTGCATATTTATCACCGCGATCACAGACTTCCTGAAGACCAATCTCATCCATCCAGCGACAGATTCCGCCGCGGAATGCCGGAAAGCCTACCCCGTAAACAAGTGCCATATCCGCTTCTGCAGGTGAGGCGACAACACCCTCTTCGAGACAGTGAAGCATTTCTATCGCCATAGCGATCATCAAACGGTCAACAATTTCGTCGGCATCAAAGAGCCTTGCCTCGCCGTAAAGATCGGCAAGCATCTGTACAACGGTTTCATCAATAGCCTTACTTGGCTTACCTTTGTCATTTAGCGCATAGCTATAATAGCCGCGAGCATTCTTCTGACCGAGACGGTCGGCTTTAAATACAGCTTCGGTTGGCCAAAGCTCTGCAGTCTTTGAAAACCGTTGTGGCAGGCCATCGATCATTACCGGATAGCAGTGATTAATGGTGTCAATACCGATTACATCCATCAGGTATGCAGGCCCCATTGGCAGGCCCCACCCTTCCATTACCTTGTCAATCTGCTGAAAGTCGGCGCCTTCAGTAATCATTATTTCGAGACCAAAGAGCAGCGCGAACAATACTCGATTGACCAAAAAGCCCGGACAGTCATTGACGACAATCGGCTTCTTACCCAAACCGAGCGCATAGGCACAAACCGCTGCGATAGTGGCATCAGAACTCCTGTCACCGCGGATAATCTCCACCAGCGGCATCGCGTGTACGGGATTAAAAAAGTGCATGCCGGCGAAGTTTTCGGGTCGCTGTAGAGACTCGGCGAGACGGTTGATCGAGATTGTTGAGGTGTTAGAGGTGATAACCGCACTGTTATCGACCAAGGCTTCAATTGCGGGCAACACCTGTTTTTTGACGGACTCCAGCTCTACGACTGCTTCAACCACCATATTGCAGGTGGCCACATCACTGTCAGCCAGGGTTGGATTGATCAGGCTGAGGATTTGCGCGGCCTTATCTTCACTCATCTTTCCGCGGGAAACACTTTTGGCAAGTAGCTTTTTGGCTTCCTGAATACCCAATTCCAATGCTGGCTGAGCGATGTCTTTCATAACAACAGAGTAGCCACGAATCGCATTTTGATAGGCAATACCACCGCCCATAATACCCGCACCGATAACACCGGCGGTTTTGATTTCAGGAAGTTTTTCGGCTAGCGCGTGACTGCGATTTTTGGCTTGTTTGACAATATATTGATCATTTAAAAACAGCCCGACCAAGGCTCTTGCCTCGGGAGTCTGACTGATCGAATAGAACATTTCGTGCTCACATTTCAGGGCTTCATCTCGACCAAGATGGGCCGCGTCAGAAATCAACTCTAACACCTTGATCGGCGCAGGATAATGTGTCCCAACTTTGCCGATTAGTGCACCACGATACTGGCTCGCAGCCGCTTCAACTTCTGATTCGGACATCGACAATGCAGAGATCTTCTGTGTGCGCCGGGTGTGATAGTCACGTTCGCCAGAGGCGAGCTGTGCAAGCAGAGCAATCGAGTCAGCGCGCAACTGCTCAGGTTCGGCAATCGCGTCAACAGCCCCGGCTTTGAGTGCTGCATCGGGCCGCTGCTGTTGCCCGGAAGCCACCCAATTGACTGCGGTGGAATAACCGATCAAGCGCGGCAGGCGCACGGTTCCACCCCATCCCGGAATAATACCAAGACCGGTTTCAGGCAGCCCTATTGCGGCTGTGGATGAAATGACTCTCGCATCACAGGCAAGACAGACCTCGAACCCACCGCCAAGGGCAAAACCATTTATGGCCGCCACTGACGGATAGGAAAGATCTTCGATCTCAGAGAACAGGTCATTGATCGCCTGAACCCCGGCAACAAACTCTTCCCTGGTCGCAGAGAACATGCCTTTAAACTCTGTGATATCAGCTCCAACCACAAATACAGACTTGGCGCTGGTCAACAGCAGGCCACGAATATCGCTCTGCGCCTTTAGCGTATCAACCGCCTTGCGAAGTTCAGTCAAAGTCTCAGCGTTAAACTTGTTGACCGACTCGCCCTGATTGTTGAAATTAATTTCTGCAAAACCATTATCAATAAGACCGAGACTGAGTGTCTTTCCTTTAAACATCTGTCGCATATCCTCTTCCGTCGATTATTAGAGTAAGTTGTGAATTTTTTAGGTGTCTGGCCTGTATCAACTATTCCGCGTGCCAGGCCCAGCTGTAAAGCCAAGATCGGTATTCTAGCTATATTGCCGACGCAGTCTATGATTTACTGCGACCGAGCATTACCCAAGCAGAAAATGAAACAATGAGATTAATAATCGCACTTTATCCGGTGCACGAAGGGCAACCATGACACTGCGTGACAAAATGCATCAAGAGCTGCAGCTCAAAACACTGTTTGACCAGGCCAAAGGCTACGCCTATGACTACGCTGAGGCTGCAGAGCAGCGCAATGTATTCCCGTCAACCCAAGCCATCACTGACCTCGAGCGGTTTGTTGAAGTACTGCCGACGCAATCGGGCGATGCCTCGACCATACTTCACCAACTGCATCAATATGGCTCCCCTGCCTCGGTGGCGCAGACGGGCGGTCGCTATTTTGGCTTTGTTAATGGCGGCATCTTACCGATCACCTTGGCGACAAAATGGCTAACCGACTTCTGGGACCAAAATGCTGCGCTGTATGTTATGTCGCCAATTAGTGCGCGTCTTGAGGAGATCTGCGAAGGCTGGCTGAAAGAGATTTTTGGCCTGCCTGACGAGACTGCAGCAAGTTTTGTCAGTGGCACATCAACTGCCATTGTCTGCGGACTTGCCGCAGCGCGTTATCGGCTATTACTCAATCAGGGCTGGGATTTTAACCGCCAGGGTCACAACGGCGCTCCGCCGTTACGGATTCTCGCTCAGCGTGAAACTCACAGTGCTGTGGTAAAGGCCATCGCGCTATTAGGTTTTGGCTTAGATAATATCGAATGGGTGGACTGTGACGCACAGGGGCGAATTATCCCCGAGAAGCTCCCAGAACTGGACAGTACCTGTATCGTTCTACTGCAGGCAGGCAATGTAAATTCCGGTGCATTTGATCCCTTTGAGGTAATTTGTCGGCGGGCGAACGCGGCCGGCGCATGGGTACATATTGATGGAGCTTTTGGACTCTGGGCCGCGGGTAGCGAACGGCTTAAACATTTGACCGGAGGTATACAAGGTGCCCACTCTTGGTCAGTCGATGGCCATAAAACCCTTAACACGCCCTATGATAGTGGCATTTCATTGTGTCGTGACAGAGAAGCTCTGGTGGCTGCTCTACAAGCATCAGGCGCCTATATCATGTATAGCGAGAATCGCGACGGTATGCTCTATACGCCGGAGATGTCGCGCCGTGCTCGTGCCGTAGAGCTGTGGGCGGCACTGAAATACCTCGGCCGAGAAGGCATTGACGAACTGATCTACGGATTGCATCAACGCGCTCGACAGTTTGCTGAAGAACTGTCAGCTGCAGGCTTTGATATTGTTAATGAGGTCGTTTTCAATCAGGTTGTCGTTTCTGCGTCCGAACAGGATGCAGAGACTCAGCTAATACTCGAGGAGATTCAGGCCTCCGGCGAGTGCTGGGTTGGCGGCTCCGTTTGGCAAGGTAGAAAAGTGATTCGTATCAGCGTCTGTTCCTGGGTCACCAGCGCTGAAGATGTTAGCCGTTCGGTTGCAGCATTTATTGCTGCACGCCACCAGGCTTGCGGAAAATAATTACATCAGCGCCAATAATCTCAGGGGTAGCGCCCCACTCTGCGCCAAGGTACTCAAAGCTTTCTCGCGAGAAAAAACTGATGTGAGTCGGATCGGTTTTATAGTGCCAACTGGCAAATGACTTAAGGTCATCGGTCAACTTGGTCATAATTCCAAGCACCCCGCCGGGCTTCAATAAAGACCACAATCGGTTTAAATCGGCACCCGGCTGAGCCAGGTGCTCGACCACTTCTGTCGCAGTAATAAAGTCATATCGATTTTCCAGCAGGGCAGGATTATTCGCGTAGTAGAGATCATACAGCTGCACACTATGGCCCTGTTGCTCAAGCATTACCGACAGGCACGGTCCCGGGCCGCAACCAAAATCCAGTCCTTCGCTATATTGCGGCAGAAGGTCTAATAACGGTTTGGTAAGCCGACTGAGAAACCTTCGATAGCCCGGATCATCGGGATCGTTTTCGTGCAAGTCATACTGGGCTTTTTCATCCTCTGGGGACAGATGAAAAAGCGCATCAACATAGACGATTGCACAGTCGAGACACTTCAAGTAAGGACGACGCTGATCTCGATGGTAATCTGAGATTCGCCGCCCCGCACAGAGAGGACACACAGGGGGCGAGCAATTTGTATCTGGTTTTGAAGTCATCTTTGATGCTCAGGCTGCGCCAAAATCGTTAATTTCCCAGTCTACACAGAAGTTCCTGGGCAGACTATTTTAGCAAGCGTTAAATCAGATAAGTCCGAGTGTTAAAAAGTCATTAATTTTTCGGAGCTTGTTATTAATTCGCATTGACGAAATCCGGTGTGGTCAGTATTATGCGCGCTCTCGAGAGAGACCGCATGGTAAGACATTCGGGGATTAGCGCAGTCTGGTAGCGCGCCTGCTTTGGGAGCAGGATGTCGGGGGTTCGAATCCCTCATCCCCGACCACTTTCCGGCTTGTAATATGCGCCCGTAGCTCAGTTGGATAGAGCAACGGCCTTCTAAGCCGTGGGTCGCAGGTTCGAATCCTGCCGGGCGCGCCATTACCTTGGTATGGTGCCCGTCGGATTGCCGGCCAGCGAAGTGATATTTCGCTGGCGTTATTAAGGGCCAAAGCTACGCTTCGGCGGAAACCTTAACAACCCTGCCGGGCGCGCCATTACCTTGGTATGGTGCCCGTCGGATTGCCGGCCACAAGACTTTTCTAGTAATGCTCAATGGTGGACGTAGCTCAGTTGGTAGAGCCCCGGATTGTGATTCCGGTGGTCGCGGGTTCAATCCCCGTCGTCCACCCCATTTTCGTTATTACTCGCTTCCCCAGATCAGTTCTTGCCCTGTCGTATCCGCGTCGTTCAATTACTTATCTCAACCAAATTACTCATACCCTGCCGAAAAAAGGTTGCGTTGTCAGCCGAGCTTGCCTATTTTAGCGGCTTTAATTTAACCACTGACTTAGACAGGTTTGAACATGACTGCACTGATCCTCGATGGCAAAACGCTCGCCGCGCAAACTGAAGCTGAACTTTCACAGCGCGTTGCTGCGTTGAAAGTGAAAAACAATGGTCGGGCACCTATTCTGGCGACCATTCTTGTGGGTGCGGATCCGGCCTCGGCTACCTATGTGAAGATGAAACAAAATGCCTGTAAACGTGTTGGCATGGAGTCTATTGCAGTGGAAATGGGACAAGAGACAACGACCGAACAGCTGCTGGAAAAGATTCAAGAACTCAATAACAACCCTGACTGTCATGGCATTTTGCTACAGCACCCCGTGCCTGGCCAGATCGATGAGCGTGCGTGTTTTGATGCTATCGCCCTGGAAAAAGATGTCGACGGTGTCACCTGCTTAGGCTTTGGGCGTATGGCTATGAATGAAGCCGCCTATGGCTCCGCAACACCTCAGGGTATTATGCGCATTCTTGAGAGCTACAATATTGAAATGTCGGGCAAACATGCAGTTGTCGTCGGACGCAGTCCGATTCTCGGCAAGCCAATGTCGCTAATGCTGTTGAATGCCGACGCAACAGTGACAACCTGCCACTCCCGAACCAAAGATCTTCCACAGCTCATCAAACAGGCCGATATACTGGTTGGCGCGGTGGGTCGTCCTGAGTTCATTAAAGCCGAGTGGATTAAAGATGGCGCCGTTGTGGTGGATGCCGGCTATCATCCTGGCGGCGTGGGCGATATCGAACTCGGCCCCCTGGTCAATCGAGTCTCTGCATACACGCCTGTTCCCGGTGGCGTGGGGCCGATGACCATCAATACCTTGATTTTGCAGTGCGTTGACGCAGCAGAAAAAAAGCTCGGTTAAGACTGGCTACTGATCTTTTTGATCATTGCCGCGATTGAATCCTGCGCATAGGGCTGGTTGATAGACCAGACCTGTGCCGCAGTTTCAACCTCTAACATTTCCTTGTGACTGTTGGTTCCGCCGGCTTTACGCAAGGTTTCCTTGGTTCGCAATAACAGCTCTTTTGGCACATCACGAATATTCGCGGTAAATTCAAATGCCGCTTTAAGCAATTGATCTGCGTCGACAACCTTCCATGCCAGACCTTTCTCGACGGCCTCAACACCGCTGAGCGATTGAGAAAATAGCAACATGCCGGCGGCTGTGTTCCAGTTGACCAACTGCCGTAGCATCCAAGTATTGCCGCCGCCAGGGTGCAGGCCAAGGCCGAAAAAGCGCGGTTCAAAACGCGCAGCCTCCGTGACAATGCGAACATCACAGCCCACCGCCATATTGAATCCCGCGCCCACTGCCGGGCCATTTACCGCCGCAATGGTTGGCAATCTGCAGTTGGCAATGCTGAGAAAACCACTGTAGATACTTTCGAGCTGCTGCTGGTCGGGCACTAGATCACTGAGCTGACCACCCGCACAGAATGCTTTACCACTACCCGTGACAATCAATGCTTTGACCTCGGGATTTTCCTCCGCCTGTTTCACAGAGTCGACGATCTGTGCGCAGACATCGAGGGTTAGCATATTGCGCTTTTCAGGGTTATTTAGAGTAATCAAGGCCGCGTTGTCGCGGATTTCAAACAGCACCAATGACATAGGGGTATTCTCGCTAAAGGTTTATTTTGATTAAAATTGATGAGCTCGCATATAGTGCGAACAAGGATACCATCTCAAGGCTTCTAAGACGCAGCGGCATACCGTATAGTCGCGAAATTAGTGCCTTAAACACTCGGCATTCTCGGGAGTCTATTGATGACCATCATTTCAATACAGCAGCTTGTTGCTCACCGTGGACTGCAATGTGAGTACCCTGAAAATACTGCTCTGTCGGTAAGCAAAGCCATTGCTGCTGGTGCTCTGTTCATTGAAATCGATATTCAACTCAGCCGTGACAAACAGCCGATGGTTTATCACGATGTCACTCTGGATCGCGTAAGTGGTCGTCACGGGCAGATTTCTGAGTTAGATTGTAACGAACTTTTAGCAATACCTGCCTATGAACCGACACGCCTTGGGGAAGAGTTTGTCGACGAAACGATTGCCCCATTGGCGAGAGTGGTTGAGACTGTTCTGCAGCACCCTCAGGTGACTTTGTTTGTTGAATTGAAGGAAGAATCGATCCAGCAGTTTGGTGCCACTGTTATGCTCAGCAGGGTGTGCGATGTCTTGCTGCCGATTCGTGATCGCGCTGTGCTTATCAGCTTTGATTACCCTATTATTGCCGCAGCCAGAGCCTCGGGTTGGCCGCAGGTCGGGCCGGTTTTACGCAACTGGAGTGACCTGGCTAGCACGGCAATAGAGTCGATAAATGCCGAGTACACCTTTGTCGATCATAAAATCATTCCCCAAGTGGCTGACCTGACAAAACTGACAACCAGGCTGGTGGTCTATGAAGTCGATAATGTAGAGCTGGCAAGCGGTCTGATTAACCGTGGTGTCCCGATCCTCGAAACATTTAAGATTGCCACCTTGCTTGGGCAAGCCAAATAGACCGGCCCTAAACAGCCACAGTAAACAGGACAAGTTATGGCGCAAGCAGTTGATATATGCGTGATTGGTGGTGGAATTCAGGGAGCCGGAGTGGCACAGTCGGCCGCTCTGAGTGGCCTGTCTGTTGTGTTAGTCGAAAAAACCGGCTGGGCTGCAGGAACATCTTCTAAATCAAGCAAGCTAATCCATGGAGGACTGCGCTATCTCGAGACATTACAGCTTGGACTCGTTCGCGAAAGCCTTCGCGAGCGTCGTACGTTACTAAAAATTGCCGGGGATATTGTTAAACCAAACTGGTTCTATCTGCCGATTTACAAAAATAGTCGTCATAGAGTTTGGCAGGTGAGACTTGGGCTATTGCTCTATTGGCTGCTCGCCGGCTGGAATAATCACGGTGCGTTCAAAACCTTACCGCAGGCGAAATGGGAAGAGTTAGAGGGTTTAAATACCGCCGACCTTAAACATGTTTTCATGTACCAGGATGCGCAAACCAATGATGCCGAGCTGACGCGACGGGTTATTGCATCGGCCGAGGAACATGGTGCGACTCTGCTCTGCCCAGCGACATTCCTCAGTGCGGAAAAGTGCCCAGAAGGTTATTTGGTGAGCATTGCGATCAATAGACAAATCACTACATTTAAATGCCGTAGATTAGTCAATGCCGGCGGTCCCTGGGCTAATCAAATTGCCGATAGCATTGCTCCCAAGCCCCCTATTCCAAGCGTTGATTTGGTTAAAGGTACGCATTTGCAGTTTACCGAACAACTCAGCCCGAGGTGTTTTTATCTGGAGGCGCAACACGACCAACGCCCGGTTTTTGTTCTGCCCTATCAGGGTGGCACGCTTTTGGGAACCACAGAGACAATTTTCACGGGCGATCCAGATCAGGTTAATCCAGATAGTAATGAGGTTGACTATCTGCTCGAAACGCTCCATTACCAGTTTCCCCACTTCCAATACAAGCCGGTTAATGCCTGGGCAGGTTTGCGGGTGCTGCCAGCCGGCCACACAGATGCCTCTCGACGTAGTCGAGAAGTCCAGTTTGTCGAATCCGATGATTATCTTGCGATATATGGGGGTAAGCTAACGGTCTATCGTGCCACGGCGCATAAGGCCGTAGAAGTGTTATTGCGATCACTGCAACTGGCTGACGCAGCAACGCGTCCGAATATGAAACCTGATACAGCATTTGAAATAGCCGACACAGCGCAGGTGAAACTGTAAAGTGTTACATGGCGTCTATTCTCGACGCCACTGAGTGCCCTCGCGGCTATCCTCGAGAACCACTCCCATCGCCTTTAGTTCTTCGCGCACGGCATCAGCGCCGGCGTAGTCTTTATCAGCTTTGGCTTGATTGCGCTTGGCAATCAGCATTTCGATCTGTTCCGCAGAAATATCACTGCCGCCGCGGGCAAGGGTAAACCACTGCTCAGCATCCTGCTGCAGCAGCCCTAATAATTCCGCCACAGCCAGCAGACGACCCTTGGCCTCGCTTCGGGCTCCGCCTTGCGCGGCATTCATCTCTCGGGCGAGCTTGTGCAGCTCGCTAATCGCTACAGGCGTATTGAGGTCATCAAGCAACGCCCGATAAGCGTCACTATCAGTGATATCGACATCGGTCGCCGTTACGTCGCCTTGAGCGCGTAAAAAACTGTACAACGTATCAAGTGAGCGCCACGCGCTGTCGAGAAGATCCTTACCAAAATTCTGCTCTGAACGGTAGTGAGCGGAAAGAATCACGTAGCGCAGTACTTCGCCTGGATATTGCTCAAGCAGATCATTGACCATCCGGAAGTTGCCCAACGATTTGGACATCTTCTCGCCCTCGATATTGATAAAGCCGTTATGCATCCAGACATTGGCAAACGGCTTGCCATCATGAGCGCAGCAGCTCTGCGCGATCTCATTTTCATGGTGTGGAAAAATCAAATCTTGTCCACCACCGTGAATATCAATCGATTCACCAAGGTGCTTTTCGATCATTGCCGAGCATTCCAGATGCCAGCCGGGACGACCTCGTCCCCAAGGGCTATCCCAGCCCGGCTCATTGTTAGCAGAAGGCTTCCAGAGTACAAAATCACCGGCATAGTGTTTGTAGGACGCCACTTCAACTCGAGCACCGGCGAGCATATCGTCAAGTGAGCGCTGGGATAGCTGGCCGTAATGCTCCATCGATTGCACCGCAAACAGCACATGCCCCTGCTCACCCGTCACACCATTATCGACGGCATAGGCGTGCCCCTTGTCGATCAGTCTTGACACCATATCGATCATTTCGGGGATATGTTGCGTCGCGTAGGGAATAATAGTCGGCGATAAGTTGTTTAATGCCGCCATATCGTCAAAGTAAGCCTCGGCATAGCGTGTCGACAGCGTGCTGATATCCTCGCCCAGCTCTGCCGCGGTTTGCATAATCTTGTCATCAATATCGGTAATATTGCGCGCGTACTGAACATTGGGATAGAGCTTTTGCAATAATCGGTAAAGTGTATCGAACACCACTGCCGGACGCGCATTGCCAATATGCACACGGTTGTAGACAGTCGGCCCACAGACATACATCGTCACCCGCTGTTCATCGATCGGCTGAAACAGCTCTTTACTGCGGGACATGGTGTTGTATAACGTCAAACTCATGGTGATCTCTAAATTTGTATTAACGTACCGATTTCGGGGAATGCCTGGCGTATCTAACGGCCTTTGAGCGACTTTAAGAACCCTCGGCGCCTGGAATCAGCGCCAAGAATCAGCGTAAAGAAATAGTCCGGTTAAACACCAGTTTCTCAGAGCTGCTGTATTTCGAATCCACACAATAATAGCCTTCACGTTCAAACTGATAATGTTCGCCGACAACGGCAGACCCCAGCCCTAACTCCGCTTTCGCATTTCTTATGATTTTCAGAGACTCGGGGTTGATCTGCTCAACAAATGAGCCCTCACCCGCACCCGGCGCTGGAACATTAAACAAGCGCTCATACAGGTACAGATCACAGTCGACACAATTATTGGCATCAACCCAGTGAATAACACCACGTGGACGAATACCCTCAGGAGGATCTTCACCGACAGTACCAGGCACATAAGAACAGATCAGCTCGACCACCTCGCCACTGCTGTCTGTCACGACATCGTCTGCCGAAATCACATAGCCACCTCGCAGGCGAACATAGTCGCCAAGCACCAGGCGCTTAAATTTCTTGCGCGATAAAGTCGAGTCCAGACTAAAATCGTCACGGTCAATATACAGCTCTCGACTAAACGGCAGCTGCCTGGGCGCGAGGTCATCGCGATTGGGATGGCCTGCCGCGCTGAGCAGCTCCTCTTGATCGACCGGGTAGTTACTCAGAGTGACCTTTAGCGGATTAAGTACGCACATGGCGCGCATGGCGTTATTGTTCAGGTCTTCACG